>JAEPEX010000141.1_pt1 | contig 15320 bp, 18 predicted proteins | sample 9130951 | NCBI WGS metagenome assembly JAEPEX01 (sample SAMN17228542, study PRJNA684324) | microbial mat metagenome | biome: saline marsh[ENVO:00000054]; feature: microbial feature [ENVO:01000007], biofilm[ENVO:00002034], sulphate-reducing...; material: estuarine water [ENVO:01000301]|estuarine... | reverse complement strand
TGTGTAGGATCAGTCTCGGTGCGGATGGTATAGACGTTGAGAAAGACGTATCCCGGCACCCCGGTCTTCGAGACTCTTGGTTACCAGATCGTATCCCGGCGCTCCTTCGAACTCGACATAAACGCCATCCCTGGTCGGCATCGATACCGCCGTCCGGAATTCTTGCTGCTCTCTTGCCCTGGTCCAGATGGATTCCCATTGCTGCCGAAGCCTGACACTGTGCGATTCCCGTTCTCTGGCTGGAAACCTTTGCGCCTGCTCAATTTTTCTCGGCGGTCGTGTGTGTAATCCGAAGATTCTCCTGAATCGCGCAGAAAAATATGGGAATGCTCTGTAGCCATGCGATCTTACCCCCTCGTGGACGCCTTATAGGCGGATCGTCTCTCCTGAAGCATTTGCTTGAGCAGCGTCGGTCACGGTTTTGCGGTCGGCGAGAATCGTCTCCTTGATCGCGTCGTCACAGGCCTGGGCAATCTCGGCATGACTAAGCGATTCAGCAATTTTGGCCGAGGTTTCAAGCTGCATTTTCTTCGAGCGGAACGCCCCCAGACGGTTTTCGATCAACCGTTCGATCTCGGCCTTTTCCGGCAGGGTGGTAATGCAGCACGTCGTCAAAGCGCCGGAAAAGCGCTTGGTCCAAAATGCGGGGTTGTTGGTCGCCGCCACGATCAGGCTGTCCGAGCTGTCCCGCTCGATGAATTGAAGAAACGCATTGAGCACTCGCCGCATCTCACCCACGTCGTTTTCACGGCTGCGCTCGCCACCGATGGCATCGAACTCATCAAAAAGATAGACTCCCCGGCGCTCCTGAATGACATCGAAAATCTGGCGCAGCTTTGCGCTCGTCTCGCCCATGAACTTGGTGACGATTTTGTCCATCATAATGTGAGAGCGGCAGGCCTAATTCCCCGGCCAGGACAGCGGCAGTCAGGGTTTTGCCTGTTCCCGGCGGTCCAGCGAGCAGGATCTTTCGCCGGTGAGACAAGCCGTGCTTTTCAAGTTTTGCCTTCTGCTGGTATTCACGCAAGATGCGCTCGATCCTCCCGCGCATCTCATCGGATTGCACAAGCACCCCAAGACGCTCCTTGGGCTCTGACGTCAGCACCAGGTGATCCAGATCCGGTGTGAAAGGAATTACCCGGGCCGGCCGTGCCTTGGCCTTATCGACCAGAGTTCGTATCTCGTGAGCCAGGCTCTGATGCCCCTGTTTCGCTTCATGGGCGGCAACCTGCAGCGCAATAGTGAAGAACTGCTCAGGGATGATCGCTTAAATGAGAGCGGATGAGGGACTGTGATCTGTTCGGCGGTTGCCATGTTACGCACTACCTCCTGTTGTATTGCTATAGTCTTTCCATACCGCCACCTCCTCGTACATCAGCTTGGGAAGGATCACCCCGCCGGGTGGCATTGGCAAAGGCGCATATCTCCCGCCCGAGGTTCGGTGTACCGGAGCACTTGAACTCGGTGGTGAAGCCTTCGCCGAGGGAGAGGATGTTGTAGAAGGCTTTTGGGTTCATGCGTCTATGATTTGTTCCTTGTATACATTCAAGTCCGTTCCGAATAATTATTTGTTTTGCTCAACGACCGACGCAAGAATATCCAATGCATCTTTTGCCTTTGGAACTAATAAGTCCCGCTCGTTCTTGGTTAACCACTTGTTTTTTGTTCCGCCCTTTTTGTCATATGGATGTGAACCAGGCAGTTTATTTCTTCGTTCATGGAGAGTTCGAAGCGCAGCAGCCACTGTTGGGTAAAACCTGTCGAATGGGTTCCCAGCCGCTAGAAGAATTCCATAATCAACCAATTTTCCGTCGCTACCCACTGTTTTCGAATGCCCATCAAGTCTTTTCACCTTTAGAAACTCAAAAAATTTACGGGTGGCTTAGTCTCCGAACCCGTCTTGTAAACCAAGCCAGTCGGAATAAGCGCCGGAGAACCGCGCCTTTGCTTCAATCAATAATTGCAGGGCGTGCTCATATTCCGTGCCAAGCAGTAAGTGCCAAATTTTCTTGTCGCTGCAGCCCATAAAGCTCCGCCAAACACTCGGAATCCAGTCTCGCTGGGTTACTCGATGACGGCGACCAATAACTCCGAGACTTGCCAGAGCTGTTTTACACGACGGCGGAGAGGTCTCTTTGTCGTAGCCCAAGGGACGCGAGAGTCACTTTTCTTTTCTGCAGCTCGCGTGCTCCTGCTAGTTGTTCCATCAGAGTCCCTTTCAGCAGGGTTATCGCTTGTCCTCCAGGCGAGAACTCTCGGTCCCTGAAAATTGGCGCAAGAAGACTTCGACTTATTGAATGCTCCTTAGAAAGCCTGCTGGTGTCACGAATTAATCCTTCTTCTCGCACCTAATCAGGAAATGCATTACCCCCCCAAGAAAGTGCAACACAGTGTGACCTTTTTCTGGCGTCCTCACGAGCCATGTTAAGGCCTCTATAGTGGACCCCAAAAATGGGACAGCAAATAAGTTATTTTCCTCACCATAACGGGGATACTGAAAAATGACAGAAAAAAGGCGCAGGACCTACACCGCGGCATTCAAGGCAAAGGTTGGCTTGGAGGCGATCCGTGGGGTACAGACTACTAACGAAATTGCCCAGGCATACGGTGTCCATCCGGTGCAAGTCGGCCACTGGAAAAAGGCGATCACCGAACAAGCCGGGACACTGTTTGAAACCAAGCGGGGACGCAAAAAACGCGACGAAGCCACTGAGCCGGATAGATTATACACGGAAATCGGCCGGTTGAACATGGAGCTGGACTGGTTGAAAAAAAAAGTCCGGACTGAGCCGGTGAGCGTTCGACAAACCTGGATAGAGCCTGCTCCAGCAGGCCAATCCTCAGCTCCATCGCTGAGTCGCCAGTGTGAACTGGCCGGAGTAACCCGCTCAGGGGTCTATCGGTGCTGGAAGGGTGACACTCCGGTCAGCGAGCTGGATCTGAAACTGCTGAGGTTAATTGATGCCGAGTACACTCGCCGTCCCTTTTACGGCAGCAGGAGAATGGTCTTATCGTTACGTGATGCTGGTATCAGGTCAACCGAAAACGGGTACAGCGTTTGATGAAGGTACTCGGACTTGCCGGCATGCTGCCCGGACCTCATACCAGTAAACCGCATCCCACCCATAAGATCTATCCTTACCTGCTGCGTGGTGTGGCCATTACGCGACCAGACCAGGTGTGGAGCGCCGATATCACCTATATCCGGTTGGCCCACGGGTTTGCCTATCTGGTGGCGATCATGGACTGGTATTCTCGTCGTGTCTTGGCCTGGCGGTTGTCCAATACGCTTGATTCAGGCTTCTGTATCGACTGCCTGGAAGAAGCACTCCGTACGTATGGTGCGCCTGAGATATTCAACACTGACCAGGGGGCTCAATTTACCAGTACGGCTTTTACGAAGGTACTCACGGATGCAAAGATTGCGATCAGCATGGATGGACGGGGCAGGCATTGGATAATATTTTCGTCGAGCGGTTGTGGCGTAGCGTCAAATATGAGGGATATTTACCTTAAGGGGTACGAGTTCTTTGCCGAGTTGTACCGTGGCCTCCGAGCGTATTTCACCTTTTATAACGATGAGCGGGCCCATCAGGCGTTGGGCTACCTTACGCCCGCATCAGTCTATCGAGCGGGCACGGGCGGGGTGCGGAAATAAAGGATCATTTCAACACGGATAGCTCCGGTACCATTTCGGCTCCGCTTCGCTCCACCGAAATGGTACCGGAAAGAGGAACTGGGGCAGCGCTAATCCGCTGCGAATAAAGGAAAGGGAAATAACTTAAATTCAGGGGAAAATTGTCCTTGACTTGGGGTCCACCTCACTCTGCGCATCTCGTCCGCTCCAGCGGAGTCGAGCAATGAGATGCCAAAGTTCGCCACGCACATAGGAATAAGGGACCGCACTCTCCAGGTAATCAAGCGCCGATTTAACGATACTGGCGTCTTCTGCCATAGTTTGAGAAATAAGCAATAAACGCATCAATATGTTCCGGATGCCGTGGTAATAGCCTAAGAACAATTTTCAGTATTTCACTATCTATCGGCGCTCGATACATAACGAATCGAAACCGAGCCTTATCTTTGACCTTTTGCGGTTTATTGCCGATCGCACTCGCGATAATCAGTCGGGCCTCCCGTTGCAGACATCAGCTGCTCCGCGTTATCGCGGCCATCCGTTGGAGCGATACTTGGCAGCGCCCCCATCGCATCTCCCGCCGACTTAAGCTCGCATATGTCAAATTTCGAACTTTGCGGTATTAACCCGCGGGTGCCGACATTCCTGCTCAAGCCTGATAGCCGCCTCGCGAACCTCATTTTCAGTACGCCCGAATAAACGAATATCGTCAACATAACGAATATATTGGAATGACTTCTTCTGCAATTGGGTATCAATTGGCAAAAAGAAGGCTTCGGCGAGAAAATCCGACGCAATAGGCCCTTGTGGAATTCCATGTGCTGTCGTAGCTGCAATATTGTCAGCTGACCAGATGCTAAGCCATCCCTTTATAGTATTTTATGGTGTCTGGTTCTTTACTGTTCGGTGAAAAAATTGATAGCAGTAAGTCATGCGAAATTGTGTCATAGTATGCCGAAAGGTCGAAATGTGCCGACCACCTGAGCCCTCGGTCATATGTTTTGGTGCATTTATCCTGGAAAGCGCTATAAGTCTTCTGCCATCGTTCCATAAAGAATATGGAATCCTTGGGGCTTGCCAGTTTGTTACTAAATACTGTTCCAGCTCAACCCGCTGTCTTTTCTTGTACAGCTTTGTGGCGAAACTGGTTGGCGATGGCTTGCAGGACAATTTGGTCCTCGATACCCAGTAAAGATAAGAGGTCTTTGCAGACCAGAGGGCTTAGGGATGTACAATCGTGTAGCATGGTTGGGTATCCATGCTTTCGCGGCAAGAGCATCGTGAAGCTCCCTGATGTGGCTGTGGGGCCACCGCTTTCATAAACCAGATACGACTCGCGAAAAAACCGCTTATATTGAAGGTTGCGCCCGGTATTAATGCGTCGCCAGGCGAGTTTGGAGGTTTTCATCGATATTAACGATTGCCACTTCATCCTTGGTTCTCCACGCGATTCCGTTAAGCCAGTTCTCCGTTCATCAGTTTGGGCAGGAGAAGGTCACGGGCTTTTGGCGAGTGAGGCATTCTGACGCTTCAACAGTTCCATCTGCTGATGCAGCGGCGATGCCGTGTCCTCGAACAATCGCAGAATCTTCTGATCCGCGACCAACAGCGAACGGCTGTGGGCAAAATCGCGATTCAAGCCCGGAACGGCAACATCCGTGCTGATGAAGGTCATTTGTTGCAAGGCATAGTAGAGGAAGAGAGAACTGTTTTCCGAGTCGATGTAGTAGACCGTATCGGATGGGGTGACAATCGTCCGGCGACCAGTACAAGCTGCCGACATTACCTTTTCGGCCGACGATAATGGTGGGGCCAGGCACGAGGGCTTTTGGCGTGAGTCCCAACATCCCGCTTGAGCCATAGACCGGAAACGGCCCAGGAACGCGGTCGTCGTTCTTCAGGGCTTTGCCGTATTTGAGGGGGCGCTACAGTCCCCAACGGCTTCTTCTCCCACCCCTCCGGCACCCCCGTCGATGATTGGGGTGTGTTCGTGCCGGGGAAAACGGAGGTGGACGAACCATTCCTTGTAGAGCAGCCGCGCCGCCTGCTCCAGCAAGGCAATCCGCCGCCGGTTGTTTTCGATCAGGTCGTCGTTAGGCGGAGAGGGTGGGAGGCGATGGACGCTTGCTCACCTACATCTTCTGGTACACAACCTTGCGAGCATGTAAGTCATTTCGATTGACACCTGGGGACTGCCGGCCTTGTTACTCTCTGTTCCGTTAAGAACCCATTTCAGAAAGTAGGACACGAAGCGACGATGATTGCCTTTTGAAATCTTGGACGTATAAAGCAGTATTGAGCGGCCAAAATGGCTCATCGATATAAAACACTTCACCTAATGTGCCGTATCGGCCTGTTACAACACCAGGGCCTGCTACCCTTGCTTCCTTGTGTGTGCCAGTAATACCAGAAGAGGAGACAACCGGAATCTCACCGGGAGTCGAGCGTGCTCTGGAAGATCATAACCTCTTTTTAAGGTGAGAAATTCGCCGAGTTGGACTATAGCTCGCTTCATACCCCAGCTCCTCGAAATTCTTCTTGATCGTCGTCGCCAGTTGCACCGCCTCGGCGTTCAGGTCCTCCAGTTCCACATGGATATCGCGCAAGGCTTCCTCAAAATCGAAATCCTCATCCTCGTCCTCCGACGCAACGCCGACATAGCGGCCCGGCGTCAGGCTCCAGTCGTTGACCTCGATCTCGGGTCCGGTCCACCAACTTGACCAGACTTCCACATCTCGCAGTTCGGCCTCGGGGAAACGATCAGTTAGCCAGTGGGCCTGTTTCCAGAAATAGCGGACACAGCTTGAGCTGTTCCACCGCCAGGGCGCGGGCTTCATCGGCGGCCTTGCGGGCGCGGGTGATATCACGGCCCCGCCCAGGCGTCGCTGTCCGGGCGTCGTAATCGTTCTCGCAGGTTTCGATCAGGCGGCAGGCGAGCTTGTAGAGCAGCTCAGTCTGCTTGACCAGATCGCGGCTGGTCTCGGCCAGGGGTGCGAGGCGGTTCACGGCCTTTTTCAATTCACCGTTGGTGGTATTCTGTTGCCCCCAAGCTACCCGCTGTTCGCTTAAAGTTTTCCGGAAGGCCTCCGCATCCGCCTTGAACATCGGGATTGCGTCATCCAGTTCCTTGAGCGGCTCAGTGTGGGGTGCATCCTTAGCCAGGGTCTTGAGAAAGGGGTCGAAGTAGCTACGCAACGAGGTCAGTGCACTAAGAAAATCCGGCAGTGGTTCGACCATTTCATCGTTGTCGTCTTTCATCGTGAAACAGGCTGCGCCCTCAGTTAGCATACGTTGGCAGTAACCTGCCACGAGGTCGAGATATCGTCCTGTTTCGCCCCGATAGAGCCAGACTATGGCGAGCAAGTTCTGCTCCTGCTCGGGCGAAAAATCGAAAATCTTGCGGGTGACTTTGCGGTAGACGTTGCGGGCGTCGATCATTAGCACCTTGTCGCGGTGCTGCTCGGGCTTGGCGCGGTTGAGGAACCAGAGCTCACAGGGGACGTGCGGGTGTAGAAAAAATTCGACCGAATAGCGACCATAACATCCACGTCGCCGGTCTCCACCAGCTTCCGGCGCACCTTCGCCTCGTCGCGCCCGGCACTGGAGGCCTGGGAGGACATGACGAACCCGGCCCGGTCCTGTTCGTTCAAATAGCTGTAGAAGTAGCTGATCCAGACGTAGTTACCGTTGCTGACCTTGCCCTTTTTGTTGACGCCGGGCAGGCCGAAGGGCAGACGCCGGTCGCTCCCCACCTTGTCGGCGTCGATCTCATCCACGTTAAAAGGCGGATTGGCCATGACGAAGTCGGCCGTGCGCAGCAGTTCGTGCGGGGTCTTCATAGTAGGTGATCGATTTCTGGATATCACCTTCCAGACCATGCACCGCCAGGTTCATCTTGGCCAGGCGGATGGTGGTGGCGTTTTTCTCCAGGCCGTAGAAGGTGAGCTTCTCCGTGGGATTTTCGTGCCGCCGCTCCACCACCCGGGCGCTCTGCACGAACATACCGCCCGAGCCGCAGGCCGGGTCGAGCAATGTGCCGCCGGTCGGTTTCGATGACGTTGGCGATCAGCGAGACCAGCGACACCGGAGTGAAGAACTCGCCACCGTCGTGGGCCTTCTGGTCGGCAAACTGGGTCAGGAAGTATTCGTAGATGCGGCCCGAAGACATCCCCGGAGACGCGCTTAAGCTCTTCGGGGTTGAGGGTGCGCAGCAGCTGGCCGAGCACGACGTTATCGAGTTCCTGATACTCGCTTTTAGGCAATACACCGCGCAGATTCTCATAGTCGGCCTCGATGGACTCCATGGCATCGATGATCGCCTTGGCGCGGTCAGCGCTGTCAGGTAGGGCTACCAGAGTGTCGAACTGAGCCTTGGGCTGCAGGAAAATGGCGCTCTTCTGCGAAAAGTCTTCCTTGGTCAGCGGTCGGGTCTTGCCGCCTCGGGTGGGCAGGCCCGCCTCGATAGCATCCTTGACACCAAGATACCGGCTGTAGGCGTGGCGCAGAAACACCAGTCCCATGACCGGCAGGAAATACTCGTTGCCGGCGTAGTTGGAGTTGGCCCGCAGGGTATCCGCCGCGCTCCAAAGCCGTTTTTCAATAGCTTCGATGTGTTCAAGCTGGGCCATGCTCAGGCTTCCTTCCCAATATACGTACTATGCAGGGCCTTGCCATTGTCCCCCAGGTTGCGCAGCAGGCTTTCGATCTTCTCCAGCACCAGCGGCGAAGGCTTGGCGCGTTCGTTCTCACAGCGGTTGATCTCGTGGCAAAGGTCACCCCGGGCCTGACCGCAAACTTTTCCTGCCTCAGACCGGTACGTTCCCGAAGCTCATGGACCAGCCTCGCCACACTGTGTTGCTCATCCACTGGACTTCTCCTTACTGAATCTTACTAACGTGCCGTCGGCACCATCGATAGCGCCCAATGTGTCTTTTGGTATATCGTCCATTGCGCCATAAATTTCAAGCACGACCTTGAAATTCTTGCAGAAATTATCGTCTGATACGGCAATCTCAAATACACTCCATCACTTCACGCCGCCACCCGGAATGTAAGATCCAGGAGCAGACATGAAATAATATCACCAGGCACCCGAGATTTTCTCCATCTCACCGGGTAAGTAAGCTGGAAAAGTCATCAAAATTCACCACGAGGAGCCACCGACCAAGGGCATCAGCGACTTGTTGGACTTCAATCATGAAGAATAGCAACCAGTTTGCCTGTGATGTCGTTGACCAGCGAGTGCAGGAAAAGATGCTGGACACCGGACGAGGTCCAGGAGAATGAGAAGAAGAATCCGGAGGATTTTGAGACGAAACAGAAGCCGGGTATGACGGATTTCCCGAAAAGGCAGTGATCGGGACGGTAGCACCGACACCCTGAAAGCGGCGTGAGCCGCTGACAATATTAAGAAACAGAAAACCCGTCACCCCGGAGATTGACCCCAGAGAGACGGGTTGTCTTTTTCTAAATGGTGGAGGCGGCGGGAATTTAAGCTATTATAGACACTTACCTTAAACAATGAGACCCTGTATAGCTATTTGACGTTCGACATTTGATCGAGCCTTGGCCGATTTACCACGGATTGAACCGTTGATGTACCATCGATTTTCTATGCTGTTTTTTCCAATTGTTGCTGGTTACCGTGGATTTGGGTTCGATGGAAAAAATTGAATCAACTCTACCAGTACCTGGAGCGACCTCTCAAAAAATGAACAAATTCTATCCAGAATTGAAATGCAAACTCCCTCTGGGAGAAACGGGGATACTACTAAATATACAATCAATATAGATGCAATCAGCACCAATGACCATCTTGATCCTCCCCTAAAAATGTGGACACTCAGTTTAGTCGTTGATAGAAACACGACAGGAGGAAAACATGAGTGGCCAACAAAGAAGGAAATACGACCCAGAATTTAAACGAAATGCTGTTCTTTTGACCGAGGAACCGGGGAGGAGTGTCAGAGAGGAATCCCTTTTCTATCAGAAACGTTGTGAACGATCGACTGAGAAAACGCATTCGGGAGCTCTATGCAGAGCACAAAGGAATGGCAGGTAGCCCCATGATCACCGCAGACCTCCGTGCTGAGCCGGAGTTTTCAAATGTTGGTAAAAATCAAGTTGCTCGCCACATGCGAGAAATGGGTCTGAAATGCCGAGCAACCCGAAAATTCGTGGTAACCACCGACTCAAAACACGATGAACCGGTGGCCCTAATGTACTGGATCGAAACTTTACCGTTTCAAAGCCCAATAGAGCGTGGGGTCAGCGACATAACGTATGTTAGAGTTGGGTCAAAATAGAACTACTTGTCTGTATTTATTGACTTATATTCTCGAAGTGTGGTTGGCTGGGACCTCAGTGCATCTCTTGAACGTCACTCCATGATACACGCATTCCAGAAGGCTCTGTGGAGAAGGCTCCCACCATCAGGTCTGCTCGTTCATAGTGACCGAGGCGTTCAATATGCCAGTTCAGATTATCTTAAGCTACTCAGCAAAAATGGTTTTGTGCAATCGATGAGTCGAAAAGGAGATTGCTGGGACAACGCTGTGGCCGAATCATTTTTCCATACTTTGAAGATGCAATTGCTTTACCACCATAAATTTGCTTGCAAACGAGACACTGAGCAGGCATTGTTCAACTATATTGAGGTTTATTCCAACCGCAGACGAAGACACTCAACGAAGGACTATAAATCACCCGCATTATATGAGATGGAATGGGAGAGTCTGAGAAATGCGGCCTAACCCTGTGTTCACTATTGCGGGGAAAGATCACCTCAAAGCGTTGCATGATATGACCCGCTCGATTAGCAGGGAAAATTTAATGAACGAACCAAAACAACTCATTGAGAAAGAAGTTGAGGCCATGGCCGAGACATTGTTCTCGGTCAGCGAATTTTTACTACACAACCCGGAAACAGCCTACCAGGAGTTTAAGGCTTGTGAGCATATCAGCGAGGTACTGCGAAGAAACGGATTTGCGGTGGAAGAAGGCGCCGGCGATGTCGGAAACCGCTTTTCTGGCGCGGCCGGCCGGGTGCAAAGCAACGCGACCGGCAGTGGCGCTGCTTGCCGAGTATGATGCCCTGCCAAAAATAGGTCACGGCTGCGGCCACAACTTGATCGCCGCTGCCGGCGTCGGCGCCGCCCTGGCTCTCACAAGGGTGCTGGGGAGAAAATGCCGGCGGCGTAGCGCTGGTGGGACACCCGCGGAGGAAGGCGGTGGTGGTAAAGTGCGGCTGATCAAAGGAGGCGTGTTTGCAAATATGGATGCAGCGATGATGATTCACCCAGGGCAATACAACATCATCGGCAAGGGGATGCTTGGGCGGATAAAATTCACCATGGCTTTTCATGGCCGCACCGCTCATGCCGCCGGATCACCGGATCAGGGTATCAATGCACTCGATGCCCTGGTGTTGGCCTACAACGGCATCAATTCCCTCCGTCAGCACCTGCGACCTGATGCCCGCATTCATGGTATTATCACCAAAGGTGGGGACGCTCCCAATATTATCCCGGATTACACAGAAGCGCTGTTTTATGTACGAGCCGAAACAATAGATTACCGGGAAGAGATCTTCAATCGGGTGTTGAATTGCGCCACCTCGGCGGCTGCCGCCGTGGGTGGCTCAGTTGATATCCACGTGCATGAGCCATCGACTGATCCCATGCGGCATAACCCATGCGCTTCAGGATGCATTTATTGCCAACATGGGTCTGTTGAATATAGCTGTCGACAAAGACCCCGGCCCGTACCGGTTCTTCGGACATGGGGAATCTCAGCCAATATATGCCGGCAATTCATCCCTATCTGGCTATCTGCGATGATGATATCCCCAGCCATTCCACCGCCTTTCCGCGATGCTACGGTCAGCGAACGAGGCAAAGCGGCCCTGTTGAAAGGAGCCAAACTTTTAGCCATGACCGCTTATGATTTTCTCACCTCTGAGAACCTGCGGGAACAGATTACAAAAGATTTCGCCGCCGGTATGAGTTCTCAGGGTCTCCATTAGATTTATTGTGGTAAAGCATGGTGGACATTTTAGTTCAAATTATGTACCCCTGAATCGTGGATACAAGATATCCGGATTCAATGAACATCAGTACCGAAGGCACATCCTTTGTTCAGTTTGTTTATTTAAGCTCATCAAGCGTGAAACCCATGTCAAACAACAGCTCCGGCGGCCAGATAAATGGGCTTTGGCCTCTGCTTGGAGCAATAAAGGGAGGATGGTTCCATGAAAATTCGTTTGATTAGTTTTTGCCGCTGCGTTTGCTATGACAACCCTGGCGCCGGGTGATGGCATCGGCTGCCGACTTGACCGTTGGTCTCGCCTCCGAGCCCAGCTCCATCGACCCGCATTACCACAATCTGGGTCCAAACAATGAGATGCGTCGCCACATTTTCGAATCCCTGATTTGGCAGGACGAGCAACAAAAACTCACCCCGCTACTGGCAACTTCCTGGGAACCCACGAGCGAAACCACCTGGGAATTCAAATTGCGCAAAGGGCGTGAAATTCCACGACGGCTCTGATTTTACCGCGCGCGACTTCGTTTATACCGCCTGTCGTATTCCAACGGTTCCCAACAGTCCATCGTCGTTTACGATCTACACGAGCGCGATGAAGAAGATTGAGACACCGGATCCCCATACCCTGATTATCCACACCGAAAAACCATATCCGCTGCTGCCGGTCGAACTGGCGGTTTGGGGTATCATTTCCGCGACCGCCAATGGCGTAACCGGGGATATCACCTTCAATCCCGATGGCACGGGGTGCGGTATAACCAGCTTCCCTCAAACCAAAGAGTTTAATTCAGGCCAGGCCACTATCGGCACCGGTATGTTCAAGTATGGGGAATACGTCAAGGGTGACCGTTACGTCATGAACCGCAACGATGCCTACTGGGGTGAAGGTACCGAATGGGACACCGTTACCTTTAAACCAATCACCAACTCTGCTGCTCGGGTGGCGGCGCTGTTGGCCGGAGACGTGGATTTCATCTCAAAGCCGCCGACCCAGGACCTCGAGCGCCTTGAAAGTGAGCCTGATATCACGCTGTCCTCAATGGGCTCCAACCGGGTAATTTATCTGCATATGGACCAATATGGCCCCTCAACTCCGGGGGTTAAAGGTACCGGTGCGCCGGATGGCACCTACGAAGGGGAAGGCCCCTGCGCAACATCGGCGTGCGAAAAAAATCCGCTGCTTGATCGGCGTGTCCGGCAAGCGCTTTCCAAGGCTATTAATCGCGATGCAATTGTAGACAAGGTGATGGGCGGCTATGCCGTAGCAGCCGGAGAACTGCTGCCGCAAGGTTTTTTCGGGACCAACGAAGGCGCCAAACCTGAAGCCTACGATCCGGAAGGCGCCAAGAAGCTGTTGGTGGAAGCCGGGTACCCCAATGGTTTTGAACTTGTCCTCGGCACCCCCAATGATCGCTACATCAATGATGCCAAAATTGCCCAGGCGATCGCCCAAATGTTCACCCGCGTCGGGATTAAAACAAGCGTCAACGCAATGACCAAAAGCGTGTTCTTCGCAACCCGCAATAAATATGAGTTCTCCCTATACCTGGCGGGCTGGGGCTCCGGCACCGGTGAAATGTCCTCGCCGATGCGGGCTTTGGTCGGTACCCGAGACAAATCCCGCGGCCTTGGCGGTACCAATCGTGGCCGTTATTCCAATCCGGTCATTGATGATATGATCATGGAAGCCCTGTCGACTGTTGATGACGACAAGCGGGCGACATTGCTGGCAGAATCCAGCCGCATGGCCATGGAAGATTACGCCATCTTGCCGCTGCACTTTGAGGTCACCATCTGGGCACACCGCTCAGACTTGAGTTATGGTGCGCGGGCTGATCAGTACACTATGGCGATCGCATCAACTCGAAGAAGTAGGCTTTACCCGATATCAGATCTCTGTCGGTGGACGTTAGTTCACCGACAGAATCTTCTTTGAGAGGCAACGTGCTCGCCTTTACCGTCAGGCGTTTGCTGCAAAGCGTTATCGTCCTTTTCGTGATGTCGATAATCGTTTTCCTGGGCATTTATGCCATCGGGAACCCGGTTGATATCCATCAATCCTGAAGCCGACATTGCCGAGCAAGAAGCAACCATTCGCCGCCTGGGCCTGGATAAACCGGTCTGGACGCAGTATTTCACCTTCCTGACCAATGTGCTTCAGGGGGATTTAGGTACATCCTTCGTCCATAACGAGCCGGCATTGCTCATTATCCTGGAGCGTCTGCCGGCAACCATGGAACTGGCTGTCGGCGCTGTGGGGCTGGCGATAATAATCGGCATTCCCGCAGGCATTATTGCCGGACTATACCCGGATTCGATCATCGGCCGGGGAATCATGGCCGGTTCGATTCTTGGTTTTAGTCTACCGACCTTCTGGGTCGGGCTGATGCTGATCATGCTGTTTTCCGTTATGCTGGGGTGGCTACCGGCTTCTGGCCGCGGCGACACCGTCGGATTTCTCGGTGTTCAGGTCAGTTTTCTGACCTGGGACGGCCTCCCATATTTTCCTGCCGGCATTTAATCTAGCGCTCTTCAAAATGTCGCTGGTGATTCGTCTGGCCCGGGCGGGAACCCGCGAAGTTATGTTGCAGGACTACATTAAATTCGCCCGCGCCAAAGGGCTCTCCAATGTCCGCGTCATCGGAGTGCATGTCTTAAAAAATATCCTTATTCCGGTGGTGACCGTTTTAGGCCTTGAATTGGGCAGCGTGATTGCCTTCGCGGTGGTTACTGAGACCGTGTTCGCCTGGCCCGGTATCGGCAAGCTGCTCATCGACAGCATCGGGAACCTGGATCGGCCGCTTGTTGTCGCATATCTACTCATGACGGTCACCATGTTTCATCATCATTAATTTCGTGGTAGACATTTTGTATTCGCTTCTCGATCCCCGGGTGAGGCTGGGAGATATGAAGGCATGAACATGCCTGATAGCATACTCGAGGAGAAGACCGGCGTGGTTGAGGGGCAACCGCCCTGGCGGCGTTTTGCCTCGGATTTTTGCGAAAGCCGTCTGGCGGTCGCCGGCCTGACGATTTTCGTGCTGATTGCCCTTTCCGCCATATTCGCCCCCTGGATCACCCCCAAGATCCATACGACCTGATGCAGATAGATATTCTCGATGGCCGTTTGCCGCCGGGAAGCGTCAGTGGGGAGATGACCTATCTTCTTGGCACCGACGATCAGGGTCGTGATATGCTCTCCGGTATTTTCTATGGTTTGCGCACAAGCCTCAGCGTCGGCGCCGCCTCGACGCTTATCGCCCTTTTTCTGGGCGGCAGCGTCGGCTTGATCGCCGCCTACTTCGGCGGACGGGTCGATACCATCATTATGCGGGTGGCGGATCTGCAGCTGAGTTTCCCGCCATCCTGATTGCCCTGATCCTCGTATCCATTCTCGGGCAAGGCGTTGATAAGATCATCATTGCCTTGGTCGGCGTGCAATGGGCTTATTACGCCGCACAATCCGCGGTACGGCACTTGTTGAACGGCGCCGTGAGTATATCGAAGCGGCTACCTGTCTGGCCCTTTCGCACCGGCGGATTGTGTTCCGCCATCTGTTACCCAACTGCACGCCGCCGTTGATCGTCGTCGGCACCGTGCAGGTTGCCCACGCCATTGCTCTGGAGGCAACCCTGTCGTT
>JAEPEX010000031.1_pt1 | contig 15391 bp, 18 predicted proteins | sample 9130951 | NCBI WGS metagenome assembly JAEPEX01 (sample SAMN17228542, study PRJNA684324) | microbial mat metagenome | biome: saline marsh[ENVO:00000054]; feature: microbial feature [ENVO:01000007], biofilm[ENVO:00002034], sulphate-reducing...; material: estuarine water [ENVO:01000301]|estuarine... | reverse complement strand
AGCAGTGCGGCATCCGTACCGTAGCAATGGAATCCACAGGCGTCTACTGGATCCCTCTGTTCGAACTGCTCGAGAGTCGCGGCTTTGAGGTGCTCCTGGTCAATGCCCATCACGTCAAGAATGTCCCGGGACGTAAGACCGACGTGCTCGACTGCCAGTGGCTGCAACAATTGCACAGCTTCGGTCTGCTACGCGGTGCTTTTCGTCCCGAGGAGTCGATGTGCGTGCTACGGGCATACCTTCGCCAACGGGCCAATCTGGTGCGCTATGCCGGCATGCATGTTCAGCATATGCAAAAGGCGCTCAATCAGATGAATCTTCATCTGCATCATGTCGTCAGTGATATCACCGGCGTGACCGGCATGAAAATCATCCGCGCCATCCTTGATGGGGAACGCGACCCGCAGGTACTCGCCAAACACCGTGACCGGCGTTGTCGCCAGTCCAGTGAGATGATCGCCAAGGCTTTGCAGGGTCATTGGCGCGAGGAGCATTTGTTCGCCTTGCGCCAAGCCGTGGAGCTGTTCGATTTCTATCAACAACAACGGGCTTGCTGCGATGAGGAAATCGCACGCGTACTGGCAGGGCTGGAATCGACCACCGATGCCCAGGCACCGCCGCCGTTGCGCAAGCACAAGGTCGATCGCAACACCCCGGCTATCGATGACTTGCACGAGCAGCTGTTTCGCCTCGTCGGGGTCGACCTGACCCGCATCGACGGCCTCAATGCGCACAGCGTCTTGAAGATCCTCGCTGAGATCGGCACCGATATGTCGCGCTGGCCTTCGGTCAAGCAGTTCTGCTCCTGGCTCGGCTTGTCTCCGGGCAACAAGATCTCCGGAGGCAAGCGCATCGGTAAGAGCAAGACCACACCCTCGGCCAATCGTGCGGCCGCTGCATTACGCATCGCAGCACAGGGGCTGTCCAACTCCCACAGCGCCCTCGGGGGCTATTTGCGCCGTCAAAAAGCGCGTTTGGGGCTCCCAAGGCGATTACCGCCACCGCCCACAAATTGGCCACCATCCTCTACAGCATGATCGCCAATCAGACAGAATACGCTCCGCCCGATGCCAACGACTACGAGGTGCAGTATCGCAAGCGCGTGTTGAGCAACCTGCGCCGGCGTGCCGATCAGCTCGGCTTTGATCTGATCGAGCGCCCCGCTTAAACGCGCGCTCGCGGCGTCGCTTCGCGAAAAAAGCCTGCCCGGCAGGAGAGGAGAGGTTCGCCTGAAATCCGACCAATTGAGCACTTTCTGTGTCAATGATAGGTTCATCTTCGGAACTTGCTTCCTTGCTTCTTTCTTCTGTGTGTGGCTATAGTAATCATCACAACAACAGACCGTCGGCCCTCCCGTAGTACATCGATCCATGCCGGATCGTAACTATTTCGTCACATAAATAAAGCTATTGAAACAGCTATTTAGGGGAAGTTACTTGGAAGCTGATGATTTATTCATGTGCTGAATACACTGATTTATCAAAACGATCTCTGTAACCCTGTGTCAATGCTTCAGAAATGCCACTTAGCCTTGAATCTGAAGGCTGGGTAAGACGAGCGCTAATATTGAAATGTGGATACGTTCCATGTATTTCTGGATGAAGAAATGCTGCCACATCAACATCTGTTGTGGAGACATAGCGGCCAGCCCACTTTTCAATGATGTGTTTGAGTGCGTATGTTTTTGTCGTCGGGTTTTTTATCTTTTTTTGCGCATCAAGCCATTCATAGGCCATACGAATGCAGTCATTATGTTCGTGGTGACCGCCTTCTTTGAGGCTGTACTTGACGTTTGCCTTTCCGTATTCGATTTGTTCATCAGTAAGCACTATGACCTCCTTATTGCAGCTAACGTTTAGCCTGGCCCGCCGCCCGTTGCCGCGCCGGAGCGGAGCGACGGCGCGGCAACGGGCGGTCGGGCCGAGGCGCTAGTTGGGCGATTTGGGCTGCCAGGCTTGGTGCGTCAAGGCTAAACCGAGCTGACCATCTGGCGAAAGCATACCATGGCGACTGCCCGGCGTATTAGGTGCATTTAGTAAACTGTCACCGAAATTCACCTTATATGCGCTTGCCCTGGCAAGACTTGCGGTTGTTCTTGTGAAAAGGGTGTAAATGGTAAAGTGTCACCGTAATTCCCGATAGCATTTTAAATGATACTGCTCTCTATACTTCAACCCTTCACTTTAATGCGAAGTCTGAATTTCGAATTGGCCGCTAGAGTTATTATTTTCATCAGATTCGAGAATCGTATTGTCAGCATCAACAGTAAAGCTAAGGCGGTAGGTTACTCCTGGGCTATAAACCGGGTAATCTATAGTAGCAATTTTTGTTTCCCCCGCATTTAAGCCACCAGCGAATCCTCCGCTATAGTTTCCGGGACCAAAAACTCTAACAAAACCACGTGCCGACGCGTTTCCGATATTTCTTATCTGAAATGAGAATCGGATAGACGTTCCAGGCCGAACCACAGGGCTATGTGGCTCCCACGAAACATTAGCAATTATCAAATCTGGCAGGCCGGTGGCAGAACCTGGATTGGAACTCGGGTTATTTGGTGTGAGCCCAGGTACCGGGGCGGGCGCTCCAGCTACACGATATACGCTATTCGCCCAACTGCCACCACAAATTTCCCCACGATTTCCGTCACAGGGCATGTTGCAGCTGTTCGACGATCCGAACCTGCCATAGCTATTACCGCAAAAGCAAAACCGGCCGTATTGAACGGCGGCATAAGAAAACCCCCTGCTAGCACACTCCGTAATGCAACTTGTCGGGTTCATCGTGTCGTACTCAATCATGGCCCCTGAAAGATCTCGTCCCCCAGTTCCACTAGGGTCTCCGTCGTCGCGAAAACATCCGATATACCTCGAAGACAGATAATCTCCAGAAGCATGGACAGATATAGGAAGAAGAACGGACCAGATCAGCATCAAAGAAATCTGAGTTTTGCGATTCATGTACATACTCTCCGCTTCAGTGTATTTGTGATGCCAACGTCAACCGCAGCCAGACGCAAAACTGCGGACTGAGCGATAGCGAAGACCGCAATCTGGCGTCGGGCTGGCGAACGAGACCGGACCCCGTTCCGCGCCCTGACCTGTCTTTGCCCCTCGATGTCTAATCGAATTTCGGGATTCTCGCCGCAAAGATATCGCTGGCCCAACGGCCACCGCAGCTTTGATCACTCGCACCTGCACAGGTCATGGTGCAGCGGTTTGACGTTCCATGACTCCCAAAGCTGTCGCCGCATGCGCACCAGAGGGAGAACTGAACACCGGCCCAGGCAAACCCTTTCTGGTTGCAAATCTCAATGCACCGAGGAACCGTCATTCTCGGCTCGCTAACCAACGTGTCCGCGAGATCTCGTTGGGGGGAATCCTTATAACAACCGCGAGAAACAGCGTATACGGCATTTCGCCACCCCCCTCCACAAGTCTTAGTGTTGTCGCCCGTGCATGGGGTATTGCAATCGCCGTCAGGAACCTGACCATAGTCACCATAGCTGGCCCCGCAAAAGCAGTAACGACCGTATTGCACGCCAGCGAAATTGAAGTTTTTCGCCTGGCAGGCGTTCACACAATGCATCGGGGTCATGTGGTTCTCGCTCGCGACGAGAATTGGAAGATCGCGTTCGCTCTGGTCGCGAAAACACCCTAAGTAGGCCGAGTGTTGAACAGCAAGGACCCGCTCGGCAAAGCTCTTTGGAATGTAAGCCGAGTTGACGAGATTATTTGGATCTTTTCCGCATGCGCCAGTTGACGTCACCCCTCCTACCTTTTCATGAAAATCTCGGTCGTTTAGGACGTCAAACAACGCTGGGCCGCCCGAATCCCCGGAGCAAATGTGTTGTGCGTTTGGCGCGGGAAGCGCCTTGACCTCGAAGCCAGGACCCCCGTTTACCTCCTTAAAGACAGTCCCGGTACCCTCACGGCGACGCGAATCTGGCATTTGCTGACTGCTGAAGCCAACGATGGTGACCCGATCACCAACGTAGCTGCTAGAAAGATTCGTCCCTGCGGGAAGCTCGTCTGGGTCCATTAGGGCGATAACTCTTCCTGTGTAGTTTCGAGTCACGTGGAAGATGGCTACGTCCCGGGCATTCGCCCAGCTAACTTTAGGAAAGAAGACATAGTCGGCCTGGTAATTGTCCTGAAAACATGTAGGATCATTGACGAGATCCGATGCATTGCACCCAAACCGGTCCGCAACGGCAATCGTACCACTCGCGGGGCCATCGTAACCCCGTGTGGCGCCGCCACTATACTCGTTGCAACCGGCAAACGGTCCACCGGTCGGACAGCGCCGCGTACAATGAGCGGCCGTGAGAAACAATCGTGGAGTGACGAACGTTCCCGAGCAGCCACCCATGCGTGCGACAGCCTTGCGTTTAGTATCAAACGTTCCTTGGCGAATCGAGGATTGCTTTACACCCACGGTATCGTTAACACTGCTCTGACCGGCGCTTGCGTTACCACAACTGCCCATAGCGAGCAAAGCAACAAGGCTGCCCAGTAAAGCTAAGAAAGCTACCCGTGTCGCTAACAGCAATCTTGCCTCTCCGCGTATCGTTGACATTGCGTTTTCCTCCGAAATCAGTCGTAATCTGGCTGAGCAACTTAGTGCCTTGCTGAATGGGCCTACGGTCGTTCAACTAGCGGCTTGACCCGACAAGCCGGTCGGGTAGCGCGATTAATTGCATAATCGCTTTACATCTTCGCACGATGCACGGCCCACAGGTAACTTCTACCCCCTTATAGGCCCAACGTCAACCGCAGCCCGCGCCAAACTGCGGCCACGCGCGACGCGCCGGCCGCGGTTTGGCGTCGGGCTGGCGGGCTTGTTGGGCGATTGCTTTTGGAGTTCGCACCGAGGACAATTGAGCCTGGCCCGTTCTATCTACGATTTATTTCTCTCGATAAAGTTGAACCTCAAATGAAGCTGCGAATTATGGCCGAGACTTCGGGGGTTCGCAGATATCCAATAGAACTATGGTAGTCGATACTGCCGTCATCCCCGGTGACACTCGTGTTTAGAACGAGGTCATCCTCAACCCTAACGCCTCGATCATTTGCTTGGAACTCCCTTGCGAGATGCGTATCAAAGGCGACAGGATCCCGGCGTTCCGAGAAGTTGGTCCAGCGTCGAACGAGCGAGGGCGTTCTGACTAGATCGTTCTCCTCGAAGATCTTCACTTTTACGTGAGGTAGACCTAGAGGGGAGCCAATGGTGACGAAGTGGTCGATGTAAAGATCCGTGAACTGTCGGCCAAGTCGACGGAGAACGTCATATGCGACGATTGAGCCCATGGAATGGCCAATCACCATTATCCGTCTTGTGCGATACTGTAGAATCTTTTCGCGCAGGCGCTCGCGAACTTCGGCTCTTATGTCGTCTTCTGTGTAGTATCGATGTAGATCTTTGAAGACCCTCTTGAGAAAAGCTTCTGCGCCGGCATCAATGCCTAGCCAGCGCTTTGCCGTCTCGACGGCGGGGCCAACGAGGTCCTGTGCATCTGCACGAAGGTCGTCCCAAAAACCATCATCATATCGTGGAAGGGTGCAGTCGCCGTCGCATGACGGGTACTTGCGATCCTCATCGGGCTCTGGGTATAGGACGTCCGCCCAATACGCAATATCTATCGCCGGCGCGGTTTGGCCGGCGGTTCGCCGCTCGTTGCGCTGTAAGCCGTCGACGATGGCCTCCTCCCACAACGCCCGTAGATTCTCAGGGCTAGGTTTGTTTCTTAGACCATGGACGCAGAGGATGATTGGCTCGTTCATCGTTAAACCTCGTTGGTTGACAGGTGTTTAATTTGAGGCAATGCAGGGAACGTTAACCGCGCAGCCCGCGCCAAGCTGCGAACGCGCCCGAAGTTTAGCGTCGGGCTGGCGGACTCGCTGGGCGCTATCATAGTTCAGCGGGTGCAACAGGCAAAACCGACGGTCGTGCTTACGGAAATAGTGCTAATGTTAAAGTGTCACCGTAATGAGGGCTCTTTGAATTGACTACTTCACCTTATCTATCAAGCTCAACACGCTATCTAGCAAACCTTTTATACCAGAAGTCACCAAATCAAAGTCGCCGGCCTTAGAGGCATCGCCTGCGCAAGACTCCGCCATTTTGACATATACGGCCGTCAGTTTCTCATAACCATCTATGTAGATTCTTAATTCATGAAACGGTCCCGATTTCATAAAGCTAATGTGATTCTTATACCATATGACAAATTCTGAAATATCTTCATCCGGCTGCACCTTATTAATATTGTTTTCGCGCGCTATCTTGAGTATCTCATAATTCTGCTTCCCAGCAAGACTGTAGGCTTCTTGTTTGTATTGGTCCAAAGCCGAACGTCTTTCATCAATCTCCGGTATTACCGTGACAAACGCGGCACGCCAAGAGTTGGATGAGCATTTTTTATAGGCCGTCAATGCGCGAACGTAGCCATTGTTAACGCTTTCTATATTATCGTTAACCGCAGTACAAAAATCGTCGAATTCGTTACGAATACTGGTGTAGTCGCTGTATTTGTAGATCTTGGCTTCTGCGTAACCGCCGCATAGACCAAGTAGCATGCATACCATGACAAAACTTTTCATTGGTAGGTACGTGCTGTTTGCTGAATTCACGGCCGGACGTGTGTGAGTTACAACGTTAACCGCAGCCCGCGCCAAAGTGCGGCCACGCGCGAAGCGCCCGCCGCAGTTTGGCGTCGGGCTGGCGGGCTAGTTGGGCATTCCTCATATTTGGAGACGGGGGGAAAGGGCTCTGACTCCTCTACCTGAATCTTTTCCTATGACCCTTTTCCAAAATAGTACTATGCCCACTAAACCCGGTAAAAGCAAGAACACTGAACCAGGCAGTGGAACTGCCGCTGTTCTGAGTTCGGCAGTAATTCCATAAACCGGCACTGAAGTCTTTGACGGTGATAGACCAGCAGTAGAAAGCCACGCACCGGACGTCGCACCAGCTCGACCTGTTTCTACTCCGTAAGAAGGAAGCTTGGGACCGAGGGGGTTCCATGATGTGCTGCCGTTCCAGGACGTGCCGGTAGCCACACCGCGATTGCCCAAGTCATTTCCCAGCTCATCTGCTTTGATCGCATTGTATAGCGAGCCGTCCCAAAGATCCGTGAACGAATCTGCGACGCGTTCACCCAAAGGATTATAGATCGGCACGGATGAATGATCGGCGAAGATAGAACTTGTATTGTCGTAAGCAGATACACCGCCCCTTGTTGACCCGACTATCCGGGCTAATGATGCAATTCCAGCGGCGTTCGCTAAACTGGTAACGAAATCATTATAGTAGTTGACATCCCGGCTGCGCGTTGTAGTATGAATGCTGGTAATAAATACCAAATGATACGGCTCGTTAGCCTCAAGGTCTTGCGGCGGTATGATGCTGCTCTCTGCAGATTTGACTACGAGAAAACCCGCAGCGAGAAATAACGGCATAGTTCGGGTTAAAGTAATTCGCACTCTACTATTGACGAACATGGTCTCTCTCCAGAGGTTGTGTGTACCCAACGTTCAGCGCAGCCCGCGCCTTGGAGCAGCCTGAGCGAGAGCGAAGGCTGCTCCAAGGCGTCGGGCTTGCGCGCTCGTTAGCCGTCTTTGGGCCGGGTCGGCCTAGTTGTCGTCAAATAGCGCTCGGATGATTCGGCTAACGACCTCGCCGCCTGCACCTCGGGCGCCACCTTTCAGTACTTCGCGAGCGACGTTGAAGCCACTGGAAGATGAGCTGTCCTGACCGACCTCAGAGACTGTCTTCGCGAAAACATAGAAGAATGGATAGATTTTGGATGAGAAGTCCTCCACCCAGGATATAAAATGATCTTCCGAAACGCCGCCTACCGTAGATAAGTGCGATTCCAAGCGCAATGTTCCGCCGTCGGAGACATAGGCGAACGTATTGTAAGCATCCTTGCGATTGTTCCAAATATGGGTTGCCAAGAGGCCTGCGCCGGCATAGTCATCGGGGAGGGATGCGGCGCAGACGAGGAGTAGTTTTGTGGGTTCGAGCTTCGTCAGGATGAATGTTGTTACGTCTCCGTCTCCGTCCGTTACATCCATCAAGATGTCTCCGTCGTCGTCCGTTCGGACATTTTTTACAGCGGACGCCTTGGAAGAAAGATCTTTAAGCCTCGCCGCACGATAGCTTTGAATCGTATCCATTACTAATCCTCGGTGTGGACCAGGAGAGTGCTGCACATTGCACAAGTGTCGATTGCCTTTGACGGCTAACGTTGGCGTAACCTGCCGCGAACTGGCTAGCGGGAGCGTAGCGACCGCTAGCCAGTTCGCGGTCGGGTTTACGCGCTAGTTAGGCGACTATGCTAAACCCTCTGTAAAACTGGGACTTGTTTCGACGGCTAGCGAACCCAAAGACACCGAGTCCTAGGAGTCCTAGAGTTAGCAACCCGATACTTGCAGGTTCCGGGATTGCTGCATTTGCCGCAACCTCTAACACGCCGCCTCCTTGTGCCACCGTCTCGCCAGCCGCCAGGGTAAAACTAAATTTACTGGGAAAGGTTTGCGTACGTGACCCATCCATCGTCAAAACATCGGCACCAACTAAGGCATATCCTGAAGCGTCTGGCGGGGTTGTCCCGGAGAGTGATAGGTTATAGAAATTCTCTGCCGCGAACCCTTCGCTAGTGATTATTAGATCGACAAGAGAATCATTGAAGTACTCAACAAGACCAGACGCTGTCGCAACAGAGGAAGCAGCGCCTTTTGCTACGGGGACTATTGCCTCTGTGAAAATACTCAATGATTGAGTAAATACAACGGTTTCCGATGGTCCGATATTAAAATCAAACGGGCCGCCTGCGATAGAAAAAGATATTTCTTCATCAGGAGGCGCGGTTACTGTTTCAGAGAATGTTAGGGAAAGCGGCGGACTGGACGAGGGGCCTGAGGTCTGCAACGTGGAAGACGTAAGAGATGCTTGCGATGTTCCAGTTCCTGTGGCTGTTGCTTGCAGCGTAACGTCACCGCCCGGCGTATAAACAAATCGCGCAGATTCCGTTGCTGAAGGGTTTTCGATAGTGATTGTTCCAGTCGCTTCGAATTCCGTTGTGGCTATTACGCCTGATAACGCGAGTATGGGCCAACAAACAGCGCTGGCAAATAAAATAGAAGCAAGACTTCTTGACATTAATGAAGGCATTTGATTCTCCTCATTGTTGCAAAGGGAAAAGCGTCATGTGCACTTTTCTGGGGTAGACCGTCGTTTACAGCCTAACGTCAACCGCAGCCCGCGCCAAACTGCGGCGACGCGCGAAGCGCTCGCCGCAGTTTGGCGTCGGGCTGGCGGGCTTGTTGGGCGCTTTCATTCATCTGTAGTGATATTAACTGAGCCTGGCCCCTTTTCCTGCTTTCGTCACCCACGATTTTTGGCTTTGCTTCAGGCTGACGCACGCTCAATAATTGAAGGCTGAGGAAGCCGCCCAAGTATCGGAATGCTGCTTCAGCAAGGCTGCCACGTTCTGCTGATCAAGGACTTGGCTGATCATGAATACTTTTTGCCAGCGTCTCTGATCGACGCGCCGACGTGATAGCAACTGCCACGGTCCAGGATGATAAAGCGATCATGAAATGCCTTGGTGGTTTTAATTTCAATATGAATACCAGGATGTTGAGTCACGAACTTTCGTGCCTCAAGCGCAAAGTCCGGCGGCAGTTTTGACGTAAGTAATTGAACGGAGAGGGTTTGAATGCCCATGGATGCGATTAGCGGAAAGATAGTCTCGTCCAGATACGGATCGACGATGGAAACGACCGCAGACGCGTGCCGGAGGATGTCACGGACCGCCACATAGGCATCATGAGTGCTGCCTTGCGAGAAAAAGTGTTGCGATTCTATTTCTGCCGCCGTATAAGCTTCAAGCGTAAGCGTACATTCAAAGATTTCAAACGGTCCCTCTGGTGATTGATGCGCCGTTCGTCGCCCTACCTTAAGGTATTTTTCCCGCTCAAACATTTCCACTACTGCTGTTGACAGCGATGCTGTCGGAATCTGAGAGCTGTCGCCTTCGTAATTCTCAATTGTGGGACGACCACCGGAGGGAAAAAACTTGAATCGAATTCCAGCCTCGGGGAGATTTTCTGCATTAACTTCGCCGATAATCCAGCGGAGCAGTTCTTTCTGCTTTGGCGTCATTAAGTGGGACCTATCGAAACGGTTTCAGAATTCGGTGACTAAAGCTTGCGTGACGCCCGCGGCCACCCGCGGGCAACATGAGGCTTCGAATGACAGGTTAGCCCAGGTGCTTTGCCACAACCGAAGAACCACGGTTCTGGTTTGTCAGACGATACTGCATCATATGGGACTCCACCTTCACTTGGTCAGTCATAAGCCAGGTCATTGACTTTGCCTTATCCATTAACGAGACCTCCCATCTTGAGCCGTCGTCCAACACGATGATCGCTCCGAGGTTCTCGACCCGGGAAACGCGCCGCAGTGAATGGGTGCCAAGATACATCTTTCCGCTCTCTTACCAACGGTCCTCGCGACCGTTGTCGTATTGTGGGGTCCAGAAAGGCTGTCCTGTGCGGGGATCAATAGCCTGACGGGGGTTGATATGCTCAAATCGCTGGCCCGTTCGTGTGTCGTTGAAGCCGGTATCGCCCGTGTCAACACCACCCGAGCAACCCCAAAGCTGTCCCTGTTCGTTGCGCCAGCAAGTCATACCGTTCGTCATTGTGACGAACTCGTCTGCAAGAGCCGAAGTCGAGATAAGAAGAATCAAGACCGAAGCACCGAGTTTCATATTGCTCTCCAACTAGTTGGTCTCGGACTGCCTGCCGGGTAGACGCGGGATTTCCGAGCCATTCCCGCGCCCAACGATTACGCTAAGCCGCGCGCGCCTTTGGCGCGTCGGCTTGAGTGCTTTGTTAGCTGCCATGCTCAGTTGATAAGGTTAAGCCAAAATCTTTCGTCATTTTCCGCTTGGCCATTGCCGCGTAGGTTTGTCGATACATCATCAATAAATGCCTTGGTCTTCTGCTCTCCGATACGGTGTGTAACAAAAGCGAGTGCGCATACAAAAGAAAAACGCGAGGTAAAGGACAATGCCTCAACAAATTCTTTTCCATTTCTTATATCCCTAGTTCCATAAGATATATAGATTCCATCTCTATAGTTTGCTTTTCCTCGATACCGAAACGCACAATTCATAAAATTGTATTGGCTGCTTTTTAGTTTTGAGTCTTTATGAGATTTTGCTTCTTTTGTTAGGAAATCCTTTAAATTTTTGTCTTTCTTGATTCGTTCTTTGATAATGCCAACTTCTCTTGTTTTGGTGCCTGACAGATAGCCCAGCAACATTTGCTGTGCGCATTCACGTGTTTCGAGAAAAGTCCCAGTAAGATTGCTTCTTTTTACGCTTGAAAAGTTCGGAAAACTAATAGTATATTCCTCGTTTCGATCCCATGTGGCTCTCATATTCAAAGGATAGGGCAGCTTATCAATTATCCCGTTGTTGTTTATTGATTTTATGACTCCTCCGTGTGTTTCTGGAGCACTAATGTTGCTTGCCGCTAAAATTGCTCTCATTGCGGTGTAGTAAGAATAGTACCAGCTAACGATCATACTCGATATTAGCCATGGCTTATTCGTGGCGATTGCTTCAAGAGAAGATACAGAAGTAACAGAAAGGCTGTTGGTAAGCGACAGGTATAAACATTCAAAAACAACACCATCTCCAATGCTTGCTCTATTTCCTTGAGTATTACTCTTAAATGTATTCAAGCACGACAAATATTGCTCTTGAGGAGTACCCCCGTGTTCTGCGGCTATCTCAAAGGCTAATGATCTCATCCAGTTGATTGTGCTTTGAAGCGCTTCTCTAGGCGCTCTGTCATCATTCTCTGACAGTATTTGTTGGTAAAGCCAATATGCCATGGTTATATTCCGCAGCTAACGTCAAGCACAGCCCGGCGCATGCTGCCGAGCCGCCCGCGTCAGCGGCGGCTCGGCAGCATGCGCTCGGGCTGGTGCTCTAGTTGGGCTTCTTTTCCTTCGGTTTTGGCCTCAACTACTTAGCCTGGGCTCATTTCCGCTCATGGACACTCACTTGGAGCAAGATATCGTAACCGTGCATAACCCTTGTCGGTACCACGGCTACCGATATGCTCTATGGGGCACCATTGCTGCGACGGTGGTTTGTCCGCTGGCAGGCAGCTGCCGTCTTCTGCGATTACCCCGTGCTGGTTTGGCTGGATACGTGCGGTAATCTCACTATTGGGATCTGGCTCGGAATGCAACTCAAGAGCCTCAGTTCCTGTGTTTATTACCGAAAAGCAACCCCAGCCAGTGGTTGCCATGGTGGGCTGTACGTAGGCGAAGGTGGCCAATATAAGGAAACTGGCTACTAAGCTTCGGGACATCGAACAATCCTCTCGCGTAAAGGTCGTAGGGTTCTACTATGTACAGAGCTTGTCGATAACGCTCTGTTTGCATCTTCTTCAATAGTGGCAAATGCAGTACCAATAGCCATTGCTAAAGCGGTGGTCGCACCATCCGGGCTCTTGGACGCAGCCCTGGGACGCACAGTCTGCCCCTACGACGACGCACCTCGGAGTAAGGAGTTCTTCGTCGGTGAGTTCTTTTCCTGTATCGTCTTTCACGGCTTGTCGGTACTCTTCGGGCGTTAAAGGTCGCAACATCTTGCGACCTTCAAAGTCAATCACTTCGAAGCCGTACGGAAATACAACACCTTGTCCGGCGTTCTCTAACCCAGCTTCGACAAGCGCCTTTTTCATAGCTTCGGCTGTTGTCTTCATACTGTCTCCTCACTGCTATTGAAAGGTGTTGGGCCTATCAAGATCTCTCTCCGCCCAACGTCAACCGCAGCCCGCGCCAAACTGCGGCCTGAGCGATAGCGAAGGCCGCACTTTGGCGTCGGGCTGGCGGACTGGTTGGGCGCTATGATAGTTCAGCGGGTGCAGCAGGCAAGACCTGCGATGGTGCCTGTGAAAATAGTGTAAATAGCAAAGTGTCACCGTAACCCCTAGGCTTGCCTTCTCGCGGCGTTTAGCTGAGCAATAAACTCGTCGCGTTCTTTTCTGTCTCCTTTTATCTTCAAAGGTACAGCATGCTTGTCCTTTTGTCCCGCAAGGTGAATCAGCAATTCATCCGATAAGTACTTCCAATACCAAAAATCCAACGGCTCAACTTTCCGAATATCAGTGAGCGGGATGGAGATATATCTACCCCTTCAAGCGGAGTAAACGTTGCGCGGTTCGCCGCCACCCTCTTGCCATGTGCCGGTGTCCCCATTAAATATCCAGCTACCTGCACGGCAACCCACCAAGCCCATTTGCTTGACTTTTTAAACTCTTCCTCTGGCTCGACGATTAGCCTCTCACTGGTTATAAATGCAAAGGAATCGTCAAGAGAAAAATCGTAATCTCTGAGCAATTTTGGAAAAAAAGACGGGGTCTCTAATCGTCCAACGAAGCAGTTGTGTACAGCCTGAATCTTCTCGCTCTCATGCAAACGAGCATATTTAAGATTTTGCCTTGTCGTCGTCTTTACCGCTTTTGACATGTCTCCCTCCTTTGACTGATGCTACGTGATGGATGCGCCCAACGTTTAGCGCACCCCGCCGCGTGCTGGCTGGTCGGCGCTACTGCGCCGACCAGCCAGCACGCGGTCGGAGGTGGCGCTGTTGTTGGGCTTTGCTTCTAGGGACGCTTCGTACCAGCCACGCCGAGCTTGCAAGTATGCATGTTCCTCGGACCAAGACATGCCATCTGTGTCATGAAGAATCTTGTCGCGGGCACTCCGCATAAGGTCGACACCACTAATCGTCATAATTCAGGACCTCTACCGGTGACCGGATTTCCAGCATGGGATAGCCCAACCTCAGATTTACGGAATTGTAACCATGTATGCGCGCGAGATTAACGATGTGCTTGAAGTTCCAGCTCACGAGAACGTCTGCTCGGCAGATGGTTGCGGTTGCAATGTGTTGGGCGTCCACTCGGCTCTTTCGGGAAACAACACCTTCGTTCAGGTAAGTTTCCGTTAAGTCTGCGGCTTCTTCGGAAAATTCAACAAACTCGGTGTAATCTGATGGTACGGAAAGCAATACGTCGCGCACCCGTTGAGGTGCTGAGTCCAGCTCAGCCAAGGTGATATCGGAGATCACGAGAATTTCTGCGCCGGATCGAAAGGATTCAATCAGGGGATTCGAACCATGCTCGAACTCGACATCGCAGCATCCGCCGATCACGGACGTATCGGTGTAGATCCTTCGTCTCATGGCAAATTGTTAGTTTGTTCCTGCTGTCTTGCCCAACGTCAACCGCAGCCCGCGCCAAACTGCGGCGACGCGCGAAGCGCCCGCCGCAGTTTGGCGTCGGGCTGGCGGACTCGTTAGGCGTCTTCTAGATAGAAGGTTTATAGATAAATTGACCGAATTCGGGTGCTCTAATTTCATTGAAATCGAGTTCCCGGCTACATCTTCTGATGTCTCCTGGATCATCATCTCTCCTTACATCAGATATTTGGCGTAGAGACACATTCCCTGCTTGGAGCCCCCATGTTCTACCTTCGTGAGAAGGAGAGAAATTCATCCAGCAGGCGTCTACGAGATTGCGTTTCTTCAGCTGCTTGCAGGTTTCCCCAGAACCATATACTCCAACGCGGTAGTTCGCATTCTTTAATTTCTCCGAAACAACGCCGAAATAAGAGTATACCTCCTCCGAACAATCACCAGCCCTCCCGTTTACTCTTTTGCAAGGTACTTGTTCGTTCCGAACGAAATTCCCATCGACTGCAAAATAGATTAGTGTGCCCTTTGGCTGGCCCAGTTCCTCTGCTAATTGTAGCGCCCTGTCTGCATCTGATGGTGCCCGTACACGCCAGTTTGCAAAGGTCCGTTCCACACCGCCCAAATATTGGAAAACTGCAATTGACGCCATATTCTTGGCCAACAGTTTTTCTACCTCGACCGAACTGATTACCTTTTTTGTCTGCCAATCGCCAATAGTTCTTCCGTCGGGGGGTGGTGCAGATTTCGTATAGCCGTAATACCTCGCAACCACCTCAACCCCGAAAGATTTCATCTTGTTTAGGAAGCTATTGTCGACGGGGCTCGAGGTGTCAACTACCTTTATTCCTGAGTCACGATAGCAATAGAACGCTGATTCTCGATATGGAAAATCTTTTCTCTGTCTTCGGATTATCATGGCGAGTTCGTCTGACGACCTTGTGTTAACGGATTCGGGACCGATACGCAACTCCCGCCACTCTCTCCACAATAACGTTTCGAGCTTTTTTCGAAGAGCGGCTGCGCTGGCCTTCCGACGCTCGCCGGCTTGTTCTAGTGCCCAGTTTAGAATCGCTTCGGCGATTTCATCTTCAATGCCTTCCGGGG
>JAEPEX010000116.1_pt1 | contig 15623 bp, 17 predicted proteins | sample 9130951 | NCBI WGS metagenome assembly JAEPEX01 (sample SAMN17228542, study PRJNA684324) | microbial mat metagenome | biome: saline marsh[ENVO:00000054]; feature: microbial feature [ENVO:01000007], biofilm[ENVO:00002034], sulphate-reducing...; material: estuarine water [ENVO:01000301]|estuarine... | reverse complement strand
CGAGCTTTTACGAGAACGTCTTCAACTTCCGCGAAATCCGCTATTTCGACATCAAGGGCCAGCACACCGGCCTTCTGTCACGCGCCATGACCGGCCCGTGCGGCAAGCTGAAAATCCCGCTGAACGAAAGCTCGGATGATCAGTCCCAGATCTCTGAATATCTGCGTGAATATAACGGCGAAGGCATCCAGCACATCGCCCTGACCACGCCAGACATCTATGAGACGGTCGAGCAACTGCGCAAGAACGGCGTCGTCTTCCAGGGCACGCCGGAGACCTATTACGAGCTGGTCGATGAGCGCGTGCCGAACCATGGCGAGGATCTTGAGCGTCTGAAGAACAACAACATCCTGGTGGACGGCAATCCCGAAACCGGCGACGGCCTGCTGCTGCAGATCTTCACCACCACCAATATCGGACCGATCTTCTTCGAGATCATCCAGCGCAAAGGCAATGAAGGCTTCGGCGAGGGCAATTTCAAAGCCCTGTTTGAATCCATCGAGCTTGATCAGATCCGCCGCGGCGTGATCAAGACCGAGCCGGCGGCCGAGTAATTTTGGCCGACGACGCCCGTAAATCCTTGGATGCAGGCGAGGGCGCAAGCCTTCGCCTGCCGTCCTATGTGCCTTATCGCCTATCAGTCACGTCCAACAAGGCGTCCAGCCTGATCGCGAAGGCGTATCAGGCCCGGTTCGGACTGACGATCTGGGAATGGCGGGTGATTGCGGTGCTGGGCGAGGGCGCATCCCTGACGGCGCAGGCGGTGTGTGAAGCCACCGCCATGGACAAGGTCAGCGTCAGCCGGGCGATCCGCGCTCTGGATGAACGCGGCCTGGTGACTCGCATTCGCAATGCGCAGGACCGGCGCGCCAGCGACGTCTCACTGACGGCGGAAGGCCGGGCGATTTACGCGGACGTGGCGCCCCTGGCGCTCGATTACGAGCAAAAACTGCTCGCTGCGTTCTCAGACGAAGAGCGCGACCAGCTCATGAGCCTTCTCGACAAGCTGGAAGCGCAACTCGATGAGGTGGGGCAGGCGTTCGAGCGCTAGCCTTCCACCACCAGGCTGAGCCATTGGGCGATCAGCGCCGGGCTGTCAGAGCCCTCGATCTCTACAACGGCGTCCTGGGTCAGCTGAAGCTGGCCGGGCTTGCGTTCAATGACATTGGCCAGAGTGAACGTGCCGCGGATCTTTGATCCCACACGCACCGGCGTCAGAAAACGCACTTTCTCAAAGCCGTAATTGATTCCGATCACGCCCGCCTCGAAGGCCGGCAGGGCTTTCTCGGCGAAATGGCTGAGCATGGACAGCGTCAGAAAGCCATGGGCGATCGGGCCGCCGAACGGGCTTTCGGTTCTGGCGCGCTCAGGGTCCACATGGATGAACTGGTGATCCAGGGTCACGTCCGCGAAGGTGTTGACCTGATCCTGGGTGACCTCAAACCAGTCCGACGAATGCGATTGGCCCAGGCGGGCCTTGTATGTATCTAGCAAGCTCATGGTCCGAGTTGAACGCTTTAGGCCTTAACGGTCAAGCGTCTGATCGCGCCTTGCGGCGACGGATAACCCATTTCGCCAGACCGAACAGCGAGATGGAAAGCCAGCATATTTCAATAACGAAGCTCGCCAGATTGAACGTCATCATCAAGGAGACGAGCAAGAGCAAGGCGCCGCACAGATTGAGCAACAAATAGCCCAACCCGTCGCTGCGGACTTTCTCGATCTGAAGGAGGAAGAAGGCGGAGAGCACGCAGGCGACGCCTGTGAGCCCGATCACGTCTGACAGCATCATGGAGTCGTTGCGTCCCTGCATTGTTGGGGCTGGTAGGTCTGAGGCCAAGCCCTACGTCTCCTTAAGCATACGGACAAGTCGCCTGGCTGCGTGAAGGTCTGTTAAGGTGCGGGCTCTAAGGCTGGGGGCTTCGAGATACGGAGGCTTTGACGCCCATGAGCGCGCCCGTTTTGGACCGAGATCATCTGGAGCAGTACACCGCTGGCGATGCGGCGCTGGAGACCGAATTGTTCGGATTGTTGTCCGATCAGATCGACGCCTGCGTCAGCCTGATGAAAGCCGCGCGGTCTGATGAAGACTGGCGCACGGCGGTCCACACGCTGAAGGGCGCGGCGCGCGGCGTCGGCGCCATGGAGTTGGGGGAGGCGTGCGCCAAGGCGGAGGCGTGCTATCCCGATGCTGAAGCGCTGCAGGCGGTGGAGACGGCGTCCGAACGGGCGCGAGACGCCATGGCGGCGGTGCGCGGCTAGCGCGTCTTGTCCCAGACCTTGAATTCGTAAGCGATGGATTGCTCGACCAGCTCACGCCAGACCGGCTCGGCGATCGTGGCGGGCAGGCCTGTGGTTTCGGCGCTCTTGAGCACCTTGCTCACAACATCCTCAATCCGCGCTTCATCGCGCACCACATCCCGGCTGGGCTTGATGCGCGCGGCGGCTTGCATATAGCGCGTGCGTTCGGTGATCAGCGCGACAAGGGCGCGATCCATCCGGTCCACGCCATCGCGCACGTCCGCCATGGTCTCGCAGGCCTCTGGAGCCGTGCGAGCGTTGAGATCTTTGAGATCAAAATGGTCAGGCGTTTTAGACGACATGGCGGCGTTATAGGCTGAAGTTTCCCGGCTCCAAACCCCTGTCTCGCATTGCATCGCGGCCGGGTGCAGCTAAAACTCGCTGAAAGTTTGCAGGAGAGCGCCATGCAGCCCGTCACCCTCTACGGCAATATCGAAAGCGGCAATTGTCTGAAGACCCTTTGGGCGGCGAAAGTCGCACAGGCGCCTCATGACTGGGTGGAAGTGGACATCTTCGGCGGCGAGACCCGCAGCGACTCGTTCCTGGCGCTGAATCCGGCAGGTCAGGTTCCGGTCCTGCGCATGGCGGACGGGCGCACGCTGGCCCAGTCCAATGCGATCTTGTTGTACCTTCTTGAAGGCACGGATCTGATCCCGTCTGACCCGTTCCAGCGCGCGGTGATGATGCAATGGCTGTTCTGGGAGCAATATTCTCACGAACCCTATATCGCCGTGCGCCGCAGCGCCTTGCGTTTCAAGGGCGCGAGCGAGGCGGATCTCGACCCGGACCTCTACGCCAAGGGACGCCGCGCCCTGGGGGTGATGGAGATGAATCTTCTGTCGCAAAGCTTCATGGTCGGCGAAGACATGACCGCCGCCGACATCGCGCTGGTCGCCTATACGCGCGTCGCCGATGAGGGCGGGTTTGATCTGTCAGAGTTTCCCGCCGTGAACGGCTGGGTGCGCCGGGTGGAGAGCGCGCTGGGCATCGAGCACGGCCAGGCCGCGGTCCATGGCGACCCGGAGTAGCGCAGGCTGAGAAGTCCAAGACAAAAGGGCGGCCCTTCGGCCGCCCTTTTTTCATACCCAGCCACGAGCGTTTAGCGCCGCTTGGCCAGTTCCTTCATCGCCTTGTCCACGCCTGTCAGGGTCAGGGAGAACATGCGCTCCTCGCCGATGATCTCGCGCACCAGCTGCACAGAATAGGTGTGCGGCCACCAGCCTTCGGGTGTGGGGTTCAGCCAGACCAGATGCGGATAGGTTTCTTTCAAACGCCGCAGCCAGACCCCGCCGGCTTCCTCGTTCCAGTGCTCGACCGAGCCGCCGGGATGGGTGATCTCGCTTGGGGACATGGCGGCGTCGCCCACGATCACCACCTTGTAGTCGCTGGGGTATTTGTGCAGCACGTCCCACATGGACTGGGTCTCGGTGCGGCGGCGCAGATTGGACTTCCACACGCCTTCATAGATGCAGTTGTGGAAGTAGAAATACTCAAGATTCTTGAACACGCCCCGCGCGGCCGAGAACAGGCGCTCGGTGAGATCGATATAGGGGTCCATGGACCCGCCCACATCAAAGAACACCAGGACTTTCACGGCGTTCCGGCGCTCGGGGCGCATCTGGACGTCGAGATATCCCTTGTTGGCGGTGGCGCGGATCGTGCCGTCCAGATCGAGTTCTTCTTCCGCCCCGTCACGGGCGAACTGGCGCAGACGACGCAGCGCGACCTTCAGGTTTCGGGTGCCCAGCTCGCGTTCGGAATCAAGATCCTTGAAGCGGCGGTTCTCCCAGACCTTGCTGGCCTTCTTGTTTTTCGACTTGCCGCCGATCCGCACGCCATTCGGGCTCCAGCCTGAATTGCCATAGGGGCTGGTGCCGCCTGTGCCGATCCATTTATTGCCGCCCTCATGGCGCTTTTCCTGCTCTTTGAGCCGGTCCTGCAGCGTCTTCATGAGCTGGTCGAAATCCATCTCCTGCAGCGCCTCCATCTCCTCCTTGGTGAGATGACGCTGCATCTGGGCTTTCAACCAGTCTTCGGGAATTTCGTCAGACTTGAACAGATCGCCAAGCGCTTCAATGCCTTCGAAATGATGGGCGAAGACCTTGTCGAACTTGTCAAAATTGCGCTCGTTTTTCACAAGCGCCGCGCGGCTGACGGCATAGAAGCTGTCCACCTCCTGCTCGATCGCGCCCTTCTTCAGGGCTTCAAGCAGGGTGAGGTATTCCCGGGTGGACACCGGGATTTTCGCCGCGCGCAGATCGGTGAAGAAGCGATGGAAAAGGGCCATGCGCTCGGCTCCTAGCCTTCTCTCCGGGTCATGAAGGCGAGGCGTTCAAACAACTGAACATCCTGCTCATTTTTCAAAAGCGCGCCGTGCAGCGGCGGGATCAGCTTGCGGGTGTCGCGCTCACGCAGGATGGCGGGATCAATGTCCTCGGCCAGCAGAAGCTTGAGCCAGTCCAGCAGCTCGGAGGTGGAGGGCTTTTTCTTCAGGCCCGGCGCGCTGCGCACCTCAAAGAACATCTCCAGCGCTTCGGCCAGCAGCTCGGATTTGATGCCAGGGAAGTGGACATTGACGATCTGCTCCATCGTTTCCTCGTCGGGGAAGGCGATGAAGTGGAAGAAGCAGCGGCGCAGGAAAGCGTCGGGCAGCTCTTTTTCATTGTTGGACGAGATGATCACGATCGGGCGCTGTTCGGCTTTGATCGTCTCGCCGGTCTCGTAGACATAGAACTCCATCCGGTCGAGCTCTTGCAGGAGGTCGTTGGGGAATTCGATATCGGCCTTGTCGATCTCGTCGATCAGCAGGACAGGGCGCACATCGGCGTCGAACGCCTCCCACAGCTTGCCCTTGCGGATATAGTTTTTGACGTCGTTGACTTTGTCATTGCCCAGCTGGGAATCGCGCAGGCGCGCCACGGCGTCGTATTCATAAAGCCCCTGATGCGCCTTGGTGGTGGACTTGATGTGCCACTCGATCAGCGGCGCCCCCAGAGAGGACGCGACCTGGCGCGCCAGCTCGGTCTTGCCGGTGCCGGGCTCGCCCTTCACCAGCAGCGGACGCTCGAGAATGATGGCGGCGTTCACCGCAGCGGCCAGCTCGTCAGTGGCCACATAATCCTTGGTGCCTTCAAAGCGCATGTCGGGTGTTTTCCCTGTTTTGTGTTCTGTATCGTTCGGGCGCCCCCCAGCACCCGGTTGCAGTCTTGTTTACGCGCACTCTAACGCTGCGGATTACGCCCGTCATCCTTGCGCAGTGCGGCGAACATAAGCTCGGCGCGGTCCCAGTCATATGGGGTATCAATATCCTGAACGCGTTCAGGCGCGATCATTATGGGTATGGCGCGGGGGGAGAAGACCGGAGCCTCCTCTTTTAATGCATTGGGACGACACCAGAAAAACTGCGCAGCATCGTGAAACGCCTCTTCCAGATCCTGCGATCTTGAGCCGATGAATTCTGGATACATCGGCGCCAGGCCCGGCCCGGATTCACTGTGAACGGCTTTCAGCGCGCGCTGCACGGGAAACGCGAAGGGCGTCACCGAGATCGCATACTCCTGCTGCGGGGCCTCGATCAGTGCGTCATGGCCGCGCGTGATGTCGGCGGCGCTGAGGAAGGGCGCGGTGGCGTAAATGGCGCAGACAAGCTCGGCGCTCTGGCCAGTGATCCGCTGCATCTCTTGCATGGCGTGGGCGATGACGGGGATGACGCCGGTGAAATCATCCGCCAGCTCTGGCGGGCGGCGAAAGGGCGCCGTCGCGCCGGCTGCCTCCGCGACTTGCGCGATTTCATCGTCATCGGTGCTGACGATCACATGATCAAACAGGCCCGTTTCCAGAGCCGCCGCGATCGGCCAGCTGATCATGGGCTGGCCGTGAAAAGGGCGCACATTCTTGCGCGGGATCCGTTTGGAGCCGCCGCGCGCCGGGATGACCGCGATCTTCATGATCAGCGCTTCGTGTTGAGCGCGATGCCGTGAATCTCCGACACCGTGGAGGGCAGGTGGAAGCTCTTGGACACCTTGGTGTGCTCGTCAAACACGGTGATGGCGGTGTCGATGGCGATGTTCTGGCTCACGCCCATGGCGGCGGAATAGTTCCGGTTCCGGCTCTGCCCGATAAAGAAGCGCGCGCCGTCATGGGCGAGGCCGCGGGCGAAGCCCGGAAACTGCCCCACGCTCTGGGCGTTGTTCTTCAGAAGGCGCCCGCGCAGGGAATCAAGCACCACCAGCGAGCCGTCCACAAAGTCGATGGAGTGCGGCATCCACAGGTCTGAAATCACAGGTCCGACCCAGCTTCTGTCCGCCAGGTCATATTCCAGCACCACGCCGTCAAACACGTCGCGTTTCCAGTTTCCAGTGGCGGAGAACATCGACAGGTAGACGCTGTCGCCCAGCACCAGAATGTCGTTGCAATGATGCTGCGCTGAACCGGTGCGCGCCTGTTTGGGGCTGATCGGTATGCGGTCGATCTCCTCGCCCTGTTCGGAATAGACGAGGATCGCGTCGAGATAGGAGCAGGCGATGAAATACTGCCGCTTCTCCTCAGACCAGCTGACGCCATGACAGCGCGCGCCCTGGGGCAGGGCGAAGCTTTTCAGGATCTGATAGTCGCGGTCGAAGGTGATCAGGCCGCGCTCGTCATCAATGGCGATGAAGTGTTCGCCATGGGGGCGCAGGCCATGAAAATTGCCTTTGAAGATTTTCCGGAAGCTGTGTTTCGCGCCGGAGATCTGAAGCTCGTAAAGCCCGCCACCGGCTTCAGGGTCCTCCAGAGGCGGCAGTCCGCAGGTGAACAGCACCGTTTCTTCCAGGCTTTCCATCTCGGCGATGATGCGCAGATCATTGAGCACCGGACTGACGACGAAATCCTGACCGGGGAGGAGGCCAAAGCTCACCAGCTGCTCGCCCACTTCCACAAATGATGTCGTGCAGATCACCACGAACGGGCGGGGCGCAGCGTCTTTCAGGCTGTCTGGGCGTGCAATGGTCAGCCCGGCCTGAGTCTCGCCCGCAAGATTGGGATTGTTGTCGACGATCCCGGTCACGCCCTTGATCCGGCGCAGGGTCTTGTCGGCGATATTGCCCGCCCCCGCCAGCACGATGGGCCGGCCCCGACCGCGCATGTTCACATCGGCGAAGGTCGTGAATTCGGCTGTGGTCGTACGGCTCATACCTGCACGCCCTTGACCATGTACTGCTCACGGCGCGGATCGTTTTTATCAAGATAGACCGGGCCATAGCTCGACGATCCGCCCCAGACATCATCCTTGACCCATTGGTCGTTCTCGATGCGCCAGACGCGCGGATCGCGGAAGGTGTCGCAGATCTGGTCGAACTCGGCCTCAGTCATGTCCACATATTTGAGCCAGCGCTCAAGATCGCGGCGCGGTTTGACGTGGTCATGCTTTTTGACCATTTCGAGCCCGGTCTTGTAATCCATCACCCCCAGACGCACGTCCTGGCTGGCGTGATCGGTGGCGCGGCCATAGCCGAACTTGATGAATTTGAGATAGTCGTGAATTCCGTTCTCGTGCATGTCGTCGAGATTGGAGATCTTTCGATAGGTGCGCTCGAACGGGTATTCGGCTTTCTTCCAGCCATACTCTTCCTCGGCCACGGCGGCGCATTTATTGCCGTTCCATTTCTCGTAAAACCCCAGATACACGCCGCGGACGCCAACCCGGTCGATATCCTCGTCAGAGGGATACATGGCGAAGGACAACTCTTTCTCGGTCAGACCCATCTTCAGGTCCGGGCGGCCATGACGCTCCAGCCCCTTATCGGTGAAATCATCCCAATCCAGCCCGTGAAGATCGTGCTCCTTGCGGGTCTTGGCGGTGAATTCGGGGAAGTCGGAGTACGAGAACATGCCGCCCAGATCGACCCAGCCATGATCGCCCCACAACATCAGCGGGATGTCATGCAGCACAGCTTGTCGGATCGGATAGGTCTTGATGCCGGCATGATTGTGCCAGTTCATGTCGCCATGCAGCTTGAACCCTAAAAGATTCATCTTGATCAGGGTCTCAAGGCCGGGCCGATAGATGATGTGGTCAGCGTCGAACGCCTCGCGCATCAGCTGGAGATTATACTCGCCCTCTGGCAGGAAATTGTTGCCGTGATAGGTGACCAGCAGCGGGCGCAGGCCCAGCTTTTTGACCGCCAGATGGGTCTGGTAAAAGCTGTCCTTGCCGCCGCCTACCGGGATGACGCAGTCATAACCTTTGGGATTGCGGTAATCTGCCACCAGCTCTTCGAGCATCGTCCAGCGCTCGTCCCAGTCGATGTCCACCGTCTGGCCCGCCACGCGGCAGCCCGAGCACATTCCCTTTTCATCAAAGGTCAGCGGCGCCGCTGACGAGCTGGGATAAAAACAGGTCTTGCAGAACTGGACACTCATGGCGCTTCCCTCAGGCTGGGGCGTCAGCGATGACGAATCACCGCCGGGCTTAAGGGTAACAAAACGCCTCAATCGTTAAGTTTAGCCCAAGCTGCGCACCATTGAGGGGAAAGGCCGTCCATTGCGGATATTGAGCGCCCACCAGCCGGTCTACCTGCCGGGGCTGATCCTGTTTCACAAGATCGCCCTCAGCGATGTGTTCGTCTTGCTGCCGGACGTGCAGTTTCAGCGTCATAGCTGGCAGCAAAGAAACCGGGTGCGCAATGGCAAGGACGCGATCTTCCTGTCGGTGCCGGTCAGAAAATCTGGCGATCTCAGCCGCACGATCCGCCAGACCGAAATCGCAGGCGAACCCTGGTGCAAGAAGCATTTGACGACGCTGAAACAGGTCTATGGCAAGCGGCCTCACTTTGAGGCGTACTTCCCGGCCATCGAAGCGCTGATCGAGGCGGACTACGCCAATCTCTCAGATCTCAATTGCGCGCTGATCCGGCACTTTTGCGCCGTGCTGGAGCTTGAGGCGCAGATCCTTGATAGCGCCGCGCTGGTCCATGAGGGCGAGAGCCAGGACCGGCTGATCTCGCTGTGTCAGGCTGCGGGCGCCGACGCCTATATCTCCAATGTTGGGGCGGCAAGCTATGTGGATGAGGCGGGGTTTTCAGCGCAGGGCGTCACCCATTACTGGCAGGCCTTCACCCCGCCCGAATACACGCAAGGCAAGGCCTTCCTACCCAATCTCTCCATTGTCGACGCCCTGTTCAATCTGGGGCCGGACACGGCCGGGCTGGTGCGAAGCTGTGGAGAGATGACGCGGGATCTGGAAGTGGCGCAGGCGGCGCTGGCAGGTGAGATTGAAACCCGGGCCAAGCGGAGCGCAGAGCCGGGGCCTCCATCAGTATAAGGCGCTGTATGCGCAGAGAGGTCCCGGGTCTTCGCTATCGCTCGCCCGGGAACTCAGCGTTTACATCCGCACGTCAAAGCCTGCGCGTTGCAAAGCGCGTTTGCCGCCGCGGTCAGCCAGTTCCTTGAAATGCCAGATATTGGCGGCGGCGACAGCGTCGGCGCCGGCTTTCAGTCCCTTGGCGTAATGCTCGTATACGCCGACGCCCGAACAGGCGATGACGGGGATGGTGACCGCGTCTGAGACCTGCTCGATCAGCGGCACATCATAGCCTGTGCCGCGGCCGTCGCGATCCAGGCTCTGCAACAGGATTTCCCCCGCGCCGCGGTCTTCAGCTTCCTTAGCCCAGCTCACCGGATCACGGCCGGTGGCGGTGCGGCCGCCCTGGGTCATCATCTCATAGCCGTCATCTGTCTGGCGAACGTCGACGCTGACCACCATGGCCTGCGCGCCGAAGCGTTTGGAGACCTGACTGATCAGCTCCGGCGTTTCAAACGCGGCGGTGTTGATGGCGACCTTGTCAGCGCCGCGGGAGAAAATCTCGCGCACCTGATCCAGAGAGTGGATGCGTCCGCCCCAGGTCAGCGGCATGAAGCACTGGCTCGCCACCGCTTCCAGCACCTCCATGGAATCGGCATAGGCGCGATTACCGGAATCGCGGCGACCTTGCGACAGCCCGCCTTCGCGGGTGATGTCGAGATAGATCAGCTCATCCACCTTCCACTCGTTAAACCGTGACACCTCGTGCAGCGGATCGCCGATGATCTGGTGCTGGGTGAAGGTTTCAGAGCGGACCAGCTGGCCGTTCATCAGCAAGAGGACCGGGATCAGGCGCGGCATCAGCATGAGGCGACATACTCCAGCCAGTTGTTCAGCAGGGCGAGGCCGGCCTTGTGGCTTTTCTCGGGATGAAACTGCGCCGCCCAGACCGAGCCGTGCTCAAGCGCGCAGACAAAGCGTTCGCCATGCTCAGACCAGCCCGCCGCGTCCTCTGGTCGTTCAGGCTCGCAGATGAAGGAGTGGACGAAATAGAAAGCCTCGTTCTCGGGCAGGCCCTTGAACAGGCCGTCTGACTTGGATGCTTCCACATGGTTCCAGCCCACATGCGGCACGCGATAGGGCGGATCATGAGGGGGCGGGGCGAGCCGGCGGACCTTTCCGGGAATAATCCCGAGGCCCGAATGCTGGCCATGCTCAGTGCTTTCATCGAGCAACAACTGCATGCCGAGGCAAATCCCTAGAAGCGGACGGTGCTGGCCTGCGATCTCGTCCTTGATGAGCGAAGCGAGACCCAGTTCGTGCAAATGCGCCATGCCTTCCCCGAAAGCGCCGACGCCGGGCAGAATGACGCCCTTCGCCGCACGAAGCACGCCGGGGTCGTGGCTCACCACCACATCTGCGCCCAGATGTTTGAGCGCGTTTCTGACCGACGTCAGATTGCCCATGCCGTAATCGATGATCGCAATCGTCATTTGCTGCGCCGCTCAGCTGGAGAGCATCTGGTTGATGGCTTCGGCCGCGCGCGTCATGCCCAGCCCGTCAATCAGTTCCGGCCCTTTGGCGCTCAACGCAGCGGCCTTGGCGGGATCGGCCAGCAAAGATTTGAGCTGCTCAGACAAGACTGTGATGTCATCGCCGTTTTCAAAGCCCAGATTGATCAGCGCGCCGCGCTCAGCGAACCAGTCGATTTCCGGGATGAGATTTTCAAGCTGCGGGAAGACGATCGAGGGCACGCCCGCGGCCAGCGCTTCATACACCACCATGCCGCCGGTCATGATGGCGGCGGGTGCGCGCGCCAGATGGCTGGCGATCTGGTGCACCGGCAGGCCCTGCTTGGCGATGCCGCCATTGAGCACCGTCATCCGCTTGAGGCCTTCAAAGTCGGGAAAGCTGGATCCCACGATCATGATGAAAGGGTGGGGGTGGGCCAGGGCCGGTCCCTGTTCGGCCAGCTGCATCGCCCAGTCCGCCGCCCGGTCGCCGCCGCCGCAAATGGCGATGACAGGGCCTTTGCGGGCGTCGTCATGGCGTGATTTCGCAAAGACCGGCGCGATCAGGGCGTATTCGCCGCCGCAGAGCGCGTGTCCGCCTGTCCGCAGGTTGGGATATCGGTGATAGTCTTCAATCACCGTGCCGTTGAAAACCAGATCGGCGGGAGCGTCAGATCCGAAATCATCCACCATCAGGCGCTTGAGCTGCGGCAGGGCGTCCAGCGCGCTCCACAAGACCGGGTCATGAACCGGCTGGTCCACCAGAACCGCGTCGGCTTCGGTCTCGATCACCAGAGCTTTCAGAAAGACGTCCACCGGCCCTTTGAGCGGCACGATCTTGTCGTAAGGAAAGAACTCAGACAGCGCCTCGCCCTGACCCAGCACATGCACGCGCGGGCGTTCAGGCAGAAGGTCGATCAGGCGACTGCAGCGCGCAGCGTGCGCCAGGCCTGTTTCATGGACGGCGTCCACGCGGATGATCAGGGATGTCATGTCAGCGCCTCCAGAACCGGCTCCATCACGGCGCAGGCCGCGGTGATTCTGGCGCTATCATAGCGCTCATCGAGCCAGAGATTGATGACCGACTTCGACCAGATGTCCGCATCGGGATGCGCGTCCTGGTCGGTCAGTGTGGGGAAAGACTGTGTCAGGGAGGGGTAATTCGTGCCGGCGTCAAAACCGTTTGCGCGCAGCGCCTCTACCAGAGGGTCGCGCAGAGCCGGCGCGGTTTTGACGATCAGACGCCAGGGCGCGGTCTGATCCAGACCGATCGGGGTGAGGGCGGGGGCCAAACCGCTCAGCGCATCGAGCCAGAACGTCCGCCGCTCCTGCCGGGCGGCCAGATGTGCGGGCAAGCGTGCAAGTGCGACTGTCAGCTTTTCCGTCGTTTCGGGATCAAAGCAGAAGCGCAGCTGGGACAGCTCGGTCACCAATGTGTGCTCGATCTCGGCGGAGCGGCCCTGATTGCGCAAGGCGCGCCGCTGCAGCATCAGCTGGTCTTCGGCCTCGGCTGCGGCGTCATCCAGCACCGGATAAGACTTGGCCCGCTTCTCAAGTTCAGCCGCCAGGCTCGCATCCTGGGTGATCACCGCGCCGCCTGCGCCGGCGTCCAGCACCTTGCCCGCTCCGAAGCTGACGATGCGCGCCAGATCTTCCAAGGGCGCCTGGGGGGCGAAGCTCGAGGCGTTGGCGTCGTTCTCGATGGTGATCCAGCCGTGCTCGCGTGCGGCCTTGCGCGCCTGGGTGAAGTCGAGGCGAAAACCGTAGAGATGGGTCAGCAGCACCGCGCCGCTTCGACCCGTTCGTGACAGCTTGCGCACCTGTTCGGCCAGGACGGCATCGTCATTGACGCCCATCTCGGCGCTAACCGGCGCGAGCCGCACCTCAGCGCCGCAGGCCCAGGCACTTGCCAGCAGGCTGGGGCAGGCGTTTGACGGGATCAGAATGGTGGACCGGCCATGAAGGCCCAGCGTCTCAAACAGCGCCAGCAAGGCGGATCGCGCCCGACCGAACAGAACGGCCTGATCGCCGCCAAACGCGTTTGCGATCTGAAGCGCCGGCGCCGTCATCATCTCAGCCCATCTGCGATCATGGACCAGTCGAGCGGTTCACCGAATGCGAGATCGCGCGCGGCGGTGCGTCCCAGCACCTTGGACCAGTCGCGCGGATGCAGGCCGCCGCCCGGGCGCACCGAGCGCACATTGGCTTCGGTCAGAACCTCTCCGGCCTTGATGTCAGCGGTCACATAGAGCGAGCGGCGCACGGTGCGCGAGCGCACTTCAGATTGCGCCAGACCGGTTCGAACATGGCCCAGCGCGGCATGGGCGTTACGGGTTTCCCGAACCAGGCTCGCCAGCTCATCAGGCTCCAGCGAGAACTCCGCGTCCGGTCCGCCGTCAGAGCGGCGCAGGGTGACGTGCTTTTCGATCATCCGCGCGCCCAGGGCCGTCGCGGCCACGGGCGCGGCGATGCCGGGGGTATGGTCACTGAGCCCGATCGGGATTTGCAGACGCTGGATCAGCTCGGGGATGGTGCGGAGATCCGCCTGCTCAATCGGAGTCGGATAGCCCGAGGTGCAATGAAGAATGCACAGCCGTTCGCATCCGGCCTGGCGGGCGGTCAGCACCGCTTCGATGATCTCGTCCCAGCTCGCCATCCCGGTCGACATCACTAGCGGACGCCCCGTTCGGGCGGCGTGAGTGATAAGGGGCAGATCCACCAGTTCAAACGAGGCGATCTTGTAGGCGGGCGGTTCGAACTGTTCGAGAAAGTCCACAGCTGTGAAATCAAACGGGGAGGAGAACACCTCCATGCCGTGCTTGCGTCCGGCTTCAAACAGCGCCGCATGCCAGTCCCACGGCGTATGCGCTTCTTCATAAAGGTCATGCAGTTTGCGCCCGTCCCAGAGGCCGCCTTCGAGCACGAAGCCGGGGCCGTCATGGTCCAGCGTGATGGTGTCGGCGGTGTAGGTCTGCAGCTTCAGCGCATCCGCGCCTGCGTCCGCGCAGGCGTCAATGATTTCGAGCGCGCGCGACAAATCCCCGCTGTGATTGGCCGACAGCTCGGCGACGATCACGGGCGGACGGCTCAGATCTTCGATCTGGTCAAACACGGAAGAGGGGGCGGTCATGACAACGCTCCTGCCGGTTGCGAGGGCTTGTTTACTGTTATGATGAGTCTTGGTTCACTAAGAATGAAACCCGGGGGAGAACCGCATTCGATGACCACAAGCGCGCATAACGCCAAGCAGTGGGATGCGTTCTACGCCAGCTCCCAGACCCGCGTTCCCTATACGGACGCTGCAGTGTTCGCCCTGATTGCGCTTTCGAGAAACCCTGATGCGCGGGTGTTCGAATTCGGCTGCGGCAATGGCCAGAATCTGGGCTTTCTGCGCAGCGTGTTTCCCGAGGCGCGCCTTTATGGCTGCGATGTCTCTACCGAGGCGCTGATCGCGGGGCGGCGGCTATACCCGGATCTGGATCTGTTTGTAAGCGGCGACGCGCTGGGGCTGAAGCCGGTCTCGCTCGACGTGATTATCGAGCGCGCCACGCTGCAACACATCCCCAAACCCCTGGCCGCGCGCTATGTGCAGGAGATGTTCGCGGCCCTGAAGCCAGGCGGACGCGCCTTTTTTGAAGTCGCCAGCATGGATCATGGCTATGCCGCGCGCGGCGATGGATCTGAAGACCCGGTGTTCGGGCATCGCGTGTTTTACGCGCTGGATGAGCTTAAAACCCTCTTCGCCGACTTCCGGATTGATCAGGTCTATGATCGCCGACGGGCGCTGGTCGAGGGCGCTGAGCGCAACAATGGCCGACCGGTCTATGACGAAGCGGCGTTTCAGCTCTATCTGACCAAGCCGGCCTAGAAATCAGGCCTTTACGCTTGCGGTTTCTTCGGCGAGCGCCTTGGCGACCTGCTTCATGATGTTGATCCAGTCCGCATAGCCTTTGCCGAAGAAGGAGCGCGTGGTGGTGAACCAGGGCGACCGCCCCGTCCCCATATGTGTCCAGATTCGGCCATGCGGGTGGATGTACCAGATGTTTCCGCCCGCCGCCGCACCGAGCGAGGTGGTGGCGTTGGTCGGGCCGATCACCAGGTCACAAGCCTTGGCCAGAGCGGTCACCTGATCGAGATCGTTCTTCAGATCAATGCCGTCCAGCGTATGCACGTCGACGCCGAATTTGGACTTTGCGTAGGCGATGTCGTCGTCGGCGTCGCCATATTGCAGGTTCACAAAGGTCACGCCGGGCGTCTTCAGCACCGGCTTCCACAGTTCAAACGCCGAGAAGTGCTTGGAGCGCTTGGAGTCCATCTTCAGCGATTTCCACAAAATGCCGACCTTCAGCCCTTCGGGCAGCTGCCCCAACTGCTCGCGCCAATGGGCGATATCCGCCTCAGGCGGCGACAGCACCGGACCTTCAGGAAAATCGGTCACCTGCGTGCGGAAGGCGCAGGCCGGCTGGGCGAAGGGCGTCCAGTAGTCAAAGGTCAGCCCGTCTTCAAACCCGGTGACGCCGCGTAAATCC
>JAEPEX010000066.1_pt1 | contig 15814 bp, 24 predicted proteins | sample 9130951 | NCBI WGS metagenome assembly JAEPEX01 (sample SAMN17228542, study PRJNA684324) | microbial mat metagenome | biome: saline marsh[ENVO:00000054]; feature: microbial feature [ENVO:01000007], biofilm[ENVO:00002034], sulphate-reducing...; material: estuarine water [ENVO:01000301]|estuarine... | reverse complement strand
GGGGGGCTGGTCGAGACGCTCAAGCATGGTCGGTCCTCTGTCGCGGCCGTCAGGCCGGGGGATGCGGCAGATCGCGGCGCAGAACGCGGCTGCGTTGCTGTTGCGCCACGGGCTGGAAGCCGTGTTTCTGATAGCGCTGCAGGGCGCGCGGATGATCGAGCGTGCAGGTGTTCACGGTCAGCTTGCGGACGCCGGCGCGTTCCCAGCCGGTCTGGATCGCGGTGTCGAGCAAAAAGGCGCCCAGCCCCCGGCCGATCGCCTGCGGGACCAGCCCGAAATTCGCGATCTCGGCCCGGCCTTCCTGGCGCCAATCCATCAGAAAGAAGCCATGCGGCCAGCCCGCTGCCATCAGCGTGTACATCGACACCGCGGGATCGTGCAGCATCACCTTCAGCTTGTCCGGGCTCGTCATGCATGTCGTCCCAGGCATAGTCGCGCCCGACCGCGTCGTAGAGCGCGCGGAAATACCACACGGCGGGTCGTCGGCGCGCAGGATGGTGCCGCCGATATTGCCCGGCAGGGCGCCATCGGCCGGGCCGGCCGCGCGTCCATCTCCAGCCAGGTCACGGTATAGGTGACGGTCTCGCCGGCGCGGTGGCGGCTCATCCCGTGGCCACCGGCAACTGTTCGAACCGGCCCCATTCGGCCCAGGACCCGTCGTAAAGCGCGTGATCGCGCTGGCCGAGCCGCTCCAGCGCCAGATTGACGATCGCGCGGTCACCCCCGACCCGCAGGTGGTGATCACCGGCTTGTCGCGGTCGATGCCCGCCGCGTCGAAGGCGGCCGCCAGCCCGGCGCCATCCTTCATCGTTCCATCGGCGTTGAGCAGCGCCCGGTAATGCAGGTTCTTCGATCCCGGGATATGGCCCGACCGCAGCCGGCGCGCGGCTCGGGCGCCTGGCCCTGGAACCGCTCGGCGCCGCGGGCATCGACGATCTCGTGGTCGCCAAGCTTCATCGCCGCCGCGACCTGGGTGACATCGCGCACCAGATGGGCCTGCCGCCGCGCGGTCAGGTGCCGCTCGCGCAGCACCGGCGGCATGTCCTCGATCGGATGGCCCGCCGCCCGCCAGCGGCAGCCGCCATCGAGCACCGCGACATCGGTCTTGCCCATCAGGCGAAAAACCACCAGACGCGCGCGGCGCGGAATAGATGCCGGCCCGTCATAGACCACCACCTGATGGCCGTCCCCCACCCCCATCTTGCGCATCCGCGACATGAATTTCTCGGGCGGGGGGGCCATGTGCGGCAGGTCCGACCGGGTGTCGGCGATCTCGTCGATGTCGAAGAACCGCGCGCCGGGAATATGCGCGGCGTTGTATTCGGCCTTCGGGTCGCGGCCGTCCTCGGGCAGGTACCACGAGGCGTCGATCACCTTATGTCGGGCGAGGCCAGGTTGCGCGCCAGCCAGTCGGTGCTGACAAGCGTCTTGGGGTCGCTGTCGAGGGGCGCGGCCATGGGCGGAATCCTCGCGGTTGCGGGTGCGGGCGATGGGTAGCGGGGCCGCGCGCGGGGTGCAAGGCCCGCCCCGGCCCGCGGCCCCACCCGCCCACCGCCGCGCGCCGGGGCGGGCTGGCGGATGACGGCGATGGCCAAGCGCCGCCCGGATCACGCCTCCCGTATCTTGGCCTCGACGGGCCAGCGCGGGGTCGGCCCGATCTTGGGGCCGTAGCCGAGACGACAGCATCTGGACCGTCCCGCCATCCGGGGCGAAGCGGGCATGCACAGCGTCGTGGATCGCCGCCATCTCGGGATATTCCTGCAGCGCCTGGCTGAGCGGGTGGAACCCGACGCCTTCGCCCGCCGCGGCGAGGTTCAGCCGAAGCCAGTCGCGCCCCGCCGCGATCTGGCTGGCGCGGGCATTGTCCGGCGTGACGGTCCAGATATGCGCAACCGCCGTGTCGATCGGCGCCGTCGTGGCGGTCCTGCCCTGCTGGAACGCGGTGCTTTCGGGATCGCTGGCGGCCTGCCGCGTGAAAAGACCGAAGAGGCGCATCGCCTCGAACGTCGGTCCGCGGAATTCCAGACCGTCGGGGTTGGCCTCCACCTCACGGCGTCCGATGCGGAAAAGCTCCACGCTTTCGCGGAATGTGCGCGGCGTATCGATCTCGATTTCCATGGCGCGGACGGTCAGGGCACGCAGCTCTGCGACCTCCGCCGGATCGTCGGTGAAGCCCACCTCGGTGCGTTGTGCGGCCGCGGCGATCCGCGCCAGCACCGCCGACGGGACCGGGCGCGACATGTCGTAGGGTTCCTTGTTGCTGCGCCGGATCGCGGCATGCGCGAAAAGCGGATCGGGGCGCCGCGGTCGTGGGGCGAAAGCGGCAGATGGCGGCGGGGCGTTCGTCAAGTCCTTCGGGGTCTTCGCCCTGGGAAACAGATCGACTGCCACGGCATACCGTCCTGAAGGCGGCCATGCGCATCAGTTCGGAGGAACAGCCAAGGGAGACGGTGATCTGCCGGTTGAACGGGTCGGTTTCTGGCAGCATCCGGGCCAGATCGGGGTAGAGCACCGCCTGATCCGGGGTCGCGAGGTCGACCTTCCAGGGCTGCATGTTGTGCGAGTTCGGCGCCAGGATAGCCCAGCTGAGCGCGCGCATCCGGGGATCGTCGTACTGGCCCGCCTTCTCCCACGGCAAGAGTGCGGTTTGCAGCGGCGGGTGATCTCCCAGCCCACACCGCCCGCGGCGGCAAGGATCGTGCCGCCGCCGATCAAGGCAAGGGTCTTCCGGCGAGACAGGCGCATGGGCGGGGCCTATATGATACGATATCAAACTATATAGTCCGACATCGTATGAGATGCAAGGGTGGTGGCATGGATGCCGAGGGCCATCGTCGTTGACGCCGGGTATCACGTCATCGCTGGCTCGTCGAAGGCGTGGGGCCCACCAGCGCGTCGGGTCGACAGGCCCCGCCTAGCTGCGCGGGCCGACCCGGTTGACATGGCCCATCTTGCGGCCGGGCCGGCTTTCGGCCTTGCCATAGAGGTGCAGTTGGGCGCCCGGCTCGGCGGCGAGGGCAGGCCAGTCCTCGTCCGCCGCGCCGATCAGATTGGTCATCGCGACATCGGCGTGTCGCACCCCGTCGCCCAACGGCCAGCCGCAGATCGCCCGGACATGCTGCTCGAACTGGTCGACGGCGCAGCCCGCCTGGCTCCAGTGGCGGAATTGTGCACCCTTGGCGCGAACTCGTTGACGATCAGCCCCTCGGGCGCGGCAAAGAACTCCACCCCGATGACCCCGACATAGTCGAGTGCGTTCAGGATATGCCCGGTGGCCAGCACCGCGTCCTGAAGCCGCGACCGCGGCAGCGGCGCGGGCACCCGGGTGGTCCGCAGGATGCCGTCTTCATGGGTGTTCAGCCCGGGTCATAGCAGACCACCGCCCCGTCCATCCCCGCGCGCCGATCACCGACAATTCGGCCGTGAACGGCACATGCGCCTCGAGGATGGCGGGGACCGCGCCGATCGCCCGCCAGGCCGTCGCGGGCATTGCCCGGGCCCGCGATCCGCGCCTGTCCCTTGCCGTCATAGCCCATCCGGCGGGTTTTCAGCAAAGCCGGCGCGCCGGTATGGGCCAGCGCGGCGGCGATGTCGTCCGCCCGTCCACCCGCGCATAGCGCGCGCCGTCGCAAGGCCAAGGCCGGAAAGGAAATCCTTCTCGTCCAGCCGGTCCTGGGGCGACCGCCAGCGGCGCCTCGCCGGGCGGACGGCGGTGCGTGCGGGCCACGGCCTCGACAGCGGCAACGGGAATGTTCTCGAACTCATAGGTCGCCACATCGACGGCGCGGCCGAATGCGGCCAGCGCGGCGAGATCGTCGAACGGCGCGCGGCTGTGGCGCCACGCCACCTGGGCCGCCGGCGGGTCTTCGCCCGGATCGAGGACATGCGCGCGCATCCCCAGCCGGGCCGCCGCCATGGCCAGCATCCGGCCCAGCTGACCGCCGCCAAGGATGCCGATCACGGGCGCGGGGGGCAGCGGCTCAGTCATTGTCTCTTGGCGCCTCGGCCACCGCCGCCGTCTGGGGCCGCCCGCCAGGCCGCCAGGCGGTCGGCCAGCGCGGGGTCCGACAGGGCCAGGATCTGGCCGGCGTAAAGCGCGGCATTGGTTGCCCCCGCCGCGCCGATCGCCATGGTGCCGACCGGCGCGCCGCGCGGCATCTGCCACGATCGACAACAGCGCGTCGAGCCCATCGAGCCCGTCCGACCGGCACGCCGATCACCGGCACAAGCGTCTTCGACGCACCATGCCCGGCAGATGCGGCGGCGCCGCCCGCCCGGCGATGATCGCGCCCAGGCGCGGGCCGCGGCCCGGCGGCATAGTCCCACAGCCTGTCGGCGTCCGATGCGCCGACACGATGCGCGCCTCGTAGGGGATGTCGAGCGCGTCGAGCGTGTTCGCTGCCGCGCGCATCGTCTCCCAATCCGACTGGCTGCCCATGATGAGTCCGATACGCGCCATCGCCGCCCTCCGTTCCCGGCCGATTCTAGGCCGTTGGCGCCGGGCGGCGAAATCGCAATCGTGCGGTCGCGGCCGCGATAGGGTTGGGACCGCGGGCGCGCGATCTGGCCTAGAAGGGCGCGAAGCCGCGCAACAGGGAGAGCGCCGATGAGCGAAATCGCCGATATCACCGCCGCGAGATCCTCGGACAGCCGGGGCAACCCGACGGTCGAGGTCGATGTCACGCTCGAGGATGGCACGATGGCCGCGGCGGCCGTGCCCTCGGGCGCGTCGACCGGCGCTCATGAGGCGGTCGAAAAGCGCGACGCCGAGCCCGAGCGCTATGGCGGCAAGGGCGTGCGCGAGGCGGTGGCGGCGGTGAATGGCGAACTGGCCGACATGCTGCTGGGCATGGACGCGACCGAACAGGTCGCCATCGACAAGCTGATGATCGCCGCCGACGGCACGCCGAACAAGTCGCGCCTCGGGGCCAATGCGATCCTGGGTGTGTCGCTGGCGGTGGCCAAGGCGGCAGCGGCGTTTTCGCTGCAGCCGCTTTACCGCTATGTCGGGGAACCTCGGCCCGGGTGCTGCCGGTGCCGATGATGAACATCCTCAATGGCGGGCAGCACGCCGACAACCCGATCGACATCCAGGAATTCATGGTGATGCCGGTGGGCGCACCGACCCTGTCGGAGGCGGTGCGTCAGGGCGCCGAGATCTTCCACGCGCTGAAGGCCGGGCTGAAGGCGCAGGGCCTGTCGACCGGCATCGGCGACGAGGGCGGGTTCGCCCCCGCGCTGACCTCGGCCGAGGCGGCGCTCGACGCGATCATGGCGGCGATCGAGGCGGCGGGCTATGCGCCCGGCCGGGACACCATGCTGGCGCTCGACTGTGCGGCGACCGAGTATTACCGCGACGGGTCCTATGTGATGGACGGCACGGCGATGACATCGGACGAACACATCGCCTTTCTGGCCGGGCTGCTGGACGCCTATCCGATCTTTTCGATCGAGGATGGCTGCGCCGAGGACGATTGGGACGGCTGGGCGGCGATGACCGAGATCCTGGGGCCAGCGCTGCCAACTGGTCGGCGACGATCTGTTCGTGACCAATCCCGAAAGGCTGCGCCGGGGGATCGCGGCGCGGTCGGCGAATGCGCTTCTGGTCAAGGTCAACCAGATCGGCACCCTGACCGAAACGCTCGAAGCCGTCGAGATCGCCCAGCGGGCCGGCTTTGCCTGCGTGATGTCGCACCGGTCGGGCGAGACCGAGGATGCGACCATCGCCGATCTGGCGGTTGCCACCAATTGCGGCCAGATCAAGACCGGCTCGCTTTCGCGTTCGGATCGGCTGGCGAAATACAACCAGCTGATCCGGATCGAGGAACAGCTGGGCGAGGCGGCCGAGTATGCCGGGCGGTCGATCCTCGGCTAGGCGGGGGCGGGTTATACCAGCTTGCACTAATCAGAACCCATGCGCCCATTCTCGGAGGCCTATGGTCATGATCCTCGACGGTCGGTCCATGAGGCGGTTCCACGCCTCGCAGGCCAGGGTGACGATGTCATCGTAGCTCTCGAACACGCGGTTCGAGAGCCAGTTCTCGCGGAGGTACTGCCAGATGTTCTCGACCGGGTTCAGTTCCGGCGACCGGGGCGGCAGGGCCAGGAGGGTGATGTTCTGTGGCACGGCGAGGGCGCGGGACATGTGCCAGCCGGCCTGGTCGAGGATGACCACGGCGTGTGCGCCGGGGTCGACCATGGCACTGATCTCGGCAAGGTGGGCGGTCATGGCAGGGGTGTCGCAGCCTGGCATGACCAGACCCGCGCCCTTGCCCGCCTTCGGGCAGATGGCTCCGAAAATATAGGCCGACTGCGTGCGCTGGTCGTGCGGCGCCGAAGGTCGTGTGCCGCGCCGTGCCCAGCGGCGGGTGATCGTGTTCTTCTGGCCGATCCTGGCCTCATCCTGGAACCACAGCTCTATTGCGGTGCCCTCGGGAAGCGTCTCGCGGATTTCCGCCAGCCGGACGGGGAAGTCTTTTTAAAAGCGGCAATTTCCTCCGCGTTCTGGGCATAATGGCGTGGCCGTGCGGAGAGCTTGCCGAAGCCGAGCGCATTGAGTTCCCGGCTCAGGGTCGCCGCGCTCACCGAGATGCCAAACTTGTCCCAGACCCAGGCCGCGAGATCGATCAGCCGCCACCGGACAACGCCGTCGCGCACCGGGTTCGGGCCGCTCTCGACGACCCGCACCAGCGCCGCCCGCTGGGCATCGTCGAGCTTCGGGCGGTTGCCTGGCGGCTTGCGGCCGATCAGACCGGCCGGCCCCTCGGCATTGAAGCGCTCAACCCAGTCACGCAGGATCTGCCGGCCGACACCGCCGGTCTCCGCCGCCTCACCTCGGCTGCCACCGTCATAGATCACCGCCAGCGCCAGCAATCGCCGCGTCTGGTCTGCATCCTGGCTCTGCCGGGCCAGCCGCCTGAGCTCCGCCGCCGTGAAGTCCCTCCGTATCGCCAAAGCGCGTCCCATGCCTGCCTCCATGTCGTTTTCGACACAGAATCAGAGATCGGCTGCAAAGGGAATCCCCTGCGAGAGTCGGTGTCAGCGCAAGTTGGTATTAGCCCGCCGGATCGGCCCCCCGCGCCGCCAGAAGGTCGCGGATATCGAGCTCTGCGCGCTCGTCGATCGACACATAGATCAGCGCCATGTTGGTCCGGGCGCGCACCATGTCGCCCGGATAGGGCAGATAGCCCAGTTCGCGGCTGCCAAAGGACGGTGCCGCGGTGCCGACCTGCCAGTCGGTCCTGAGCGCCACATCGACGAGTTTGAGCGCCGTGGCGCCGCCCTTGCCCGGGCGTTCGAAGGGGATGCCGGCGAGCCGCAGAAAGCTGGTCTTGTCCTGCGCCTTAACGAACCCGTCGATGAATTGCGCGGTCAGCAGCTGCAGATCGGCGGCCGCGTCCCGGGGCTTGGCGTGGCTGTGCAGATGATCGGCCTGCCGGTTGTGGCCGATCGCACCGTTGACGATGTCATGGGGCATTCGACCACCTCCTGCCTTCGAAATCGCCATGCGGGATCGCCACGGGCCGGTCGATATGGGCCCGATGCGCCCCCAGCCGGCCCGACGCGACAAGCGAACCCAGAACGTCGACGATCACCCGCGTTCCCATCAGCGCGGTGATGTCCGAGGTGTCATAGGGCGGCGAGACCTCGACCAGTTCCATCCCGCAAATCCCCTCGGCCGCCACCCGGGACGCCAGCGCCAGCGCCTCGCGCGGCAGGAACCCGCCCGGTTCGGCCAGCCGGTGCCGGGCACGAACCCGCAATCGATCGAATCGATGTCGAAGGACAGATAGACCATGTCGACCCCGTCCCACGCCATCTCGAGCGCCATTTCGGCGGTCTTGTCGATGCCCAGCCGCTCCATGTCCGCCATGGTGATGATGTTGGTCTCGCGCGCGCGCGCGACCTTCACCGCGGCCCGCGGCACCTGCCAGCCGCCGATGCCGACCTGCACCAGATTCCTTGCCGGCACGTTCGGCAGGTTCGTCGAGTGGAACCAGGGCGTGGTGTGCATCCGCTCGTCGAGGTCCTTTTCCTGGATGTCGGCATGGCGGTCGAAATGCACGATCCCGATCTTCTTCGAGGTGCACTGGGCGATGCCGCGCACACAGGGAAAGCCGATCGAATGGTCGCCGCCGATCATCACCGGCAGCGAGCCGCTGGAAAACACATGCGCCACGGCGCGGCTGATCTGGTCGAAGCTCTTTTCCAGATTGGCGGGTATGGTGAACACGTCGCCGGCATCGCACAGGGTCATCTGTTCGCGCAGATCGATCCCCATTTCGTAGTTGTAAGGGGTGTAAAGCGCGCTGATCCGGCGCAGCGCCTGGGGGCCGAACCTTGTGCCGGGCGATAGGTGGTGCCGCCATCGAACGGGATGCCCAGAACCGTGGCATCGTAATGGCCCACCTCGGTGACATCCTCGGCATAGGGGGCCTTCAGAAAGGTGTTGATCCCGGCATAATGGGGCAGCTCGCCGCGCGCGAAGGTGGGGATCGAGCGGTCCTCGATCGACTCCGCCCCGGTCAGGCCCATGCGCAGCGCCCAGCGGCGGTCGGCCTCGGCGCCGGTCTCGGGCAGATCGGCCTCGGCCTGCATCGCCTTCCAGCCCTGCAGCCGGGTCAGATCGGGGTGGTGATCGCGACGCCCGGTGCGCGCCCGATCGGCGGGGTGGTGCGACCGCGTCCGGTCAGTGGGGCGCCAGTACATTGGTGTTCTCCATCAGCGTCTGGTAGGGAATGCCGTTGTCGCGGGCATCGAAATCATAGGTGATCGTGGCGCCGTATTTCTGCGGGTCCTCGGGGTCCCATTTCGGCTTGTCGAAGGCGAGCACGCGGTCGCCCAGCTTGAACGCCTCTTCCAGGGTCGTGGGTTACCATGAACACCGTGACATGCAGCCGGTCGCGCAAATCCTGCAGGAATTCGTGCATCGTCACCCTGGTTCCGGGGTCGAGCGCGCCGAACGGCTCGTCGAGCAGCCAGGATCTTCGGATCGCCCGCCAGCGCCTGGGCGATCGCCAGCCGCTGCAGCATCCCGCCCGACAGTTCGGACGGGTAATGGTTCGCGACATGGCCGAGCCCGATCCGCTCCAGCGTCGCCTGGCCCGCGTCCCGCGCGGTCTGCCGCTCGGATCGGCCGAGCCGCCCCCAGAACGACGTCCCGAAGGCCCGTGCCGCCACCCAGATTGTCGACCACGCGCATATGCGGAAATACCGAATAGCGCTGGAAGACGATGCCATGGTCGCGGCCGGGTTCCTTGGCCATCGGCGCGCCGTCGATATGGATTTCGCCGGTGGTCGGCTGTTCCTGCGCCAGCAGAAGCCGCAGAAAGGTCGACTTGCCGCAGCCCGACGCCCCCACGATCGAGATGAACTGGCCCCTTGGCCACGGTGACATTGATGTTCTCGATGATCGTCCGCCCGCCATAGGCCTTGGCGACGTTCTTGACCTCGACATAGCTCACAGCGCCTCTCCATCCCCAGGGAAAGGATCGCTTGGCCAGTTGCCGCAGCGCCAGATCGAGCAGATAGGCCCAGCAGCGTGATCCACACGACATAGGTCAGGATCACATCCATCGCGAGGTAACGGCGCACCAGGAAGATGCGATAGCCGAGCCCGACATCCGAGGCGATCGCCTCGGCCGCGATCAGGAACAGCCAGGCCGGCCCCAGCGACAGGCCGCACCGCCCCGATCAGCCGCGGCAAGACCTGCGGCCAGGACCACCCGCAGCCCGATGGCGGCCGAACTCGCCCCCAGGGTCTGCGCCTTTAGGAACTGCTCGCGCGGCAGGTCGAGCACGCGCTGCGACATGTCGCGGATCAGGAACGGCCCGATGCCGATGACGATCAGCACGACCTTGGACAGCTCGCCCAGCCCCAGCATGATGAACAGGATCGGCAGGATCGCCAGCGGCGGCACCATCGACAGGACCGCGACAAACGGGGCCAGCAGCGCCCGGACATAGGGCAGCATGCCGATCAGCACGCCGGTCGTCAGCGCCAGCAGCGCGGCGATCCCGACGCCAAGCGCCAGGCGCTGCAGGCTGGCCGCCGTATCGGCCCAGAACAGGATGCGCCCCGACCGCCGGTCGGGTTCGGTGACGAGCCGCACCGCGGTTTCGACGATCTGGGTCGGCGCCGGCAACAGCTTGTCGGCCGGGTTGTCGGCGCGGCGCGCTTCGGAGGCGAGGATATAGGCCGCCAGCACCAGCACGAAAGGCACCAGCATCAGCGCCAGGGCCAGCGCCCGCGGCGGTCCTTCGGTTGATCCAGCGCATCGCCAGCTCCGCTGATGCCGCGGCCCTGCGGCCGCGGTCTGCCGGGCGTCAGAGCGCGCCGTCGGCGGCCATCTGCATGAAGCGGGTGTCGAACCGCATGCGGACATTGCCCGGATCGCCCGTGGCGACCCGTCGGATATGACGCGACGAAATCGGGGCTGGGGGCGCCTTCGCCCAGGATGCCCTTGTCGAACAGGAATTCGGCGACCTCGACCATCGTTGCCTTCAGCGCCGGATCCTCGGCAAAGGCGACGGCATCGGCGGGTCATAGAACATCGCGGTGGAGGCCAGCTGCGCCTGATAGCCCGCCAGATCGGTGCCCGACGCCTCGGCCATGGCGGTCAGCGCGGCCTCGTCCCCCGCGCCATCAGCGCCATCACCTCGTACCAGGCGCCACCAGCGCCTTGCCGAAATCGGGGTTTCGGCCAGCGTCTCGGTGTTGACGAACATGAATGTCGATGATCTCGCCCGGGATTCCGAGCTGTCGTAGATCTTCGTCGCATTCGTTCTTCCAGAATGGTCGAGACGAGCGGGTTCCAGGTCACCACCGCCTCGACATCGTCGGTGCGAAGGCCGCGATCATGTCGGCATCCGAGGTGTTGATGACGCCGGCCAGATCGGCCTCGGCCAGGCCGACACTGTCGAGCCCGCGCGCCAGCAGGTAATGCGACACCGACAACTCCACCAGATTGACCGGCTTGCCGGCGAGCGAGGCCAGATCGCCGCCATCCTTGACGATGATCGCATCGTTGCCGTTGGAATAGTCCCCGACGATCAGCGCGGTGGTATCCACCCGCCGCCGGCCGGGATCGACAGCGCGTCCATATTGGTCGCCGACACGCCGTCAAAGGCGCCCCCGTGTACTGGTTGATCGATTCGATATAGTCGTTGATCTGCACGATCTCGACCTCGATGCCGTATTTCTCGGCCCATTTGTCCATGATGCCGGAGTCGTCGATATAGCCCCATGGCATCCAGCCGACATAGATCGACCAGGCGACGCGGAACTCGGTCCGTTCCTGGCGGTTGCGGTCAGCGCCGTGCCGGCGGTCAGGGCGGTGGCAAGCAGCAATCTTGTCAGCATCGTCATGTTCTCCGTTGCACCGGCCCGCCAATCTCGCCGTGGCCTGCCCGCGGACGGCACCGGGTGATGGCGCGGACAGGATGGGCGCAGGTCGTCTCCGGGATTTTGGCCCGTGTGCCGGACGGAATTTGCCGTGCCGGTGGTGCCTCTCGGACCTGCCCGCACACCCCATGCGCGGCGGAACCCTAGGCGCCCTGCTACGCTGATGATCTTGGCGCCGGTCGCCCCACCAACAGCGCGGCACGGCGATTCAGCGCGGTTCGGGCGCGCATGCCCATTCTTTGGCGCCTTGGGGCAGACTTGCCCAATCCGGCAGCAGTTTGCGGAGCCCCGCGCGACCTGTCGGGGAATCGCGCGGGCGCCTTTAAACCGGGAATCGAAGGGACTACCTCTATTGGCAACATTTTCACCCGCCACAGACAGGTTGCGCCCCCCCATGCAGACCGAAGAGGCCCCATGCAAGCTGCCGCTCCGGCCGTGCCCCGGCGCGCCGTGATCGGTGCAGGGCTCGTTGCGCTGGCGATCGGCCTTGCCGCCTGGGCCGGCCTGTCGGGCGCTGCGCTGGCGCCGGCTTCGACGGATTACCAGTTCAGCCGCGGCACGCAGCTGGCCACCGGCGAAGAGGCCCGGATGAAGGCCGACATCGCCCGCGCCGCCGCCGACGATCGGTGCATTTGCGGGTCATCGGCCATAGCGGGACCGAGGGCGACGCAGCCGCCAACATGCGCCTGTCCGAAGATCGCGCCGAAGCCGCCCGCGGCATCGCGCTGGCGGCCGGTCTGCCGGCCAGCCGGATCGACTGGGTCGGCGGGTCGGCGGCGGCGATCCGCGCCGCGCGGCGACGACATGGGCGATCGCGCCTATCAGTCGGGCCTTGCGCGGGTCACCCTGATCTGGCGGCTGCAGCCATGATGTTGCGCGAGAGCCTGACCGCGACCGGTCCCCTGTCCGAGCGGACACCGGTGTTGCCCATGGCGGCGCTGCTGACGGCCGTTCTGGCGGTCGGGCTTGTCTATGTCGCCGTGGTGCCGATCCCGGCGTGGTTTCCCTTCGCGCATGTCCTGCTGCCGGCGGGCGTGGCGCTGATGCTGGCGCTTGGCCTTCTGGCCATGATGCCGGCGCGCTGGCTCTTTTCCGAGGCCTTCCTGCTGCGCCATGCCTTCAACCAGATGCACGGCGCCGGGTCGGGCCGCTATTCCACCGCGCTCGCCACGGTGATCGCGACCCATGACAAGGCAAGCCGCATCCGCCGCATCGCGCCCGCCACCCAGCCCGATATCCGCGCGCTGTTGAACGGGACGGCCGACCGGTTCGACCAGATCGCGCGCAGCCTGTTCTACCAGCCGCAGGAACTGCCGCGCATCCAGGCGGTGCTGTCGCGCGCCGAGCTGGTGGTCGAGGCGATCGAGACCCATGGCGATCTGCGGCGCGCGCCGGCGGTGCTGGCAAGGATGTCGAGGCGAGCCGCGCGCGCCTGCGCTCGAGCCTCGCGGCGCTGCACGATGTGCTTGACGATGTCGATGCGCGGGCGGTGGCGTCGCTCCTCGACAAGGTGGACATCGCGTCATCCACCGCGGAAACCCTGCTGCGCCGATGATCTCCCACGCCGACCCGCAGGGCCTGCCGGCCCGCCCAACCAGCAATGAAGGACCGACCATGTGGACCAGGCTTTCGACAATCGGATCGCTTTCGTGGGCGATCCTGGCTTTTCTGGCCGCCCCCCTTGCCGCCGAGACCGGCGATCCGCTGGCCGGTGAGATCACCAGCCCGGTGCGCGATTGCACCGGCGGCACGACCCAGGACATGCCGCTGATTGCCTGGGGCGCCGATGGCGTGGTGGTGCACGCGAACGGCCAGTCGCTGACACCGCGCGGCCGGGTCTGCTGGCCGATGCGGGCTGGACACTGACGCTGAGCGTCAAGGACGATTTCGCCGCCCAGCTGGAGGATTACCTGGCCTGTGAAACGCCGTTCCTGCGCGGCACGCTGGGGATGCTGATGGCGCGCCCCGGTGACCGAGGCCGACCCGCGCACCGAACAGATCGTCTTCTACAAGCACAGCTGGTCGGCGGCGACGGGATCGTCGCCGCCGAGGGCATCCGCAGCCCGGCCGATCTGCGCGGCAAGCGCATCGCCATCCAGGCCTATGGCCCGCATGTCGATTTCGTCGGCCGGGTGCTGGCCGATGCCGGGTTGAGCTTTGACGATGTCACCGTCGTCTGGGCGCGCGACCTGACGGGCGACGGGAACACACCTGCCGGCCTGCTCGCGGATGGCGAGGCCGACGCCGCGGCGGTGATCCTGCCCGATGCGCGGCTCCTGACCTCGGGGCGGTCGCACCGGCGCTGAGGGTTCGGTGCGGGGCGCGACCATCCTGATCTCGACGCTCGAGGCGACATCGGTCATCGGCGACTATATCTCGGTCCGGGCGGATTTCTTCGACGCCCATCGCGACGCGATCGCCCGCCTGGTCAATGCCCTGTTCCGGGCCGAGGAAGCGATGCGCGGCTTCATGGCCGAAGCGGGCAATCCCGACCGCGCGGTCATGGCGCAGTTGATGGCGGATGACTTCCTGGGCGGGTTGCCGGCCGAAGAGGGCGTGTTCCTGTGGCAGGACGCGATCACCGATGGCTGGTCGGGCAATGCCCGGCACTTCGCCGATCCCGCCGAATTGCGCCGCTTCGCGGTTCTGTCGCAAGAGGTCGCGGCCGCCCTGCGCGCGCCGGCATGATCGATTTTCCCTATCAGCTTGCCACCGCCGAATGGGACTACACCGCGCTGACCGACGGGTTGCAGAACCTCGACGATCGTCAGGTTGCGGTGTTCGACCCCGAACTGGCGGCGCGCGCGGTCAATCAGCTGCGCCGCACCGGCCAGCTGGAGGCCAACACCAAGATCGACTTCGAAGTCTATTTCGAACCCGACACGCCGGATTTCCCGGCCGATCTTTATGCCGAGGATTTCGCGACGATCCTGCGGCTGGCATCGACCTATTCGGGGGCGATCATCACGGTCGAAGGCCATGCCGACCCGCTGCACTTCCTGCGCCGCGAAAAGGATGGCGCCACCGCGTCCGAATTGCGCGGCATCCGGACATCGACGCAGAACCTGTCGCTGCAGCGGGCGATCGCGGTGGTCGATGCGCTGGCCGCGTTCGCCGGCGAAACCGGCGTGCGGCTCAATCGCGACCAGTTCATCGTCGACGGGGTGGGGATTTCGAACCCGGCATTCAACCCGCCCACGACCGAGGCCGAATGGCGCCAGAACATGCGGGTGGTGTTCCGCGTCCTGACTGCCCAGGCCGAGGCCACCACCTTCAATCCGCTTTAGGGACGCCGATCATGCGCAAATCGACCGTCGCCGTCCTGTTGATCGCCGGGATCGTGGTGCTGTGGAACCTGTTTGCGGACCTTTTGCCATTCGGCCCGGGGCGCTCTGCGCCACGCGACATGGGCGCGGTCGACTGGTCGGCCATCGCTGCCTGGCCGCCGCTGAGCGAGGGCGCCGAAGTCGAAAGCGTGCCCGACCCCGACCGGACCGTCACCGTCATCGTGCTCGACGATTCAAGCTCGATGAGCCGCGATTTCGAGGCCGCAAAGCGCGCGGTGCTGCAATCGCTCGACATGATGGGCGATGGCGACCGGGTGGCGTTGCTGGCGCTCAATGCCGGTCTGATCCTGCCGCCGACCCCGGCCCGCGAGGCCGGCGCGGCGCTTGCCGAAAGGCTGCGTCCGATGGCGCCCAACGGCTCGACCCCGCTGGGCCCGGCGGTCGCCGCGGCGCGGGACTTGCTGGCCACCGAGGCCGCCCGGGCGCGTGGCTTTGGCACCTACCGCATCATCGTCACCACCGATGGCGTGGCCGATCAGCCCGAATTGCTGGCCGCCGAGGTCGCGACCACGGTCAACACCACCCCGATCGCGGTGGCGACCATCGGGATCGGGATCGGCACCGACCATGTTCTGAACGCGCAGGGTCACACCAGCTATGTCGCGGTCGACGATGTCAGCCGGCTCGACGCGGCGTTGCAGGCCGCCATCGCGGAGAACTCCCGCTTCGACCCGATCCAGAGCTTCGAATAGGCCGGCCGGCATGGGACGCGCGCTGCTCAACTGGGACGAATGGAACCCGGCCTTGACACCGATGCGATGACGCTGGCGCGTGCTGGCCACCATGCCCGCCGCGGCGGCCGAAGACGTGCCCGCGATCATCCGCAAATACGAGAACCCGGACAGCCCCGACGCGCTGCCCGGCGCCATCGCGCTCGACCGGCACGATTGCCTGCACGTCCTGCTGGGGCGCGGTCTGCATGTGCAGGACGAGGCGTTCATCATCGGGCGACGATGGGCGCGGCCTCGGACATTTCGGACGCGGCCGTCGACATCTTCATCAAGGTGTCGACCACGCTCTATCCGCCGCATTGGCGTTTCAGCCCGAACACATTGCCAGCTAC
>JAEPEX010000027.1_pt1 | contig 15955 bp, 12 predicted proteins | sample 9130951 | NCBI WGS metagenome assembly JAEPEX01 (sample SAMN17228542, study PRJNA684324) | microbial mat metagenome | biome: saline marsh[ENVO:00000054]; feature: microbial feature [ENVO:01000007], biofilm[ENVO:00002034], sulphate-reducing...; material: estuarine water [ENVO:01000301]|estuarine... | reverse complement strand
CGATTGAGGGCAAGGCTTACCCTAGAAAGGGGATGAAGAGAGTCCTCAACGCCCTTCTGTATACCTCAGAGCCGCTTACGACATGGCCTAACGACACTGTTGACCTTTTTAGGGACCCTGATAGCGGGGAGCACCCTCCCTTTAGAGACGTCAAAGAAGCCTTGATCGAGAAGCATTCCAGTATCAGCTCTTTCTTTGAGACAGGGGAAGGAATGAGGATCATGTTTCTTGAGAGTCAGATCCTTATTGATGTCCTTGAGTCCCTGAGGGTTGAGGGTATTTCGGCCCTCCCCATCCATGATGCGATCTTGGTCGCCAAAGGTCATGAAGACTTGGCCAAGAAGGCCATGGAGGACTCATTCCTTAAGGTCACTGGAGTGACACCTAAGGTGACCTTGGAACATCAGGCTCAAGATTCTTGATCCGTCCACCTCTTAAGAAGGATAACTGAGGAGTGATAACTCTAGGTCACTTAGGGGCCTCCTATAGTGGGAGTCATAAGAAGGGTGTCTGCCCATGACCTCTCGTCGTCAATCTCGGAGGGAAGACGTCCAGAGGAGGTTAAAACCCGCTTCGCCTAATTCCCAGCGCTGTATCGTGCTTGAGTGCTCTGCAGCAACTCGGGCCTCGTCAGGGGATGGCTTTGACCAGCGTCTGTGTCGTCGTCATGCTGAGCACATGTCTACGCACGGCAGCGCCTTCAGGAAGACCTACACGGCCAAAGAGCTGGCTCCGGGAAGGGCCAAGGCGAAGGCCTGGCTTAAGGCGAATGTCGACACCGAGGCATGCAGGATCGCCAAGGAACGGATCCGCATCCTCTATCACTCTGCAGGTCCTCTAGTGCCCGCCTACAGGCTCAAGGGCATGCCGCCAAAGGAACGCAGCCGGAAGGCTTGGGCACGCCTCAGGGAGGCTCTGATCGCCCCTGAGCGCATCCTAGAGGCGTGGCTTGCGGTCTCAGCGACCATCGCCACTGATAACGAGGCTGACACGCGTCCTGAGTTCCGACGTGTTCAAGCCGCCAAGATCGTCCACAGGCTGGCCTCAGGCACACACAAGGTCTGGCGCACGCCTGTCTCAGGGGGGCGCGAGGTCACAGAACGACTCGACGTCTATCCACGCTCTAGAGGGCGTGTCCTGAGGCATCTTGGTGAAGACATCGAGCAAGCCTGTGAGACCTTGCCAGACTTCTCAGGGCTGAACGACTAAGCATCTGAAGCTCGTGGTCTGCCCCTGTCGGGCATACGGACATTCCTGAAATTCAGTGACTTGTGCGCGTCCGCTCACTTGCCAATCGGTTTCGATTGGGCATCATTCGACACAATCACAGGGGGAAGAACTGCGTCCATGACTCCAACGCCAACAAACGTGCAATCGCTCGCAAACTTCGCCTGGTCCATTGCTGAGCTTCTCCGGGGCGACTTCAAGCAATCTGAATATGGCAAGGTCGTCCTGCCCTTCGTCGTCATGCGTCGTCTGGACGCCCTTCTGGAGCCAACCAAGGAAGCCGTTGTGGCCGCAGCGGCGGGCCTGCCTGAAGACATCGACGAAGAGACCCGGCGCATGATCCTGCTTGGCGCGGTCGGGGGCGGTGTGAAGGTCTACAACACCTCGCGTCTCACCTTCGCGAAGATCAGGCAACAAGACGCCGAGCAGCTCCACGCCAATCTGGTCGACTACATCAGCGGCTTCTCGCCCGATGTGCAGGACGCCTTCCTTGAGAAGTTTCTAATCACAGACCAGCTCAAGCGCCTTAAGGACGCCGGGCTGCTCTGGAAGGTGTTTGAACGCTTCACTGACCCTCAGATCGACCTTCACCCCTCCAAGGTCTCAAACCTAGAGATGGGTTACCTCTTCGAGGAACTGATCCGGCGTTTCTCTGAGATATCCAACGAAACCGCAGGGGAACACTTCACCCCTCGTGAGGTCATTCGCCTGATCACCGACCTACTTGTCGAGCCTGACAAGGACAAGCTGTCGCAACCCGGCGTGATCCGTCAGGTCTACGACCCGGCGTGCGGAACCGGGGGCATGCTCGCGTTGACCGAAGAGGCCCTCAGAGACATCAACGACAGCATCCAGGTCGAACTCTACGGTCAGGAGCTGAACGGGGAGTCCTTTGCGATCTGTCGCTCCGACATGCTGGTGACGGGTCATGACCCTGACCAGATCGCTTATGGGAACACCCTGACCCAGGACGCCCATCCGACCCGCAAGTTCCACTACATGATCTCAAATCCACCCTACGGCGTGGATTGGAAGAAGTACAAGGAACCCATCGTCAAGGAAGCAGAAGACCTCGGCTATGAAGGCCGCTTCGGTGCGGGCACGCCGCGTGTGTCCGATGGCCAGCTTCTGTTCCTTCAGCACATGATCTCGAAGATGCGCGAGGATGAGGCCGGCTCTCGCATCGGCATCGTCATGAACGGGTCTCCCCTGTTCACAGGCGGCGCTGGGTCTGGTGAGAGCGAGATCCGTCGCTGGATGCTTGAGAATGACTGGGTCGAGGCCATCATCGCCCTGCCCACGGACCTCTTCTACAACACCGGCATCCAGACCTATGTGTGGCTTCTGTCCAACCGGAAGGCGGCCCAGCGGCGCGGCAAAGTCCAACTGATTGACGCCTCAGGTGAACGCTTCTGGAAGTCCATGCGCAAGAGCCTCGGCTCCAAGCGCCGGGAGATCCCTGACCAAGCACGAGAGGCCATTCTTGAGCTGTACGCGGCCTTCGACAAGGCGGACCCAGAGGTCTCCAAGGTCTTTGACTCTGAAGCGTTCGGTTACCGTGAGATCCGGGTCGAACGCCCGTTGAAGCTCAGTTTTCAGGCCAGCGAGGAGCGCATCGCGCGACTCGACCAGGAGAAACCCTTCAGTCGCCTTGAAGACGGCGAACAGGCCGCCATCAAGACCGCTCTGGACAGCATGGGGGGCACCCTGTGGAGGGACCGCAAGGCCTTCGAAAAGGCGCTCAAACAGGCTCTGAAGGCCGCTGATGTGAAACTGGCGGCGCCCATCAAGAAGGCCGTCCTGAGCGCCCTGTCTGAGCGTGACGAGGAAGCGGCAGTCTGTCTCGATCCCAAGGGCAACCCCGAGCCAGACACGGATCTGAGGGACACTGAGCTTGTCCCGCTGGGCGTGGATTGGGAAACCTACGTCGCTGAAGAGGTCACGCCGTTTGTCCCGGATGCGTGGGTGGACACGACCGTGCGCGACCCGAAGGACGGCGAGGTTGGCCGGGTCGGCTATGAGATCAACTTCAACCGATACTTCTACCAGTACGTCCCACCGCGTCCGCTTGAGGAGATCGACGCGGAACTGAAGGCGCTGGAGGCGGAGATCGCCGGGCTTCTGAAGGAGGTAGCGGCGTGAGATCAGCAGCTGAGAACCGGCTACTCATCGAAAATGAGCTTCCACCCTTACCTGATGGCTGGAGGATTGAGCGGTTTCGTTTCCTGTTCAGCGAGAGCAAGGAGCGAAACGGTGCAACCCCTATCGGGGACATGCTCTCGGTGTCTGAGTATCGAGGTGTGGTGCCACGTGAGTATGAACATGAGGAGCAGCGCAGAACCGACCAAGAGCTTGAGAACTACCGCGTTGTTCGGCCGGGCCAGCTAGCCGTCAATACGATGTGGCTCAACCACTTGGGGCTCGGTATTTCAGACCATATCGGACACGTCAGTCCGGCGTATGCGGTCTATCAGCCGTCAAAGCGGCTGGATGGACGGTTTGTCCATCATCTTCTGCGCTCGCAGTTCTACCTGAAGATCTACTTGCGCTACCTGTACGGCATCAGGCCCAACTCGTTCCAGATCAAGTCGGACGACTGGAAATCGATCCCGGTCATCCTCCCCGACCTCCCCACCCAGAAGGCCATCGCGGCGTTCCTCGACCGGGAAACCGCCCGGATCGACCAGTTGATCGAGAAGAAGCAGCGGCTTGTGGAGCTGTTGGGGGAGAGGCGGAGGGCTCTCTTGTCGGACGTGGTGACTGGAGCCTTCACCCACCCGAATAACTTGAAACCGACCGGAAGTGGCTTCGTTCCGCAATTGCCTACTCATTGGAGGCTTGCAACGCTCAAACAAATAGCTCGGGTGCGAGGAGGCATAACCGTAGGGCGTAAGGTTTCTGAAGAGGTAGCTACTCGTACTGTGCCCTACATGCGTGTGGCGAACGTTCAGGCCAGTTATCTCGATCTGTCTGATGTCGCGACACTTGAAGTAACGGACGGCGAAAAGGCCCGCTACGCCCTCAAACTTGGCGATGTTTTGATGATCGAGGGCGGCGACAATGACAAGTTGGGGAGAGGTGCTGTCTGGTCAGGTCAACTCCAAGGAGCGATCCATCAAAACCACGTGTTTGCTGTGCGGCCCAAAGACCGAAGGCTCTCGCTGTGGATATCAATGTGCTCCAACGCCCAATTTGGTCGAGATTACTTCTTTTTGAACTCAAGACAGAGCACAAATCTTGCCTCCGTATCAAAGACACGCGCTGAGCGCATGCCGATACCCCTGCCCCCAATAGATGAAGTAAATAGCACGGTGGATTTGTGGAGCTCACTGGAGCACGGCCTGGCGAATACCGTTGATAAAACATCAAACTCCATCGACCGCCTCAAGGAGTACCGCTCGGCCCTCATCACAGCCGCCGTAACAGGCCAGATCGACGTGGAGACCTGGAGCCGTCGCGGGGAAGGCGACCGCCGCCTCGACCGGATTGAAGAGGAGATGGCGGGATGAGCGAGCTGACCATCCCCGAGTTGAGTAAGGCCATCACCTCAACACTTGAAAGCTTCCCTGGCATGCAGTCGGAGACCTCATCCAAGGGCGTCCACTTAATGGCGTATCGGACGCACGAGGGGCTACCCATTGGTCACGAGCATGACCACGGCACCATGCAAGGCATATGGGTCCGCCGTGACAGCGTGCGCTTGGACAGACTCAAACACATCGACCACAGACTCAAAACCGAACTCCAGCTCGCTCAAGCACACGCCAATGGCAAAAAGGGGCGCAATAGCAATCTCAAAGCCGTCAAAGGCTTCGACGACGACGCCCTGATCTACTTCCGGGTCCGTGACCTTGCCGAGTTCGTACAAATTCTTGGGGAGCTGACGGGATGACGGTTAAGCGTGTTCAAAACAGAAGAGCGTTTCCACTACCTCAAAACTTGGATATCGAGACACTTAGCTCCGCCACACGGACCGAACTGAGAGAATGGGCGAAGCAAATCTCCCGATTGATCAAAATGGTTGAAATCGACGAGGAGACTCGGGTGCATCTCATCATGAAGATAGAAGACATCCGGGCAGAACAGAAAACTCGATCGCAGACATGCAGCCATCGTGATCGACGAACAAGAAGCGAGAGAAAGAAGGATGCGGCGACACTCCACAGTATCGCGCAGATGGAGCAAAGCGCTTTTGGTTTAGGGACGAAAGTTAGCTCAGCGGAAGATCTCTTCGGTAGATCAACCTTGCCAGTAAGTGGCGGAGCACCGGGAAGCAAGCGATGACTCGTTTATGGCTCGTGAGGGCAGGTCGACAAGGCGAACGTGAGAGAGATGCGCTGGAAGGTGGTCGGGCAATCCTCGGATTTCATGAGGTTGGCGACTTAAGCAAAAAGCATAACCGCGAGGCAATCCTAGCTCAGCTTGAGCAGAACATGCCTGAAGCTGGAGAGAACAGGCGGCGCAACTTCGCAGCCCAGCTGAACCAGTTCGTCAATACCATGCAGATCGGGGATTTGGTGATACTGCCACTGAAGGTAGCCGAGGGCATCGCTATTGGCGAAGTGGCTGGCAACTATCAGTACATGGTTGATGAGCGGACACCTCATTCCAGGGCCATCAAATGGCTGATTGAGAGTACGCCTCGAGACACCTTCAAGCAGGACCTGCGGCACTCATTCGGCGCCTTCATGACCGTCTGTGAGATTTCTCGCAACGAAGCCCTAGAGCGTGTCCGAGCTGTGATTGAGGCGGGCAGAGATCCGGGGCCAACTCTCGGCATGGCTGGCAGAATCAGAACCTCAGCATCACCAGAAGACAGCACTGAAGCCTCTGAAGCGGAAACCGATATCGAGGACCTTGCGAACCAACAAATCATTTCCCTGATTAAGTCAGAGTTTGCTGGGCATGATCTTGCGTCCTTGGTGGCTGAAATCCTTGAAGCTGAAGGCTACACGACCAAAGTCGCTCCGCCGGGGCCGGATGGCGGGCGAGACATTCTAGCCGCTGGGGGGACGCTCGGTCTGGGTGAAGACCGCATTTGCGTCGAAGTGAAGTCCCACGATGGACCAGCCAATCAAGAAGTAGTCCTCAAGCTCCTAGGCGCGGTCCACACCTCAGGCGCTCAAACGGGACTTTTGGTCAGCATCGGGGGTGTCAACAGTGCTGCGAGGAAGCTGATTGAAGAGCATTTTTTCAAACTGCGCCTATGGCAAATGCAGGACCTCCTGAAAGCTTTGTTCCGAAATTACGACAAGCTCTCTGATGAATCGCGGGCGAAGCTTCCACTTAAGCGCATCTGGGCACCGATGTCGGAGGCGGGAAGATGACGCATGAACGAGAAGCAAGTCGGCATGACCTGCATCAGGAGAAATACGTTCAGTGGCACTTCGGTGATGCGCTCATTTCAGACCAAGGCTACCGCCGTCGCGAGCCAGAGCATCACGACAAGCCCTTAGCGCTGGATGTGGAGTTGGTCTGCGAGTTCCTTCAGATGTCCCAGCCCGAAGCTTGGTCGGCGCTTGCGTCAAACTACCCCGGCTCTGAACAACGCACGGTCATCGACAAGCTGGTGAAGGACCTCAAAACCTTCGGAACACTCGAAGTGCTCCGTAAGGGGCTGAAGCTTGTCCCGAACATCAAGTTCCAACTTTGCGCCTTCAAGCCCGCATCCTCGATCAACCCGGATCTGGTGCGTCTGTATGAGTCCAACATCCTTTCTGTGATCGAAGAGGTTGTGTACTCGACCAAGAACGAGAACCGGATCGACACGGTCCTCTATGTGAACGGCATCCCGGTCGCCACGCTGGAGTTCAAGAACACCCTCACAGGGTCGAACTACAAGACCGCGGAGAAGCAATACAAAAAGGACCGCTCACCCGCTGGCGAGCCGCTCCTGACCTTCAAGAGGGGCGCTCTCGTTCACTTCGCGCTGGACCAGGACTACGTCTCCATGACGACTCGGCTGGCGAACGGCAGCACCTATTTCTTGCCCTTCAACCGTGGACGTGATGGCGGCTCAGGCAACCCGGATGTGACGCTTGAGGATGGCTCGGACGAGTTCCGCATCGCCTACCTCTATCGCGATCTGCCGAGCGGCAAGGCGATCTTCTCGCGAGAGGTGATGCTCGACATCATCGGGCGCTTCATTCACCTCAATGAAGATGGGGTGATGATCTTCCCCCGCTTCCAGCAGCAGGACGCTGTTCGCAAGCTCATGGAGCACGCAAGGGAGCATGGTTGCGGGCAGAACTACCTGATCCAACACTCGGCAGGATCGGGCAAGTCCAATACCATCGGCTGGACAGCGCACCAGGCCGTAAAGCTGCACAGCGAGGACGACCAGTCGGTCTTCGACACCGCGATCATCCTGACAGACCGCAGGGTGCTCGACCGTCAGCTCCAGAAAACCCTGACGGACCTTGAGCAGACCCCCGGCGTTGTCCGAGCCATCGACGGCACCTCAAGGCAACTCAAGGCCGCTCTGGAGTCGGGCGCAAAGATCATCGTGTCAACCATCCAGAAGTTCGGCACTGATCACCTGACCGCGATCTCTGCTCAGGCTCACAAACGCTTCGCAGTGATCATGGACGAGGCGCATAGCTCCCAGTCTGGCAAGGCGGCTGAGGCAGTCTCCAAGGCGCTGACGGCTCAGGAGCGGGAAGACGCCCCCCGGTCAGCCGAAGACATCATCCTCGCCTATCAGAAGGACCGAGGGCCGCAGAAGAACATCTCCTATTTCGCATTCACGGCCACTCCGAGGAATGTGACCCTCGAGCGTTTCGGGCACATGGACGCTCTGGGCAAACCCAAGCCCTTTCACCTCTACTCAATGCGGCAAGCTATCGAGGAAGGGTTCATCCTCGACGTCCTCAAGAACTACTCAACCTACAAGGCCTACTACGAGCTTGAGAAGACGATTGAGGACGATCCGCGCTTTGAAGGCACAAAGGCCCAGCGCAAGGTCGCCAAGTTCGCGCACCTCAATGATGACGCCATCGACAAGAAGGTGGCTGTCATCATCGAACACTTCCGTCGTCACGTCATGGAAGAACTTGATGGCGAGGCCAAGGCGATGGTCGTGACCGCAAGCCGAGAGGCTGCGCTGAAGTACTACAGAGGGATGCAACGCTACCTGTCGTCAAACAGCTATGAGGATCTCGGCGTGCTTGTCGCTTTCTCAGGCGCCCTTCCAGACGGCACAGGAGGCGAGATCACCGAGGCCGAACTCAACGGCTTCGCAGAGACCGAGCTCCCCAAGAAGTTCGATGGAGCGGATTACCATCTCCTGATCGTGGCCGAGAAATATCAGACAGGCTTCGATCAGCCCAAGCTCTGCGCGATGTATGTCGACCGCAAGCTGGCAGGACTTCAAGCCGTTCAGACCCTCTCTCGCCTCAACCGCACCAAGCGGGGCAAGGAGCGGACCTACATCCTCGACTTTCAGAACTCGATTGAGGACATCAAGGAGGCCTTCAAGCCGTTCTTCGAGACGACCACGCTGGAAGAGCGATCCGACCCCAATCAGATCTACGAGCTTGAGCAGAAGATCATCGGTTACGGCTTCATCGACCGGCCAGAGGTGGACCGCTTCGCAGACATCTTCTTCAAGCCTGGTGGAGCCGCTTCGTCTGATCGCCCAGCACTTGAGGCAATCGTTCGCAATGCGGTGGACCGCTGGGGTGCTGAGGTTGAGGAAGGACGGCGCGAGGAGTTTCGGCAGCTGCTCAAGAGCTACCAACGCTTCTACGTCTTCCTCGCTCAGATCATGAGCCTGGGCGATAGCTGGCTGGAGAAGCTTTACGTCTACGCCAGCTGGCTGGATCGCAAGTTGCCCGACCGTGAACAGCCTGAAGATCCTGAGATCACTGACGACATGCTGCGCCTCGCAGCCTTCAAGATCGAACAAAAGCAGGAAGGCTCAGCCTCGCTTCACGCCGGGGAGACTGTCGAACTGAAGCCTATCAGCGAGTTCGCTGCCAAGCCCTTCACAGAGAAAGAAGCCAAGACACTTCAGGAGATCATCACGGCCTTCAATGAGCGCCACGGGTCAAACTTCTCTGAGGCTGACTACCTGCGCTTCTTCGCAGCCTCCGAAAAGGTGATGGAAGATCCGAACATGCAGGCCATCCTCAAGAACAACCCCGCAGATGTCTCACGTGGATCGTTCGAGAAGGCTGTGTATCCCGAAATCATTCAGGCTTTCCAACGCGACCGGGAGATGTCGAACATCATCCTGTCAGATTCTGAAGCCCGTGCGAGAGTGTTCGACCTGTTGTTCTCAATGGCGCTTCGAACTGTGAATGAGGGGGCAACAAGAAGCACCCCCTAGGCTTTCGGCAGGAGGTGCGTGAGGTCGAGATCAGGATAACTGATCTTCTCCATCCATCGTTTGAGATCGCTTGGGGTGTACCCCTTGCCATAACGAGCCGCCATGCCGCGCTCAGTATGTCCAATGAGAGCATTCGCTACGGAATCTGGCACATCAGCAGCCCTACAGGCGTCTCTGAAATTGTGGCGGAAGCTGTGGTAGCTGGTTTTCTCACTCTTCGCCCCAGCAGACGACAGGAAACGACCAAACCACTTAGAGAAGGGCGAAGAGTAATACTCATCGTTCCCAACCTTAAGGTCCTCGAAAATCCTGCGACAACCCAGGCCACGCTGTTGGTCCACGAAGCTCAAGAAGCCAAGCTTGATCAGCTCAGAGTGCACTGGCACCTTACGTTTCGAAGCTTTGTTTTTGAGGCTCTTATCGGGTGCAGACAGGTTGTTATCGAAGCATAGAACATCATCAAACTCTGCAACGTCACGACACTCAAGCTGAAGGATTTCATTGAGGCGCATTCCACTGAACAGCCCAATCAGGGGGAGCCAATAGTAGCCACGATTTCGTGGAATGTAGCTCCCGACCTGCCTGTATCGACTGATTGACCTGCACCCAGTGAATAGAGGCGCATTAAGGATACGCTGCAGGTCTTCAGAACTGAACGGATCGCGCTCTTCCGCAGCATCAGTGTCTACTGGCAACTGCAAGCCTTTGAACAAGTCTCCATTGACATCATCGTAGTTACCCTCAGCCCACCGCCAAAAAGATCCAACGAAATTCATGAGTTTGTTGATATTCTTGTTCGTCATCGGTTTGAGGCCAAGCTCGGCAGCACGCGATGAGGCTTCTGAAATGGGCAAATGTCTGATTTGAGAGTTCTTCACCCAGTTCGGGGGAAGATTACGAAGAACAGCCTTAAACTTTCGAGCGTCCGCCTTCGCGTATGACGTGACATCCTTGTCTCCAACCACGTCAAGGAAATGAGTGCTCCAGACTTTGTGCTCGCGTTGCGTCTTCGGCCTCCACGCCCCCAAACTCTTCTCATGGATCCACTCGGCCATTGCTTCGGAAGCAAAAGTCCCAGAAGCGCTGGTCGAAACGGAAGGCTCTGGTACGGCAGGCGTCGGAACGATCTCGCCCTGATTACGAGCCTGAATCTGCTCACGCGCTGTAATGGTTGCTTCCTGCAGTCGACGTGCAAGCCGCTTCCAGCTTGGGGATCCTTCAGCAAGCGTGACATCCAGCCCCTGCCATCTCAGAACCTCTTCAGCTTCTGCTTTGAAGAAGTCATCCACCTTCCCTTGAGCATACAATTTGCGGGTATGACCTGAGAGTTCATCGTTGCTTTCTGAGTGCTCATCGAAAGCGGACAGTGGTAGCTGAGGCGTTTCCTCATCCGGATCAAAGAAACCCTCCAAGCGGGTTTCTTCGTCTTCTTCTAGGAGATGCGTGTAGTAGAGCTGCTCGGCTAGATCGAGCTGCTCTGGAGTAAGCTCTTCAACTTGAGCCGCCCTCGAATCCCGAGAAGCCGTCTGCGCCAACTTGCGGCGGTGCTCCTCGAACGCACGGTCAACTATTGCAGCCTCAACGCGAACACGCCGTATTGCCTCAGCGAAATCCGAGGTTCCAAGAGACTTCTTCTCCTCAACCTTCGGATAGGTATCCTTGATGTCTTTGGGAATAGCCGCGCGGTGGTAATAGGTCGTTCCACGCACATGGAGTCGGGGATGTCCGGGCACTTTCTTCATGCTCCAACTGTACCAGTCCAATGACCCAGTCAGAAGCAATCCCTGCAGCAGATCAGTAAGTTACTGTCGCTTCGCCCGAAAAAGGAAACTGGCGGAGAGAGAGGGATTCGAACCCTCGGAACGCTTGCGCGCTCAACGGTTTTCGAGACCGCCCCGTTCAACCACTCCGGCACCTCTCCGAACTCAGGGATGCGCGGTGTCGCAAAGGCTGGGGGTAAAATCAAGTCTCTTGGGCGCCGGGACCTGAACCCGAAGAGCGCCTGCATGCAGTTTCAGACCCGGCGCAGCGCCTTGCTGCGTTGACTCACGCGCCCTCTTTTGTCTATATCGCGCGCTCTGCTCCCGCACGGACCTGTCCGATGCGGGGCTTTGCTTGTGAAACAACGCTGGCTCGCACCAAGAACCGGCGAAGAAAAAGGGCTCCGGTCTCGCGGCTTTCGCGGATACGGCTCCGAAACAAAGGAACACGATCATGTATGCAGTGATCAAGACCGGCGGTAAGCAATACCGCGTCTCCGAAGGCGACATCCTGCGCGTCGAGAAACTCAGCGCGGAAACCGGCGATGTCGTCGCGTTTGACGAAGTGCTGATGATTGGCGGCGAAGGCGATTCCCTCGTCGGCGCTCCGGCTGTGGACGGCGCTTCGGTGACCGCGAACGTGCTGGACATCCGCAAGGACAAGAAGATCAAGGTCTTCAAGAAGCGCCGCCGTCAGAACTATCGCCGCACCAAAGGCCACCGCCAGTGGATCGCGGTCATCTCGGTTGCAGAAATCCTGAAGCCGGGCACGAAATCCAAGCTGGACGCCAAGCCGGCCAAAGTGGCGGCTGACGAAGCGCCCGCTCCGGCCAAGAAAGCTGCGCCGAAAGCTGAGAAAGCTGCGCCGAAAGCCAAGGCTGCGGCCGCCGCTTCCGACGACCTGACCCAGCTGACCGGTGTGGGTCCGGCCTACGCCACCAAGCTGAACGAAGCCGGCGTGACCAGCTTCGCCCAGATCGCAGCCTGGACCGACGCCGAGATCGAGCGCCTCGATGGCGAGATCTCTGGTCTGAAGACCAAAGCAGAAAAAGGCGACTGGGTCGCTGAAGCCAAAGGATTCGCTGGCTAAGCCACGCGACAACAGAACCTGAGAAGGAGAGCACCATGGCTCACAAAAAGGCAGGCGGTTCGTCACGTAACGGTCGCGACAGTGAAGGCCGGCGCCTCGGCGTCAAGAAATCCGGCGGCCAAGCCGTGATTCCGGGCAACATCATCATCCGCCAGCGCGGCACCAAGTATTATCCGGGCGAGAATGTCGGCATGGGCAAGGATCACACCCTGTTCGCGCTGACCGAAGGTCGTGTGACCTTCCAGAAGAAAAAACTCAACCGGACCTTCGTGTCCGTTGCTCCGCTCGCGGACGCAGCTGAATAGGGCGACACCGACCTCGTGATCGCCCATCCCGATGAGGGGCGATCCGGGCCGGACGGCCAAGTTTCAAGGGGAGACGGATCGCCGTCTCCCCTTTTTACGTTTGACGTCTCTCCCCGCCCAGTATTCGCGCCCGAGGAGGCCGATATGAGAGACATGCAGCCAGAACCTGAAGAGACGCCCGAGCATGAAGCGGGCGCAGTGAACACACCGGCGGCCTTTGCGGACATCCGCACCGAGCGCCTTGTTCTGCGTCCGCTCAAGATCGAAGACGCCGCCTGGGTCGGCCCCGAAAGCGCCCACCCAGACGTGTGCCGCATGACGAGCCGCATCCCGGCGCAGAACCCGCCTCTGTTCGCGGAGGCGTTCATCCTGATCCTGCGCGCGCGTGAACAGGTCATGGGCGACCTTGTGCGCGCTATCTGCGAAGCTGAAACCGGCAGCGCGGTGGGCGTGATCGGCCTGAACCAGCATGATGCGGGTTGGGAGCTGGGTTATTGGCTGATGCCCGCCGCCTGGGGGCAGGGCTATGCGACGGAAGCCGCGCAGGGGATGTGCGCCTGGGCGGACGAGCACGCTCTGTCGCCGGTCACCGCCGGACACTTTGACGACAATCCGGCTTCGGGCCGGGTGCTGGAAAAAATCGGCTTCGCCTATACCGGCGAGACCTTCGACGCCTTCTCTTTCGGCCGCATGGCCACGGGCCGTGTCCGCCAGTTGCAAATGGCGGGCTAGCAGAGCCCTCAAGACAAAGATAAAAAGCAAGCCATGAAGTTCCTTGATCAAGCCAAAGTGTATGTGAAGTCCGGCTGGGGCGGCCCGGGATGCGTGTCATTCCGCCGTGAAGCCTATGTCGAGTTCGGCGGCCCTGACGGCGGCGATGGCGGCGATGGCGGCGATGTGTGGGTGGAGGCCGTGGAAGGGCTGAACACCTTGATCGACTATCGCTACCAGCAGCACTTCAAGGCCGAGCGCGGCCTCAACGGCGCCGGGCGCAACCGCACAGGTCGGGGCGGCGAAGACGTCGTTCTGCGCGTGCCGGTGGGCACCCAGGTGTTTGACGAGGACAAGGAGACGCTGCTCGCGGACATGACCGTGCCGGGCCAGCGCGCGCTCCTGGCCAAGGGCGGCATTGGCGGCAAGGGCAACGCCCATTTCAAATCAAGCCGCAACCAGGCCCCGCGCATCTCCCAACCCGGCGAACCGGGCGAGGAGCGCGCCATCTGGCTGCGCCTGAAGCTGATCGCGGACGCCGGCCTTGTGGGTCTGCCCAATGCGGGCAAGTCCACGCTCTTGTCGGTGGCCAGCAAGGCCCACCCCAAGATCGCGTCCTATCCGTTCACCACGCTGCACCCCAATCTGGGCGTGGTGGAGATGGGCACCGGCAATCGCTTTGTGCTGGCCGATATTCCCGGCCTGATCGAAGGCGCCCATGAAGGCGCCGGCATTGGCGACCGCTTCCTGGGCCATATCGAGCGTTGCGCGCTGCTGGTGCACCTGATCGACGCCACCGGCGAAGATCCGATCGGCGCCTATGACACCGTGCGGCACGAGCTGGACGCCTATGGCGCCGGCATCACCGACAAGCGCGAGATCGTGGTGCTCAACAAGCTCGACGCCGCCGATGCGGACACCGTCGCCGAGCTGGACGCCGCCTTCAAGGAGAAGATCGGCGTGACGCCTTACCACCTGTCCGGCGCCACGCGTGAAGGCCTCAAAGAGGTGCTCAAAGCCATCTGGGATGCGGTCCACGCCCGTCGCGAGGAAGAAAAACGCCTCAAGGACGAAGCGGAGCGCGAAGCCCGTGGCGAAAGCGGCTGGACGCCTTGAGCCTGAGCGCGCGCATGGCGGCGGCCCGACGGGTCGTCATCAAGGTGGGGTCGGCCCAACTGATCGACCCCGCCAGCCTTGCGCCGCGTGAAGACCGGTTTGACGCGCTGGCCGACGACATCGCCCGCCTGCGTCAGGCGGGTCAGGATGTGGTTCTGGTCAGCTCGGCGGCCGTGGCGCTGGGCCGCCCGCGCCTGGGTCTGAAACCGGGCCAGACCCTGACTTTGGAAGAAAAGCAGGCCGCCGCCGCCGCAGGGCAGGCTTTGCTGATCCAGCATTGGGACCGGGCGTTCGCCCGGCATGGCTTTCCGGCCGCACAAGCCCTGGTCTCGCCTGCCGACATTGAATCGCGCCCGCGCTGGCTGAACGCGCGCAACACGCTTGAAACCTTGCTCAAGCTGGGCGCGGTTCCCGTCATCAATGAGAACGACACCGTCGCCACCGAAGAACTGCGCTTTGGCGATAATGACCGGCTGGCCGCACGGACGGCCCAGCTGGTGGGCGCGCAGCTCTTGATCATCCTGTCGGATGTGGACGGGCTGTATGACCGCGATCCACGAGAGCCGAACGCCGCGCACATCCCGGAAATCACCGCCATTACACCCGCCATCGAAGCCTTGGCTGGCCCTGCGCGCAGCGAGGGCGCCGGCACGGGGGGCATGGCCAGCAAGATCGCCGCCGCCCGCATCGCCAACGCCGCAGGCTGCGACATGATCATCTGCCGCGGCGATCATCCCTACCCGGTTCAGGCAATTGCAAACGGAGCCCGCGCCAGCTGGTTTCACGCCCATGGCAATCCTGAAAGCGCGCGCCGCGCCTGGATTCTGGGCAGTCTGGCGCGCGAGGGCGCCTTGGTGCTGGATGACGGCGCCGCCGCCGCCATCGCCAAGGGCCGCAGCCTTCTGCCCGCCGGCGTCGTGGACGTGCAGGGCCGGTTTGAGCGTGGCGCGGCGGTGCGCCTGGTCACACAGTCTGGGCAGCGTCTTGGCGTCGGCGTGATTGGCTATGACGATCATGAAGCGCGCCAGATCGCCGGTCGCCAGTCTGACGAAATTACTGGCATTCTGGGCTATCGCCGCGGGGCGGCTCTGGTCCATGCGACGGACCTTGTCCCTGACCCTGCAGATGGATCGTCAGCGTGAGCCGGGCGCTAAAATCCGAACTGCTGCATGACGGCATGCGCGTCGGGATTTACGGCGGCAGCTTTGATCCCGTTCACAGGGCGCACCGCCATGTGGCGCGCACCGCGCTCAAACGGCTCAATCTGGATCGCGTCTGGTGGATGGTCAGCCCCGGCAATCCCTTAAAGACCCATGCGCCCGCCAGCCTCGAAACACGCGTCACCGCTGTCGAGCAAGCCATGCCCGAGCCCCGACACGTCATATCGACACTTGAGGCGCGACTGCACACCCGCACC
>JAEPEX010000043.1_pt1 | contig 16103 bp, 16 predicted proteins | sample 9130951 | NCBI WGS metagenome assembly JAEPEX01 (sample SAMN17228542, study PRJNA684324) | microbial mat metagenome | biome: saline marsh[ENVO:00000054]; feature: microbial feature [ENVO:01000007], biofilm[ENVO:00002034], sulphate-reducing...; material: estuarine water [ENVO:01000301]|estuarine... | reverse complement strand
CCCCATCATTCCCCTACATAATTTTCATATTATGTGAGTCGTTTTCACTAACATATATTTCTATATCATAGATACCGCCTGCTTCACCATTATTATTTGTTAAGTGAAAATGGCTTGAAGATCCATTGTGTAAAAGCCTAAGTCTTTCAATCAACTGTTCAATCTCATCATTTTTTAAGCCAATAGATACACCAAACCATCCAGTTTTAAAGTCCTCTATTTCAACAAACATAATATTAGCCTTACCTGTTAGGTTCTATATGTATTTCTGGAAAACGAGAATCGTGCCAATGCGGCCCCTCTGTTTACCGTACTCTCTCCTTCACGGTCCAACGTCTCCATTGGTCTTTATTTTTTGGGTTTCGCCATTGTCTGTGCTTCCCATCCGAATTTTCACCCGCTGGCGTCTCCTCCCATCCATCAGGAGGAGTCCAGTCATCTGGGTCGGCAGGATAATCATCTAAAACATTTATCTTTTTTCTTGCACTTACATATCCCTCCAGGGATGTATTGTGAAACCGCTAAAATTGCGATCTGCACAATACTGAAAGCATCCTTTCATAGAGTCTGGGTACTCTGGCGCAATCTCAATAGGGGGCATGCTGCCCATCAACCCAGCCGGATCAATCCAGTTAAGTGGATCGCTGTTAGCATACCCATATAGATTAATCCCCCCACCAAGCCCAATCGGATCAGCAGAAATATACCGCCCGGTGGTAGGGTCATAATATCTGTGCCAAGATTTCACGATGCGCCTTCTCCCCCTAAAGAGCTGTTTTTTGTGGGGGATCACGCAGATTCAAAGAGCAGTGTTCAGTAATACCCGAGATCGCCTGACAAGACAAGCACCAGCAGGCGGTTAAAGAAAAAGAAAGGGAATATCAGGGAAGTGGTTTTTGTCGGGGAGCCCCCGCGCAGCAGGGGGCGGACGGGTGGGCACGGCAGCGGCGGTAGGTGGGTGGCGGGTGGAGGGTGGTGTGCCTTTCGCCACTAAACATAAGAACTTATGTTAGCGGACAAGGGAACAGGCCGGCGGCCCGGCTGCTTGTCCTTTATGCAGCCGGGATGACGGACTGCACGTCGCATAATAGCGCTATTGTGCGACGTGCCGCCGGCGAGCGCAGTGGCGGAAGGTGCACTGCCCGGAACTCGGCGCCGCCTTCGCTGCTGCCGTGCCCGGGCGGGCGGGGGTCCTCAGTTCAAAGGGCCGCGGGCCCCACTGATCCACGTACTTGTTTTATACAGACTCGCCCGGATGATACCTGGCGTGGATCTCTTTGAGGTCGTTGATGGTGACCCTGGTGTAGATCTGGGTGGACTCCAGGGACGCATGGCCCAGCATTTCCTGGATATGACGGATGGGCGCCCCGTTCTTGAGCATATGAGTTGCACAGGTGTGACGGAAGGTATGGGTGGTCACATTTTTGGTGATCTTTGCTTGGTGGGCAGCCTTTTTAACGATGGCCCAGACGGCGGTGGGTGTCATCTTCGTTCCCCAGCGATTGAGCACCAGATACCCTGTATCCTTTCCCCGGATCATGGCCGGTCGGACCATGAGAAGATAGGTTTTTATCAGTCCACAGACCCGTGAGCTCATCGGTACGACACGGTCTTTTGCTCCCTTGCCGGATCTGATCGTCAGATATCCATTCACGATATCGAGATCACCGGTCTTGACCGCCGCCATCTCAGCGGCCCTGATGCCGGTATCGATAGAGGATTTCCAGGATGATCCTGTTACGGTAGCCGTCATGTGTCCGCATGTCCGGGGCGGCCATGATCTTTGTTATCTCAACGTACTCCAGGATCACCTTGGGTAAGCGTTTCGGCTGCTTCGGCAACGTGATCGTCTTGCTGAGATCAGCGGTAAGATAATCCGTTGCATAGAGATACCGGGCAAAGCCGCGAACCGAACAGAGATACTTTTCCCTGGTACTGACCGACAGTTGCTTACCTTTGGCAGTCAGCCGGTAGGCAAGGTCTTCCTGGAACAGATGCAAGGCATCCCGGTTAAACTGCACCAGCTCGGTTATCCCTTGTTCTTCCAGGAAGAGAACCATGGCATTCAAGGCGCCTCGGATGTTGCGGATCGTCAACGGTGAACGGTTCAGGATCGTCAGCTCTTCCAGATAGTTTCGGTATCAGCGCTCTGATCCTCATAGCCCTGGATGCGTCCGGGTATGAGTTTTTTTGAGGTCGATCGGGTATACCCGGGTATATATTTGGGTGGTCCGGATATGTCGATGACCCAGCAGCTTCTGGACATAGCGGATATCTGCTCCCTGTTGGAGAAGATGGGTTGCGCAGCTTCTGCGGAAGCTGTGCGGTGAAGCGGTCTTCGTGATTCCGGCGGCTTTTTTGTAGTGAAACAGTGATGTCCTGATACTGTTGCCGGTCACCGGCCTGCCCTGATCGGTGAGAAAGAGCCGTCTTTGCTGCTTGTTCTTCTGGGCATACCGGGGCCGGATCTTTTCCAGATACTCTTTCAGATACGTGGCCGCATTGCTGCCGAGGGGAACCACCCGCTGCCGGTTGCCCTTGCCTTTTCTGATATGCAGGACCTTGTCTTTGAGATCAACATCATGAACGGTGAGCTGCACCAGCTCATTGAGCCGTATCCCAGAGGAATACAGGGTTTCCATAATGGCTCTATCCCGGATCTGCATCCGTAGGCAGAGGTTGGGCTGCTCCAGGAGCAGCCGCATTTCCGCGACTGTCAGCACTTCCGGCACGGTCCGGTTCTGCCGGTTAGTTTCCCGGATGTTCTCGGTGGGATCAAGCAGGAGCCGGTGCGTATCCAGCAGCCAGCCGAACAACCGCTTTACCGGCCTCAGCCGCATGCCCTTGGTCTCTTCGGCGATATCCATGTCGGCTACCAGGAGCTGGTAGGTTCTGATCGTCTCATGGGTGACCTGTTTGAGATCCATCACCTTTATTTTCCTGAGATAGTCCAGAAAGTAACCGAGATAGACCGAGTAACATTCGATGGTTGAGGCGGCATAGCCACTGCTTTCCAGGTAGTTCTTGAACCTGATCTTCGCTGTATCGATATCCATATTCTTCGTATCCCTCCTCTGGTGGCGGTTCTCGTCAGAGACCCGGTGCATGGTGGCTTCATTGCGGTATCGATTACCTTTGCCCGTGACAGCCCGGCAGCGTTGTTGGTTCCTCTGCCCCCTGCCCCCTGCCCCCTGCCCCCTGTCCCCTGTCCCCTGTCCCCTGCCCTCTGTCTTCTGACTTCTGACTTCTGACTTCTGTCTTCTGTCTTCTGTCTTCTGTCTTCTGACCTCTGTCTTCTGTCTTCTGACTTCTGTCTTCTGACTTCTGTCTTCTGGTACCCCTGGGGCTTGTTCTCCTGCCTCGCCCTCGGGGTTGTTGTCTTTTTTCTGTAACTGCACGGAGTTATCTATGTTTTTCCGAACCTCGGAGTACCCTCGGGGTAGCACGTTTTACCCTCGGGGTCAGGGTATTTACCCTCGGGGTAACGCTTCATCTTCACGGTTCATCAACGTTGTGATCTGCTCAACGCTGGTCAGGTTGAGGTAACACCTTTCTTGATGCTCCTCCCCCTGGCCCTGATAGGTGAGGATATAGCTGTACTCCTTGCCTCTGGAGCTGGTGCGGACACCGATGTACTCCATTTCTTCAAGTTGCTTGATATGAGCCCTGACCTGCCAGTCACTCCAGCCGGTGTACTCCCGGATCATTCTCCGGGTGAAGAAGATTTCATCTATGGGGGCGTTGTTCTGCTCCGCCTGTTCCTTCACCATTTCGTAGATCTTCGATAGCAAGGTTCTGGAAGGTTTGACCAGTTCATCCATGGATTGACCGAGAACCACATTGGCAAGGCGGTTAGCTGTCTCAATGTCGGTAAGCGTGACTTCGATGTACTCAACCAGAGTGCCGTCCACCTCCACGGTCTGTATCTCCCGCTGATACTGGTGCAGGAAGGCCACCGCCCGGATGAGGCCGAGGTATTTCTTGTGGTCCCGCCTGGCCCGGAGCGAGTGGCTGGGATAACTGAGATATTCGGCATAGGGGTTGACCACCGCCAGGGGCTTGAGCATTCGTTGCACCGCATGGTGCTTTCTGGTAACGGTGTGCTGCTTCTTTTCCCGGATCAGCCCGGCCAGCGTTTCCGCCTCCCGCTGCCGCTGATGGATGGCCCCGGTCATGGCGGCCGATTCATCGATGGTGAGGAAGATAAACCTACTTGCCGTCTCCTGGTCGATCTCGGTGGCGGTGGTGGTGATCATCACGCAGACCGGGCCGTTTACCGTGTATTCCTCGGTCTTCATCCTGCCGTTGGCATCCTTGCCGGTGGCGGCCACGGTGATCTTCTTGGCGGACTGGATCGTTCTGATCGAGTAGGCGGCGCCGCCCATCCCTTCGGCCTCCTCGATGGCCAGGATCTTGTGCACCAACGAGTCTTCTTCTTTGTAGAACAGGGCCTGGTCGGTGACCCGGGTGTATTTGATATACTCTTCATCGGGGATCAGCGAGATGATGGCATCCTGCAGGGTGGATTTGCCGGCCGCGGAGCGGGACTGGATGAGCACCGATAAGGGCTCGGCCAGCTTCCTTGAGGTGGCGGCCAGATAGCCCACCAGCTTGTTGATCTTCTCACCGGTGACGCCCAGGGTGTCGAAGTCGGTGAGCAGCGCCGCGAAGATATCGTCGCTTTTCAGAAAGGATAAGGCCAGCTCCTTATCCCCTGTGCTGATCTCGGTGTGCTGCTGCTTCTTGTCTTCTCCGGCCGCCACTGTTCCACCAGCTGCAGCAGTTTGGCCAGGTCTTCCTTGATCAGCGCTTCCGGCTCGGCAAACAGGATCGGCGACAGAGCTTGGCGAACCAGTGGCGGGAACCGAGAGGAGTAGAGGTCGATGGTAGTCAGCTCGAAGGGTTTGGATGATGGCCACATCCTCACTGACCTTGATGGTGGCTTTCAACTGGGTATCGCCCCGCTGGATGCCTTTCACCTGGTACTGCCGTGTGGCGTAGCCCACCGTGAAGCCGTGTTCTTCTTGCTGGTATAGGGTTTGTTTACGCTTGTTCAGCGAATCTGACTGCTCCACCGATGCCGGGTTGGCCGCTTTGAGCAGCTGCTCGAACTCTTCGGGAGTGTGGCGGTTGAAGTAGATGGTGATGTCTTTGTCCGGCAGCTCGACCGGTGTAGACGGTTATTCCTTTCTTCTGTAACTGCTCCGCCGCCTGAGTTGCTCCATCCTTTGCCGGCAGGGTCGCTGTCAAAGCAGAGATACACCTCTGTTACCGCGCTGTTAAAGAGAACAAGATGATCCTCGGTCAGCCCCGTTAACCCCATAGGCGGGAATGACATTGGTAAAACCCTGGTCGTACAGGGTTACCGCATCGATAATCGATTCGGTAAGGATAATAGAAGCGCTTCGTGGTACCGCCTGGCGGTTGACAAGCCCGGACCGGGAACCGGCCAGATACAGGTGGCTGACCCCATGTGCCGGGTCGATGTTTCTGCCATAGAGATTGACGATTGCTCCATCTGTATCATAGATCGGAAAGACGACGCACTTGTAGAAGATTTCGTTGCCTTTGGCATTGAGGATGCCGAGCGTTTTCAGCGTCTTGATGACGGCCGGATCTTCGGGCAGGATCTTTTTCAGGCTGCCGTTGACAAAGCCCGCGCCGAAGTCGGTAAGCGTCTGATTGGTTGTAATCCCCCGGTTCCTCAGATAATCCACCCCCCGGCTGTCTTCAGTAAAGCTGTGCTGATAATACCCCACTACTCGGGCCAGTAGCTTCTTGTCGGCCACACTCAGCACTTTCTTACCCGGTCTTTTCTGACTCCTGTCCTCTGTCTTCTGAATTCTGTTCCCCCGGGCCAGCAGCTTCTTGTCGGCCACGCTGAGCCCTTTCTTTTTTTCTTTAACTGCTGTTTTTGGTTTTCCGGGTTTTGGATGGTTCGCGGATAACCGTTTCACTGCTTGCGTGAAGTCAACTTGGTCGATCAGCTCAACGAAGCGGATCACATCGCCGCCCGTCCCGCAGCCAAAGCAGTTCCACAGGTTTTCCTTGGGGTTTACGGTAAACGATGGGGTGGTATCTTCATGGAAGGGCAGAGGCCCCGGTAGTTCTCGCCGACCTGGTGCAGCTCGATGCCGCGGGCCTTCATGAAAGAAACCAGCTCAACGCCGTGTTTGATGGCCTCTATTTCGTCTTGACTGATCATGGTTCTCTCTCCTCATATCTCGCAGGTCAAACAGCATATCTCTGAGCAGGTTCAGTGATTCTCGCAGATGCACCGGGTTCACCAGGGCCTGACCGCTTCGGTATTGCCGCTCCAACCCCTCCAGGTCGGCGCCGCTGATCTCAAAGGCGGCGATCCCTCTGGCCGCGTCCTTGATCCTGATGCCGCGCAGTGCCGCGCCCTTGCACAGGAAAAAGGCGCCGACATAGATGTCCGTGGTCTCATAAGTGGCGATAGCTCATCACCTCCTTTGGGTCGCCATGATTGATTTTTTCCGGGAGATATGGAAGAAGAGCAGGACGCTTCGGTATCTCGCCGGGGTCGTACCAGCCCGTCACCTTCGCTCTTGCCACAGACCGGAAAGTGACGGGCTTTTTTCGTTCAGACAAGCCTGTTCAAAAACCTGTCAAGCGTAAAATGCCGCTAATGCAAAATAATTTCAAGAACTAAAATATAACATAATGTTATAATATGCAAGCGCTAAAGCCGGAAAATGGAAATCGTGATGTATATTGGGTGCATGGCACAGCAAACGACACAGAAAGAAAATCGTGAGACGCTGGGGGGAAGGCTTGCCAGATTGCGTAAAGAACAAGGGCTGACCCAGATCGAACTTGGAGCCAAGACAGACCTCAGCCAGGTGTTGATATCTGATTATGAGCGGGGACGGCTGCAGCCAAGCCCCGATACCCTCATTAAAATGGCGAATGCTTTGGGAGTGGCGACCGATGAGCTTCTCGGCCTCAAAGGTAAACCAGCCAGCGGGAGCAAGCCAAGCCTGAAGACCCTGCGGCGGCTGAAAAAGATTGAAGAGCTCCCGCCATCACAGCAAAAAGCTCTTTTCAAGACGATTGATAACTTCCTCAAAGGGGCCGAGAAGGAATAAGAAAAGCGGCTGAGATCTTCTTCTCAGCCGCTTTTGTCGTGGCGTGTGGGATATGCCAATCAGCCGTTACACCGGGCGTGCCGGTGAACTTTTCATTGGCGGGAAGGGGAAAAAATCGTTCCGTCCCCTTTTTTTGGGACCCCCGTCTTTCCCTAGACCCCTTTTTCTTTTATTTTTTCCCCTCTTTTTTTCCCTCTACTTCTTTCCTTCTGTAGATTTTTCATTATACTTATCAACAAGATAAGCAAACAAGTATACAATGCAAATAGTAACTACCATGAAAACTGTAGTTAATAAAACTCTTTGAGTAAATATTTCTCCTCCCAAAGCAAGATGATTTTTTATAAGTAACGCCCCACTTCCAAGCAGAATAACTTCAACTAAAAAAATAAAATTTTTAAGAAAATTCATGGACTTTTATTCACAACACTCGACCGAACACTTAATCAATCCAAAAACAGACCAATAAGTTACAGCTTTATTAACCCCTGCTCGAACTGCTTTAGACGCTCTTGATGATAATCTATTAGCAATTTTCTTATCTACAGATTTTTGCAAATAATCGCCTATAAAATATTCCAACCAGCATATGGCAACACAATTACCATATTCTGCTGTTTGGGCTGGAAAGCCTCTCACGGCTCCCTCAAATCCACGTACGGCGTTTGCAAACTGTGGGGATTGCCACATTCCTGGTGCTAATGGGCCGTAATTTGATAACCCCAACGGATCAACCTTATTAACCGGATCATTTTGAACATACCCATACAGATTAATCCCCCCTTCAAGCCCTATCGGGTCAGCGGAGATATAGCGCCCGGTGGCAGGATCGTAGAATCTGTGCCAAGATTTCACGATGCGCCTTCTCCCCCCAAAGAGCTGTTTTTTGTGGGGGATCACGCAGATTCAAAGAGCAGTGTTCAGTAATACCCGAGATCGCCTGACAAGACAAGCACCAGCAGGCGGTTAAAGAAAAAAGAAAGGCGGCAGATGATGGTCACAGCCGACCGTAGGGAGACTTCTGGGGGAGCCCCCGCGCAGCAGGGGGCGGACGGGTGGGCACGGCAGCGGCGGTAGGTGGGTGGCGGGTGGAGGGTGGTGTGCCTTTCGCCACTAAACATAAGAACTTATGTTGAGCGGACAAGGGAACAGGCCGGCGGCCCGGCTGCTTGTCGTTTATGCAGCCGGGATGACGGACTGCACGTCGCATAATAGCGCTATTGTGCGACGTGCCGCCGGGAGCGCAGTGGCGGAAGGTGCACTGCCCGGAACTCGGCGCCGCCTTCGCTGCTGCCGTGCCCGGGCGGGCGGGGGTCCTCAGTTCAAAGGGCCGCGGGCCCCACTGATCCACGTAGTTGTTTTATACAGACTCGCCCGGATGATACCTGGCGTGGATCTCTTTGAGGTCGTTGATGGTGACCCTGGTGTAGATCTGGGTGGACTCCAGGGACGCATGGCCCAGCATCTCCTGGATATGACGGATGGGCGCCCCGTTTTTCAGCATATGGGTCGCACAGGTGTGACGGAAGGTGTGGGTGGTCACGTTTTTTCTAATCTTTGCCTCTTTAGCCGCCTTTTTAACGACGGCCCAGACGGCGGTGGGCGTCATCTTCGTTCCCCAGCGATTGAGCACCAGATACCCTGTTTCCTTTCCCCGGCTCATGGCCGGCCGGACCATGAGAAGATAGGTCTTTATCAGTCCACAGACCCGTGAGCTTATCGGTACGACCCGGTCTTTTGCTCCCTTGCCGGATCTGATCGTCAGATATCCATTCACGATATCGAGATCACCGGTCTTGACCGCCGCCATCTCAGCGGCCCTGATGCCGGTATCATAGAGGATTTCCAGAATGATCCTGTTGCGGTAGCCGGCAGGTGTCCGCATGTCCGGGGCGGCCATGATCTTTGTTATCTCAGCGTGCTCCAGGATCACCTTTGGTAAGCGTTTCGGCTGCTTCGGCAACGTGATCGTCTTGCTGAGATCAGCGGTAAGATAATCCGTTGCATAGAGATACCGGGCAAAGCCGCGAACCGAGCAGAGATACTTTTCCCTGGTACTGACCGACAGTTGCTTACCTTTGGCAGTCAGCCGGTAGGCAAGGTCTTCCTGGAACAGATGCAAGGCATCCCGGTTAAACTGCACCAGCTCGGTTATCCCTTCATGTTCCAGAAAGAGAACCATGGCATTCAAGGCGCCCCGGATGTTGCGGATCGTCAACGGTGAACGGTTCAGGATCTTCAGTTCCTCTAGATATCCCGGTATCAGTTCTCTGATCAGCATGGTGGATGCGTCCGGGTATGGGTTTCCTTGAGGTCGATTGGGTATACTCGGGTATATATTTGGGTGGTCCGGATGTGTCGGTGGCCAAGCAGCTTCTGGACATAGCGGATATCTGCTCCCTGCTGGAGAAGATGGGTTGCGCAGCTTCTGCGGAAGCTGTGCGGTGAAGCGGTCTTTGTGATTCCGGCGGCTTTTTTGTAGTGAAACAGTGATGTCCTGATACTGTTACCGGTCACCGGCCTGCCTTGATCGGTGAGAAAGAGCCGTCTTTGCTGCTTGTTCTTCCGGGCATACCGGGGCCGGATCTTTTCCAGATACTCTTTCAGATACGTGGCCGCATTGCTGCCGAGGGGAACCACCCGCTGCCGGTTGCCCTTACCTTTTCTGATATGCAGAACCTTGTCTTTGAGATCAACATCATGAACGGTGAGCTGCACCAACTCATTGAGCCGTATCCCTGAAGAATACAGCGTTTCCATGATAGCCCTATCTCTGATCTGCATCCGTAACGAGAGGTTGGGCTGCTCCAGGAGCAGCCGCATTTCCGCAACCGTCAGCACCTCCGGCACGGTCCGGTTCTGCCGGTTGGTTTCCCGTATCTTCTCTGTCGGATCAAGCAGGAGCCGGTGAGTATCCAGCAGCCAGCCGAACAACCGCTTTACCGGCCTCAGCCGCATGCCCTTGGTCTCTTCGGCGATAGCCATGTCGGCTACCAGAAGCTGGTAGGTTCTGATCGTCTCATGGGTTACCTGCTTGAGATCCATCACCTTTATTTTCCTGAGATAGTCCAGAAAGTAACCAAGATAGACCGAGTAACATTCAATGGTTGAGGCGGCATAGCCGCTGCTTTCCAGGTAGTTCTTGAACCTGATCTTCGCTGTATCGATATCCATATTCTTCGTATCCCTCCTCTTGTGGCGGTTCTCGTCAGAGACCCGGTGCATGGTGGCTTCATTGCGGTATCGATTACCTTTGCCCGTGACAGCCCGGCAGCGTCACTCGTTTTCCGTCCTCTGCCCCTGTCCCCTGTCCCCTGTCCCCTGTCCCCTGTCTTCTGGCTTCTGCCTTCTGGCTTCTGCCTTCTGCCTTCTGCCTTCTGCCTTCTGCCTTCTGCCTTCTGCCTTCTGCCTTCTGTCTTCTGCCTTCTGTCTTCTGTCTTCTGTCTTCTGTCTTCTGGTACCCCTGGGTCTTGTTCTCCTGCCTCGCCCTCGGGGTTGTTGTCTTTTTTCTTTAACTGCACGGAGTTATCTATATTTTTCCGAACCTCGGAGTACCCTCGGGGTAGCACGTTTTACCCTCGGGGTCGGGGTATTTACCCTCGGGGTAACGCTTCATCTTCCCGGTTCATCAACGTTGTGATCTGCTCAACGCTGGTCAGGTTGAGGTAACACGTTTCTTGATGCTCCTCCCCCTGGCCCTGATAGTTGAGGATATAGCTGTACTCCTTGCCTCTGGAGCTGGTGCGGACACCGATGTACTCCATTTCTTCAAGTTGCTTGATATGAGCCCTGATCTGCCAGTCACTCCAGCCGGTGTATTCCCGGATCATCCTCCGGGTGAAGAAGATTTCATCTATGGGGGCGTTGTTCTGCTCCGCCTGTTCCTGCACCATGGCATAGATCAGGGACAGCAAGGTCCTGGACGGTTTGACCAGTTCATCCATGGATTGACCGAGAACCACATTGGCAAGGCGGTTAGCTGTCTCAATGTCGGTAAGCGTGACTTCGATATATTCAACCGGCGTGCCGTCCACCTCCACGGTTTTTATCTCCCGCTGATACTGGTGCAGGAAGGCCACCGCCCGGATCAACCCGAGGTATTTCTTGTGGTCCCGCCTGGCCCGGAGCGAGTGGCTGGGATAACTGAGATATTCGGCATAGGGGTTGACCACCGCCAGGGGCTTGAGCATTCGTTGCACCGCATGGTGCTTTCTGGTAACGGTGTGCTGCTTCTTTTCCCGGATCAGCCCGGCCAGCGTTTCCGCCTCCCGCTGCCGCTGATGGATGGCCCCGGTCATGGCGGCCGATTCATCGATGGTCAGAAAGATAAAGCGTGAGGCCGTCTCCTGGTCGATCTCGGTGGCGGTGGTGGTGATCATCACACAGACCGGGCCGTTTACCGTGTATTCCTCGGTCTTCATCCTGCCGTTGGCATCCTTGCCGGTGGCGGCCACGGTGAATCTTCTTGGCCGACTGGATCGTTCTGATCGAGTAGGCGGCGCCGCCCATCCCTTCGGCCTCCTCGATGGCCAGGATCTTGTGCACCAACGAGTCTTCTTCTTTGTAGAACAGGGCCTGGTCGGTGACCCGGGTGTATTTGATATACTCTTCATCGGGGATCAGCGAGATGATGGCATCCTGCAGGGTGGATTTGCCGGCCGCGGAGCGGGACTGGATGAGCACCGATAAGGGCTCGGCCAGCTTCCTTGAGGTGGCGGCCAGATAGCCCACCAGCTTGTTGATCTTCTCACCGGTGACGCCCAGGGTGTCGAAGTCGGTGAGCAGCGCCGCGAAGATATCGTCGCTTTTCAGAAAGGATAAGGCCAGCTCCTTATCTCCCTGCTGCTGATCTCGGTGTGCTGCTGTTCTTGTTTCTCCGGCCGCCACTGTTCCACCAGCTGCAGCAGTTTGGCCAGGTCTTCCTTGATCAGCGCTTCCGGCTCGGCAAACAGATCGGCACAGAGCTTGGCGAACCAGTGGCGGGATCGGGAGGAGTAGAGGTCGATGGTAGTCAGCTCGAAGGGTTTGGATGATGAAACGTCCTCACTGACCTTGATGGTGGCCTTTCAACTGGGTGTCGCCCCGCTGGATGCCTTTCACCTTGGTACTGCCGTGTGGCGATAGCCCGACCGGTGAAGCCGTGTTCTTCTTGCTGGTATAGGGTTTGTTTGCGCTTGTTCAGCGAATCTGACTGCTCCACCGATGCCCGGATTGGCCGTCTTTCAGCAGCTGCTCGAACTCTTCGGGAGTGTGGCGGTTGAAGTAGATGGTGATGTCTTTGTCCGGCAGCTCCACCGTGTAGACGGTGATTCCTTTCTTCCGTAACTGCGCCGCCGCCTGTGTTGCTCCGTTCTTGCCGGCCTGGTCACTGTCAAAGCAGAGATACACCTCTGTTACCGCGTTGTTAAAGAGAACAAGATGATCCTCGGTTACCCCGTTTACCCCATAGGCGGGAATGACATTGGTAAAGCCCTGGTCGTACAGGGTTACCGCATCGATAATCGATTCGGTAAGGATAATGGAAGCGCTTCGTGGTACCGCCTGGCGGTTGACGAGCCCGGCGCGTGAACCGGCCAGGTACAGGTGGCTGACCCCGTTTTCCGGGTCGATGTTTCTCCCGTAAAGGTTGACGATTGCTCCATCTGTATCATAGATCGGAAAGACGACGCACTTGTAGAAGATTTCGTTGCCTTTGGCATTGAGGATGCCGAGCGTTTTCAGCGTCTTGATGACGGCCGGATCTTCGGGCAGGATCTTTTTCAGGCTGCCGTTCACAAAGCCCGCGCCGAAGTCGGTCAGCGTCTGGTTGTTTGTAATCCCCCGGTTCTTGAGGTAATCCAGGCCTCTCTGATCTTCCGTGAAGCTGTGCTGATAATACCCCACTACTCGGGCCAGTAACTTCTTCTCGGCCACACTCAGCACTTTCTTACCCGGTCTTTTCTGACTTCTGTCCTCTGTCTTCTGACTTCTGTTCCCACGAGCCAGCAGCTTCTTGTCGGCCACGCTGATCTCTTTCTTTTTTTCTTTAACTGCTGTTTTTGGTTTTCCGGTGTCTTCTGGATGTTCTGCCTGATAACTCGTTCTGTCTGACTCTGACTTCTGGCGTCTCTGACAGTCTGACAGCTCTTTGGATCGACTCATGTATAGCTCAACAAAGCGAATCACATCGCCGCCCGTCCCCACAGCCAAAGCAGTTCCACAGGTTTTCCTTGGGATTGACGGTAAGTGATGGGGTGGTGTCTTCATGGAAGGGGCAGAGGCCCCGGTAGTTCTCGCCGACCTGGTGCAGCTCGATGCCGCGGGCCTTCATGAAAGAAACCAGCTCAACGCCGTGTTTGATGGCCGTCGATTTCGTCTTGACTGATCATGGTTCTCTCTCCTCATATCTCGCAGGTCAAACAGCATATCTCTGAGCAGGTTCAGTGATTCTCGCAGATGCACCGGGTTCACCAGGGCCTGACCGCTTCGGTAGTGCCGCTCCAACCCCTCCAGGTCGGCGCCGCTGATCTCAAAAGCGGCGATCCCTCTAGCCGCGTCCTTGATCCTGATGCCGCGCAGTGCGGCGCCCTTGCACAGGAAAAAGGCGCCGACATAGATGTCCGTGGTCTCGTAGGTGGCGATGGCTCATCACCTCCTTTGGGTCGCCATGATTGATTTTTTCCGGGAGATATGGGAGAAGAGAAAGACGCTTCGGTATCTCGCCGGGGTCGTACCAGCCCGTCACCCTCGCTCTTGCCACAGACCGGAAGGTGACGGGCTTTTTTTGTTCAGACAGGCCTGTTCAAAAACCTGTCAAGCATTTTATGTGCTATGCATCGTATAGCACATATGCTATATATTGGTCAACAGAAAAATTACCCAAAAAAAGAAGGAGTATACTGTGGTAAATTCATCACACCGGATACTCGATATGGAATTCCCGCAACGGTTAAGTGCTATCAGAAAAGAAAAAGGACTGACCCAACAGAAGCTGGCGAAGCTTGTCGGGCTCCATGTCGCCCAGGTGCGGAGGTACGAGGGCGGCACATCACAGCCGACTTTGGAGGTGATACGAAAGCTCGCCGTTGCGCTGAGCGTGAGCGCGGATACGTTATTATTTGATAAGGATGAAAGAGGCCCTGATAATGACCTCAGATTGCAATTTGAAGCGATATCTCGATTTGAGCCCGAAGAGAAACAGATCGTCAAAACTGTCCTTGACAGTTTGATCTTAAAGCATGAAGCAAAGCGATGGTCGGCGGGGACATGACAGACCAGAAAAATGCCAACTCAGCCGTTACACCGGGCGTGACGGTGAACTTTTTATTGATCAGTGTCAAGGATCGAGATTTGACCCCTATCTCGATGGCTCACCACTTCCGTGGTGTTGCCGATATGGTTTGTGCCGGGAAGATATGGCAGAAGAGCAGGACGCTTCGATATCTCGCCGGGGTAGTGAAGCCATCAACCTGGTACCGTGGTGAGTTTTGCACCAATAGAGCTGAAGCCAAATTTGTCGTGCTGTGTTATAGTTCGTACAAACGAAGGAGGGCTTTATGACTATTGGAGAAAAAGCTGAAAGGCTGAGAAATGAAAAGGGGTTATCCCAACTCGCCCTTGAACGGCTCTCAGGTGTTCACTGCAAACTGCTGAGCAAGTATGAGAACGGAAAGGTTGAGCCAACGGCCGATACGCTCCGCAAGATAGCTCAAGCGCTAGGGGTTACATCAGATTACTTGATTTTTGACAATGCCCCTCGACGGGATTAGTCAGCTGAAAGATTTAGAGCTTCTTGAGAAATTCAAAACATGTCTGTAGAGAAAGGACGATGATTAAAAATATGATCGATGCGTTACTGATAAAAAGCAAAGTGGAAAGCTTCATCAAGCCTAATGGCCAGAATGAGCCGTGGGAAACAAGGATGCAGGCCACCCTTGATTGCCTTCGTTCAAGAAACAAAGACTATTCAGAAAACGACATACTGCAGATAGTAAATAAGGCTGTTGAGGAAGTCCGCAGTGGGAAAAAAGCAGCCCATTAGAGCAGTACTCGACACCAACCTATTCATCAGCGGTCTGTTCTCTTCTCTGGTTCGGTTGCCAAATTGCAGCAACTCTGGCTTTCCGGAGTATTTGAGCTGGTTGTTTCCGAGGAGATTCTTGAAGAGATCGGAGAAACGCTGCAGAAGGTGTATATTCAGAAACAGCTTCGACTTAACCGGAAGAAAGGATCGGGGTTCTGGAGTTGATCCGTGAAAAAGCATCTATCGTGACTAAGGATCGATACAAGACTGATAGAATCGTTGAAGATCCCGACGACAATAAATTTCTCAGCTGTGCCCTGGAGGCAAAGGCAAATTATGTCGTCTCCGGCGACAGCCACCTCCTTTCTCTGAAGCATTTTCACACCATTCAGATCGTTGACGCCGCAACTTTTATCCGTGCAATGGAGAGGACTACAGTCCGGTAACGCAGCCAGGTCAATCGAGATTTTACCCCATTCTTTCTCCCTGCACCGCATACTTAAAAAAAGGATAACGACATTATGCAGTCACAGACTATAAAGGAAAAAATCACTGAGGTTGTTATGGCCCAGCCGGAAGATGCAACGTATGATGAGATCATAAGAGAGTTGGCCTTTTCCAGAATGGTTGACCGTGGGCTGGAAGATCTGAGATCTGGTCGGGTGATTTCAAACAGCGAGATGGCCAACCGGATAAGATCATGGCAAAAAAGATGGTCCCATGAAGCCGAACAATGGCTGAAAGAGATCTATGAGTAATCAGAAGATAATCCCACCGCCGCCGAAAAAGTCGTTTCCGCATCTATGACAAGCTCAGAAGTTGGGTGATTTTCCCCAGCTCGGCCATAAATACCGTGAAGAACCGGAAGGAGATATCCGCATTCTCCTTTATGGCCATTACCGCATTGCCTACATAATCAGCGGTAATTATATCGATATCTTAGGAGTTTTCCATGGGGCATTGGACATAGAGCGATATTTGCCCTGAAGGAG
>JAEPEX010000063.1_pt1 | contig 16274 bp, 14 predicted proteins | sample 9130951 | NCBI WGS metagenome assembly JAEPEX01 (sample SAMN17228542, study PRJNA684324) | microbial mat metagenome | biome: saline marsh[ENVO:00000054]; feature: microbial feature [ENVO:01000007], biofilm[ENVO:00002034], sulphate-reducing...; material: estuarine water [ENVO:01000301]|estuarine... | reverse complement strand
GGAGTGTCTCTGGACAAGGTGACCGCCGGTCACACGACTTTAGGCGTATTGGGCAGAGCTCAGGCGTTCGCCCCGCCTTGATCCAGAGCGATAAGAACCGCCGCGCTTTGGCGTCGCGCGATCTGCTTGCAGGCCTTGTCGAACACCTTGCCCAAGTGTGGCTTCAGACTGGCTTTAGCGATGTCATGATCCGCCTGCCGGATTTCGCAGAACAGAGCCGTCGCGTATGTAAGCGTTTCCTGGGTCAGGTATCCACGGCGAGAAGACTGCCATCCAGAATAACCTGAGTCAGAATATTGTTGGAAATGGAAGGCGGAGTTGGCGAGGAAAACGCCGAACCCGAGATAGACGGCCATCAGGTCGGTGAGGAGTTCGACTTCCTCTTCTGGAACCTCGCGCTCGACCTCATGACCGGCGAGGACTGCGTGCGCTATTTCATGAGCGAACGTCGCGATTAGATGCACCGGCGCACTGACATCGCTCAGGGCATAAGTGATAACCATTTCATCCGGCTGGACCTGAAAGGTGCCGGAAGCGGACTTGTCTGACTCGAGAAAATGTAGCGCACTGACTTGCTGCAATTGATGCGTGTCATCCACCCCTTCAAGCCGGATCGGCCAGTCGCGGACCCCGCAATACTCGGCAGTCCGAATAAATAGTTGCTGGGCGCGCGCTTCGTCGGTTTGCTCATCGACGAGAAACCCACCATTGCGCGGCGTGACAAGCATTGTGTCCCGCACCGCCTTGTCCGAGCTGAAGCCTTTGAGGATGCGAGCGAAGTTTGTCTCGACCCAGTCAGCTATATGGTCTTCGACACCGCGCGGCTTGAAAAGCATCTCAAATCTCCCCTCTTGGGAGAAATAAGCCCTGTTTTGCTGTCAGGTCAAAGCCCGTCCTGCGCCGCCTGCGTCGCCGCCTCGAGCGCTTCTTCGGCTTCCAGCCACGCCATCTCCGCCTCGTCGATCAGATCCACGCATCTGGAACGTTTCTTGGTCAGCTCGGTTGCGAGGTTGGGGTCCTTCTCCCAGAGCCCGTCGACCGCGAGCCCGGCGTCGATCTTCTCAAGCACGCCTTTCAGGCGTTCGATCTCTTTCTCGCATTTGGCCGCTTGCGCCCTCAAGGGTTTGAGCTTTTCGCGCGCGGCTGCGGCGTCGCGACGGTCCTGGGTCTTCTGTGCGCCCATGGGTTTGGATTTGTCGCGCGGTTTGACTTCGCCCGCCAACAGCTCTCGGCGGTAATCATCCATATCCCCGTCATAGGGCTTGATCGTGCCGTCTGCGGCCAGCCAGAGCCGGTCCACGCAGCTTTCGATCAGATCGCGGTCGTGGGAGATGATGATCACCGCGCCCTCGAAGGCGTTGATGGCGTTTTTCAACGCTTCACGACTGTCGATGTCGAGGTGGTTGGTCGGCTCGTCGAGGATCAGAAGATGCGCGCCGTCAAAGGTGATGAGGTTCATCAGAAGGCGCGCCTTCTCGCCCCCTGACAAATTCTTCGCCGGCGTTTCCTGACGGTTGGCGGGCAGGCCGAACCGGGCGAGGCGGGCGCGGCGCTCGGCTTCAGTGGCGTCCTCCATGCGCTCGAGCACATGGGTGTAGGCGGAATGATTGGCCGACAGGGCGTCGATCTGGTGCTGGGCGAAATGGGCGACCACGGCCTTCTTGTGCATGCGCATGGCGCCGTCGGTGACTTTCAGCGCGCCGGTCAGGAGCTTGGCGAAGGTGGATTTGCCCGCGCCATTGCGGCCCAGAAGGCCGATGCGGTCATCGGTGTCGATGCGCATGTCCATGTTGCGAAGGATCGGCTTGTCGTCTGAATACCCCGTCGCGCAGGCGTCAAAGCGCACCAGCGGATTGCCCATGCGGCGCTCGGCATGGGGAAACTCGAACGGCGCGACCGGGTCTTCCACCATGGTGGCGACAGGTTGCATCTTCTCCAGCCGTTTGACGCGCGACTGGGCCTGTTTGGCCTTGCTCGCCTTGGCCTTGAACCGGTCGACGAAGGCTTGCAGGTGACGGCGTTCGTCTTCCTGCTTCTCCACCATCTTCATCTGCAGGCGCTGACGCTCGGCGAGCTGGCGCTGGAACTGGTCATAACCGCCATCCCAGACCGACAGCTTGAGATCCTTGAGGTGGACGATGGAATGCACGGACGAGTTCAGAAGGTCGCGGTCGTGCGAGATGATCAGCGCGGCGCCGGGAAATTTCTGAAGGTGGGTCTCCAGCCAGACCGCGCCTTCAAGATCGAGATAGTTGGTCGGTTCATCGAGCAGCAACAGGTCGGGCTGGGCGAACAGGGTCGCCGCCATCGCCACGCGCATGCGCCAGCCGCCGGAAAACTCCGCGCAGGCGCGCCCCTGATCGGTCGCGCTGAACCCAAGTCCGTTGAGGATCGCGCCGGCGCGCGCCTCAGCCGAGTGCGCGTCAATATCGGCGAGCCGGGTCTGGACCTCCGCGATGCGGTGGGGGTCGGTTGCGGTCTCTGCTTCGGCCAGGAGGGCGGAGCGTTCGAGATCTGCGGCGAGGACGAAATCCATCACCGGGGTCTGCCCCGCCGGGGCCTCCTGGGCCACCGTGCCGATGCGCGCGCCGGGCTGCAGGCTCACCGATCCGTCATCGGGCGTGGCGTCGCCCAGGATCAGCCGGAACAGCGTGGATTTGCCCGTGCCGTTGCGCCCCACCAGCCCCATGCGGGTCTTGGCGGGCAGGAACAGCGTCGCTTGATCAAACAGCAAGCGTCCGTCGATGCGGTGGGAGAGGTCATTGATGTGCAACATAAGGCGTGCCGGTTACATCGCCCTGACGCGGCGGGCAAGCCGATTGCGCGGAGGCGAGTGACCCTCAGGCTGTCCAACTTGTCATGGATTGGTAATCCCAGGCCCATGCCGGGAGCGTTAGGCATGATGGCATAACATTACAGAACACAGGTTGGTTATGGTCAGAACACTTACGCTCGCCCTCATGCTGGGCGCTTCGGGGGCCACGATGGTCGCGCTTGCCCATCAGCCCGTCGACAGCGTGCAAAGTGCGGTTTCCGTTTCGTTTGAAACAGGCGCGGAGCATGACTTCACGGCATCAGAACGCGCGGTGATCTCCCGGATTCTCACTGCGGCGCATCAAACGACGCAGGCGGATTTTCCCGCGCTGCCTGACAGCGTCTCCGTGACGGTCGTGCCGATTCACCGTCCCGGCGTGGACGCGCTGGGCGGGGTGACGGGACGCGCGCAGCGCCCTGGCGAGCTGGTGATCGAGCTCTCGGTCACCTATCCGGGCGGCGTCGAAGCGGCGGCGCAGGCAGGCCTGATGCGCACCGGGCTGCATGAGATGCACCATCTGGCGCGCGGCTGGACCATTGAGAACAACGCCTTCGGACCGGGAATCGCCATTGCGGCCGCCAATGAGGGCCTCGCTGAGATCTATGCGGAAGCTTATGAAGGGCGGGAGACGGCGTATGAGCCGCTCGACGCCGACACCTTCCGCGCCTGGGCCGAGGAAATCCGGGCGCTGCCGCGCCGCGCCAATTACGGGCACTGGATGTTCGCCCATCCTGACGGCCGCGAAGCGGTCGGCTATCGCACCGGCGCCGAGCTCGTGCGGCAGGCCATGGCGAACTCGGGACTGGGCATTGTGGAGATCAGCGCTCACAGCCCGGATGAAATCTGGCGCATGGCAGGTTTTGACGGGCTTTAAGGCCATGAGATCAGCCGCAATGGCGGACACGGGTTTTCATACCCGTCCGGCATGGCTATAAGCCGCGGCAAATCCATTCCCCTCTCAATCCTTGAGAGGCCAGACAGGGACTCCGTCACATGGCGATCCAGCGCACCTTCTCCATCATCAAACCCGACGCCACCGCGCGTAACCTCACCGGCGCCATCAACGCCAAGATCGAGGAAGCCGGCCTGCGCATCATCGCTCAGAAGCGCATCCGTCTGAGCAAGGATCAGGCTGAAGGCTTTTACGCCGTGCACAAAGAGCGTCCGTTCTTCGGCGATCTCGTGAGCTTCATGATCTCCGGCCCGGTGGTCGTGCAGGTTCTGGAAGGTGAAGACGCCATTGCGAAATATCGCGAAGTCATGGGCGCCACCAACCCTGAAGACGCGGCGCCGGGCACCATCCGCAAAGAGTTCGCGGAATCCATCGAAGCCAACTCCGTGCACGGGTCTGACGCGCCGGAAACCGCCGCTGAAGAAATCCCGTTCTTCTTCTCAGACGACGAAATCGTCGGCTAATCTGCGCCAGCAGAGCTGAACGCAAAACCCCGGCGGATTGCTCCGCCGGGGTTTTTTGTGTCAGCGCCTCTGACGCTCGATATGAGTGATCGCGGCGTCCAGCATCACATCGCCCTGATCGCCCAGCCTCGGGCCGGGCAAGCGAACATCAGGCTCCAGCGGGTGGGTGTGCGTGTCGCCATTGGGACGAATGATCAGCGCCTTGGGATAGCCCGCCACAAGGCCTGAATGGGGCAGGGTGAACTGCTCCATGGCGCCCAGCGTGGTGGTCATGTCGGTCGTGGCTTCGCCGATCACAGCGCCAAAGCCGTAATCTTGCACAATCGCGCCCACCGAGACCGCGTTGGAAAAACTGCGCCGGTCGACGAGCGCATAGACCGCGCCGTCAAACCGCCGCCCCTCGCGCGGATGCGCGTAGGGCAGCTCAAAGCTCACCGTTTCGCCATTGGGCGCGCTGTCATAGAGATCAGCCAGCATCTGCGATGTGCTGGACGGTCCGCCCGGCGCCGCGTCGATCCGCGCCTGATTGGACGCCGTGCTCAGGTCACTGACGCGAATGCGGAACTCGGAGGCGAAGCGGAACGGGCGGTCGGCGAACCAGGCGATGACCGGATCTGACCAGGAATTGTCCCCGCCCGGATTGTCCCGAACATCGAGGATCAGCGCCTGTGCGCCTTGGTCGATGAAGCGGTCAAAGGCGTCGTCGATGAACGCTGTGTAGGCGGCCAGCGCCTCGGGGTCATAGGCTTCTTGCGCGGTCTGGGCGGCCGTATTGTAAAACGGACCGGGACGCAGATAGGCGATGTCGCCTGTCAGCATGCGGGCGTCGCGGCCGGACAGATCAATGCGCTCAGCGCCCTCGCGGTCAGACAGCGCCGCCATGGGAACGGCGTCGAGCTCGACCTGACGTCTGACGCCCGCCGCGTCTTCAAGCGCGAGCGTGAAGCGTGAGAGCGGGCCGTATTCCAGCCAGATATAATACAGCTCCATGCCCTGCATCTGGCTGTAGGCGAGGGCGGGCGTATCCGAGGAGATGTTGCGCGTCAGGCGCGCCAGCCAGTCCGCATTGGACGCGCCCTCCAGCGCCATGATCCGGTCGCCCGGGCGGACGCTCGAACCAGACGGCGCCTGGGTGACGATCACCTCGCCCTCGCGCACCTCAAAGCTCAAGGGGAAGACCAGAGCTTCATCAGACATATAGTCGAGAAAGCCCGGATTGAATCCCTCAATGCGCGTATGGGCGATATGGGCATGGGCGGCGAAGCGCTGCAGGGCGCTGTGAAAGGCGGCCGGGCTGATCGGACCGTCCTCGAGCCTGTCTTGCAGCTCCTGGTAATACTGGTCAAAGACCGGCTTGGGCGTGTTGACGTAAAGATCGTATTGCGCCGCTTGCAGCCCTTCATAAAGCGCCTGCGCATCTGCTTGCGCGTCGCTGGTGGAGATCATCTCCTGCGCCTGACAGGTGGGCAGCAAGGCGGCGGCGAGCGCGCCGAGCAAAAGGCATCGAACCATGTGTGTCATCCTGAACTGTGTGGCGTCCCGCACTGGACGCCCATGCACACAAGATCGACGGGTGCGAGATTGCCATGACCGCCGCTTCCTGATTGTCTGACCTTTCCTCCTTTAACCTCGCCGGGACTGAAATGAGAGCTGAAACCGCGTTCCGGATGGGCCCTTGGCGCGTTGACCCTGGGCTCAATCAGCTCATCGGGCCGGAGGGTGACGTCGAGTTGGAGCCGCAAGTGATGGACCTGCTGGTCTATCTGGCCGAGGCGAACGGTGAGGTGCGCTCCAAGGACGAGATCGCCAGCGCGCTCTGGCCGGACGCCAGCGTCAATGATGACGCGCTCTCTCGCACTGTGTGGAAATTGCGTCAGGCGCTGGGCGATGACGCCAAATCGCCGCGCTATGTGCAGACGGTGTCTCGGCGCGGTTATCGCCTGCTTGAAACCATTCAGCCCGTGAACGACACGCCCCAGACGCCCCTGGGCAAGGTGGGCGCGCCGGTTATGGCGGCGTCAGCGGCGGTGTTGATGATCATTCTGGTCGGGGCGAGCATGCTGTCGCGAGGCGGGGAGGCGCCGCACCCTGAGCCTTCGATCCAGACAAACGATGAGACCTCGGCGCTGCTTGATCGCGCGGACGGCTTTTACGCCCAATATACGCGCTCGGACAATGAAGCGGCCTTGCGGCTTTATGAGCGGGTGCTGGCGCAAGATCCGGGCAATGCGGCGGCGCTGGCGGGACAGGCGAACGCCCTGACCCAGCGGGTGATCCGCTGGGGGCTTGAGGGCGAAGCGAACCGAACCACGCTGACCGAGGCGCTTCAGTCCGGCGAAATGCAGACGCCGCGCGCGCAAGCGGCGCTCTTGCGCGCTGAAGCTCTGGCGCAAGAAGCGACTGAGCTTGACCCCGGCCATGCCCGCGCCTGGCGGGCGCTGGGTCTGATCAAGGCGGCGCAATCAGACTTTGACGCCGCGCGCCGCGCCTATGACCGGGCGCTGGTGATTGATCCTGAGAACTGGGGCGCGATGATCAATTTGTCAGAGCTTGAAGAGCTGACCGGCCATCCCGAGCGGCAGGCGGAGCTTCTGGCGCGCAGTTTTGAAGCCATGTCACGTGATTACGCCGCCAATCCCGTCGCCATCCGGCCTTGGCACAGCGCGGTGGGCCTGTCGGTCGCGCGCTTGCGGGCCGAAGCGGGAGAACCGCAACAGGCGGAGCTGTGGTATCGCCGCGTTTTGGCGCTGGACCCGCTCAACGCCGAAGCCGTGACCGGTCTCGCTGCGGTGTTGCGCGCGGGCGGGGATGAGGCGGGCGCCGACGCGCTCTGCCGCGAGCTGGAAGCTGCGGGCGGCGGACGGTGTGACGCCTAGAGGTCTGGTTTCTTGCGCATCGCCTTGGTCTGGCTCTTCTTCGCCTTCTTGTCTTTCTGGCGCCTGATCGAGCTGAGCGAGGGGCGGGATTTGATCCGAGGCTTGGGCTTGCGGCTCGCCTGTTCGATCAAGCGCTTGAGACGGGTGCGGGCCTCGGCGCGATTGCGCTCCTGAGAACGATGGTCTTCCACATGCAGGATCAACACGCCGTCCTGGGTCATCCGCGTGCCGGCCAGCCGCACCAGGCGCTGCTTGATCGCGGCGGGCAGGGCGCTGGCGCTGACGTCAAAGCGCAGCTGCACTGCGCTCTCGGTCTTGTTCACATGCTGGCCGCCGGGCCCGGACGACCGCACGAAGCGCTCGGTGATCAGGCTTTCATCAATGCTGAGATCTTCAGTGATGCGCATGTCAGCCAGACACAGGTTTGAGCGAAACGGCGAGCGCAGCCCCGGCAAGGGCGCTGACAGCCAATCCGATCATGACCCAGGGACCGCTCAGTTGATAGAGCCCGCCCATGATCAGCCCGTAGACCAGCAACAAGACGCCGATCACGGTGTTGGAGACGGCGGTGTAACTGGCGCGCGTGTCTTCATCGGCCAGATCGACCAGATAGGTGGACCGTCCCAAACGCACGCCCTGATGCCCGAACGCGAGCACGAACAGAACGCCGGCGTGAAAGATCATCAGCTCGGACCAGGGCGCATCCATCAGAAGGCTCGCCCCGCTTGCAAGGCAGGCGACTGCGCCCGCCAGCCCGCCGGCGGCCAGCACCCAGCGGCTGGATTTGTCCGCCAGCCGCCCCCAGGCCCAGCCGCTGACAAAGCCCGCGCTGGCTGACGCCACCAGAAACCCGCCAAGGCCCGCGAGCTCCGCCCCGGTGCGGTTCTGAGCGGCGGACACCAGGAAGGGCGGGGCGATCGAGGTGGCGATCATCAAGGTGCGCGCGGCGACGAACTGACCAAAGTCGCGATCGGTCCAGAGCAGACGGATCTGCTTGACCGCTTCGGGAAAGGCGTTGGCGCCGCCCTCGGTCGAACCGGGCGCTTCAGCGAGCTGCAGATAGATGAAGGCCGCGGTCACCCATAACGCGGCGCCGAGAAACAGGAGGCCCGCAATCACCGGCGCCCCGGTATCGGGAGAGACGACCAAAAGACCCCCGAAGACCAGCGCGACCAGGCCTGAAACCGTGGTGGCGTAGCCGCTGACCGCGCCGCGTCGGGTTTTGGAGACGGTCTTGCCCAGCACATCCTTGTGACTGACCGAGCACAGGCTTCGCGCTGTCGCGAACAGGGCGACCATGGCGATCAGCAGCCAGCCGGCCAGCGCGCCTTCGAGCGTCAGCGCGATCACACCCATGATCACCAGCGCCAGAGCCTGACCCACCGAGCCCGCCGCCCAGACATATTTGCGCTTTTCACGCTGGCGGATGGCTGTGGCAATAAAAAGCTGAGGCAGGAGGGCGCCCGCTTCGCGCACCGGGGCCAGCAGCCCGACCAGAAAGGCGGGGGCGCCAAGAGCGCCCAGCAGCCAGGTCAGGGTGAGTTTGGGATCGACCAGCGCATCGCCGGTCTTGGTCAGGCTCAGTGAAAGGGTGGAGAAGACCCAGTTGCGCGGCTGATGCTGACAGGCGCTTTCCGGCACGTCCTTGCAGACCCGCGCTTCGTCATCATCGTACAGCGCGGAGTAGACAGTCTCGGAAAGGGTGTCTGCCGGCGTCTCGCTCATCGGTGTCTCCTGTCACGGCCATGCGTGAGCGTGAGCTAGACCGCAGGGTTGATCAGAACAGTTTCGCTGTCCGGCTCGCTGCCTTCGGCGATGCGTACGCTTTCCGCCGAGACGCGCGCCTTGCCATCCGCCACCAGTTTCAGACAGGCGGGGTAGAGCTTGTGTTCGGCTTCCAGAACCCGCGCGGACAAGCTGTCGGGCGTGTCGCCGGCCATAACCGGCACCACGGCCTGACCGATGATCGGACCGTCATCCATTTCGGCGCGGACGAAATGCACGGTGCAGCCATGCACGCGCACGCCTTTTTCAAGCGCGCGTTCATGAGTGTGCACGCCCTTGAAAGCGGGGAGAAGCGAGGGGTGGATGTTGAGCATCCGGTCGCGCCATTTCTCGACGAACCAGGGCGTGAGAATGCGCATGAATCCGGCCAGGCACACGATCTGGACGCCCGCTTCGCGCAGTTTGGCGTCGAGGTCCTTTTCGAAGTCCTCGCGGTCGTCATACAGCGTGTGGTCGATAAAGCCTGTGGGCACATCCACCTTGCGGGCGCGCTCAAGCCCTTGCGCGCCAGCCTTGTTGGACAACACAAGCACGACCTCGGCGGGGAAGTCCGGATCCTGGGCCGCGTCAAGCAAGGCCTGAAGGTTTGATCCCCGGCCAGAGACCAAAACGCCGACTTTGGTTTTCGCCATTCTCTAGTTCGCCTTCAACGCGCCGATAATACTGGCGTTCTCGCCTGCTGCGTTTAACGCCTCGCAAACCGAGTGCGCCTCGCTGGCGTCGACCGCCAGGATCATGCCGACGCCGCAATTGAATGTCCGGCGCATTTCGCTCTCGGCCACATCGCCCGCTTCAGCCAGCCAGTTGAACACGGCGGGGCGCTCAAAGCTGCCATAATCCACCTCGAACGTCAGATGGTCCGGCAGCATGCGCGGCGTGTTTTCGGTGATGCCGCCGCCGGTGATGTGGGCCAGGCCCTTGATGCGGCCGGCGCGGATCAGGGGCATCAGCGCTTTGACATAGATGCGGGTCGGCTCGAGCAGGGCTTCCGCCAGCTTGCGACCCGGCGCAAAGGGCGCGTCGCTGTCAAAATCGAGCCCGGCATGGTCGATGATCCGGCGGATCAGGGAATAGCCGTTCGAGTGAGGGCCGGAGGAGGCGAGGCCGATCAGCGCGTCGCCTTCCTTCATCAGGTCATGGCGCGGCAGCAGCGCCCCGCGCTCGGCGGCGCCGACCACAAAGCCGGCCAGATCAAAATCATCGCCTGTGTACATGCCCGGCATTTCAGCGGTTTCGCCGCCGATCAGCGCGCAGCCCGATTGGCGGCAGCCTTCGGCGATGCCCTCGACGACGGCGGCGCCGCGCGTGGGGTCGAGTTTGCCGGTGGCGAAGTAATCGAGGAAATACAAAGGCTCGGCGCCCTGGGCCAGGATGTCGTTGACGCACATGGCCACCAGATCAATCCCGACCGTGTTGACGATGCCGGAGCTGATGGCGAGCTTGAGCTTGGTGCCCACGCCGTCCGTGCCGGACACCAGAACCGGATCCTTGAAGCCTGCGGCCTTGAGATCGAACGCGCCGCCAAAGCCGCCAAGGCCTGTGTCTGCGCCAGGGCGGGCGGTGGATTTGGCCAGCGGTTTGATGGCCTGCACCAGGGCGTCGCCTGCATCAATGCTGACGCCGGCGTCAGCGTAGGTCAGTCCGGATTTCGGGCTCGGGTCGGAGTGTGACACGTGCGGCTCCCTTGGCCATATCGTCAGTTCAGGCGTGCATAGCGTGCAATTATCAAAAGTGCGAGAGGGCGGGGCGCCGCAACAGGCTTCACCGCAGCGCGCATCCGCGTATAGTCGCGAACAGAAATGACGCATCAGGGGATCACCATGCAAGCGATCAGGCAGGCAGTGCAATGGGCTTTTGCGGGGCTGGCGGCTGGCGTTATGACCGCCTCGGCCCTGGCGGACGGGCCCTTCACCATCGACGGCGTCGCCATTGATGCCCGTGCGGACACGGCCTACGACGCCCAGCGCACGGCCATGGAAGAGGGCCAGACCCAGGGCGCCTTGAGACTGATCGAGCGCCTGACGCTGCCTGAAGACCGGATGCAATCAGACCTGATGCTGATTTCGGCGGAGGACGCGGCGTCTCTGATCGCGGGCCTGCAGATCTCTGACGAACAGCGCTCGGCAACCCGTTATCGCGGCGTGCTAAGCCTTGATTTTGATCCCCGCGCCGTGCGCCGCTATCTGTCAGGTCTGGGCGTTCCCTTCGTGGAATCACAATCCGCACCCATCGCCGTGATTCCGGTCACCGAGCTTGGCTCGGGTGAGCGGGTCTTGGGCGGAGACTGGCTTGACGCGTGGCGTGAGGGCGGCTTTCAGCATGCGCTGACCCCGATGGTTGCGGTCGAGGACGATGCGATCTCGGCGAGCGCTGTCGTGTCTTTGAATGTGTCCGCGCTTCGCTCCCTCCTTGATGAGATGGGGCTTGAACGGGCCATGGTGCTGGTCGCGCGTCGGGAGACGGGCTCTGTACGTGCTGGCGGCGTGATCGTCAGCTTTGACGGCGAGGGCGGCCTGCAGCGCGAAACCGTGTCTCCGATCAGCCTTTCAGGCGGATTCGAGGATGCGGCGCGCGCCATTGTGGAGCGTCGCGAGCAGGACTGGAAACGCGCCAGCGTGGTGCGCGACACGACTGTGGCCGAGCTCGATCTGAGCATTCTTTTTGACAATCTCGCCGAATGGCGAGAGCTGCAACAGGCGGTGACCGGCGCGTCTTTGATCCAGAATGCGCGCCTGGACGCCGTTTCGCGTACGGGCGCCGCGATGACGATCACTCATCGGGGCGCGCGCGAACAGGTCATGGCCGAACTCAGCGCCCGGGGCGCGGTTCTGGCTGAGGATGAAGCTCTGGGGTGGACGGTACGCAGCCGCTAATGAAGCCAGGACAACTTGCGCTCGATCTGGTGCTTGAGCCCGATTACCGGGCCGAAGCCTTTGCGGTCAGTGAAGCCAACGCCGCCGCCCTGGCGCTCGTCAATCGCTGGCCACGCTGGCGGCAGGGCCATCTCTTGCTGGTCGGACCGGCGGGCAGCGGCAAGACCCATCTGTCTCACATGTGGACCGCACGGACGCGCGCCATGCAACTTGACGCCTCTGATCTGACCAAAGGTCTGAAGAGTGTCGGGCGCGGGGCGGCGGTCCTGGTCGAGGATTGCGACAAGGGCGTGGATGAGAACGCCCTGTTTCACCTGTTGAACCGGGCGGCTGGCGATGCCGGCGTGACCGTGTTGATGACGGCGGGCAAAGCGCCGGCGGAATGGCCGGTCTCGTTGCCCGATCTGGCGTCGCGCCTGATCGCGACGGAGACCGCGGTGCTGCATGAGCCTGATGACGCCTTGCTGCGTCAGGTGATGGAAAAACTTTTCCGTGACAAACGCACGCCGCTCTCCCCAGGCGTTCTTGAGTATCTCCTTGATCGCATGGAACGATCTGTGGATTACGCGCGGCGTTTGACGGCCTGGCTCGACCGCGAAGCGCTGGCGCGCAAAGGCCCGGTCACTCGCACTCTTGCGCGCGAGGGGCTGTCAGTCCTATCCAGTTGACCCGACGCGCCCTTCGCCTGTTTGGAGCCCCGTGATGACCGACGCCGCGCCTTCATCCTCCGGATCCCCGACCGATGTAGAGGCGCTGATGGCGTCTCCGGACCGTTTCCTCAATCGAGAGCTCTCCTGGCTGCAGTTCAACTGGCGGGTCATCGAGGAAGCGCGCAACCCCCATCATCCTGTGCTGGAGCGCCTGCGCTTCCTGTCGATCTCGGCCAGCAATCTTGATGAGTTCTATATGGTGCGGGTGGCCGGCCTGCGCGCCCAGCTTCGCAACGGCATGGACCGGCCCGGCATGGATGGCTGCACGCCCGGCCAGCAGCTTGACCAGATCAATGAGGCCGCCACGGCGCTGATGTCCGCTCAGCAGGAGACCTGGCGTGAGCTGCAGGACCTTCTGGCCGAACAAGGCGTGGAGCTGGTGGATGAGCAAAACCTGACAACGAAAGAGCGCGAATGGCTGCGCGATGATTTCCTGGCGCATACGCTGCCGGTGATCACGCCGCTGGCGATTGATCCCGCGCACCCGTTCCCGTTCATTCCCAATCTCGGCTTCGCGCTGATGCTCAAGCTCCGGCGCCAGCGCGACGGACGGATCATGAATGCGCTTCTGCCCATGCCGGCCGGGGTGAAGCGCTTCATCGAGATCCCCACCGAGCGCGTCGACGAGCAGGGTCGCCCCGTCAAACGCTTCATCGCGCTTGAGACCATCCTCATCCTGTTCATGGATGCGCTGTTTCCCGGCTTTGATCTGGTGGGCAAGGGCGCGTTCCGGATCATTCGCGACAGCGATATCGAGATCGAGGAAGAAGCCGAAGATCTGGTGCGCGAGTTTGAAGCGCTGCTCAAACAACGCCGCCGCGGCGTGCTGGTGCGCCTGAAGATCGAAGCGGGCATGCCCGAAGAGTTGCGCCGCTTCATCACCCAGCAATTGCATGCCGAGAAACAGGATGTGCAGCTGGTGGACGGGCTTCTGGGCATGGCGCAGCTGAGCCAGATGATCCCTGATGAGCGGCCGGAGCTGAAGTTCGAGCCCTATGAGCCGCGCTTCCCCGAGCGCATCAAGGATCATGGCGGGGATGTGTTCGCGGCGGTGCGCGCCAAGGACCTGATCGTCCACCACCCCTATGAAAGTTTTGATGTTGTCGTGGAGTTCCTGCGTCAGGCGGCGCGTGATCCCGACGTCATCACGATCAAGCAGACGCTGTACCGGACGTCCAAGGATTCGCCGATCATTGCGGCTCTGATCGAGGCGGCGGAGGCGGGCAAGAACGTCACCGCCCTGGTCGAGCTCAAGGCGCGCTTTGACGAAGAAGCCAACCTGCGCTGGGCGCGCGATCTGGAACGCGCCGGCGTGCAGGTCGTCTATGGCTTCATCGAGTACAAGACCCACGCCAAGATCTCGCTGGTGGTGCGCCGGGAAGGCGCGGACCTGCGCAGCTACGCCCATTTCGGCACCGGCAATTACCACCCGATCACCGCGCGCATTTACACCGATCTGTCGCTGTTCACCGCCGATCCCGCCTTTGGCCGGGATGCGGGACGGATCTTCAACTACGTCACCGGTTATGCCCGACCGCAGCAGCTTGAAAAGCTGGTGATCAGCCCGATCAACATGCTCGAATTCATCTGCGAAAAGATCGACCGCGAGATCGCGAACGCCAAGGCGGGCAAGCCCGCCGGCGTTTGGGCGAAGATGAATTCGCTGGTCCATCCGCGCGTCATCGACAAGCTGTATGAAGCCAGCCAGGCCGGGGTCAGGTGCGAGCTGATCATGCGCGGCATCTGCTGCCTGAAACCCGGCGTTCCGGGGTTGTCAGAGAATATCCGCGTCAAATCCATTGTCGGACGCTTTCTGGAGCATTCGCGGATCGCCTGCTTCGCCAATGGCGCGCCCATGCCCAGCCCGCAGGCTGAGGTCTATATCTCGTCGGCTGACTGGATGCCGCGCAATCTGGACCGGCGGATCGAGACCCTGTGCCCGATCGAGAACCCGACCGTGCACCGGCAGGTGCTCGATCAGATCATGGTCGCCAATCTCAACGACGAAACCCAGAGCTGGTACATGAACGCCGACGGCTCCTATACGCGATTTGATACCGAGGGCGTGGACGAGCCGTTCTCGGCGCACGCCTATTTCATGACCAACCCCTCCCTGTCGGGCCGGGGCGAAGCGCTGAAACAGGATCAGCCGCCCGCCTTTCCCCATGTGGGTCCGCGCGACTGATGGGCGTCCGTGACATTTTCGGCTTCGGCAGCGCCGAGCCTCAGCTCAAAGGCCGCGATGTTGCGGTGATCGATGTGGGCTCCAACTCGGTGCGCCTGGTGCAATACCGGGTTGAAGGGCGGATGCTATGGCCCGTGTTCAATGAAAAGACCATGGCGGGGCTTGGCAGCGGCGCGGCGGAGACGGGACGGCTGAACCCCGAAGGCGTCGAGGCCGCCCTGCGCACGCTCAAGCGTTTCACCCAGCTTCTGGACGCCAAGGGCGTCAGCACGCGCGGCGCCGTGGCGACCGCTGCTGTGCGTGAATGTGAAGACGGGCCGGAGTTCGTCCAGAGGGTTCGTAACGAAACCGGACTGATCATTGGCGTGCTCAGTGGTGAGGAAGAGGGACGGTATTCCGCGCTGGGGGTGCTGGCGGGTGTCGGCAAAGCCTGGGGCGTCGCGGGCGATCTGGGCGGGTCGAGCCTGGAGCTGACAGGGCTTGAGGGACGCAGGACGCTCTCCGCCCTAACCCTTCCTCTGGGACCTCTGGCCGTCAATGCAGCCCAGAAAAGGGCGGCGGAGCTGCGCGATCATGTGGATGAGCAGTTATCGCGCGCCCGCAACATTTTGAAGGATGAAGGCGACACGTTTTACGCCGTGGGCGGCGCCTGGCGGTCCTTCGCCAACCTTTCGATGACCTTGCGCAATTATCCGCTGCGCCTGCTGCATGAATACGAAATGACGCCTGAACAGGTGCGCAAGGCCGTCGATTTCGCCATGAGCCAGAGCGAAAGCTCGCTGGCCTCGGTGCCGGGCGTTTCCTCCAAACGGGCGGCCAGTTTGCCTTACGCCGCCATGCTGCTCGACCGGGTGATGAAGGCGGGCGGATTTTCCCGCGTCGTCTTTTCCGCCAACGGCTTGCGCGAAGGCGTGGTGTGCGTCAGCGATCTGAGCCTTGTGGAGGAGGGCGATCCGCTGTTGAGCGGCGTGGAGGCGATGGCCCATTCCGCCTCGCCCGAGCCCGAATTCGGCCTCGCGCTTGCGGACTGGCTGGAGCCCGCCTTTGAAGGTGAGGGGGCTGTGTTCTCAGAGGTGCGGGACAAACGCTTGCGCGCCGCCGCGGCCCGTCTGTGCGATATTGGCGCGCGCCTTCACCCCGACCACCGCGGTGACCTGGCGTTCACGCAGGTGCTGTATGCGCCAATCGGGGGGCTGAGCCATGATGAGCGTGCGTTTCTCGCGCTTTGCCTGCACCATCGCTATGAAGGCAAATCCGCCCGCTCTGAAGACTGTGTCTCCAGCCATCTGCTCACCGAAGAACAGCGCGCAGCGGCGGTTCGGGTGGGGCTCGGTCTGCGCTTTGGCGCGGCCTTGTCAGGCCGCACCGCAAAGCTCTTGAAAGCGTTCAGCCTGTCGCGTGAAGCGGCAGAGATGCGCATTACGGCGCGTCCGGACACTGAAGACCTGGTGGTGGAACGGGCCTGGCGGCGCTTCGAGCAGTTCTGCAACGTGATGGACCTCAAGCCGGTCCTGTCACGATAGACCCGCTAGCGGTCGGGCCGGCGGCTGGATAGGGTTGGCGATTGATCACTCAGGGGAAGAACCTTGGAGCTGTTTTCTTTTCTCGCTCTGG
>JAEPEX010000059.1_pt1 | contig 16396 bp, 19 predicted proteins | sample 9130951 | NCBI WGS metagenome assembly JAEPEX01 (sample SAMN17228542, study PRJNA684324) | microbial mat metagenome | biome: saline marsh[ENVO:00000054]; feature: microbial feature [ENVO:01000007], biofilm[ENVO:00002034], sulphate-reducing...; material: estuarine water [ENVO:01000301]|estuarine... | reverse complement strand
CCGTCCAGCCTGTCGTCGCCCGCGCTGCCGATCAGCACGTCATCGCCGGCGCCGCCGTCCAGCGTGTCGTTGCCGCTGCCGCCGTCGAGGGTGTCGTCGGCAAGCCCGCCGATCAGCGTGTCGTTGCCATCCCCGCCATAGAGCCGGTCCCCGAACTCCTGCGAGCCCGCCTGCACCGCGGTCGTCTGGCCGGATTCGAGGTAGTCATCGCCGGCGCCGCCATAGAGATAGTCGATATCCGCGGTGTCGAGGTCATCGCCGCCATTCAGCCGGTCGTTACCTTCATCGCCGTAAAGGGTGTCCTTCCCGTTCGAGCCAATGAGCGTGTCGTTGCCCGCCCCGCCCCGGGCCTCGTCGATGCCGAAGGTGCCGCCATCGCCGGTGCGGTGTTGATCAGATCGTCGCCGTCGCCACCGTCCAGCCTGTCGTCGCCGCTGCCGCCATCGATCGCGTCGTTGCCGTCACCGCCCAGGATCGAGTCGTTGCCATTGCCGCCCACGAGTTCGTCATTGCCGCCAAGGCCCGAAAGCGTGTCGTTACCGCCTCGACCGTCGATATAGTCGGGTCGCGCGTCACCGGTGAGGCTGTCTCCCGACGCCGTTCCCGTCTGTCGCGGGCCAGCCAGCGCTGCTCCCGTCAAATCGACGTCGGTGAAGCGGAAAAGCTCAACATTCCGGAACGTGATCGTGTCGGCGCCGGACACAAGCTGGATATCGCCGTTCTGCAGCAACGTGGCGGTCACGCTGGTCGATGCGACACCGATCACCGAGGTGTCATAACCCGGGCCGCCATCGACCACGTCGTTGCCTGAGTGTATGTCCCGCATGTTACCCTCCGTTCGGCCGATCAGGGCGCCACGCGTGCACCCGATCCGGCTTCTTGTTCCCTGACTTCTGCGCGATCATCGCGCGCGTCGCATCAGTGCCCTCTCCGACGCCGCTGCCGAAGCTGATGACTGCCGCGGCCCAAACCTCGCCTGCGGCGTGAACCTTTCAGTCGCTTTCCCGGACCCATGACAGCAGGCTGCAGGGCAAAGCTGTCACGGGATGATTGCAAATCGGTTGCCCAGCCGAAATGCGCGCCGCCAGTCGCATTGCACCAACCCAAGCCGGCACCGGCCACGCCCCATAGTCCCATCTTGTACGTTTTTTCTTTGTCCATTACGATTTTATGAATTTCTGGACCAGTCCGCAAGGACAAACCGGCCGCAATCCGGGACAGGAAACGTCCGTTGTTGCGGGCAACGGCCGGCTGTGGCAGCGCTATCGCGCCGGGTGGCCGCAAAGGAGAGAGCAGCTATGGAAGATCGCACCGACCTCTTGCACATGCTGAGGGAGCCCGCCCTGCTGCGCGACCGGGCCTTTCTGGGCGGCGAGTGGTGTCCGTCGGATGCGGCGCAACCTTTGCCGTCAGCAATCCCGCCCGCGGCGATGTGATTGCCCATGTGGCCGATTGCGGCCGGACCGAGACCGCGCGCGCCATCGCCGCGGCCGCGGCGGCGCAAAAGGGCTGGGCCGCGCGCACGGCCAAGGATCGTGCGGCGGTTCTGCGGCGGTGGTTCGATCTGATGATCGCGCATACCGACGATCTGGCGCGCATCCTGACCGCCGAGATGGGCAAGCCGCTGGCCGAGGCCCAGGGCGAGATCGCCTATGCCGCGTCCTTCGTCGAATGGTTCGCCGAAGAGGGCAAGCGGGTCTATGGCGAGACGATCCCCGGCCATCAGCCGACAAGCGGCTGATGGTGCTGCGCCAGCCGGTGGGCGTGGCCGCCGCGATCACACCGTGGAATTTCCCCAGCGCCATGATCACCCGCAAGATCGCGCCGGCCTGGCGGCAGGTTGCGCGGCGGTCGTCAAGCCGGCCGAGGAAACGCCGCTATCGGCGCTGGCGCTGGCGGTCCTTGCGGAATGGGCCGGTTGCCCGCGGGGCTGCTGTCGGTCGTCACCGGCACGGATGCTGCGGGATCGGCAAGGAATTCTGCGAAAACCCCGGGGTGCGCAAGCTGACCTTCACCGGCTCGACCGAGGTCGGCCGCATCCTGATGCGCCAGGCCGCCGATCAGGTCATGAAAATCTCGCTGGAACTGGGCGGCAACGCGCCCTTCATCGTGTTCGACGACGCCGATCTGGATGCGGCCGTCGCGGGCGCGATGGCATCGAAATACCGCAACACCGGACAGACCTGCGTCTGCGCCAACCGACTGTATCTGCAGGATGGCATCTACGACGCGTTCGCCGAAAGGCTGGCGGCCGAGGTCGCCAGGCTGCCGGTCGGCGACGGCTTCACGGACGGGTCGCGGCCGGCCCGCTGATCACCGAAGACGCGGTGAAGAAGGTCGAGGCGCATGTCGCCGACGCCGTCGCAAAGGGCGCGCGCATCCTGACGGGGGGCCGCCACGCGCTGGGCGGGACGTTCTTTCAGCCGACGGTGATCGCAGGGGTGACCCGCGACATGATCGTGAGCGGAGAGGAGACGTTCGGCCCGGTTGCGCCGCTGTTCCGGTTCGCCGACGAGGCCGAGGTGATCGCCCAGGCCAACGACACCATCTTCGGCCTCGCCGCCTATTTCTATGCGCGCGATCTCGGCCGGGTGTGGCGGTGGCCGAAGCGCTGGACTACGGCATCGTCGGGTGAACACCGGCATCATCTCGACCGAGGTCGCACCGTTCGGCGGGGTGAAGCAATCGGGCTTGGCCGCGAGGGCTCGCGCCACGGGATCGAGGAATATCTCGAGATGAAGTATGTCTGCCTGAGCGTCTGATCCCGCTCAGGCCCGCACCTTGGCGTCATAGGCTTCGGCGATGCCGCGGCCAGCGCGCCGACCTCGAAGCTGTAGCCGTCGATCTGGCCGACCGGTGTCACCCTCGGCCGCGGTTCCGGTCAGCCCAGCATTGTTCGAACCCCTCCAGTTCGGACGGGGTCGATGTGGCGCTCATGCACGCGGATCTGGCGCTCCCCCAGCAGGCCGATCACGGTCTGCCGGGTGATCCCGTCAAGGAAACAGTCGGGTGTCGGCGTGTGCACCGCGCCATCCTTGACGAAGAAGATGTTGGCGCCCGTCGCCTCGGCCACATAGCCGCGATAGTCGAACATCAGCGCGTCGGCGCAGCCTTTCGCCTCGGCGGTGTGTTTCGACATGGTGCAGATCATGTAAAGCCCCGCCGCCTTGGCCTGGCTTGGCGCGGTCTCGGGCTTGGCCGGCGCCATTTCGAGATGTCGAGCCGCGCGCCACGGGTCCGCGCATCGCCGTAATAGGCGCCCCATTCCCAGGCCGCCACCGCCAGCCGGACCGGGTTGCGCGCGCTCCGCGGACGCCCATATCGGGGCCGCGCCCCGCCACGCCACCGCCCGGACATAGGCGTCCGACAGCCCGTTTCGCGGCCATCACCTCGGCCTTTGCCGCCTCGATCTGTCGACCGTCCAGGGAATTTCGAAATCGATCAGCCGGGCCGAATTGTGCAGCCGCTCGGAATGCGCCCCGGCTTTCGAAGATGCGCCCGCCATAGGCGCGCTCGCCCTCGAACACCGAACTGGCATAATGCATCGCATGGGTCAGGATATGCACATTGGCGTCGCGCCAGGGCACCAGCCGACCGTCGATCCAGATCGTGCCGTCGCGATCGTCATAGCCCATGCCCATCTTGCCCTCGCTTCGGGGCCATCGCCCCAGCCATTTGCATTGCTTGCGCAGCAGCGCGACGCAGCGCACACATCTTGCGCGAAGGACCGGCTATCGATGCCCTCTTGGAAAGTCAACAACACTGACATAAAAGACCGGCAATCGTGATCGGCTGCGGCAGGGATGGCCCGAAGATGCAGGACAGGACGCCAAGCGGTGCCGGCGACATGCTGCTTTACCTGACCGACGAGCAGTTGCGTCAGGGCATCGAGGCGATGTTCTTTGCCTATCGCGGCTTCACCGCCGACCCCGATCGGCTGCTGGCGCGGCGCGGCTTGGGGCGGGCGCATCACCGGGCGATCCATTTCATCCAGCGCAGCCCCGGCACCACGGTCGGCAATCTGCTGGCGACGCTGGGCGTCACCAAGCAGTCCCTTAACCGTGTGCTGCGCCGGCTGATCAATGACGAGCTGGTGGCGACCCGCACCGGCAACACCGACCGCCGCCAGCGGCTGCTCTATCTCAGCGAAGAGGGGCTGGCGCTGGAACGCGCCCTGTCCGAGGCGCAGAAGCGGCGGATGCGGGCGGCCTACCGGGCCGCGGGCCCCGAGGCGGTCGCCGGGTTCCGGCTGGTGCTCGACCAGATGATGGACCCCGCGCAGCGCCGCCTGTTCCGCGCGCTCAGCCGCGGGGGGGGCGCGTGACCGAACCGATCGCGGATCTGCATCTGCTGATCGTCGACGACGACGAACGGATCCGGACGCTGTTGCGCCAGTATCTCGTCCGCCAGGGCTATCTGGTCTCGGTCGCGCGCGACGCCGCCCATGCTGCGCGGCTGATGCAGGGCCTCGATTTCGATCTGGTGATCCTCGATGTGATGATGCCCGGCGAGGATGGCATCGCGCTGACGCGGCGGCTGCGCGAAAGCCGTGCCACCCCGGTGCTGCTGCTGACCGCGCGCGGCGCGCCCGAGGATCGGATCAGGGGGCTCGAGGCGGGCGCCGACGACTATCTGGCCAAACCGTTCGAGCCGCGCGAGCTTCTCTTGCGGATCGGGGCGATCCTGCGCCGGGTGCCGGCGAGTGCCCCGGCCGACACGCCGAAGGTCCTGTATCTGGGCGCGCTGCGCTACGATATCGGGCGGGCCGAATTGTGGCGCGGCAGCGATCTTGTCCGGCTGACCGCGACCGAGGCGCAGCTGATGCGCATCTTCGCGGCCAATCCCGGCACGGCGCTGCCGCGGGCGCGGCTGGCCGAGGAGATGGGGCGGGACAACGATGCCGTCCAGGACCGGGCGATCGACGTGCAGATCACCCGGCTGCGCCGCAAGATCGAGGCCGATCCGCGCCAGCCGCGCTATCTGCAGACGGTCCGCGGCGAGGGCTATCTTCTCGCCCATGACTAGGCCCGGGTCGTCGGGATGCGATGTCACGGCGAAACGGGGCACAGGCCCTGCGCCTTGATCTTCGACCCGGCCTGGCCCCGGACCGGCCACGGCCCGTCGTGCCGGCAACGACGCCCTGAATCCCGGGCGGCTCCGCCTATTCGAAAAGCCCGCCAGGGCGCAGCCCGCCGCCGGGCCGGACGGTCACCCCGCCATCGTTGACCTCGACGCCGGTTCCCGACCCATAGTTTTCAAGAAGATCGCGGGCGGCGCCGTCGCGGATCGTCGACAGACGCTCGGCGGCGCGGTTGGCCTCGGATGTTGCAACCGGAATGCGTCCCTGCGCGCCGTCCGCGCCGCCACCCAGCATCGACCAGCTGCTGCCGTCGAAGAACATCATGCCGCCAAGGGTCAGGGCGAGAAACAGAAGCATGACCAGCACCGCCTCGATGCTGGAGGCACCCCGGTTTCGTGCGGCGGGCCGGCTGTTCATCTGAACCCCCGTTCATGCTGTGGAGCGGCCATAGCACGGCTCCGGGGCGCCGGGCAATCGCGCGCCACGCCGCAGGCCGATCGCGCCGCGATCGCGCGCCCTAGCCCGCGCCCAGCAGACGGTGGGCAATCGCCGGCAATGCGGCAAAATCGTCGAGCATCGCGTCGGGGGCCAGCGCCGCCATGTCCAGGCCGGCCGGCCCAAAGCCGACCAGGACGATGGGCACGCCGGCGGCGCGCGCGGTGTCGCGGTCGGTGATCGTGTCGCCGACCAGCAGCGGCCGTGTCCCCGGCCCGCCCGCAAGCCGCGCCGCCACGCGCAGCGCTTCGGGATCGGGCTTGCGCACCGGCAGCGTGTCGGCCCCGATCAGCGAGGCGAAACGGTCCCGGACGCCAAGCGCCGTCAGAAGCTTGTCGGCCAGAAGCTCAGGCTTGTTGGTGCAGATCCCCAGCGCAAAGCCATCCGCCGCCAACCGCGCCAGCGTGTCCTCGACGCCGGGATAAAGCAGGGTCTGCCGGGCGATGCCTTCGTCGTAATGGGCCAGCAGGCGCGGATAGTCGGCGTCGATCCGGGCTTCGTCTGCCTGCCCGTCCAGCCGTTCATAGCCCAGCCGCAGCATCGCCCGCCCGCCGCGCAGGGCGGTGGCCGCATCCGCCTCGGGGTCGAGCGGCGCACCCGCCCCGCGGGCGCGGAAACATGCATTGGCGGCCGCCACCAGATCGGCCGCGGTGTCGGCAAGCGTGCCGTCGAGATCGAAGATCACCGTCCGCATGGCATCCCCATGGGCGAAGCCGGGCGCGGCGGCAAGGCATCGCAGCCGGCCAGAGGGCCGCGTGCTCCGGTCCGTCGACCCGACGCCGGGCAAACGGCCCCGCATATGCGCGTCGGTTTGCCTGTGGCGCCGCGGCCGGTCATAACCGGCGCCATGATCGACAAGCTCGAAATGTTCATCGCGCTCGCCCGGGAGGAGCATTTCGGCCGGGCCGCCGAAAGCCTGGGGATCGCGCAGCCGACCCTGTCATCGGGCCTCAAGCAGCTCGAGGCGCAGCTTGGCGTGCAACTGGTCTGGCGCGGCGCGCGTTTCGCGGGGCTGACGCCCGAAGGCCAGCGCGTGCTGGTCTGGGCGCGCCAGATCGTCGGCGACACCCACACGATGCGCGAGGAGATGCGCAGCCTGCGCGCCGGCCTGTCGGGCGATCTGCGGCTTGCCGCGATCCCCACGGCGCTGAGCGCGGTGGCGGCGCTGACCGCGCGTTTCGCCGCCGACAACCCGAATGTCCGCCTGACCGTCCTGTCGCGGCCGTCGACGGCGATCCTGTCGATGATCGAGAACCTGCAGGCCGATGCCGGGGTCACCTATCTTGACAACGAACCGCTGGGCCGGATGACCGCCCTGCCGCTTTACCGCGAGCGGTTCTGCTTTGTGTGCCCCGGCAGCAACCCGCTGGCGGATCGGGCAGAGCTGGGCTGGGCCGAGATCGCCGATCAGCCGCTCTGCCTGCTGACGCCGGACATGCAGAACCGGCGGATCGTGAACCAGGCCTTTCTGGAGGTCGACCGGTCGGTGACGCCGGCGATCGAATCGAACTCGACCGTGGTGCTGATGGCCCATGTCGCCGCAGGCCCCTGGGCGACCGTCCTGCCGGCGCGGATGGCGCGCTTCCTCGGCGCCGGCAAGGGGGTGCGAATCATCCCGCTCTCGGCCGCCGCGCGAAGCCCTGTGGTGGGGCTGATCGCACCCCATCGCGAGCCGCACACGCCGGTTCTGGCGGCGCTGCTGCGGACCGCGCGGTCGGTTTCGGAGGTCGAAGCGGCGGAAACGGAACGATAGAAGGTTTCTATCGAACAACGGAAAACCGATATTGATCCGCAGTTACCGGGTGAGGCAAGCTGTCGCAACCCGACGCCCGAGGCCGCCATGGAAACGCCCGCCGCCACCGCCGATGCGCCCGAGGGGCTGGACGCCGCTCTGGATGCCTGCGACGGCATCGAAGGTCCGCTGCTGCCGATCCTGCATCGCGTGCAGGCGGCATACGGGCATATCCCCGACGCCGCGGTGCCCGCCATCGCCGCGCGGCTCAATCTTGGCCGTGCCGAGGTGCATGGCGTGATCTCCTTCTATCACGATTTTCGCACCACCCCGCCGGGGCGGCATGTGGTGAAACTCTGCCGGTCCGAGGCCTGCCAGGCGCTGGGTGCCGATGCGCTGGCCGCCCATGCCGAAGCCCGGCTGGGCGTGGCGATGGGCGAAACCCGCGGCGATGGCGCGGTGACGCTGGAGCCCGTGTATTGCCTGGGGCTGTGCGCCTGCGGCCCTGCGGCGATGGTCGACGGCCAGCCGGTCGGCCGGGTCGATGCCGCCCGGCTCGACGCGCTGATCGACACGGTGCTGGCATGAAGCTCTTTGTCCCGCGCGACGCCGCCGCCCGGGCGCTCGGGGCCGATGCGGTGGCCGCGGCGGTTGGCGCCGAAGCCGCCCGTCGCGGGATCGCCATCGATCTGGTCCGCAATGGCAGCCGCGGCATGTTCTGGCTGGAGCCGTTGCTGGAGGTCGAGACGGCGGCGGGCCGGATCGGCTTTGGCCCCGTTTCGGCGGCGGATGTGCCGACGCTGTTCGATGCCGAATTCGGCGACCATCCCAGGGCGGTCGGCCCGGTGGCCGACATCCCCTTCTTCGCCCGCCAGACCCGGCTGACCTTTGCCCGCTGCGGGGTGATCGACCCGCTCGACCTGGCCGCATTCGAGGCGCATGGCGGGCTGGCCGGGTTGCGCCGGGCGCTGGAGATGACGCCCCACGAGATCGTCGCCGAGGTGACCGAAAGCGGTCTGCGCGGCCGCGGCGGGGCGGGCTTTCCCACCGGCATCAAGTGGGACACGGTGCTGAAGGCGCAGGCGGACCGGAAATACATCGTCTGCAACGCCGATGAGGGCGATTCGGGCACCTTTGCCGACCGCATGCTGATGGAGGGCGATCCGTTCACCCTGATCGAGGGGATGGCGATCGCCGGGCTGGCCACGGGCGCGACCAAGGGCTTTGTCTATGTCCGGTCGGAATACCCCGATGCGATCGCGGTTCTGGACCAGGCGCTTGGCATCGCGCGGGCGGCCGGGCTGATCGGGCCGGATGTGCTTGGCTCGGGCCGGGCGTTCGAGCTGGAGCTGCGCGTCGGCGCGGGCGCCTATGTCTGCGGCGAGGAGACGTCGCTGCTGAATTCGCTGGAAGGCAAGCGCGGCGTGGTCCGCGCCAAGCCGCCGCTGCCCGCCCATGAAGGCGCGTTCGGCCAACCCACCGTGGTCAACAATGTGATCTCGCTCGCCTCCGTGCCGGTGATCCTGGCGAAGGGCGCCACCTTCTATCGCGATTTCGGGCAGGGCCGGTCGCGCGGCACGATCCCGATCCAGATCGCCGGCAATGTGCGCCATGGCGGGCTGTTCGAAACCGCCTTCGGCATGCCGCTCGGCGCGATCGTGAACGATATCGGCGGCGGCACCGCCACGGGACGGCCGGTGAAGGCGGTGCAGGTTGGCGGGCCGCTGGGCGCCTGGATGCCGGTGGCGGCCTTCGACACGCCGTTTGGCTATGAGGAGTTCGACGGCGCCGGCGGGCTGATCGGCCATGCCGGGATCGTGGTGGTCGACGACACCGCCGACATGCGCGCGCTTGCGCGCTTTGCCATGGAATTCTGCGCCATCGAGAGTTGCGGGAAATGCACGCCCTGCCGGATTGGCGCGGTGCGCGGCGCCGAGACCATCGACCGGATCGGCCACGACCCGGGCGCCGAGGCGCTGCTGCGCGATCTGTGCGAGACCATGCGCGACGGCTCGCTTTGCGCGCTGGGGGGGTTCACGCCCTATCCGGTGCTCTCGGCGCTCGATCATTTTCCGCAGGATTTCGGCACGAAGACGGAGGCTGCAGCCTAATGCTTCAGTCAAGCGGCCATTTTGAAGTTTTCGCGGAAGGGCTGCCTTTTGTGCAGGATGGCCCAGAGCACGTTCACGCGTCTTCTTGCGAGGGCGATGACGGCCTGGTGGTGGCGTTTGCCCTCGGCACGCTTGCGGTCGTAGAAGGCGCGGCTGTCGGGTCGTCCGAGAGAGGTGAAGGCTGCCTGATAGAAGACGCGCTTGAGGGCCTTGTCGCCACCGGCTGCGCGGCGCAGGAAGCTGGTCTTGCCGGACTGGCGCAGCACCGGGGCGAGGCCTGCGGCGGCGGCCAGCGCGTCGGCGCTGTCGAAGCGGTCGATGCGGCCGACCAGCGCGATGAATTCGGCGGTGAGCGTGGCCCCCATCCCCGGCATCGACAGGATGAGGGCCGTATCAGGGTGGTTGGCGAGCCGCTCCCGGATCGCGTGATCGGTGGCCTTGAGCCGGTCGCGGGCGGCCAGCGCCTCGCGGGCGATATCGGCGATGATCTCTGCCCTGAGCTGCGCCCCCGGGATGGTGACGGTCTGTGCCTGTGCCGCCTGCACGGCGTCCTCGGCCAACGCCTCAAGGCCGCGCAGGCCCGTCGCGGCCTTTGTCAGCCGGCGGGTGATGCGCTTTGCCCCTGCGGCGCGGATATCCTCGGGCGCGGCATAATGGCTGAGAAACACAAGGCCGGTGCGGGTGGTGGGGTCGATGCGCCGCTCCAGCGCCGGAAAGAGGCCGGAGAGCAGGTCGCGCAGGCGCGCCGCACGCCGGGTCTGCTCGGTGACGAGCTCGCGGCGGCGGCTGACCAGGAGCCGGATCTCGGCATCGAGCGGGTCTGGCGGCTCCACTGCGCGCAGGTCGGGCCTGGTGCGGGCCAACTCGGCAATGACGACCGCGTCCTTCGGATCGGACTTGCGCTCGCCGCCCCGGATGCCTTGGCGCGCGCGGTTCACCGCGAGCCCCGGCGTGTGGACCAGCGGCAGCCCGGCCTCGGCGAACATCGCACAGAGGAGGCTCGCCGCGCCGCCCAGCATATCGATGGCGGTCCGCGTGTTCTCAGCCTCCAGCGCCTCGATCTTACCGATCAACGACACGATGGCGGCTGGATCATTGCCCACCGCCTGGCTGAACAGCACCCGCGCGTTGCGGTCCATGGCGCAGGCCCAGTGGACTTCCTTGGCCACGTCGATCCCGATAAAGACATCCATTTCTCCCTCCATAGCTGTTGCTCTTCACGGCACCCCGTCCACGCCGTCGTCGCCTTACAGAGCGATGGATCGCGCAGCCTAATCAGCGGTCGAGACGGGCTTCGGAAGCGGGGGGAGATGCCACCTGAGCCATCGCGGGCAGCCAGCATGATACCCATCCCCGCTTCCCTGCCACCCTCGGATCATATCCCAGGAATGACAGACGCCGAAGCGCAGAAGCAAGGTAAGGCGGCATGACGCGGGAAGGCAATGGCGTCGCGACCAAGCATTTTCCAGAATGCTTGGCAAAATCCTTCAAGGGATTTTGTCGGTCGATGGCGATCGCGGCGTCGGGGCCGGGGCTGCCGGGTTCCTTGAAAGAACCCGGCGCGCGTTCCGGGACAGAACGCGGTCCGAAATCCGTCACGGATTTCGGCATCTGCCAACGCATCGCTGCGGGGCATTGGGATCGGAGGGCTGCGGCATGAAGGATTTCATCATACCTTTCGACGACCGCGACATGGGCACGCCTGCGCGCGCAGGCGTGCCCGTCAACCTGACGGTTGACGGCGTCGCGGTGACCGTGCCCGAAGGCACCAGCGTGATGCGCGCCGCGGCCGAGGCCGGGGTCGCCATCCCCAAGCTGTGCGCCACCGACAGCCTGGAGGCGTTCGGCTCCTGCCGGTTGTGCCTGGTGGAGATCGCGGGCCGGCGCGGCACGCCCGCCTCCTGCACCACGCCGGTGGCCGAGGGGATGGTGGTGAACACCCAGTCCGACAGGGTCCGGCGCCTGCGCCGCGGCGTGATGGAGCTCTATATCTCGGACCACCCGCTCGACTGTCTGACCTGCGCGGCGAATGGCGATTGCGAATTGCAGGACATGGCCGGTGCGGTCGGCCTGCGCGATGTCCGCTATGCGCCCGGCCGCAACCATTTCGAGACCCGCGCCGCCACCGCGCCCAACCCCGACTACATCCCCAGGGACGCATCGAACCCGTATTTCACCTATGACCCGTCGAAATGCATCGTCTGCTCGCGCTGCGTGCGGGCCTGCGAAGAGGTCCAGGGCACCTTCGCGCTGACCATCGCCGGGCGCGGCTTTGACAGCCGGGTGTCGGCCGGGGCGGCGGGCGACGATTTCCTGTCGTCGGACTGCGTCAGCTGTGGGGCCTGCGTGCAGGCCTGCCCGACCGCGACCCTGCAGGAAAAATCGGTGATCGAGATGGGCCAGCCGACACGATCGGTGGTGACCACCTGCGCCTATTGCGGGGTCGGCTGTTCGTTCAAGGCCGAACTGCAGGGCGACGATCTGGTCCGCATGGTGCCGTGGAAGCACGGCAAGGCGAACCGGGGCCATTCCTGCGTCAAGGGCCGCTTTGCCTGGGGCTATGCCCATCACCCCGACCGGGTGCTGCGGCCGATGATCCGCGAGACCATCGACCAGCCCTGGCGCGAGGTCTCGTGGGACGAGGCGATCGGCTTTGCCGCCGCCCGCCTGCGCGGGATTCAGGAAAAACACGGCCGCAAGTCGGTCGGCGTGATCACCTCGAGCCGTTGCACCAACGAGGAGACCTTTCTGGTGCAGAAACTCACCCGCGCGGTGTTCGGCAACAACAACACCGACACCTGCGCACGGGTCTGCCATTCGCCGACCGGCTACGGCCTTGGCCAGACCTTTGGCACCAGCGCGGGCACCCAGGATTTCGATTCCGTCGCCGAGGTCGATCTGGTGATGGTGATCGGCGCGAACCCCACCGACGGCCACCCGGTCTTTGCCAGCCGGCTGAAGAAACGGCTGCGCCAGGGCGCGCAGCTGATCGTGATCGATCCGCGCCGCATCGATCTGGTGAAATCCCCCCATGTCGCGGCGGCCCATCACCTGGCCTTGCGGCCCGGCACCAATGTGGCCGTGCTGACGGCGATGGCGCATGTGATCCTGACCGAGGGCCTGCAGGATGCCGATTTCATCGCGGCGCGCTGCGACGGCGAGAGCTTTGCCGACTATCTCGACTTCATCCGCGATCCGCGCCACGCCCCCGAAGCGGTCGAGGAGCTGACCGGGGTGCCGGCCGCCGATCTGCGCGCCGCGGCCCGGGCCTATGCCGCGGCCGGCAACGCGGCGATCTATTACGGGCTGGGCGTGACCGAGCACAGCCAGGGCTCGACCACGGTGATCGGGATCGCCAACCTGGCCATGCTGACCGGCAATGTCGGCCGGCCCGGCACCGGCGTGAACCCGCTGCGCGGCCAGAACAACGTGCAGGGCTCCTGCGACATGGGGTCGTTCCCGCACGAATTGCCGGGCTACCGGCATGTCAAGAACGCCGATGTGCGCGCGATCTTCGAGGCCGCCTGGGGCGTGCCGATCGACCCCGAACCGGGGCTGCGGATTCCCAACATGCTCGATGCGGCGGCGCATGGCTCCTTCAAGGGGCTCTACTGCCAGGGCGAGGATATCCTGCAATCCGATCCCGACACCAAGCATGTCGCGGCCGGGCTGGCGGCGATGGACTGCGTGATCGTCCACGACCTGTTCCTGAACGAGACGGCGAATTACGCCCATGTCTTCCTGCCCGGCTCGACCTTCCTGGAAAAGGACGGAACCTTCACCAATGCCGAACGGCGCATCAACCGGGTCCGCCGGGTGATGGCGCCGCGCAACGGCTATGCCGATTGGGAAATCACCCAGCTGCTGGCGAATGCCATGGGCGGCGGCTGGCACTACACCCACCCGTCGCAGATCATGGCCGAGATTGCCGCCACCACGCCGAGTTTCGCCGGCGTCACCTATGAGCTGCTGGAAGAAAAGGGCTCGGTCCAGTGGCCGTGCAACGACAGCGCCCCCGAAGGCACGCCGCTGATGCATGTCGACGGTTTCGTGCGCGGCCAGGGCCGGTTCATCGTCACCGAATATGTCGCGACCGACGAGCGCACCGGGCCGCGCTTTCCCTTGCTGCTGACCACCGGGCGCATCCTGTCGCAATACAATGTCGGCGCCCAGACCCGGCGCACGGCGAACACGATCTGGCACCGGGAGGACGTGCTGGAGGTTCATCCCCACGACGCCGAACAGCGCGGCCTGCGCGAGGGCGACTGGGTGAAGCTCGTCAGCCGGTCGGGCGAGACGAGCCTGCGCGCCACGCTCACCGACCGGGTGGCGCCCGGCGTCGTCTACACCACCTTCCACCACCCCGTCACCCAGGCCAATGTGATCACCACCGACTATTCCGACTGGGCGACGAACTGCCCGGAATACAAGGTGACCGCGGTGCAGGTGACCCGTTCGAACGGCCCGTCGGACTGGCAGCGCGACTATGCCGAGCACGCCGCGCGGTCGCGCCGGATCGAGGCCGCGGAATGAGCCTGCCACCGCCCTGGCGCCGCGTCGCATCGCAAAGGGCGGGGTCGGGCGGCGGCCCGGCCGCGCCCCGCGCCCTGCCCGAGGAGGTGGCCGTTGCGCTGGTCTATGACGGCACCACCCAGGCGGTGATGATGGCCACGCCCGCCGATCTGGAGGATTTCGCCATCGGCTTTTCGCTGACCGAGGGGATCGTCACGCGCGCCGCCGGGATCGGGGAGCTGGAACTGGTCGGGCATGCGGCGGGCATCGAGGCGCGGATGTGGCTCGACGCGGGTCGCGCGCAGGCGCTGGCCGACCGCCGCCGGGCGATGACCGGCCCCGTGGGCTGCGGGCTGTGCGGCATCGACAGCCTGGAGCAGGCGCTGCGCCCGATCCCGCCACTGCCGCCCGGCGGCCCGCGGTTGACGGCCGCCGAGATTGCCGAGGCGATGGCGGCGCTGGCCCGGCAGCAGAAGCTGCACGACGCCACCCGCGCGGTCCACGCTGCCGGGTTCTGGCAGCCGGGCCGGGGCCTGGTGGCGCTGCGCGAGGATGTCGGGCGGCACAATGCGCTCGACAAACTCGCCGGCGCGCTGGCCCGGGCGGGCATCGACGGTGGCACCGGCGCGGTGCTGCTGACGAGCCGCGTCTCGGTCGAGATGGTGCAGAAGACCGCCGCCATCGGCGCCCGGCTGCTGATCGCCGTCTCGGCGCCGACCGCCCATGCGGTGCGCCTGGCCGATGGCGCGGGCATCACGCTGGCCGCCCATGCCCGCGGCGCGACATGCGATCTTTACACCCATCCCGACCGCATCAACATGGAGGCCGCAACCGATGTCGCCTGACAAGATCGTCTACATGGCCAACCAGATCGCCAGGTTCTTCGACAGCCAGCGGGGCGGCGATCCGACCGAAAAGGTGGCCCAGCATCTGCGCGATTTCTGGGACCCGCGGATGCGCGCCCAACTGATGGATATCGTCGGGGCGGGTGGCGCGGGCCTGTCCGACACCGCCCGCCGCGGCGCCGAAAGCCTGCGCGAGACGGTCTGAAGGCTACTCGGCCCGCACCCAAATCTGGCCCCGGCAGATGCCCAGGACGCAGCCCTCCACCTCGAGCTGGCCGGCGCTGAGCAGGGTCATCCGGCTGTTATAGGTCCGGTCGCGGTCGGGCGCCCAGATCTTGCCGCCGCGATAGCTGCCGTCGCCCTGCGGCTGCATGTCCCAGATCATGCCGCGGCCGATATGTTCATAGCCCGCCGTGGTGGTCGAGACGGTGCCGTCGGCCCCGACCGAGCGTTCGATGACGCCGCAAATCTCGGCCCCGCAGGGGCCGACGCGGACGAACAGATAGCCGCCCTCATCGCCTGGCTCGGTGCGCCACAGACCGGCCACCGGATCGGCGGCGGCGGGCAGCGCGGCGGTGCAGGCCAGAATGGCGGCAATGGCGAGATGTCTCATGGGGGGTCCTCCCGGGCTTGTGCCTTGCGGCGTTTTGGCCAAGCCTAGGCGACGAAGCGGACCGAAGGGAAGAGCGATGATCCTGTATCCTGCCATCGATCTGAAGGACGGCGCCTGCGTGCGGTTGATGCGCGGCGCGATGGATGCCGCGACGGTCTATTCCACCGATCCCGCCGGCCAGGCCCGGACGTTTCAGGACGCCGGCTGCCGGTGGCTGCATCTGGTCGATCTCAATGGCGCGGTCGAGGGCCATCCGGTGAATGCCGGCGCGGTGGCGGAGATCTTGCAGGCGGTGTCGATCCCGGTCCAGCTGGGCGGCGGCATCCGCGACATGCGCATTCTGGAAAGCTGCTGGAACGCGGGGTGGCCCGCGCGATCCTTGGCACCGCGGCGGTCGAGGACCCGCATTTCGTGCGCGAGGCGGCGCGGGCCTTTCCGGGCCGCGTGGCGGTCGGGCTCGATGCCCGCGCGGGTCGGGTCGCGACGCGGGCTGGAAGCCGAAAGCGAGGTGACGGTGGCCGAACTGGCGCAGGATTTCGCCGATGCCGGGATCGCCGCGATCATCCATACCGATATCGAGCGTGACGGGGTGCTGGCCGGGCCCAATGTGGCCGCCACCGCCGCGCTGGCCGAAGCCGTCGACATCCCGGTGATCGCCTCGGGCGGCGTGTCCTCGCTCGACGATCTTCGGGCGCTGAAGGACACCGGCCTGATCGCGGGCGCGATTTCGGGCCGCGCGCTGTACGAGGGCAAGCTCGATCTGGGCGCGGCGATGGCGTTGCTTGGCACCGGATGACTGCCGCCCTGCGCGAGGTGATCGGTACTGCGATCTTTGTCATTCGGTTCATCCTGTTTGCCGTGTTCTTCCTCGGTGCCTTGCGCCGCCCGGTCTGGCCGGCGATCCGTCCTCGCAATCGCCGATGCGCCAGCATCGGCACGCGCCCGCCCGCCCCGTCACGCCGAAGGCGTGCCTGCGGCACGACGCGGGCGCGTTCCGCGCCCACCCGG
>JAEPEX010000152.1_pt1 | contig 16429 bp, 25 predicted proteins | sample 9130951 | NCBI WGS metagenome assembly JAEPEX01 (sample SAMN17228542, study PRJNA684324) | microbial mat metagenome | biome: saline marsh[ENVO:00000054]; feature: microbial feature [ENVO:01000007], biofilm[ENVO:00002034], sulphate-reducing...; material: estuarine water [ENVO:01000301]|estuarine... | reverse complement strand
TACCCGGCAGGCCTTTTTTATTGTACTCGATCACACAGTGATGAGAGGGGTGATGAACCCGGACGTCCCCGCAAACACTTCTCAGAAATTTATCTGATACCATCTCACGCCGAAACCGTTATCTTCTCCACCTTCTCGACGATATGCGGCTCATTGGGGCATGAGGCGGAAATTCGTATCTGGTCTTCGTCAAGATCATCCTGGTCGTAGCAATAAATACCGCAGTTAAGACAACGCTCAGCCTCGGTGGTAGCCTGCTCTTCACTGATGGTGCCCTCCACCTCGGCAAATGTTCCGATTCGTTCCGCTATCGGAATTACCGGGTTGTGGGCCGCTGAAGCGCGTGGTGAGACATGGATTAGCGAGTCCACCAGCGAGGGCGGCATCATTTCCCGCTGCCGATCTTCGATCAGCGGAATCTCACCGGTAGTCACGTAGTAATGGATGGAGCGGGCGGCAAAGCGGCCGGCGGCAATCGCCTCGATCATCAGCCCCGGTCCGGAAAAACAGTCACCGCCGGCAAAGACCCCGGGGATATTGGTCTCGAGGGTATCTTCATCAGCGTCGATGGTGCTGAATCTGGTTTTCGCGAGCCCGTCCGATTCAACAATGGCATCGATATCGGCGCCCTGGCCGACGGCTTGAATGACGATATCGCAGGGAATTATCCGCTCCGTCCCCGCCACCGGTATGCAGTCGGGCAGCTTACCGGTTGATGGGCAAGGGTGACATCCTGCACTGGATACCGGTCAGCATGCCATTCTCACCGATAAACTTCATGGGTGACACCAGACAGTGCATCCGTACCCCCTCGTTCTCGGCATCGATGATTTCATGGGCGTTGGCCTCCATCATATCGCGTGAGAACCGAAACAGCAGATCGACGCTCGCCGCTCCGGTGCGCAGGGCAGAGCGGGCACAGTCCATGGCCACGTTGCCGGCGCCGATAATGATATAGTTTTTGCCCGGATTATCTCTTCGTCGGTATGGAAACGGCGCAGGTAATCGATGCCGCTGTAAATTCCCGCCAGTTCCTTACCCTCAAACGGCAGCAACCGGCCGGACCAGCAGCCGAGGGCGAGATATATTGCATCAAAGCCCATCGCCTTTAGGGAACGAATGGTAAAATCCTCTCCCAGTTTGACCCCGGTATGAGCGGTTACCCCAAGCTCGAGGACCCCGTCGATATCCCACTGATACTGCTTTTCCGAGAGGCGATATTCGGGAATACCGTACCACGGCATGCCGCCGAGTTTTTCCATCTGTTCAAATAGATCAACCTGATGGCCCAGACGACGCAGATAATAAGCGGCGCTCAGCCCGGACGGGCCCCACCCACCACCGCCACCTTCTTGCCGGTGTCGGCGGCCACCGGCATGGCCAGCCGGGTGCCGGAATTGCGTTTCCCAGTCCGATAGAAATCTCTTGATGGAGTTAATGGCCAGAGGGTCGTCGTTAATGGTACGCCGGCATTCGGTGGCGCACAGCTCCGGGCAGACCCGGCCGGTGGCGACGGCCAGCGGATTTGTTGTCCTTGATGGCACGCAAGGGCGGCAGCGTATTCACCACGCCGGGCGTGGCCCAGATATTTCGGGATATTGATCTGGGCGGGGCAGCGCTGCCGGCAGGGTGAAAGGCACTGGGTATACTGATTCCAGTGCAGGATCTTGGTGGTCTCACCCACCAGTTTGACAATTCCCTTGGGGCACACCTCCACACAACTGCCGCAGCCGACACAGCGCTCCGGATCAAAAATCGGCAGACCGCTGTCGGGGTTGATGGTAATGGCTGAAAATTTGCAAGCCCGCACGCAGGAACCAAGGCCAAGACAGCCGTTTTCGCAGCGCAGAAATCCATGATAGAGCTGCAGCGCCGCACGACAGTCCCGCAGACCTGAATAGTCAAATTTTCTCGCCGCCCGATAGCCGCCTTCGCAACTCGAGCAGGCCAATGTCGGCTCAGCGCCGGTGACGTCATAGCCGAGGTATTCACCAATTGCCTCGGCCGTCTCGGTACCGCCGACGACACAGGAATTAACCTCGATTTTCCCGTTTACCATGGCCTCCGCCGCCGCGCTGCAGCCGGCCTGGCCGCAACCGCCGCAATTGGCGCCCGGCAGCAGATCGGTGACGGCCGCGACGCGGGGGTCCCTCTTCAACATAAAATACGCGGGCCGCGATGCCGAGAACAACGGCTGCAACAGCGGCGATACAAACTAACAGAATTACTGGGATAAACACGATACAACTCCTGAAATAACGCTTCTTCGGGCCAGGGTTCTACGCCATTCCCTGAAAACCGATAAAGGCCAGCGCCATAATGCCGGCCGTAATCAATGCAATTGAGGTTCCCCGCAGCGACTGGGGAACCGCTGAAATCATCAATCGTTCGCGGATACCGGCGAACACGATCAATGCCAGGCCAAACCCCACGGCGCTCATGGAGGAAAAGACCAGCATCTCGATAAACCCATACTCTTTCCTGGCAACCAGCAGGGCCACTCCCATCACCGCGCAATTGGTGGTAATAAGCGGAAGATAGACGCCCAGCGCGTTATAGAGCACCCGGCTCTGCTTTTTCATGATTATTTCCACCAGCTGCACCAGCGAGGCGATAATCAGAATAAAGCTTAAGGTCTGCAGGAACTCCAGGCCGTAGGGTTTGAGAAAATAAGTGAACACGGCCCAGGTACAGATAGCCGCCCATGATGGTCACAAAAACCACCGCCATGGCCATACCCAGCGCGGTTTCCAGTTTTTTTGGAAACCCCGAGAAAGGGGCAGTTTCCCAGGTATTGGGCAAGCAGGATATTATTTACAAATATTGCCGAGACCGACAGGTAGAAGAGATCCATGGCCGCCCTGGTTACCCCTGAATGAATTTCTCACCGCGCCGGCGGGAGTAAAGATTTTGCACGGCCAGCAGGATGCCGATGGTGACAAAGGCGCCCGGCGCCGATACAAAAAAACTCATGGGTTCAAAGCTCTCACCAAAGAGCGGCAGGCCGAACCAGGTACCGGCCCCCAATATCTCCCTGATGGAGCCGATCAGGGTAAGGGACAGCCCATACCCAATACCGATGCTCAAGCCGTCGACCATGGCCAGCAGCGGTGGGTTCTTGGCGGCAAATCCCTCGGCACGGCCAAGAACGATACAATTGACGACGATGAGCGGAATGTAGATGCCAAGCTGCTGGGAAAGCGGAAAAAAGAAGGCCTTCATGACAATTTCCACGATGGAAACAAGGGTGGCGATGATGGCGATATAGGAGGCGATGCGCACCTTGTGGGGGTATGAGGTTTCGCAGTGCCGAAATCACTCCGTTGGAGAGAATAATGACGCATGCCGTGGCCACTCCCATACCGAGGCCGTTTTCCGCCGACATGGTAACCGCCAGGGCCGGGCACAGCCCCAGCACCAGGCGAAACGGCGGAATGCGCTTCCACAAGCCGCCGGTCAAGGTATCCAGATAGAGCTGTGCCATCACCATATTCTCCTCTATAATCCGGCAATCTCCGCCAGGATCAACTCCCTGTTGCCACGGACAAAATCCAGCGCCGCGTTGGTTCCCCTGGTTGCCGCCTGGGAGGTAACGGAGGCCCCGCTGATACCATCGATGGTTCCTCCCTCAGTGGTGGTCGCCACCGGTTGATCCAGCGACAATCCCCGCCATTGGCGGCGGAATCCTTCCTCTTCGATACGGCCTCCCAACCCCGGCGTTTCACTGTGGCTCACCGTTTCCATGCCGGTCAGCCGGTTGTTGATGAGATCGATACCGATCATCAGCAGCAGATCACCGCCGTAACCGCCGGTACCCACGGCCTCCACGGCAAGCCGGGAAACCTGGTCATCCTCCATAATGAAAAAGACCGGAACCTCACCCGTCCCATGGGCAATGACAACCTTGTTGCCCAGCACCTCCTCGGCGGGGGTATCAAAAAGCCGTGCCAGAGCGGGGCCGCGCACATAAAAATCGGTCTGCTGGTCAATATAGGGGGCAAGCAGGTAGTTGGCCGAGGTCAATGCCGCCGAACAGACTCCGGCAATTACCGACAACACGAGAACCATGCGGGTGATCTCAGACATCTCCGGCTCCTATCGTTTTCGGTCTGATCATATCCAGCAATGGCGTGCACAGGTTCACCAGCAGCACGGCGAACACCATGCCGTCCACATGCCGGCTGAACCCTCTGATCAGAATCAGGATGAGGGCGGCGAGCAGTCCATAGATAAACAGGGCGCGATGGTTCACCGGCGAGGTGGTGTGATCGGTTATGAGAAAAAGCGCCATAAAAACGGTGCCGCCGCTGAGCAGATAAAAAAACGGCGAGGCAACGGTTGCCGGATTGTACCAATGCATCAGGGAGCCGAACAGCACCATGCCAAGCATGAACCCCACCGGTGCCTGCCATTGAATCTCACGCGTCAACAGCAAAAACAGACCGCCGATGAACAGCCACAAGACCATGCCGTTGGCGATCCCGGCCACCTGATAGCCGACCAGAAGGTCGTAGAATTGGTAATATGCGGCGCCGTCGGCTCCCATTGTTTTGGCCAGCCGTAACGGCTCGATCATTGCCACCGACCAGTCCAGATCTTTCATGGCGGCGGTGTAATCCATCCGCTGTGGCCAGGAGAGCTGGAGCATGGCCACGGCCAGCACAGCGGGCTGAACCGGGTAGGCGCCCACCCCGCCAAAAAGTTTCTTGCCGACCCCGATCATCACCAGACATCCCACCAGGATCAGCCACCAGGGGGCATTGAGCGGCAGCATGCATGCCAGCAGCAGAGCGAGGCTGACGCTTGCTCCAGTTGGAAGTCAAATCTCGGGAAGGAGCCCATTTCTCACACAGATAGTCGATGATCACCGCAAAACATACGCATAACCCAAACACCCGCAAAACCGAAGGACCACCATAAACAGGGCTTGCCGCCACGGCCGGCATCAAGGCAATTACCCCAACATTGATAAACCCCGGGCCAGTCCGGTACCAAGCCGGTAGTGGGGCCCCACCGCAAGGTCAAGCCGGCTGGCATCCATGGGCGCCGGTCGGAACATTTTGAGTTCTTTCATGAGATACCTCCCGGCGTCCAGGTATAGCGCTCACCATGAATCATAGTCGCGGTTGCAGAAATGGAGCAGCTGCACAATGGGCCGCTGGGCCGGACAAACATGGGCGCAGAGTCCGCACTCATGGCACGCCTCCGGGCTGGAGTCCGCGGGGCCGCTTCGATCTGGTCAAACTCCACCATCCGGTTGATCAGGTGCACCTGGATATCCACCGGACACGGCCCCGGGTGCAGCGGCCGCAATTTATGCAGGGGGGCAATGGGATCAAAGGGCGCAACATCGCCGGATATCAGGTGCAGGCCGTTATAATGGGTGATGGGTGTCTGATCGGTGAATTGGGGCAACCCCTTTCATGGGCCCGTCGATCACCGAGCGGTATAGTCGGAAAACCTCAGGCCCTGGCTGTTCAGAATATGACGCAGGGAGCTACCCAGCGGGAAACGCCACGGTTATTGCCCGGGGCAGACCGGGCGCCGCTGATCGTCATGCACTTATGGGTTAACGCGGCTTTGCCGTCCAAGGCATCGATCAGGGCTAGCAGATACTCCATATCGAGCACCGCCACACCCATGGTCGCGATAGCTCAGGCGATTGGGAATTCTATAGCCGAGAATCTTGGCAACCACCTCACGCTCGATTCGGCCACGGTAGGAGGCGGCAGATAATGCAGGTTCCGCAATCCCCGCAAAGAATGCATCGGCCCAATGCTTAAACGTATCCGGCACGGTGAGGCAGATACGGGCGCCGGGCAGCAGCGTACCGATCCGGGTCAGGGCCGCCGGCCGCTTTGTCCCGTTGCTGGTCGGCAAGAAGCTGTGAAGTGAGCACCGTTATCTCCTGACGCACCCCCGGTAATGATAACCGTCTCAATCCGGGGCAGTTCGATCATCTTACCTTCTTCCCACTCACGTGCCCGGCAATGCCCAGGGCGGCGCCACACCGGCCGCCCGCAGACGCAGCAGAGCGGCCTCACTGTCCCCGGCGGGCGCCGGCCCGGTAAACAGCTCCTCCGGGTTAAGTGGTGGACTTTCATCCTTGTCGATGACGATTGCCGGTGCATGTACCCGGACTGCGGAGTCCAGACCGGAGGTAATCGCGCTGACCATACCGCTGATGGAGGCAATGACCGTATTACCGTACCTCGAGGTGGCGACTGCCTGCCCCTTGCGCACTCGATCACCGACCGTAACGATAGGCGTATAGCGAACCTGGCCCGGTGTATTCGAGCGGCAGGGTAATCTGATCCGGATCGCCGATCTCACGGATGACGGGATCGTAATCGACCATCTCCGCCATGGCTGGTTTTTTTTCCGATCAGATTCAGCAATGCTTTCATTGGTGCGGCCTTTTTCATCGTAAATGGCAGCCACCGCAATTTACGCTGCCGTCGGCACGGGTAAATCTCTCATAGGCCGCTTCCAGGTGACAGGGCGTGCAACTCTGATGGTAAACCTCGGCAATCGAGCCGGGAACATGGCAGCCGAGGCAGGAGTGGTCATCGATCTCCAGGTATTCGTCATGCGTCATCATGTCAGCTTCATACCCCTCATCGTGGCACTCTTCACAGTCGATCAACCGGCTCTCACTCTCCTGATTGGCGGGATGACAGCTTCGGCACGAGGCGGCCTGCTCATCATCTTCCGCCTGCTCATGGCAGGTGGCGCAATCCCAGCCATGAAATTCGCTCAGCTCACCATGTTCGAATTCTTCGGCCGCAAACGAATCGTGACACTCCTCACAACCGATTGCCACCTCGGCGCCGAACAGTGTGTGATGACAGGCGGCGCATGCATCGGCATCCTCACTGTGTCTGCCATGGTCGAACAGGACATTGCCGGCGGTGTTACGCAGGTAATATCTATCCGTTGCCGTCGATGCCTCATCTTTCATGAAACCGATTAGAGCGGTTATGATGGCGACCAGCAGGGCACCGGTTATGGACACGGTCCAGTTTCTGCGCCTCGGGGTACTACCACTCATAACTTTCGCCGATTATAAGCCGTTCGTTGTCTTCCTCGCTCATGGTGTACCAGCGGCAGGTGCGGCGAACGCAAAAGATCAGCGACAATCTGCCTGAATCCTGAACGGAAAAATGTACTCTGACCATTTTGCACTGGTCCTGCCTGCAGAGCCGGCCGGGCTCGATAAGCGATACGCCACAGTGAATGCAACGGACATCTATCAATTCCTCATCGTCGTCTACCTGGATGGTGCTCTCCCGATCCAGGATATTGAGATAGGGAGATACCCGGCTGATGCCTTCTTCGCCAGTGCGGTTGACAATGTGAAACACCGCTTTGCCATTCTGGTTGAGCGAGGCGCCGCAACTGGGACACCAGCAGTTCAGATACGTATCCCGCCTGATACCTGAGCGCTCCATCAACGGATGAGAGGGCCACACCTCTTCTTCCCACCTGACGGGGTCTTTAGGGTTATCTTGTTTCATGGCAACCTCGCGTGACGTGGTGAGTTGAACGAAATGACCGCTCGAGAGAACCGGGAACACATCCAATTGCAGGCAGGTATCGTGGAAAATCGATGTTTTTGATCAAAAATCCGGCATAACAGAGATATTCAATCGTTTTATTCAGCACGATTCAATAGTACCAGACAAGCACTGATTTTTCACGTTTTTCTGGGTGCTTTGACGGTAAATTCAGGTGTCCCGCAGAGATGGGAACCGATCAATCAGCCCGTATGGACTTGCCAGGCCCTGACAAACGCGGCGGCGCGCGCGGTGATATCGCCGATAGATCGCCCAGGCGCATACAAAGAGGAGCCGACGGCAAAACCTGATGCACCTTTTTGCAGATAGGGTTGCCAGTTGTTCGGGGTAATACCGCCCACCACCAGCAGCACTGTTTCGGGCGGCAGCACCACCCTGAAGGCGCCCACCGCCTGAGCGGTGATGATCTCGGCCGGAAAGAGTTTCAACGCGTCCGCCCCGGCCGCCAGGGCGGTCATCGCCTCCGTGGGGGTAGCGACTCCGGGTATGGAAATCAATCCCGCCTCTTTGGTGGCCCGGATAATGGCGGGATCGCAATGCGGCGAGATAATCAGGGAGCCGCCCGCCTTTTGACCATGTCCACCCTGGTCAACCGTGGTGACGGTACCGGCGCCGATCAGCGCTCTCGAGGCCAGGACCCGCCCCATGATCTCGATGCTCCGGCAGGGATCCGGCGAATTGAGTGGGTTTTCAATCACCCTAAAGCCACCGGAGCATATGGCGGCGCCGACGGCCTCGGCCTCGTGTGGCTCGACACCCCGGGTAATAGCAATAAAGGGAAAGGAGGAGAGTATCTCGTGGATGGCCATCATCTATGCCTCCGGTAATAAAATGATGAGTTCGTAAATACCTCAAAATTGCTTGCTGCCGTCATTCCCGCCCTCGATAACAACACTCAAGGGCAGGCTGCAGTGGGAATCCAGTGATTTCAATTAATGATGGATGTCGGTCAACTGCGGTGTGACGGGCATATGGGTTTTTATGAGCGCATCATAAAATAAGTCCTTTGATCAAAGCTATTTGAAATATGCCCCGGGGAGCAGACCGGGCCGGCGCCACTCGACTGGCCACACCGAGTTCGGCAAGTCCTTCCATATAGTGGGTGGTAAGCGGTTCATCGCCGATGACGGTAACCGGCCTCGCCGGCGCATAGATTGAACAGGCATTGCCTATCTCGGCGCCGATCAGCAGCCCGGAAAGATAGCTTCGCGATCCGGCTGATCGCTCCAATCCAAGAATGCTTCGGGCTCGGGTGCGAAACAGGCTCGTAAGCAGAGATACGCCCTGCCGATGTTCCTCGTGACCGCGACGGATGCCGGCCAGAAAATCATCGGCCGACCAATGTTCGTCAGGCAAGGCGCGCAGGATTGTTTCGGCAATCAAAGCGCCGTAGAGATCACCGGTCATATAGGTGGTAAAGCCGCGTATCCGTCCGTCTTCGAGGTTGACCCACTTGGAATGGGTACCGGGCAGCAGGCAGAGCCCATCATCCTGATCAAGACCGACGACCTGGGTTTCCTCGCCGCGCATGATGTCCGGTTCAGGTGAGTGCTGCATGACGCCGGGGATAAAGTAAATCGGGCCAAACCGCTCAGTGTCTCGAACCATCATTTGCGCGGCCAGATCAGAGATTTCGGCCGGACAACCGACGTAGGGGGTCTCCACCCAGCCCTGCCGGCTGGTAATCATGCCGGAGCAGATAATCGGACACCGGGCGACAACTCCAAGTTGTGCCACCTCATCCGCAAGTACGTCCTCAAAACCGTTTGTCCGATACCTTGAGAATGCCGCGCTTCGATGTGGTCTCAGCATTGATCGTGCCGGATTCATCAAGAAGATACGTTCGCAGCGTGCTCGTTCCCCAGTCCACCGCAATAATCCGGCCTGATTGTGACACCGTGTTGCTCCTCTTTTTGATGGGGTCGTAAAGCTTCGCTCTTTGTGTTCGTGGATTGTTTAGTCTTCGCCGCGTGTCTTGACCTATTGATCGTAACATGAGCATTCGTAAGTCATCTGTACCCGAGAGTTCGACGTTTTACGAGAACATCTTTTTCATTGACAGGCGTAGGTTGCCACGATTAAAGATTATTTGGCGCCCCATAAAGTATTATTAACAATGTGTGATAATATACCGTCCCCATGAAAATCACCTCGTACACCACCTGGATTGTTCCGCCGCGCTGGTGTTTTCTCAAAATTGAAACCGACGCGGGTATTGACGGGTGGGGTGAGCCGGTCGTCGAAGGCCGGCCCACACGGTCCAGACGGCGGTGGATGAAATGATGGATTGTTTGGTGGGCCGTGATCCTGCCCGCATCGAGGATATCTGGCAGGAGTTGTACCGGGGATCATTTTACCGGGGCGGCCCGATCCTGATGAGCGCCATGGCCGGTATCGATCAGGCCCTCTGGGATATCAAGGGAAAGAAATTCAACGCACCGATTCATGAGCTGATGGGCGGCGCCTGCCGCGACCGGATCCGGGTATACCAGTGGATCGGCGGCGACCGCCCGGTCGCGGTTGGCGAAGCGGCCCGACAGGCCAAAAACGGCGGCGCCACCGCCGTCAAGATGAACGGCACCGAAGAGATGCAGTGCATCGACACCAGCCGCAAAATTGACGAACTGGTGGCCAGGGTGGCGGCCATCCGCGAGAGCTGCGGCCCCTATTTCGATATCGGGGTGGATTTTCACGGCCGCATTCACAAGCCCATGGCGAGAATCGTCGCCAGAGAACCTCGAACCCTTCAACCTGATGTTCATCGAGGAGCCGGTATTAAGTGAACACCTCGATGAAATGGCCGCCGTCAGAGCCACTGCAACATTCCCATCGCGGCCGGTGAACGGCTGTTCAGCCGATTTGACTTCAAAGAGGTGTTTGCATCGGGGGCGGTGGATATTATTCAGCCCGATCTCTCCCATGCCGGCGGCATAACGGAGTGTCGTAAAATTGCGACCATGGCGAGGCTACGATGTGGCGCTGGCGCCGCACTGTCCCCTGGGGCCGATTGCCCTGGCAGCCTGCCTGCAGGTCGACGCGGTAAGCCACAATGCCTTTATCCAGGAACAGAGCCTGGGTATCCATTACAATCAGGGTAGTGATCTGCTGGACTATCTGGTTGATCCGGAAGTCTTCATCTATCGAGACGGATTTGTGGAAATCCCGGCCGGGCCGGGCTGGGCATAGAGATCAACGAAGCGGTTGTTGCCGAACGGGCCGCACCGGGGCACCGGTGGCGCAACCCGGTCTGGCGCCACGCGGACGCTCCATCGCCGAATGTAGGCGGCAGAGGTGACGATCATGGCCGACAGCGGTTCCTACCCCTTCTCGAATCAGGCCCATCATAACACCCCCGGGTGCGCCGCCAAGTTATCGAATTCTGGATCCATCAAATCCTCTCCCAGTCACTTAAGGTCGGCGAGCAACTGCCCCCCCACCGGGGTGTTATGCGACACCTTGCAGGTCAGCCGCACCGCCACCCGGGAGGCGATCAGCGTACTGTCGCAAGGCATCGTGGCATCCAAGCCGGGTGAGGGTTCCACCGTGCAGCCGCTCTCGCAGTGGATGCTGCTGGACCCGGAAGTGCTCAACTGGCTGCGCGAGTCCGATATGGCTAGCTCTATCATTGAACATCTTTTAGAAGTTAGGGCTCATTATCGAGCCGGAAGCGGCGGCACTCGCCTCCATCCGCGGCACCATGGAACAGTTCATGGCACTGGCAGGAGGCCCTGGCCCGCATGTCGGCGGGAAAGACCAAGCGCACCAGAGAAAGCGTCCAGGGCGATATCGGACTTTCACAACAGAATCCTCGATATCTCGGCAACATCTTTCTGGCCCGCCTACGCGATCTCTGCATGGTATCGGTGGAGCTGATCATCCGCCTTACCTACGAAAATGTGGAGTCGGTGCACGCCACTATTGAAAACCACACCATGCGTACGAGGCGATCAAGGCACGCCGGCCGGATCTGGCGCGCCGCCGGGCAAAACAGGTTTTGGCCAAGACCATCGTCGATTTGCAAAATCTCAAATATCCCGTCCGGCAGGACATTATCCAGCGGTTCGGGAACCACGTTACCTGATCTGCCGCACTACGGAGATCATGGGCGGCAGGACGGTAGAAAGGTCCGTCTCACCAAAAAAGAGGCGGGCATTTAACAACACAAGGAGGAGGAACAAAAGATGTTGAAAAAATTACCGGAAGTGTGGCACTAGCCATGGCGTTGTCATGCAGCCCGGCTCTGGCACAGGATTATGAGTTGACATTCCAGTCTTCGGATTCACCCGGAATCTTCATGTACCAGATGGCCGAGAATTATGGGAAATGGGTCGATGAAATGTCTGAGGGTCGGGTAAAAATCTCGGTGGCCCCGGTGGGTTCGGTGGTGCAGTACAACGAGACCCTCGATGCGGTGACCAGCGGCATTCTCCAGGGCGAATTTACCGATCCCTCCTATTTTGCCGGCCTCGATCCGGCATTTGGTTTGATCGGCAACACCGTCGGTGCCTTCGGCACCCCTCCGGAAGCACTCAAGTTTTCTCAACTACGGCGGCGGCAAGGAGATTTTCCAGAAGCTCTACGATAAGTACAATGTCCATCTCATCGGCGTGGTTATTACCGGTGTCGAGGCCTTTGTCTCCCGCCAAGCCACTGAACGGGGTCGATGATCTGAAAGGGCTGAAAATGCGCGCTCCCGAGGGCATGGTACAAAAGGTGTTTGCGGCGGCCGGCGCCGCCCCGGTCAACCTGCCGGGCTCCGAGGTGTACACCTCTCTTGAAAAAGGGGTTATCGACGCGGCTGACTACACCCTGTTTTCGGTGAACCAGCAGCAGGGCATGCACAAGATCGGCAAATATCCGGTATTTCCCGGCTTTCATTCCATGCCGCTGCAGGTGGTGACGATCAATAAAGATATCTGGAATGAGCTGCCCGAATCCATCCAGACCATGATGGAAACGGCGGTCTGGCGGCTCGCCACCGAGGTGTACTTCCAGTATGAAATGCTGGATCTTGAGGCAGCCGCTCAGGCCCGCGCCGAGGGTATCCAGATTTCCGACTGGTCGCTGGAAGAGCGTGCCAAGTTCCGTAACATCGCCCGCGAGCAGTGGGAAAGCGTCACCTCCCAGTCACCTATCGCTAAAGAATACGCCGACGCCCTGGTCACCTTCATGCAATCCCAGGGTTTGATGTAGTTCTCATAAAGCGGTCCGGGACAATACCTCCCGGACCGCTTTTAACAGGAGCGGCACCATGGAACGTACCGGCAGACAATGTTCCCCGGACCGTCAACGGCCAGCCCATGTCAATTCTGGACGTCTGGATCGTCCGGGTGGGCAATGTCATCGGCTGGCTCTACTTTGCGGCGGTGGTGATCTCCGTTTTCGAAGTCGTCCTGCGCTATGGCTTCAACCGGCCCACCTCCTGGGCACACGAGACAACTTTGATGCTGGTGGCATCGGCATGCTCTGGGGCGGCTCATACTGTATGGCCGAGGATCGTCACATCCGGGTTACCGTGATCAGAGACGCCATGGGCAGAAAAACGAGGCGGATCGTCGATGTTATCGTCGGTCTGCTCAATCTGCTCTTTTGCGCCGGGCTTGCCTGGGCAGGGTATGTGATGACCAGAAAGCGCTCTTCGATCCCACCGGCATGTTCAGACTGCAACGAACCGGCTCGGCCTTCAACTCGCCGGCGCCGGCGGTGGTGAAAACGGTGCTGTTCGTGGTGGTTATCCTGATGACCCTCCAGGCCCTGCAGCAGCTGGCAGCCAGGATAAGGGCTCTAAAAGACCTCAAACGGCACGATATTGCCGATGACCAGCAGGGAGGTTGATGATGTTTGAACTTTCCGCCCTCGGCGTCGAATGGGGAACCTTGCTGCTGTTCGGTCATGATGATTGTTCTGCTGATTCTCGGCAAACCGCTTGCCTACCTGACCGGGTTCGTGGCCATGTTTTTTGCCATCGGCTGGTTCGGACCCAATGTGCTGCCGCTGCTTACCAGCCGGATCTACTCCTTCGTCAGTGAGTACACCCTGATCGCGGTGCCGATGTTCGTGCTCATGGCATCGCTGCTGGATAGAACCAATATCGCCAAGGACCTCTATAACGCCATGCAGTTTTTCGGCGGCCGTATCCGGGGCGGGGTGGCCGGTGCAGACTCTGGTGGTCGCCGTGTTTCTCGCCGCCATGAGCGGCATCATCGGTGGTGAAACGGTTTTACTGGGGATGCTGGCCCTGCCGCAGATGCTGCGCCTGGGCTACAACAAGAACCTGGCGATCGGTACGGTGTGTGCCGGCGGCTCCCTTGGCACCATGGTGCCGCCGTCCATCGTGCTCATTATCTATGGGCTGACCGCAACGTCTCCATTGGTGATCTGTTCACCGGGGCGGTGGTCCCGGCCCTGATGCTGGCCAGCTTTTACCTCATCTATATCCTTGTCCGCTGCCACCTGCAGCCGGAACTGGCCCCAACAATCGCGACCCCGAGATGGAGGATCGCGGTATCAAAAAAATCTTCATGGATTCGCCGCCCCCCGGGGTGATTATCTTTTTGTGCTCGGCTCCATTTATGGCGGCATTGCCTCGGTCACCGAGGCGGCCAGCGTTGGGGTGGCCGCGGTTCTCGGTCTGGCACTAATCCGCCGGAAACTCAAATTAACCGTGTTGCAGCAGGCCATTGTCCAGACCATGCGCACCTGCGGCATGATTATCTGGATCGGCATTTCAGCCAGCGCTCTGATCGGCGTCTACAACCTCATGGGCGGCAACCGGTTCGTCCAGGGCATGATCCTCGGCCTCGATGTTACCCCTGCTCATCATCTTGTTGATGATGGCCATCCTCATCTTTCTCGGGATGTTCATGGACTGGATCGGCATTGCCCTGCTGACCATGCCGATTTTTGTGCCGATCGTCACCGGGCTCGGTTACGACCCGGTCTGGTTCGGGGTGGTGTTCTGCATGAATATGCAGGTGTCGTTTCTGAGCCCGCCGTTCGGACCGGCCGCCTTCTACCTGAAAAGCGTAGCACCGCCGGACATTACCCTGATGACGATTTTTGCCTCGGTCTGGCCCTTCATTCTCATGCAGCTGCTTGCCCTGGCCCTGGTGGTGCTGAATCCGGGCATCGCCCTGTGGCTGGTCAATCTCAAGTAAGCACGGGTGAGCGGCACCGTGGTTATCGTACTGATGGGCCCGATGGGATGCGGCAAGACGACGGTGGGCAAGATATTGTCACAGCGCATGAGGATCAAATTTATCGATTCCGATGACTATCACCCCCGGAAAACATCGAAAAAATGGCGCGGGGTATAGCCCTGAACGACCGCGATCGATACCCCTGGCTGACACGGCTGAAAGCTATAATCGACACAGCCCTTGACGAGGAAAAATCCATAATCCTGGCCTGCTCAGCCCTCAAAAAGAGCTATCGGAAGACGCTTGGCGTCGACCAGAAGCGGGTTATCACCGTATATCTCAAGGGGGATATGGCCCTGCTTGAGGAGCGGGTGGCAGCACGTTCCACCAGTATATGAATAACAGTCTTCTGGCCAGCCAGCTGGCGACTCTTGAGGAACCGACGGACGGCATCACCGTTTCCATCGCCGGGACGCCGGAGGCAACCGCCGAGGCGATTGTCAGCCACTTAAACGGGGTGGGTGCCTGCACCCCATCAACACACGAGTAACATTATGAAACATGAAATCGGTGTAGTGGGTCTTGCCGTCATGGGTGAAAACCTGGCGCTCAACATGGCCTCGAAAGGGTTTTCCGTGGCCGTCTACAACCGCACCGCCGCTAGAACCGAGCAGTTCATGGCGAGCCGGGCAAAGGGTACGTCGATTACCGGCTATACCGAGATCAGCGCGTTTGTCGAGGCGCTGCAATCACCCAGAAAAATCATGCTGATGCTCAAAGCAGGCGCACCGGTGGATGCGTTCATTGCCACCCTGAACCCGCTTCTTGCCCCCGGCGATATCGTCATCGACGGCGGCAACTCCCACTATCTCGATACCGCGCGGCGTCAGGCCGCTCTTGAATCACAGGGGTTCCTATTTGTCGGCACCGGGTATCCGGAGGCGAAGAGGGGCGCTTACCGGCCCATCCATCATGCCGGGCGGCTCCGTCGGTGCCTGGCCGCACCTTGCTCCCATCTTTACCGCCATCGCCGCCGCGTCGAAGACGGCTCCGCCTGTACCACGTGGGTTGGGCCGGGCGGGGCGGGTCATTTCGTCAAGATGGTGCACAACGGGATTGAGTACGGCGACATGCAGTTGATCTGCGAAACCTACCACTTCATGAAAGCGGTGCTCGCCATGTCGGCCGATGAAATACACGAGGTGTTTGGCCGCTGGAATGGCGGGGAGTTGTCGAGCTATCTTATCGAGATCACCGCCGCCATTACCGGCTACCGGGACGAAAAACGGTGCCGTCCTGCTTGACTCGATCCTCGACGCGCCGGACAGAAAGGAACCGGCAAGTGGACGATAAACGCCGCCCTTGAGCTTGGCGTACCCCTGTCACTTATCAGCGAATCGGTGTTTGCCCTGCCTCTCCGCGTTCAAGGATCTGCGCGTTGCCGCCGCCGGGGAGCTGAGCGGCCCGGCATATACATTCACCGGGGAGAGGCAGGAAACACTGGAGGATCTGGGCAAGGCGCTGTATGCGGCCAAAATCATCTCTTACGCGCAAGGGTTCGGTCTTATCCAGGAGGCCTCCCGGGAATTTGACTGGAAGCTCGAGGCTGCCGAAATTGCCCGCATCTGGCGCGGCGGCTGCATCATTCGCTCGGTATTTCTGGATCGCATCAGCAAGGCCTACCAGGAAACCCCGGACCTCACCACCATGCTG
>JAEPEX010000044.1_pt1 | contig 16923 bp, 16 predicted proteins | sample 9130951 | NCBI WGS metagenome assembly JAEPEX01 (sample SAMN17228542, study PRJNA684324) | microbial mat metagenome | biome: saline marsh[ENVO:00000054]; feature: microbial feature [ENVO:01000007], biofilm[ENVO:00002034], sulphate-reducing...; material: estuarine water [ENVO:01000301]|estuarine... | reverse complement strand
ATACATCAGGTCCACGATCAGCTTGAGCTCGTGCAGGCATTCAAAGTAAGCGATTTCAGGCTGATAACCGGCATCCACCAGGGTCTGATACCCCGCCGCGACCAGCTCGGACGCGCCGCCGCACAACACCGCCTGCTCGCCGAACAGATCGGTTTCGGTCTCCTCGGCCAAAGTGGTCTCGATCGCGCCGCCGGCCGTGCCGCCATTGCTCTTGCAATAGGCCAGCGCCTTGTCGCGCGCCTTGCCCGACGCATCCTGGTGGATGGCGAACAGGGAAGGCACGCCGCGCCCGATCTCGAACTCCCGGCGCACCAGATCACCCGGACCTTTCGGCGCGACCAGCACCACGTCGATATCGGTGCGCGGACGGATCTGGCCGTAATGGATCGAGAAGCCGTGCGCCACCATCAGCGTATCGCCGGGCGAAAGCTGCGCGGCGATATCGCACTCATACACGTCCTTGTGGCTCATATCCGGGGTGAGGAGCGCCACGAAACTGGCTTTCTTGGCGGCTTCGGCGGGCGTGAAAACCTCAAACCCGTCATCCTTGGCCTTGGCCTCGGCCTTGCCGCCCGGGCGTGCCCCGACGATCACCTGCTGGCCGGAATCGCGCAAGTTTCGGGCATGGGCGCGGCCCTGGCTGCCATAGCCGATAATGGCGATGAAGCCGGGCTTCAAAGCGTCTGCGTTGGCGTCGTCGTCAGTGTAGATGCGGGTCATGGTCCTGGATCTTTCCGTGGCGTTTGAGGCTGGCTCGAGTGTGGCGTTTGAGGTTGAGGCAAAGAAAAACCCCCGCTCCGGTGTGGAGCGGGGGTTTGCTTGGGTCTGAGGTTTGAAATTCCGTCAGACAGGCGCCGCCGCTCCACCGTGGGTGGTAATAAGGAGTACGACGACAAGTACGACCGAGCCGGTCAGCGCAGCGATACGCTGAGCGTCCTGGGTCAGGGTCTGGGTCTTGGCGTCGCGCATGGCGCTGTCTCCCGGTTTCAACCTGATGCCGCCCCCTCTTCCGCAAGGGTGAAACGACACGCGAACAATGTCCGGCGATATGACTGTCGAGGTCTCGCCGGGCTGTGCAAAAACCGTAAGGCGGAAATGCTGCATCGCGCAACACTAAAATGTCCGAACAACTCAGAAAAAATATTTCCTAAGCTATATCAGGGCATTAGCAGGTGATTTTTCCAATGCCGGACTGGGTTTGTGGTTTTTCAGCCACAGGGAGCCGGTTGACGGAGTGTGGAAAACCCGGTCACGGTAAAGTCGACGCTGCGCACTTGCAGCACGTCCAGGAGATGATCATGACCCGCTCTTCGCAGGTCCAGCACGAAACCGGAATGACCGTGGCGACCGCCGCGATCATGGCTTCGTGCGTCACCTCCACCGCGCTCACCACCACCATTACCACCATTACCACCACCCTTACTCGAGGGCGGGACGGTACGGGCTGAGCGCGAGACACGCGAAACATTCAACCCCACACCAACCCGCTCCCCGAAACCGGCGAGCGGGTTTTTTCATGCCTCAACCCAGCCGCCATGCCCTAACGTACGAAAAAGGACTGATCCGATGGATCCCCAGCTTAACGCCTCCTCCGCCTCGAAAGGCCTGTGCGTCCTCAAATTCGGCGGCTCCGTGCTGACTTCGGAAGCTGACTACGCCGCCGCCGGCGCAGAGATCTACCGTCATGTCCGGGCGGGGGAGAAAACCATCGTGATCGTCTCTGCGCTCAAAGGGGAGACCGACACGCTGCTGGCCCAGGCCGACGCCAATGGCGGCGATGCCTTCCCCCACATCACCGCGCGGCTGGCGCGACTGGGCGAGTTCCGGTCTGCGGCCCTGATGGGGCTGGCGCTCTCGCGGCTGGGCTTGCGCGCCAAAGTGCTGGACCCTCACGAGATCGGGCTGATGGCGGAGGGCGACCCCATGGATTCCAACCTCAGCGAGCTCGACAAGGACGCCATGGCCGCCGCGCTGGAAGAGGCTGATGCGGTTGTTCTCCCCGGTTTCACCGCCTGTCATGCAGACCATGGCGCCGCCACGCTGGGCCGGGGCGGCACGGATCTGACGGCGGTGTTTTTCGCCGTGAAGGCGGGCGCAAACCGGGTCCGGCTGATCAAGGATGTGGACGGCGTCTACACCGATGATCCGGCCAAAGACCCCCACGCCCAGCGCTATGACGCGCTCGATTATGATCAGGCGATGGACGCCAGTCGCGGTCTGATCCAGCCCAAGGCCATCGAAGCGGCCAAGGCTGCGAACCTTGTGGTGGAAGTCGCCGCCATGGGCGCGCGCGAAGCCACCCGCATCGCTTCGGGCCCCTCAGTCATCGGCCGTCCGCGCCATCGCGGACCGATGAAAGTGGCGCTTCTGGGCTGCGGCGCAGTAGGGTCGGGCGTGCTCGACCATGTGCTGAGCCATCCTGAGCTTTTCGAGCTGAACCCGGTGCTGGTGCGCAATGCCGGCTCCCGCGCCGATGACCGTCGCGCGGTCTTCACCTCTGACCCTCACGCAGCGCTCGCGGGAGACCCAGATCTGGTGGTGGAAATGACCGGCGGCGCCGACGGCCCCGCTGAATTGATGCTGCCGCCCCTGCGTAACGGACAGCATGTGGTCACCGCCAACAAGGCCGCTGTCGCCAAGCATTATGACGCCCTGCATGACGCCGCCCGGAAAGGCGGATCGCAGCTGATGTTCTCGGCCTCCGTCGGCGGCGGCGTTGTTGTGCTCGAGCGCTTGTCCGACCTCAAGGGGCAAGGCGTGGTCGCGGTGGAAGGCGTCATGAACGGCACCGGCAATTTCATCCTCGACCAGCTCGGTCAGGGCGTCGCGTTCCAGGAGGCGGTCGCCGCCGCCCAGCGCATGGGCTTCGCCGAAGCCGATCCCAGCGCGGATGTGGACGGGCATGACGCCGCGGACAAGTTGTCCATTCTGATCCGCGAAGCGTTCGGCGTGAACTTGCCGCCCGAAAAGATCGCCAAGCAATCGCTGAGCGAGGTGTCCGCCGAGCAGGCACAGGACGCGCTGGCGAACGGGAAAATCTACAAACAGATCGGTCAGTGCAAGCTGGGCGCAGGCGGGGTTGTGGATGCGGAAGTTCAGGTCCGCGCCGTCCCCCAAGACCACCCGCTCGCTGGCGCGCGCAATGAGGAGAACCGTTTTCTGCTGACCTTGTCCAATGGCGACGTCTGCACCCTGCAAGGCAAGGGCGCAGGACGCTGGCCGACCGCTGCAGCCGTTTTCGGCGACATGATGGACATCCGACGGGCTTGGGCGTGTGATGGCGCCGCCCCAGCGCACGCATCGTCCGTTCGCTCCCCCCTTCGGGCGGACGATGCGTTGCGCAGCGCCTGACGGAAAGGACGAGTATTTCTCATGACTGCATCCGCGCGCGCCAGCGCCCCGGCCAGCATTGGCAATGTCGGGGTTGGATTTGATGTATTGGGACAGGCATTTGACGCTGTCCGAGATGAGGTCGTCGCCCATAAGGAGGAGAGGACAGGCGTGCGTCTGGGCCAGGTTTCCGGGCTGATGACGCAGCTTCCGGACAATCCCATGCGCAATACCGCCCTGCGCGCGGCGCAAGCGGTGCTGAAGGCTGTGAACGCACCCTTCGGCGTGCGTCTGGACGTCATCAAGGGCGTGCCGATCAGCGCCGGCATGGGCGGCTCCGCCGCTAGCGCGGTGGCCGCAGCAGCCGCCGTCAACGCCCTGCTCGACAAACCGTTTTCAACGCCGGACTTGCTGGCCTTCGCCCTGGAAGGCGAACGCGCCAGCGCTGACCCGCCCCCCTGGGACAATGTCATGGCCTCGCTCCTGGGCGGGCTGGTGATCGCCGCGCAGCTTGATCCCGCACTGGTCAAACCGATGCCCGTCCCCAAGGGCGTCACCGCCATTCTGTTTCATCCTGACGCCAAGACCGAAACCCAGGCCGCGCGCGACGTCCTCAAACCCGATACACCGCTGAACACGGCTGTCGAGCACGCCCGTCGCCTCGGCGCCTTCACGCTGGGATGCGCGGTTTCCGATCTCGACCTGATCCGGGCGGGGCTCGATGATATTCTGATCGAGCCGCAGCGCGCTTTCCTGTTGCCGGAAATGCGCGACGTCAAAGCCGCAGCCCTCGGGGCGAATGCGTTGGGTTGCTCGTTCTCGGGCTCTGGGCCCTCCATCTTCGCCTGGGCGAGCGATGAAGACGCCGACGCCGTCCAGCAAGCGATGGCGGACGCCTTCAAATCCGCAGGCCGGGGAACACGCGTCTATCGCGCCCCGCTTGAGAGCGCCGGCGTGCGTCTCGAACCCCTCGAGGAGCAAGAAGCATGCGCCTGATCTCCACGCGAAACGGCGCCAGCGCCAGCTCCATCTCCGAAGCGATCCGTGTGGGACTGGCGGGGGATGGCGGCCTGTTCATTCCTGATGAGTTTCCTGAAGGGCAGCTCAGCGGGCTGACCGCGCAAACCAGCCTCAAAGAGACGGCGCTGACGCTTTTCGAGCCCTTCTTCAAGGGCGATCAGCTTGAAAGCGTTTTGCCAGAGCTTGTTGAAGAGACCTATGATTTTGACATCCCGCTGGTGAACCCCTTTTCGGGGCGACCGGGCGTGTTCGCGCTGGAGCTGTTTCACGGCCCCACCGGCGCGTTCAAGGATGTGGGCGCGCGCTTCCTGCTGCGCTGTCTGGACAAGCTGGGCGATCCGAACGCCCCCTTCACCGTGCTCGCCGCCACCTCTGGCGATACCGGCGGCGCGGTTGGCTGCGCCGCGGAAGGCCGCAAGGGCGTGCGGGCGGTGATCCTGTACGCCAAAGGCCGAATCTCCGCGTTTCAGGAACGCCAGCTGACCTGCTGGAACGCGCCTGTGACGGCGCTGGAAGTGGATGGCGATTTCGACGCATGCCAGCGCATGGTCAAGGCTGCGTTCGCGGACCGGGCGCTAAGCGAGCGGCATAACCTCACCAGCGCCAATTCCATCAACATCGCCCGGCTCTTGCCCCAGGCGGCCTATATGGCCTGGGCGGCGCGGCAAGCCTATGAGAAGAATGGCGTCAAACCCGGCCTGATCATCCCCACGGGCAATCTGGGCCATGGCGTCGCTGCGATCTGGGCCCGTCATATGGGCGCGCCCTGGGGACCGATCGTGCTGGCCACCAACGCCAACCGGACCCTCGCGGACTGGTCGATCTCGGGCCGGTATGAGCCCCGCGCCTCAATCGCCACGCTGGCGAACGCCATGGATGTCGGCGCGCCCAGCAATTTCGAGCGCCTGAACGCCCTGCCCGACGACGCGGCGCGCCTGAGCGTGGAGCTGGTGGAGGACCGGGCCATCCGCGCGCGTATCAAGGCTGATTTCGCGCGCTCGGGTTATGTGTGGTGTCCGCATTCCGCTGTCGCCGCAGAAGCGCTGGCCCGGATGCGTGAGTTTGACCTGCATGCGCGGCCCTGGGTGATTGCGGCGACCGCCCATCCCTACAAATTCGCCGATGTGGTCGAGCCGCTGATCAGTCAAACCCTTGAGCCCTCTGAAGCTCTCGCCGAGGTGCTGGACCGCCCCACGCGGTCAGAGCCCTGCGGCGCGGACCTCGACGCTTTGCGACATCATTTGAACGCCCTGAACGAAACGGCCTGATTTGACATGACCGATAACAAACGCCCCTCGCACACACTGATCCAGGGGCCGGCCCGCGCCCCCGCCCGCGCCATGTTGCGCGCCGCCGGCTATGATGACGAACGCATGGCCAAGCCCATGATCGCCATCGTCAACACCTGGACCAGCGTCACCCCGTGCAATATGCATCTTCAGGGTCTGGCCGATCATGCCCGCGCCGGCATTGAAGCGGCCGGCGGCACGGCGGTGGATTTCAACACCATCGTGGTCACCGACGGCATCTCCATGGGCACCGAAGGCATGCGCGCCAGCCTGATGAGCCGTGATTGCGTGGCCGATTCCGCCGAGCTGGCGGTGCGCGGTCACAGCCTGGACGCGGTCCTGTTTCTGGTCGGCTGCGACAAGACCTTGCCCGGCGCGGCCATGGCGGCGGCGCGGATGAACCTGCCCAGCGTCGTGCTCTATGGCGGCTCGATCATGCCCGGAAAGCTGCACGACAAGGCGGTCACCATTCAGGACGTGTTCGAGGCGGTGGGCGCGTGCGCCGCGGGCAAGATCAGCGAAGACGAGCTGGTTGAAGTTGAAAAAGCCGCCTGTCCGGGCGCGGGCGCCTGCGGCGGGCAATTCACCGCCAACACCATGGCCTTGGCGCTGTCCGCGCTGGGCCTGTCGCCCATGGGGCTCAATGACATTCCCGCCGTCCATCCCGACAAACCCGGCGCCGCCCGCAAGGCGGGGGAAGCGGTCGTGGACGCGCTGAAAGCGAACCGCCGTCCGCGCGACATCATCACGCCGACAAGCCTGAAGAACGCCGCCGCCGCCGTCACCGCCACGGCAGGCTCGACCAACGCCGTGCTGCATCTTCTGGCCATCGCGCGCGAGGCCGGGATCAGCCAGGACCAGTTTGATATCGACGTGTTTGACGCGGTCAGCCGCAAAACGCCCGTCATCGCCGACCTCAAGCCCGGCGGTCGCTATATGGCGCCGGACATGGCGGCGGCGGGCGGGGCGCGCCTTTTGCTGCAACGCTTGCAGGCCGCGAAGCTGATCGAGGATGCGCCCACCGTAACCGGCAAATCCCTGTTTGAAGAAGCCGAGCTCGCCACCGAAACCCCGGGCCAGGATGTGATCCTGTCGGCCGACAAGCCGCTGAAATCTCGCGGCGGCTTCGGCGTGCTCTATGGTGATCTGGCGCCGGATGGCTGTGTGGCCAAGCTCGCCGGGCATGATCGGTTGTTCTTTGAAGGTCCCGCCAAGGTCTATGACTGCGAGGAAGACTGCTTCGCCGCCGTCAATGCAGGCGGGATCGAGAAAGGCGACATCGTCGTCATTCGCAATGAAGGCCCTGCCGGCGGTCCGGGCATGCGCGAAATGCTGGCGGTGACCGCCGCCATTCAGGGCGCAGGCCTCGGCGATGATGTGGCGTTGATGACCGATGGCCGCTTTTCCGGCGCGACCTATGGCTTCATGGTGGGCCATGTGGCCCCCGAAGCCGCCCATGGCGGGCCCATCGCCTTTATTGAAACCGGCGACGTCATCACCATCGACATCGAGAACCGCCGCATCGACGTGAAAGCCGATCTCAAGGCGCGCATGGCCAAGGGCTTCACTCCGCCCGAACCCAAATACCGCCACGGCGCCTACGCCAAATACGCCAAGCTTGTTCATTCCGCTTCGGACGGCGCCGTCACGAGTTTCCCGTTCGATTAAAGCACGGGTCAGGATTCAGGTTCGTCCAGCGCCTTGATATGCACGATCACGGCGCGGACCACCTGGTCCTCCCACGCCTCGTCATCCTGTTTGAGCATCGCCACATGATGGCGCAGGCTGACAAAGCCATGGATCAGCGCCCAGATCTGCAGCGCGGCGTCTCGCGTCTGAGGCGGAGTATGGTCGGGCAAGAAGTCAGCCGCCACGTTCAACAAGCTCGCAAAGGCGCGCCCCGCCGCCTGCCGCGCGGCGTCTGACGGTGTGAAGTCAGGCGCTTGCTCTCCAAAGATCAGCCGATAATGCGCTTCATGGGCCTGTACGCTGCGCAGGTACTGGCGCACCACGGTTTCAATCGCGGCGTCACGCTCCATCGCGCCCTCAGGCAAGGCGGTTGTGGCTTCGACCTGTTGGAAGCCTTCAATATACAGCGCGTCCAGAATGCCCTGCTTGCCGTCAAAATGGCTGTAAATCCCGATGGTTGAGACCCCGGCCTCGCGCGCAATGGCCCGCACGCTCAACCCTTTTGAGCCCGCTTGCAAAAACAGCTTTGACGCCGCCTGCATGATCTTTGTTTTCGCGTCACTCATGGTTTGAGCCTTGACGGGTCGGTCTCTGACCCTGACATTCCTATAACACTGTTATGATCAGGCTCAACCCACACGGAAACATAAACGGGCGGGCCGTCGCAGGGAGGCGACTCATGGCGAGCACATCACTTGAGACTGATTATCTGGTCATTGGCGGCGGCGCCATGGGCCTGGCCTTCACCGATACGATCCTGTCTGAAACCGACGCTGATCTGATCATCATCGACCAGAACGCCAAGCCCGGCGGGCACTGGAACCACGCCTATCCGTTCGTGACGCTGCACCAGCCGTCGAGCTTTTACGGCGTGTCCTCCAAGGAGCTCAGCCGCGGGCAGCGCGATCAGGTGGGGCTTAACAAGGGGATGGGTGATCTCGCCAGCGGAAACGAAGTGCTGGCCTATTACGAGCAGGTGATGAACCACACCTTCCTGCCCTCGGGCCGCGTGCGGTTCTTTCCGATGTGCCGCTGGCTCGGAGACGGACGGTTCGAACGCATCCTGACCGGTGAAGTATTTGAAGTGAGCGTCCGGCGCAAGACCGTGGACGCGACGCATCTGAAAACCTCGGTTCCCTCCACGCACACGCCCAGCTTTGAGGTCTCGCCAGACGTCTGGTTCATGCCGCCCAATGACTTGCCCAAGATCGACCGCACGCCCAAAGGCTTTGTGGTCATCGGGGCGGGCAAGACCGCGATTGATTCCTGTCTGTGGTTACTTGAGCAAGGCATCGATCCGGATCTCATCCAATGGATCATGCCGCGCGACGGCTGGCTGCTGGACCGGCGCAACACCCAGACCGATCCTGAATTCTTCTTTGACACCATCGGCGCCCAGGCGCGCCAGTTCGACGCCATCGCCAACTCCACCAGCATTGAAGACATGTTCGACCGGCTGGAAGCGGCGGGCTATTTCCTGCGCCTCGACCCCGATGTTCGCCCGCAAATGTTTCACGGAGCGACAGTCTCGCGCATGGAGCTGGAGGCGTTGCAGTCGATCAGACGCGTCGTCCGCAATGGCCGCGTGAAGACCATCACCGTCGAGACAATCATGCTGGACGAGGGCGAAATCGCCATCACCCCCGATCATGTGTTGATCGATTGTTCAGCCCGCGCGGTCAGCAATGACGCCATCGTGCCGGTCTTTCAGGGCGAGAAGATCGTGCTGCAGATGGTGCGGTCCTATCAACCGGTGTTCAGCGCCGCCTTCATCGCCCATATCGAGGCCGCCTATGAGGATGAAACCGAGCAGAACCGGCTGTGCGGCGTGGTGCCGCTCCCCAATCACGACACCGATTTCATCCGCTTCACCGCCGCTTTCATGATGAACCAGTATAACTGGAGCCAGATCCCCGAACTGCGCGCCTGGCTGAGAGCCAACCGGCTCGACGGGTTCAGCAAACTCGTCAGTGACGTCGACCCAGAAGATACTGAAAAGGTCGCGCTGTTGCAGGGCATGCGGAAGAGTGCGCCCGCCGCGGTCGGCAAGCTGTTTGAGTATCTCAACCAGCTTGATGAAAAGACGGCCACGCCCGCCTGACCGCATACGGGACTTCCCCGACCGTAAAATCCATTAAGGACAATTCCGTCTACAAAGCGGGTTCAGTTTTGTCTCTTTTACCTGAGCTGACCGAAGGCGCTGCGCCTTCACTTCCGCTCGCTGACCTCCAGCGCGCCAACTCGGAGAGAGACCATGAAAACCCTGATTTCCACCGCTCTGATCGGCATCGCGCTGGTCGCGACCACCGCCCCGATCGCCCTGGCCGAAGACGAGAACAACGTCACATCCGGTTACACCCTGGCCGGCGCGCCGCTGGGCCTGCACGGCTCTGACCCGGTCGCGCTGATCGAGACCGGCATCCGCCTGGATGGCAGCGCCGAGTTCGCGCACGTCCATGAAGGCGTCGCCTATTACTTCAACACCCGCGCCAATCTGCGCACCTTCCGCCGCAATCCCGACGCTTACATTCCGGCCTATGGCGGCTTCTGCGCCCTGGGCGTGGCTCTGGGCAAGAAGCTGGACGGCGATCCGCGCTTCTCCGCCGTGCGCGACGGCCAGCTCTATGTCTTCGTGAACGAGGAAATCCTGCGCAACTTCCTCAATGACGAGGCTGGCACTCTGGCCCGCGCCGAAACCAACTGGACCCAGATCGAACACACCGCAGCGTCCGAGCTCTAAGGGCTTCCCCTCCCCTTGCAGCGTAAGGGTCTCCCCCCGCCCTTACCGGACGACGAACGGGCGGTCGCAGTGCGGCCGCCCGTTTGCTGTCCGCCCCTGTTCAAATCCGCCCGGTCTGGCTAGCCTTCTCCCAAGAGCGCGAAACGCGCCAAGGGGAGACTGACCATGTTGCGAGCGATCATCGGCGCCCTGGCGCTGTGCCTGACCCTGTCCGGTGTCCAGGCCCTGGCCGAGGACGAAGCCAGCTTTTCCGAAACCGTCGAAGGGCTGAACCGTCAGGACGGGCTGATCACGCTCTATCCCGACCCCGCCGAAGGCCGGGTGCTCGCTGCGCTATCGCCATCTGACGACGGCGTGCTGGGCCGGATGATCTACACCGCGCGCCTGACCTCGGGGCTGGGATCAAACCCGGTGGGACTTGACCGGGGCCTGGGGACCGACACCTGGATCCTGCGCTTCAGCCGGGTCGGCGACGCGGTCTTCGCCGAGTTTGAAAACACCCGCTACGCGGCCCTGGGCGCGGGCGCGGATGAAAGCGCCGCCACGGCGCAATCCTTCGCCCGGTCTGTCATCTGGCGCACCGACATCCTGTCTGAAAGCGCGGACGGCGAAGTGCTGATCGATCTGTCAGGCTTTCTCACCCGCGACCCGATCGACGCCGTGGGCGCACTGGACAATGCCGGACAAGGCTCGTTCTCGGTCGACGCCGAGCGCAGCGCGCCTCTGGCCGACAGCGTGCTGAGCTTTCCGGAAAACATCGAGATCGACACGCTTCTGACCCTCAGCGCGGACGAGCCCGGCGCGGAAGTGCGCGCCACCGCGCCCTATGCGGAAGCTGTAACCCTGACGGTGCATCACTCCTTCATCGCCCTGCCCGAAGACGGTTATGAACCCCGCGCTTCGGATCCGCGCAGCGGCGCCTTTGAGCTCACGCGTTATGACATGGCGACGCCGCTCGATGAGCCGTTGCAGCGCGGCTATGCGCGCCGCCACCGGCTGGAGCGGATCGATCCGGACGCCGCGTCCGGCCCGGTGGTCGAGCCGATCGTCTATTACGTGGATCGCGGCGCGCCCGAACTAATCCAGCAAGCGCTGATCGAGGGCGGCAATTGGTGGGCGGAGGCGTTTGAGGCCGCCGGTTTTGAAGACGCCTATCGCGTGGAGCTTTTGCCCGAAGGCGTGCATCCGCTGGATGCGCGCTACAATGTCATTCAATGGGTGCACCGCCAGACCCGCGGCTGGTCCTATGGCGCGTCCGTCACCGATCCGCGCACAGGCGAAATCCTGAAAGGCCATGTGATCCTGGGCAGCCAGCGCGTGCGCCATGACCGGCTGATCTTTGAAGGCCTGATGGGCGTTAAGCAGACCGGAACCGGCGCGGCGGACGACCCGCTCGAGCTGGCGCTGGCGCGCGTGCGACAGCTCTCCGCCCACGAGATCGGCCATACGCTGGGGCTGATGCACAATTTCGCCGCCAGCACCAATGATCGCGCGTCAGTGATGGATTATCCCGCGCCGCTGATCCGGTTTGACGACGCCACAGGGTTTGACGCGTCGCAGGCGTATGATGTGGGGATCGGCGAATGGGATATCGCCTCGATCTCCTGGCTCTATAGCCAGTATCCGGACGCCGCCGCCGAGGCCGCCGGGCTCGAATCGATCCTGCAAAGCGCGCGTGAAGACGGCCTTCTGTACATTTCCGACCGGCACGCCCGCGGCAACAATGCCGGCCACCCGTTGGCCAATCTGTGGGATAACGGATCAGACCCGGTGGATGCGCTGAATGACACGCTGGTGGTGCGCCAAGCGGCGCTGAACCGCTTCGGGACCGATGTGCTGGCCCAGGGCCTGCCGCTGAGCGAGATCCGCAATGTCTTCCCGCCGATCTATCTCTATCACCGCTATCAGGTGGAGGCCGCGGCCAAGGCCTTGGGCGGCGTGATGTTCGCCTATGAGGTCAACGGCCCGGACGTGTCCGGCGTCACTGATTACGACCCCGACCAGCAAAGGCGGGCGCTGGAGGCTCTGGCGCAGACGCTGGAGCCTGCAAGGCTCGACATTTCTGACGCGACGCTGGCTCTGCTCACCCCCTCGCCTTTCACCGATTTCGACGCCATCGCCCAGCGCGAACAGTTTGAGACCGACCAGTATCCCGCCTTCAGCCGCGCCAACGCCGCCGCCGCGGCGGGTCGGATCACCTTGTCCGCCATGTTGGCCCCGGCCCGTCTGGCGCGTCTGGAGGAACAGGCCGCCCGCAACCCCGACGCGTTGAACCCTGAAACGGTTCTGGCCCGGGTCGACAGCGTTGTGTTTGACGCGCCGCGTAACGAGCCGACGCGTCTGGCGCCGCTGCGCGAGGCGCTGCAGGACGAGTATGTTCGTCAGCTCCTGCGCGTGGCGGGCGGCTCGACGCCCAGCGCCGCGCGGCTGGCGCGGTCAGCATTATCTGACCTGATGACTGAACTTTCTGGACGCCGCGCTCGCGTGAGTGACAGTCAGGCGGTCGCTCTGAGAGCGCAAATCGAAGCCGGACTTCAAGCGATTGACGAGGGCCGCACCCTGTCGATACCCAGCACGGACATCCCGCCGGGTAGCCCGATCGGGGCGGATGGGTGCTTCCATTGCGATAGCGGGGATCGTCTGGGGCTGAACTAGGCCGCAAGGGCCGGGGCGTTTCACCGCGCCCCGGCCTGCGATCTGATGGTGTTTTTGGCGCGCCGGTTTTGGCATAAGGGCGTCATGACCCAGTTCGCGTCGCCGCACTTTATAAATTCACGCCGCTCATCGCCGACAAGGCGCTGCAGGACCGGCTTCTGACCGCCTGCCGCGAGCACGATGTCTACGGCACCTTGCTGATCGCCAGCGAGGGGATCAACGGCACCATCGCCGGATCATCAGACGCCATCGAGGCCGTTCTGAACGTGATCCGGTCCCTGCCTGGCTGCGCGGATATCGAACACAAGGAGTCCTTCGCCGAGGAACAGCCCTTCCTGCGCATGAAGGTGCGGCTGAAAAAGGAAATCGTGACGCTGGGCGTGCCCGGCGTGGACCCTCAGAAAGCCGTCGGATCCTATGTGGCGCCGGAAGACTGGAATGAGCTGATTTCAGCGCCGGACGTGGTCACCATCGACACGCGCAATGATTACGAAGTGCGCATCGGCCAGTTCAAGGGCGCGGTGAACCCCGAAACCACGAGCTTCCGCGAGTTTCCCGACTGGTTCAGAAAGTTTCGCGAGACCCGCCCCAATGCGCGGATCGCCATGTATTGCACCGGCGGCATACGGTGTGAGAAATCCACCGCCTTCGCCCTGACCGAAGGGCTCGATGAGGTCTATCACCTCAAGGGCGGCATTCTGAAATATCTCGAAACCGTGCCCGAGGAAGACAGCCTGTGGGAAGGCGATTGCTTCGTCTTTGACCGCCGGGTCGCCGTGCGTCACGGGCTCGAGCTGGGCGATTACACCACCTGCCACGCCTGCCGCGAACCGCTGGGGCCGGAAGATCTGAAATCCCCGCACTTCGTCGCCGGCGTCAGTTGCCCGCATTGCCATGAGGCCCGCAGCGAGGAGCAGCGCCAGCGCTATGCCGAGCGCCAGCGTCAGGAAGCGCGCGCCGCCGCGCGGGGCGAACGCCATGTGGGCGCCATACTGGATGCTGACGCGGACAATGACTGAAGCCCTGCCCGTTCTGTATTCCTTCCGGCGCTGCCCCTACGCCATGCGCGGACGGATGGCGCTGGACGCCGCGCAGATCCAGGTCGAGCACCGCGAAATCCTGCTGAAAGACAAGCCCGCGGAAATGCTTGAGGCGTCGCCCAAGGGTACAGTGCCGGTGGTGGTGCTGCCGGACGGCCAGGTGATCGAGGAAAGCCTCGATGTGATGCACTGGGCTCTAGCTCAAAACGATCCCGAAAACTGGTGGCCGGACGACACCGGTCTGCGGTCAGACATCCAGGCCCTGATCGCGCGCAATGATGGCGACTTCAAGCATCATCTCGATCGCTACAAATACGCCAATCGCTATGAAGGCGCGGTCTCCGAAGACCATCGCGCCGCCGCGGCCCAGATCGTTGATCAGCTAGAAGAACGGCTCACCACATCTTCACAGCTGTTTGGCGACGCGCCTTGTCTGGCCGATATCGCGATTTTCCCGTTCATCCGGCAGTTCGCCAATACCGACCGGGACTGGTTTGACGCTCAAAGCTGGCCAAACCTGCAAGCCTGGCTGGCGGGGCATCTGGCTTCGGAGCGCTTCGCCCGGATCATGGCCAAGCACGACCTGTTCGTGTCTGCCGCCGCTCAAGACTGAGGCGCTTCGCCTCTCGTCAGCTCCGGCCCCCGCCCTAGCTCTCTGTCCCTGACGCGAACAGGACGAGGGAACCATGGCGCCCGAAGAGATCAGCGAAATCATCGCCCTGGCATGGGCGGACGATGTGAGCTTTGAGGCGATCGAAAAAGACACAGGGCTTAGCGAGCCTCAGGTCATCGCGATCATGCGCCGGTCGTTAAAGCCCTCAAGCTTCCGGCTCTGGCGCAAACGCGTGTCGGGCCGGGCCAGCAAACACGCCAGAATCAAAGCCGCGCGCGACGCCGCCCCTAGAGTTTGATCGTGCCGCGGTCCGCCTGCAGGATCAGCTTGCGGTAATCATTGAGATCGCCGTCATAACGGCTGGCCTTGCCGTCATTCACCAGCCAGAGCTGATCAGCGGTGCCTTCGGCGAGATAAACGTCGTGGGTGATCAGAATGACAGCGCCCTTATAGTCATTGAGCGCGTAGATCAGCGCTTCGCGGCTGTCGATATCCAGGTGAGAGGTCGGCTCGTCGAGGATCAGCACATGGGGCTTTTCCATCGCCATCAGGCCCAGCAGCAGACGCACTTTCTCGCCGCCTGACAGCTTCTCGATCTTGGTGCCGACTTTCTCATGGGCGAAGCCCATCGCCGCGGCGGCGGCGCGCTGCTTTGATTCAGGCGAGCCCGCCGGCAGGGCGTCTTGCACGTGCTGCAGCACTGTCTCGCCCGGCCTCAACTCATCCATCTGATCTTGCGAGAAATAGCCGATACGCAGAGCGCGCGGCGCCGTGCGATCACCCGCCAGAAGCGGCAGGCGTTCGGCGATGGATTTGACCAAGGTCGTCTTGCCCTGGCCATTGGCGCCGACAATGGCGATGCGGTCTTCGGGATCCAGCCGCAAGTCCACACCCCGAAGGATCACGGCCTCTTCGCCATAGCCCACTTGTGCGTCGCGCAATTGCAGCAAGGGCGGAGACAGCGTGTCGGCCGAGCTGGGGAAGGAGAAGGGCGTGGTGCGTTCGGCGATCGGAATGCTGATCTCTTGCATCTTTTCCAGTCGCTTGACGCGTGATTGCGCCTGGCTGGCCTTTGAGGCCTTGGCGCCGAACCGGTCGATGAAAGACTGAAGATGCGCGCGGTCGGCCTCTTGCTTGGCGCGCTGGCTTTCCAGAAGCGCCGTCTTCGCCGCCCGCAGTTTCAGCCAGGCGTCATACCCGCCGGGCGACACCGAAAGCTGTTGATGCTCCAGCGCCATCGTATGGGTGACGCACCGGTTCAGCATTTCGCGGTCGTGGCTGACGATCAGCACGGTGTGGGGGTATTTCTTCAGATAGCTCTCAAGCCAGGCCGCACCTTCCAGATCGAGATAGTTGGTCGGCTCATCGAGCAGCAACAGGTCGGGCTCTGAGAACAACACGCCAGCGATAGCGGCGCGCATGCGCCAGCCGCCGGAAAACTCCTTCGTGGACCGGTAAAGATCCGCATCGCTGAAGCCCAAGCCCATCAGGACTTCCGCCGCGCGCGATTCCGCCGACCAGGCGTCGATATCCGCCAGCCGCATATGGATCTCACCAATGCGGTCAGGGTCTTGCGCGGTTTCCGCTTCCTGCATCAGGGCGTGACGTTCTTCGTCGGTAGCGAGCACAACATCGAGAATGGTGTCGTCCGACGCTTCGACCTCCTGCGCCACCCAGCCCATGCGCGCGCCCTTGATCAGGCGGATCGCGGAATCGGGCGACGGCTGATCGATCTCCTCGCGGATCAGCTTGAGCAAGGTGGACTTGCCCGTGCCGTTGCGGCCCACCAGACCGACCTTCCAGCCGCTAGAGATTTGCGCCGAGGCGTTTTCAAACAGCGAGCGGGCGCCGATACGGTAATCGAGATTTGAGATCGTAAGCATGGGGGCGGTGTAACCCTCACAGCGCGCGGTGCAATGAAAAGCCGCTGTGCGGTGCAGCATGAGCGCGCCAGGGCGCCTCGCGGGCAACGTCACAAAACCGTCTTAAACTGTGGACTTCGCTCAAAATGTATATACATTGCATATCTGTTGCATAGCAGATGCGAGATTGGATCCGGTCCATGGCTGACGACAAAAAGGCGAAGAAGAAAAAAGACAGCCAGCTTGTCATTCGCCTGAACAAGGACCAGCGCGATCAATTCGTTCAGCTTTGCGATGAACTGGACACCAGCGCCGCCCGGGAATTGCGCCTCTTCATCAAGGGCTTCATCGCCCGCCACACATCTGAAGAGAGCGCATGACCTCAAAAGACGCGCCTCACTTATCAAGGAGACCCGACATGGCGTCGAAAAAAGTCAAAGACCTGAAAAAAGAAATCAAAACCCGCAAGAAGAAGATCGAAACTCACGAAACCAAGCTGAAAAAAGCGAAAAAAGCGCTCAAGAAAGCCGCTTAACGCTCAAGCCCTGAGACGACTAAAAAGCCCGCCGGTCTCCGGCGGGCTTTTTCTGTTTGCGGTCAGGTTGGAAACACGACAGGCGCCAGCAGCAAGGCGACCACGCTCAACACTGCGACAGCGATGATGTTCAGCACCAGCCCCACCCGG
>JAEPEX010000119.1_pt1 | contig 16998 bp, 21 predicted proteins | sample 9130951 | NCBI WGS metagenome assembly JAEPEX01 (sample SAMN17228542, study PRJNA684324) | microbial mat metagenome | biome: saline marsh[ENVO:00000054]; feature: microbial feature [ENVO:01000007], biofilm[ENVO:00002034], sulphate-reducing...; material: estuarine water [ENVO:01000301]|estuarine... | reverse complement strand
CGGCGTCGATCTGGCAAAGAACGTGTTCCAGCTTCACGGGGCTGCGGCGGACGGGTCGGTCGCTTTCCGCAGATGTCAATCGGCATCCAATCGTGACCCCTTATCGGCGTCCAATATTGACCCCTTGGAGCTGAGCTGGCCCGGCGCTGCGTAGTCCCCATGTAACGCAGCGGCGGCGGGCCAGGGGGTGCCGTTTGGGGTTACGCTCGGTCTTTGAAGCGCCAGCTTTCGTTGCCGGTTTCGACGATCTCGCAATGGCGTGTGAGCCGGTCGAGGGAGCGCGGGTGGTCATCTTCGCATCGCCGAATACCAACGGTCATTCTCAATGACCGTTGGTATAACGCGGTTTCACCTTGACGATGGCGATCCCGGCCTTGGTGAGAGATTGCTCCGAGAACCCGGTGATAGGGGCCGGTGGGTTCGAACACGACCCGCGCGGGCGCCTTGCCGATCCAGCGCATCAGCGCCTTGCAGCCGGGCTTGTCGTTCGGAAACTGCCGGTGCTCGCCGGTCGCCAGTCGGAAGGCGTCCAGAATGGGTTTCGAGATGTCGATGCCGATGGTATCCTGCATTGTCTTTATCCACTTCCTTGTCTTGTCATCCGGGCCGCGAAGCCCGGGTATCCGTTCAGGACAGAAGATGAAGACGGGGGCGATCCCACTACGGCACGGCGCCGGAGACGGCCCAGCTTCTCTCGATCCGACCCCCGCCACTGCCCGCCATAAAATGGCGTGGCGGGCAGTGGCTCCCTTTTGCCTCGGGAGCCGGGGGAAGTCATAAGACAAGAGCTTCAGCTGGCCCGTCGCACCGGAGGTGCGCCAATCAATAATGGCAGGCACGCCTTCGGCGTGCCGCGTCCAGCACCTGCGATCGTTCCATTCGTTGTTCTCCTCAGGCTGTCGTAGCGGTCGCAATTGGCCACAGGCTCGCGGCCAGCCGTCGCGCGGAACGCGCGCCTCTGGCGCGACGCATCCGGTGTTGCAATAGTCAAGGGTGGCGGCGGTTCGTCGTGCTGGAAGCACGCCTCTGGCGTGACGACGCGCCAGGATGTTCAGAACGACACCGCGGAATGGACGTTGTGGGCCAAAGCCTCGGCGCAGGCGGCTTCGACGGCGTCCAGGCCATCGTGAGCACGGCCCCGAGGATCTCGACCACCTGCCGGTCGCCGCCGCGCTGTCGTTCGAGCTTGCGCTGCACACGGCGCAGGGCCGGTGGCAGATCCCAGTCCTTGAACGGGGCCCCGTTGCGCAGTGCGCCGGGCTTGCGCGCCAGGATCGGGATGCAATACCAAGGCGCAATGAGTTTGACTCATTGCGCCAGTTCCGCCTCCCGCCCCGCCTCCCCGCCCGACCACCAATCTTGACCCTTGGGATGGGCAGGATTGGTGGTCGGGCGGGGAGGAAGGGCGCGGGAGGCGGCGAACGGTCATTGTCAATGACCGTTGGTATAATGGAGCGGATCGTAGATCGTCTGTAACCGTCCGGTGTCAGTGCTCTGGCGTTCTTCCTGCGTGGCCTGTTACGCTGCCGAAGCAGCGTAACGCCAGGGGAGCAACTCGGCCAACCGAGTGATCTTGTAATCGGCGATTTGGCCCAGAACCCAGGTAAGCCAGGCCTTGGGGGTCGACGTTGTTCAGTTTGGCGGTTTCGATCAGCGTGAAGGCGATAGCCATGGCTTTGCCGCCCCCCTCGGAGCCTGAAAACATCCAATTTTTTCGCCCGATGGCCACCGGCTTGACAGCGCGTTCGGCGCTCGACCATTGTTCTTGAACCAATGGCGAACAAGGTCTCGTTGTTGTCCAACTCCAGGTGGCCGTTGCTGAGATATGGCCGCGCCTTCGGCATCCGGCCCAGGGCATAGCGGATGGCCTGGGCCAGGGGAGACTTGCCTGATAGCCTGGGCAGCTGCGCATGCAACCACTCTTCAAGTTGATCAAAAACCGGTTTTGCCCGGGCCTGACGCACCGCCACGCGGTCTTGGGGTGCCATGCCCCTGATCTCCTTCTCGATGGTATAGAGAAGCGCAATCCGGCGGATGACCTCTTCGGCGATGGCACTGCCCTGTGAGGAGAAGACGTCCACGAATTTGCGCCTGACATGCGCCATGCACGCCATCTCGTCGGCTTTGTCATCGCCGAACAGCCCGTTGAACCCGGCCAGGGCTCCGCCCGTTCAGCCCTCAATCGGTCCCCCGGGGGCTGTTGAAAAAGCCCCGAGCTCCTGATTCACTTCCGCTATGAGGTATTGGGAGGCTGCGATGTTGGGGCGGAAAGAACGAGATCAGTTGGAACTGTTCATCACCGGGTCGTTGCGGAGTTCGGTTCCCGATGACCACGTTCTGGTGAAGATCGATCATGTCCTCGATCTTGGGTGGCTTCGCGCTGAGGTGGCTGATCTTTATTGTGCCGAGAATGGCCGTCCTGGCATCGATCCCGAAGTTGCCGTGCGCCTGATGCTGGCTGGCTTGTGTCGCTCGGCTTCGTTCATGACCGGCGGTTGATGCGCGAGGCACAGGTCAATCTCGCGATCCGCTGGTTCATCGGCTACGCGCTGCACGAGGCCCTGCCGGATCATTCCTCGCTGACGCGCATCCGCCAACGCTGGGGCGAAGACGTCTTTCGCCGGGTCTTTGTCCGTGTTGTGCAGCAGTGCCGGTTGGCCGGGCTTGTTTCGACCGAGACGGTCCGCATCGATGCCAGTCTGATCCGGGCGAATGTCAGTATGGATGCACGGGTCGCGCGCCATCTCGATGCGGTGGAGAAGGCCAATAACACCGAGCGGGATGCGCGCACGAGCGGCGCGTTCAAGAAGCTTTGCCGCACGGATCCGGATGCGAGTTGCCAGCGGTTGCGCCACCGGTTCGAGAAACCGCTGGCGACGGCAACGTCGTCGAAGGCGCCGTTGCGGCCAACCTGCAAGCAGCACACGGCGGTGGATGACCAGGAAGGCGTCGTGGTCGATGTCACGCCGCAGGCGTGCCTTCGGCACGACGAGATTGTGACCGGTGAACAGCATGACACGGGCCGGTTCGAAGAGCGCCTCGACGCCATCGAAGACACAGTTGGGGGCTCCCCGGACCGGATCACGGCGGACACGATCCATGGCGTGGGGCGGGTATACGCCGCGCTTGAACGACGCCAGATCGAAGCGGTCATTCCGCCCCTTCGCACACGCGCCGCAGGGGCGCGAAGGGCTTTGCGACCGGGCGATTCAAGTTCGATCCCCATCACGACGTTGTCCGGTGTCCGGCGAAGAAGCGGCTCAAACCCCGTAACAGCACGAAATCCGGCAAGTGGTATCGTGCCGACCGGCGCGACTGCGCGCGTTGCCCTCTCAAGGCGCAGTGCCTGCCGCAAGGTGTGCCATCCCGTCGGGTGCATATCGTCGCCAACCATGCGACTATCCTGCGGGCCCGGCGCAATCGCACGGCATGGGGTGACGAAGAACACGCGATCTACTCCCGCCACCGCTGGCGAGTGGAAGGCACACACGGCACCGCCAAGACGCTTCATGGACTGAACAGAGCCATCCGCAGGGGTCTCGAAAACACGAAGATACAGGCCCTCCTGACCGCCATCGCCATGAACCTCAAGAAATCGGCCATCGCCACATTCCTTATCCACCGCACGCCTGCGGGACGCTGCGCCCGGTGGACGCCGCTCCCAGCTACATGACCGAGGTTATTCAACAGCCCCATCGTGACCGTTATCCGCTCCCGCCCCGCCCCACCTCCCCGCCCAAGCACCAATCTTGGGCGTTGTTGCATGGAACTGGCAGAAATGAGGGGATTCCTCTCTGGCGGGGAAAGTGATTCACGCTTGGGATGGTACAGCGCATCCTCAACTCTCCGGCCCCGAACCCGAAGGTGACCGTCCGGTGTCCGCCGCTCTGGCGCTCGTCCCGCGTGACCTGTTACGCTGCTTGGGCAGCGTAACGCCAGGGGAGCAACTCGTCCAGCCGAGTGATCTTGTGATCGGCAATTTGGCCCAGCACCCAGGTGAGCCAGGCCTGGGGGTCTACGTTGTTCAGTTTGGCGGTTTCGATCAGCGTGAAGGCGATAGCCATGGTTTTTCCACCACGCGCGGAGCCTGAAAACATCCAATTTTTTCGCCCGATGGCCACCGGTTTGACAGCGCGCTCGGCTGCGTTGTTGTCCAGATCCAGGTGGCCGTTGCTGAGATATGGCCGCGCCTTCGGCATCCGGCCCAGGGCATAGCGGATGGCCTGGGCCAGGGGAGATTTGCCTGATAGCCTGGGCAGTTGCGCATGCAACCACTCTTCAAGTTGGTCAAAGATCGGCTTTGCCCTGGCCTGCCGCACGGCGGCCCGGTACTCGGGAGCCATGCCCCTGATTTCCTTCTCTATGGCGTAGAGTAGGGCAATCCGGCGGATGGCCTCTTCGGCGATGGCGCTGCCTTGCGAGGCGAAAACATCCACGAACTTACGCCGCACGTGCGCCATGCACGCCATCTCATCGGCTTTGTCATCGCCGAACAGCCCGTTGAACCCGGAGTATCCATCCGCATGCACCCAGCCCTTGTAGCCCAAGAGGTGAGAGACGGGATGTTCACCCTTACGGTCCACCGTGAACTGGTACCAGACACAGGGCGGCGATTGCCCGGACCAAGGGCGTTCATCACGCACATAGGTCCAAACCCGCGCCGTTTTTGTCTTCTTGTTGCCGGGGGCCAGCATCTTCACCGGGGTATCGTCTGCGAAAAGGGCAGCGCCCTGGCGCACGATCCGCCCAATCGCATCGGCCAGCGGTTCCAGCAGAGCCGTGGATCGGCCAACCCAGTCAGCCATGGTGGAGCGATCAATATCAACGCCTTCACGGGCAAATATCTGGCTCAGGCGATAGAGCGGCAGGTGATCGGCATATTTGCTAACCAGAACATGGGCCAGCAAGCCGGGTCCTGGCCGCCCGCGTTCGATGGGGCGCGATGATGAGCCTTGTCGCGCCATTGGTCCGAGCGACAATGGCGAATGGCGATTGCACGATGGCTTCGCAGCACGAACAGGCCTTGCGCGGGCGGATGATCCGCTTCACCTTGAAGCGTCCTGGCACATATTCCAGCTCTTCGGTCACATCCTCGCCCAGAGTACGCAGGGTTCCACCGCACCGACCGCAATCATCGCCAGGCGACAGTTCTTCGTCTTCCCGATCCAGATGATCCGGCAAAGGCTTGCGGCTGTGCTGGCGCTTCGACTTCCCGGCATCCTTTGTCGGGGATGGCGGGTTGGCCTGCGCCTCTGCCGCCTGGACGATCTCGGCGTCCTCCTGCAGGTCGAGACGGAGTTGGTCGAGACCTTCGGATTTGCTGCCAAAGCGATGGCGGTTGGCACCATGAAGCTGGTGCTGAAGTTGCTCGACTTTGAGGCTCAGAGCCTTGACCTCATCGGCCAGAAGGCGGTTCACCGCCCTCAGCTCGGCGGGGTCTTCAGGGGTGATATCGAGATCTTTCAGCATCCCCATTCCATACCACTTCAAGGATCAAACGTGAATCCCTAAAGCGATCAAAGGCTTGTATTTATTGCATTACCCAACACTCAGCGGGCGCCACGTCCTGTTGGGCATCCGCCAGTCTATGCCCTCCAACAGCATGGACAGTTGCGCAGGCGTGACCGCAATCTTGCCATCCTTGGCTGCTGGCCAAACAAACCGGCCCTTCTCAAGCCGTTTGCTGAAAAGGCATGCCCCCTGGGCATCCCACCAGATAATCTTCAACAGGTCGCCACGCCGACCACGGAACACGAACAGATGGCCGGAATAGGGATCAAGCTCCAAAACCTTCTCGGCCTGCGCCGCCAGCGTATTAAACCCACGCCGCATGTCGGTCACGCCCGCCGCCAGCCAGACCCGCGTGTTGGCCGGAACCGGGATCACGCGACAGCCCCCGGATTAGCCGCGCCAGCGTATCGGGATCATAGCAGCCGCTGATCCGCATCCGGTGACCGCCTGCAAGCTCGATCTCGATGTGGTTGGGTACAGCGGTTGCGATCTCTGGAGCCTTCGCCTCAGCGACGATCTCCACCGGCAGAAAGCGCGGTTCCACCGGAGGCGACGGCACCGCCGCCGGATCCGACGCGTATCGGGGGTCGCGCAGCCACTTGAAGATCAGGTTCGCGTTCACCGCGTAGCGCCGCGCCACCTGCGCCACGGAAACGCCCGGCGCCGTCGTCTGGAAACAGATCGACCGCTTCTCATCATCCGTCCAAAGCCGCTTCGTCCGACGCGCCACGCCATCACCATAGTGTCCACTATCGATGGTGGACACTATCCGCCTCTATCCGCCAGCGGCAGAGCGGTCAGACCGGACGCTTACACCCGAAGTCCATCTACCGCATAACGAACTGGCGCGCGTACAACCGGGCGCTGGTGGCGCGCGGGTCGATAACCCTTTGGGTCGACGCGTCCGTGCTCGCCGGCTGGGGGGCGGTTGGCGGCAAGGGGTGGCGCGAGAGCGACGTGGCGATCCTCTGCGCGCTCAGCCTGCGGGCGGTGTTCGGGCTGACGCTGCGCCAGACCCAGGGGTTCCTGCACGATGTGACGCGGCTGCTCGGGTGGCGGTCCCCGTGCCGCACTATTCCACCTTTTCCCGTCGCGCGGCCGCGCTCACCCCTGCCGACGCTGGCGCGGCCCTCCGGTGGTCCCGTGCACCTTGCTGTCGACGCCACCGGGCTCAAGGTCTATGGCGAGGGTGAGTGGAAGGTCCGCGTCCATGGCAAGGACAAGCGCCGGGTCTGGCGCAAGCTGCACCTGGCGGTCGACACAGGGACCGGCGCGCTGCACGCTCACGCCCTGACCGTGAGCGAAGCCTCCGACGGGGCGAACGCGAGGGCCTGCTCGCCCGCACCGCCGCGCCGGTCGCCGCGGTCTGCGCCGACAAGGCCTATGACAGCTTCGACGGCCATGCCGCCATCCTCGCCCGCGGACGCCCGGGCCGGTGATCCCGCCGCGCAAGGGCGCCGCGATCCGCCGGCCACCGCGACGCCAGGAGGTGCCCCCACAAGCGGCGCGTCGGCGGCCGGCATCGCCGAGGTCGGGCGCGACGCCTGGAAGGCAGAGAGCGGCGACCACCGCCGCGCCCTCGCCGCGCCCGCGAAGCTGCGCCAAGAAACGCCGATCGGCCCGCGCCTGCGCGCGCCGTTACGATCGCCAGAGGGTCGAGGCCGCCGTCGCCCTGCGCCGCATCGACCGCTTCACCGCCCCTGCCATGCCCGGAAGCATCAGGATCGCCTGATCCAAGCAGGGGGAAGGGGGCGATCCAGGCCACCTCTCGTCCATGCAACTACGCCCCAATCTTGTCCTATCCAATTGGCAGGATTGGTGGGCGGGAAGGGGGGGCGGGAGGCGGACCTGGCGCAATGAGTCACACTCATTGCAGCTTGGTATGATGTGCCCGATACCAGCGATCATTCTCAATGACCGTTGGTATGAGGCAGCAACTGCCGAAAATCCCGGCAAAAACCAAACCGGCCGAGGCCATTCGCTACGCCCTCGGCCGCATGCCCAATGCCCGGGCCTATCTCGAAAACGGCCAGCCCGAGCCGGACAACAACATCTGCGAGCGGTCAATCGGGCCACTGACCCTTGGCAGGAAGAACTATCTCTTCATGGGGTCCGAGGGCGGCGGCAACGCCGCCGCAATCGCCTACACCCTCATCCAAACCGCCCGCATGAACGCGGTGGACCCCGAAGGCTGGCTGACTTGGGTCCCGACCCATATCGCAGATCACAAACTCAACCGTATCGACGATCTGGCCCCTGGAACTGGCGGCCAGAATAGCCGTCAAGGCCAGTGAGACCGGACGGATACCGACAAGGGGCGGTTTTTTTGGGATTTCATGGCGGCGTTCGGGATGGCCATCATCAACGACGACTTTCGCCGCACTTACCGGTTGCGCGGCACATCTGGAAATCCTTGGCCGACGCCCCCGCGATGGTGGCACGATTTTCTAGAAAATCGTGCCCGGACAGAGTTTTCTAGAAAACTCTGTCCCATCAAAGCGCCGTGCCCTTGATTCACTCCGCCGACAACGGCACCCGAGGCGACACGGCAATTGCCCGGCACGGTCACACGGACGCGTCCCAGTAACGGTTTGCCACAATCGACGTCGCCACAAAGAAAAGAGCGATCCATGCGAAATCAGACACGCCATTATAGATGGCCCAGACGCGATCCGATGTGGTTCACCACATGATTTCGTTTACAAGTGCCCTTGCAACAGACAAACCGATCCAGGCCAGGTGGAGAGCGCGCCACCCGTGATCCGCCATGTGGATGGAGTAGTCGAGCGTGCGCCGAAGCAGGCTTGGACGGAGACACATCCCGAGACCGATCATCGCCGCGAACACAAGCGAGCCGACTGTGTTGCTGACCTTTACGTAGGTGGTATCGTTCAGGATGAGGCCGCTAGCCAGAAGAACGATGGTCAGCCCGAATATGGAAATGGCCAGAAGCGGCAAGGCGCGGTCCCAACGCCAACGCAGGAAGACAGCCAGTGCCGTTGCCACGGCCGCCAGGCCTGCGCCTGCGAAGATGCCTCCAAGCGCGTTTCCTAGCAGGAAAGCGGGGCCCGGAGTCAACTCCGCAATCAATCGCTTGTCCATGGTGACCGTCCGGCAATGACGCTGGCGCGCCGAGCCTCGGGGCGTTCTGCGCCGCCGGTCGATCGTAGCGCCGGGGGTGCAGCCCGTCCAGACGGGTGATCTTGCGATCGGCGATGCCGGCGCGCACCCTGTTGAGCCAGGCCGGGAGATCGACGTCGTTTATCTTTGCGGCTTCGATCAGGGTATCGGCCATGGCGGCGGTCATTCCGCCATCGGACGCGTTGACGAAGACCAACGGCTCCCGATCAGGACCGTTCACCGCCATGGTCGAGGGCCGACGGCATCAGGTCACCGCCGCGCGGGCGTGGAATTCCGGCCGGTCCCAGGCCGCGCGCGCCATCACCTCGGCCAGCGCGTCGATGGCACGGTCGATCTCGGCCGTGCCGACATAAAGCGGCGCGATGCCAAAGCGCAGGATGTCGGGCGCGCGGAAATCGCCGATCACGCCCCGCGCGATCAGCGCCTGGATGATGGCATAGCCGTTTTCATGGCGAAAGCTGACCTGGCTGCCGCGCGCCACGGGGTCGGGCGGGCTGGCCAGGGTCAGCGCCGGGCAGGCAGCCGCAACGCCCGCGACAAACCGCTCGGACAGCGCCACCGAACGGGCGCGGATATCGGCCATCGCCACCCCGTCCCAGACATCGAGTGCCGCATCGAGCACCGCCATCTGCAGCACCGGGGGCGTGCCGACCCGCATCCGTTCGACGCCGGGCGCGGGCCGGTAGTCGGGCTCGAAGGCGAACGGCGCGGCATGGCCGAGCCAGCCGGCCAGCGCCGGCTCGATCGTGTCGGCAAGGTCCGGCCGGACATAGATGAAGGCCGGCGCGCCCGGCCCGCCATTGAGGTATTTGTAGGTGCAGCCGGCGGCGAATTCGGCCCCCGACCCGGCCAGATCGACGGGCACCGCGCCGGCCGAATGGGCCAGGTCCCAGATCGCCACCGCGCCGGCATCCCGGGCGGCCCGGTCAGCCCGGCCATGTCGTGCATCCGCCCGGTGCGATAATCGACATGGGTCAGCAGCAGCGGCGGCGACCTCGTCGCTCAGGGCCCCGGCCACCGCCTCGGGCGGCACGATGCGCAATTCGTGGCCCTGCCCAGCATCCGCAAAAGCCCCTGCGCCATGTAGAGATCGGTCGGGAAGTTGCCGCTGTCCGAGAGCACCACGCGGCGCCCGGGCCGAAGCGCCAGCCCGGCTGCGAGCGCCTGAAAGATCTTCACCGACAGCGTATCGCCCATGGTGATCGTGCCGGGCGCCGCCCCGACGAGCCGGCCGATGCGCGCGCCGACGCGCGCGGGTGCGGCCATCCAGCCGGCCCGGTTCCAGGCCGTGATCAGCATGCGGCCCCATTCGTCGCGCAGCACGGTCGCGGCCCGTTCGGCCGCGCCCTGCGGCAGCGGACCCAGCGAATTGCCGTCGAGATAGACCACCCCCTCGGGCAGGTCGAACGCCGCCCGCGTTGCGGCGAAATCGGTCAAGCGCCGCCCGCGCGCACGACCAGCACCGAACAGCTTGCATGGCGGACGACGCGCGCCGCGTTCGGCCCCAACAGATAGTCGGCCAGCGCGGGCGTGTGCGAGGCCATCACGATGGTGTCCACGCCCAGCCTCCCGGCGGCCTCCAGCAGCCGGTCATAGACCCGGCCATGCAGCACATGGGGGTGGACATCGACCCAATCGGGGATATGCGCGGCCACCCAGTCGGTCAGCTTTCGGCCGACCTCCTTCAGGGCGCGTTCCTCGAAGCCCTGCTCGAAATAGCTGCCCACCACCGACAGGCCGAAATCGGGCACCACGGTGACGACATGCAGCACGCTGTCGGGGTTGCACAGTTTCAGGGCGGCGGGCAGCGCATGTTTCCAGCTCGCCTCGGCCGAAAGGTCGACAGGCAGCAGCAATGTCTTGAACATCGGACTTGCTCCTTCAGAAGGCCGGTTTGGTCTGGCGCCGCCTTTGCAGCAGGATCACCAGCCCCAGCAGCAACAGCGCCGGGATGTAGAAGATCTGCGCCGGCAGGCGCGCCGCGGGCACCTCGACCCGGCAAGCGCCACCGGCACATCGGCATAGAAGTCGAAATCGCCAAGTTGCTCGGCCATCGCCGACCCGAACATCGGCTCGTCGAGCCGGATCGCATCCCCGTCGGGATAGAGCAGCAGCCCCGAACTGGCCAGCCGCTCGGCCCCGGTCGCGCCCTCGGCATAAAGGCTCAGCGTGGTCTCGTGGGTCTCGCCGATGGCGTCGATATCGGGGCCGCTGACGGTCAGCCGCAGCGCCGTACCCTCGGCCACCTCGCCCAGCACCTGTTCGAATTGCGCCGGTTCGACGCTGCGGAAGGGCGACTGGACCATGTCGAGCCAGACATTGGGCACGAACAGGGTGAAGGCGACCAGCAGCAGCGCCAGGCTTTCATGGATGCGCGAGCGGGCCAGGAAATAGCCCTGCGTCGCGGCGGCGAACAGAAGCATCGCGATGGTCGCGGTGACAAAGACGGAGCCCGCCTGCAGCAGGCCCTGCCAGGTGCCCAGATCGACCCCATAGAGGATCAGCGCCGGGTTGAAGATGAACAGGAACGGCAGCGCCACGGTGCGCAGGCTGTAGAAGAACGCGGTGAAGCCGGTCTTGATCGGGTCGCCGCCCGACACCGCCGCGGCGGCAAAGCTGGCGAGGCCCACAGGCGGCGTCACATCGGCCATGATGCCGAAATAGAACACGAACAGATGCGCCGCGATCAGCGGCACGATCAGCCCCTCCTGCGCGCCCAGGCTGACGACGACCGATGCCATCAGCGACGAGACGACGATATAGTTCGCCGTGGTCGGCAGCCCCATGCCGAGGATCAGCGGAAAACAGCCCGATCAGCACCAGCATCACGATCAGGATGCCGCCCGACAACTGTTCGACCAGGGCGGCCAGTTCGGTGCCGATCGGGGTCTTGGTGACGGTCGCCACGATGATCCCGGCCGCCGCCGTCGCCACGCCGATGCCGATCATGTTGCGCGCCCCGGCGATCAGCCCCTCGCGCAGATCGACAAGCCCGGCCATGAACTGGGCACCCATTTCCGCGCCCTGGCCGCGCATCCACGCCTTCAGCGGGCGCTGGGTGACGATGATGAACAGCATCAGCGACGTGGCGAAGAAGGCCGATTTCGCCGGGCTTTGGCGTTCGACCATCAGGAACCAGACCAGCACGACGATGGGCAGGATGTAGTGCAACCCGGTGGCATAGACCTCTTTCACCGTGGGCAGCACGATCTTTTCGGCGTTCGGGTCGTCGACCTCCAGATCCGGGCGGCGGGCGGCGACCGCCACCAGCCGACATAGAGGCCCAAGAGGGCCACCAGCGTCACCGGGCCGGTCAGCCCGGGCGCCGCGGCGCGCAGCGCATCGACCCCATAGATCAGCGCGGTGAAGCCCGCGCCCGCCACGGCAAAGCCGACCAGAAACTTCCAGATCATTCCGGCAAAGCTCTTGGCTTCGCCAAGTGCTGGCATGTCCTTCTTCAGCGCCTCCAGATGCACGATATAGACCAGCGCGATGTAGGAAATGACCGCCGGGATGAAGGCGTGCTTGATCACCTCCAGATAGGGGATACCGATGAACTCGACCATCAGGAAGGCGGCCGCGCCCATCACCGGCGGCATGATCTGACCGTTGACCGAGGACGCGACCTCGACCGAGCCGGCCTGTTCGGCGGTGAAGCCCACCCGCTTCATCAGCGGGATGGTGAAGGTGCCGGTGGTGACCACATTGGCAATCGACGAGCCCGAGATCACGCCGGTCATCGCGCTGCCCACCACGGCGGCCTTGGCGGGCCCGCCGCGCAGATGGCCAAGCCCGGCAAAGGCAAGCTTGATGAAATAGTTGCCCGCGCCCGCCTTCTCCAGAAGCGAGCCGAACAGCACGAACAGGAACACAAAGGCGGTGGACACCCCCAGCGGGATGCCGAACACCCCTGCCGTGTCGAGCCATTGCGCGGTGATCAGACCGGTGAAGGACAGCCCCTCATGCTCGATCAGTTCGGGGATCAGCCAGCCGGTGCCGAAATAGGCATAGGCCAGAAACAGCGAGCCGACGATGGTCAGCGCCGGACCCAACGCGCGGCGCGACGCCTCGAGCAGGACCACGATCCCGACGGCCCCCAGGATCACCTGCGTTTCGGTCGGCAGCCCCGACCGCGCGGTCATCGCCAGCTGGTCCGAGAACCAGAACACGTAGAAGGCGCACCCGCCCCCCACCGCCGCCAGCGTCCAGTCGGCCAGCGGCACCCGGTCGCGGGGCGAGCGTTTGAAGGCGGGATAGGACAGGAAGGCAAGAAGGATGGCAAAGGTCAGGTGGATCGGCCGGGTCTGCGACGAATTCAGCACCGGCAGGTATTGCGCGAACCACAGCTGCGGCTGCGCGATCCAGAGCTGGAACAGCGACCAGGCCAGGGCCAGGCCCGCGATCAGCCAGGCGACAATGCGGCTGGACGGATCGCGGGCGCCCGAATCGACCGACGCGACCAGATCCTGCAGTTCCTCATCGGTGAATTGCCGCCCCCGGCCCGGCTGCTGTTCCACCATCACACGCCTCGCCATTCATCGGAAAGGGCCGGGACGCGCCTGCTGCACGCGCCCCGGCCCGGGTTCAGTCAGGATGCAGGCTGCCGATCACTCGATCAGGCCGGCTTCGCGGTAATACCGCTCGGCCACCGGGATGCAGCGGTGCCGACAGCCCGTCCTGGGCCATCTCGGACGGGTCGAGATCGGCGAAGGCCGGATGCAGGGCGCGGAACTGGTCGATGTTCTCGAACACCGCCTTGACGACCTCATAGACCACATCGTCGGGCACGTTGGCCGAGGTCACGAAGGTCGCGCCGACGCCAAAAGGTCGTGGTATCCTCGTCATTGCCGCGATACATGCCGCCCGGGATCGTCGCGGTGCGGTAATACGGGTTCTCGGCGACCAGCATGTCGACCGCCTCGCCGGTCACGTCCACCAGCACCGAATCGCAGGCCGTGGTCGCCTCCTGGATCGAGCCCGAGGGGTGGCCGACCGTGTAGACCATCGCATCGATGTTGTTGTCGCACAGCGCCTGGCTCTGCTCGGCCGCCTGCAGTTCCGAGGCGACCGCGAAGTCGTCCCATGGTCCAGCCCTTGGCGTCCATCAGCACCTCCATGGTGCCGCGCTGGCCCGAACCCGGGTTGCCCACATTGACCCGCTTGCCCAGCAGATCGTCGAAGCTCTCGATGCCGGCATCGGCGCGCGCCACTACGGTGAACGGCTCGGGATGGACCGAGAAGACGGCGCGCAACCCCTCGAACGGGCCCTGCTCCTCGAAGCGCGAGGTGCCGTTATAGGCGTGATACTGCCAGTCCGACTGGGCCACCCCGAAATCGAGCTCGCCACCGCGGATCGCGTTGATGTTGTAGATCGAACCGCCGGTCGATTCCACGCCACAGCGGATGCCATGGCCCCTCGTCGCCGCTGCGGCCGCGGTTGACCAGCCGGCAGATCGCGCCGCCGGTGGGATAGTAGACCCCCCGTCCACCCCCCCGGTGCCGATGGTGATGAACGTGTCCTCGGCACTCGCGGCCGGCGCCATCAGCGCCCCGGTCGCGAGCGCGGCAAGCGTCAGTTTCAGTCTGGCGGTCATATTCGTCTCCCTTGATCGTTGATTTCGGACCCGGCGGGGCCGGCGGCCATCGGCCGGGCACACACCGGTTCGAAACGATGCGCAGAACGGCCGTCCCGGCCATCCTCCCCCGGGTCGCATTGTGCGTCCCGAACGTTTGCAGTCGAGCAACTTCAGCACCAGCTTCATGGTGCCAACCGCCATCGCTTTGGCAGCAAATCCGAAGGTCTCGACCAACTCAATCTCGATCTGCTCGAAGATGCCGAGATCGTCGAGGCGGGCTGAGGCGCAGGCCAAGCCACCATCCCCGACAAAGGATGCTGAGAAGCCAAAGCGTCAGCACAGCCGCAAGCCCTTGCCAGATCATCTGGACCGGGAAGATGAGGAGCTGTCGCCCGGGCGATGAAATGCGGTCCGCTGCCGGTGGCGCTCTGCGCACTTTGGGCGAGGATGTGACCGAAGAAACTGGAATATGTGCCAGGACGCTTCAAGGTGAAGCGGATCATTCGTCCGCGCAAAGCCTGTTCGTGCTGCGAAGCCATCGTGCAATCGCCATTCGCCATTGTCGCTCGGACCAATGGCGCGACAAGGCTCATCATCGCGCCCCATCGAACGCGGGCGGCCAGGACCCGGCTTGCTGGCCCATGTTCTGGTTAGCAAATATGCCGATCACCTGCCGCTCTATCGCCTGAGCCAGATATTTGCCCGTGAAGGCGTTGATATTGATCGCTCCACCATGGCCGACTGGGTTGGTCGCTCAACAACCCTGCTGGAGCCACTCGCGGATGCGATTGGCGGATCGTGCGGCGCGGCCCGGCGCTTTTTGCCGGACGACACCCCGGTAAAGATGCTGGCCCCCGGCAACAAGAAGACCAAAAACGGCGCGGGTTTGGACCTATGTGCGTGACGAACGCCCTTGGGCCGGTCAGTCGCCACCTTGCGCGTGGTACCAGTTCACGGTGGACCGCAAGGGGGAGCATCCCGTCTCTCACCTCTTGGGCTACAAGGGCTGGGTGCATGCGGATGGGTGAAGCCCGGTTCGCGCAGCGACAATCGGTCCGGGGGGGCTGTTGAATAACCTCGGTCATGTAGCTGGGAGCGGCGTCCACCGGGCGCAGCGTCCCGCAGGCGTGCGGTGGATAAGGAATGTGGCGATGGCCGATTTCTTGAGGTTCATGGCGATGGCGGTCAGGAGGGCCTGTATCTTCGTGTTTTCGAGACCCCTGCGGATGGCTCTGTTCAGTCCATGAAGCGTCTTGGCGGTGCCGTGTGTGCCTTCCACTCGCCAGCGGTGGCGGGAGTAGATCGCGTGTTCTTCGTCACCCCATGCCGTGCGATTGCGCCGGGCCCGCAGGATAGTCGCATGGTTGGCGACGATATGCACCCGACGGGATGGCACACCTTGCGGCAGGCACTGCGCCTTGAGAGGGCAACGCGCGCAGTCGCGCCGGTCGGCACGATACCACTTGCCGGATTTCGTGCTGTTACGGGGTTTGAGCCGCTTCTTCGCCGGACACCGGACAACGTCGTGATGGGGATCGAACTTGAATCGCCCGGTCGCAAAGCCCTTCGCGCCCCTGCGGCGCGTGGTGCGAAGGGGCGGAATGACCGCTTCGATCTGGCGTCGTTCAAGCGCGGCGTATACCCGCCCCACGCCATGGATCGTGTCCGCCGTGATCCGGTCCGGGGGAGCCCAACTGTGTCTTCGATGGCGTCGAGGCGCTCTTCGAACCGGCCCGTGTCATGCTGTTCACCGGTCACAATCTCGTCGTGCCGAAGGCACGCCTGCGGCGTGACATCGACCACGACGCCTTCCTGGTCATCCACCGCCGTGTGCTGCTTGCAGGTTGGCCGCAACGGCGCCTTCGACGACGTTGCCGTCGCCAGCGGTTTCTCGAACCGGTGGCGCAACCGCTGGCAACTCGCATCCGGATCCGTGCGGCAAAGCTTCTTGAACGCGCCGCTCGTGCGCGCATCCCGCTCGGTGTTATTGGCCTTCTCCACCGCATCGAGATGGCGCGCGAACCCGTGCATCCATACTGACATTCGCACCGGATCAGACTGGCATCGATGCGGACCGTCTCGGTCGAAACAAGCCCGGCCAACCGGCACTGCTGCACAACACGGACAAAGACCCGGCGAAAGACGTCTTCGCCCCAGCGTTGGCGGATGCGCGTCAGCGAGGAATGATCCGGCAGGGCCTCGTGCAGCGCGTAGCCGATGAACCAGCGGATCGCGAGATTGACCTGTGCCTCGCGCATCAAACCGCCGGTCATGCACAAAGCCGGGGAGGAAACCCGCCAACATCAGCCGCACTGTAACCTCGGGGTCGATACCGGGCCGGCCGTTATCAGCGCAATAAAGGCCGCCTACTTCAGCGCGAAGCCACCCAAGATCGAGGACATGATCGATCTTCACCAGAACGTGGTCATCGGGAACCGAACTCCGCAACGACCCGTGATGAACAGTTCCAACTGATCTCGTTCTTTCCGCCCCAACATCGCAGCCTCCCAATACCTCATAGCGGAAGTGAATCAGGAGCTCGGGGCTTTTTCAACAGCCCCCGGGGACCGATTGAGGGCTGAACGGGCGGAGCCCTGGCCGGGTTCAACGGCTGTTCGGCGATGACAAAGCCGACGAGATGGCGTGCATGGCGCATGTCAGGCGCAAATTCGTGGACGTCTTCTCCTCACAGGGCAGTGCCATCGCCGAAGAGGTCATCCGCCGGATTGCGCTTCTCTATACCATCGAGAAGGAGATCAGGGGCATGGCA
>JAEPEX010000146.1_pt1 | contig 17013 bp, 14 predicted proteins | sample 9130951 | NCBI WGS metagenome assembly JAEPEX01 (sample SAMN17228542, study PRJNA684324) | microbial mat metagenome | biome: saline marsh[ENVO:00000054]; feature: microbial feature [ENVO:01000007], biofilm[ENVO:00002034], sulphate-reducing...; material: estuarine water [ENVO:01000301]|estuarine... | reverse complement strand
CCCGTCCGGCGAGGCGTCCTGCTCGATGATACGCTCCAGCTCCGCGCCGGGCATCACCACGATCACAAGCGTCAGGTTCGCAAACCCGTCCGCCTCGACAGCGTAGCTTTCAATCAGCCCCGCCTTCACGCCTTCTGGCACAAGCACCAGAACCTGTTGATGCGCAAAGCCCTTGGTGGCTTCGACGCCCAGCTCCAGCCGTTCGCCGTCTTCCAGCGTGTAGACCTGAATGTCCTCGCCCAACGCCGAAGCGAGGCGCGGCATGAGCAGGCCCGGCTCTTCGTCCTGCTCGGCCCAGGCGTCAGGCTCGCGCGAGATGGTGAAGGTCAGAACGCCCGGCTCGGCGGGCAGTTTGCCCACCACCGTGCGCAGATCGGTCCATTTCCACTCTTCCACGCGGCGATTGGGCAGGCCCTGTTCAGAGAGGAGAGCACGCAAGGGTGCGTCCTCGGGCAGCTGACCAATCAGCGCCGTCTCCATATCAGTCAGTTTGACAGCCGCACCCATTACGCCGCCTCGCCTGCGTATTTGTCATAGCCTTCTTTTTCGAGCTTGTGCGCCAGCTCCGGGCCGCCGGTCTCCTGGATCCGGCCCGCCGCCATCACATGCACCACATCCGGTTTGAGGTAATCGAGAAGACGCTGATAGTGGGTGATCACCAGCATGCCGCGCTCTTCATTGCGCAGGGCGTTCACGCCGTCAGCGACGACTTTCAGCGCGTCGATGTCGAGGCCGGAATCCGTCTCGTCGAGGATCAGGAATTTCGGCTGCAGCATCAGCGCCTGGAAAATCTCCATGCGCTTCTTCTCGCCCCCCGAGAAGCCCACATTCACCGGGCGCTTGAGCATGTCATTGCTGATGCTCAGCTGGGCGGCGGCTTCGCGCGCCAGCTTCATGAAAGCCGGCGCCGGCACTTCATCCTCGCCGCGCAAACGCTTTTGCGCATTCAGCGCTTCCTTCACAAAGGTCAGCGTCGGCACGCCGGGGATCTCCACCGGATACTGGAAGGACAGAAATACGCCCGCTGCGGCGCGTTCTTCCGGCGCCATCTCGGCGAGGTCCTGACCGTCAAAGCTCATGGAGCCGCCGGTGATCTCATATCCGTCACGGCCCGACAGCACGTAGGACAGAGTGGACTTGCCGCAGCCATTGGGGCCCATGATGGCGTGCACCTCGCCCGCCGGGACTTTCAGGCTGACGCCCTTGAGAATTTCACGGCCGTCGCCGTCTTCCGCATCCACACGCGCTTTGAGATCGTCAATCACCAACATGGTCGTCTTCCTTGTCGTCGCGCCGGCGCATGAGAGGGAGGCCGGCTCGAACCCTTATTCGTTTCGGCGCTCGCCCTGGGCGCGCGCCATCTCGTCTCGTCCTACAGCTCCGCCTCACAGGCGGTCAGCAGGGTGTTTGCATCCAGCCCCGCCGCGTCAAACGCCGGGCCGGGGGTCAAAACGCAGGCGCGATCCGCCAGATCGCTGTCCAGCGCATAAGCCAGAACCAGCCCGTCATCAGAGAGCACATAGGCGTGGTAGCCATATCGAACCGCAGAGCTGCGCGAGGTGATGCCCAGAAGGCCCGTATCCTCATCGCGCTCAAGCCCCAGACCGCTCACTTCGCCCGCGGGCTCGAAGCGCCCGTCCACGAGATGCCGAATGCGATAGACCGTGTTCACATTGCCGGTGAAGTCCGGGATGATCAGCTCAGGATCGCCATCTTGATCAAGGTCTTCCAGTGACGGCGCCGACATGGCGTCGCCATGCTCTTCGTCAAAGCTCTGCAGCTCCGCGCCGTCTTCCAGCGCCAGCAGGCGGAAGTCATAACCGCCGTCAGTGGCCGTATAGATCAGGCCCATTGTGTCGCTGACGGATTGAACGCAGCCTTCGGCAAGGCCCTCGCCGCACATGGCGAGGCGGGCGGGTGAAGGCACTTCAGACGGCGTTTCTGTCTCACTACAAGCCGCCACAAACGAAGCGCCGAGAAAGACACAGCCGAGCCATGGGAAAGGCATCAGACGTATCACTCCACACTCCCTTGCGGCGAAACTTTCAGAACTCGCACAAAGGCACTCACGTTATCCTCTGGACCATTCAAGATAGCCTTCTCGACCTTGGCCAAGGGGAAAAGAGTGCTTCCATTTCCGGACAAAACAAAAACCGTTGAAGGCGTTGGCGCATCACCCAGCAATTGTTTGTGCTGAGGGTTTTCTTGAATCCACTCCTTAAAGGAAAACCAGTTATATTCTTTAGAGCTAGCGCGCCTTAACACCTCACCGACATAAGCTCCGACACGGATGACTGTGAGATCGAACCCTTTTTGCTCTGAAACTGGTTTGCTAAAGAGTTTTGGCCCTGTCTGCTTCAGATGAAGCTTACCTAGATAAGCATCGATGAACTTCAAAGATTCCTCTGAGTAGTCCAACCCGGCTCGATATAGATGAGACCCAGCCAGTACGGAGCTCTCATCACCTATCAAGGCACTAACGAAATCTTGGACAGTTTCATTTACTGGAGTCACCCCACGCTCCCTTCGAGCGAGACCTTCAGCAAAGCCTGGGCTTCCACAGCGAACTCCATGGGCAGTTCCTGAAGCACTTCACGGCAGAAACCGTTCACCAGCAGAGCCACGGCGCTTTCTTCATCAAGGCCGCGCTGGCGGGCGTAGAAGAGCTGTTCTTCTGAGAGCTTGGAGGTGGTCGCCTCATGCTCCAGCGTCGCCTTGGGCGTCTTGCATTCGATATAGGGCACGGTGTGCGCCCCGCAGGTATCGCCGATCAGCAGGCTGTCGCATTGGGTGAAGTTCCGCGCGCCCTCCGCTTTTGAATGGACCGAAACCAGCCCGCGATAGGTCTGGTCCGATTTGCCCGCCGAGATCCCCTTGGAAATGATGCGCGACTTCGTATTGCGGCCCAGATGGATCATCTTGGTGCCGGTGTCGGCTTGCTGACGGCCATTGGTCACCGCGATGGAATAGAACTCGCCCTGGCTGCCATCGCCCTTCAGGACGCATGAGGGGTATTTCCAGGTGATCGCAGACCCCGTCTCGACCTGGGTCCAGCTGACCTTGGAGTTCCGGCCGCGGCAGTCAGCGCGCTTGGTGACGAAGTTATAGACCCCGCCCTTGCCATCTGCGTCGCCCGGCCACCAGTTCTGGACGGTGGAGTATTTGATTTCGGCGTCATCGAGCGCCACCAGCTCCACCACGGCGGCGTGCAGCTGGTTTTCATCACGCATGGGCGCGGTGCAGCCCTCGAGATAGGACACATAGGTGCCCTCGTCCGCGATGATCAGCGTGCGTTCAAACTGGCCGGTGCCTTCGGCGTTGATCCGGAAATAGGTCGACAGCTCCATCGGGCAGCGCACGCCCTTGGGCACATAGACGAAGGAACCGTCCGAGAAGACCGCGCTGTTGAGCGTAGCGAAGAAATTGTCCGTCACCGGCACGACCGAGCCGAGATATTTCTTGATCAGCTCGGGGTATTCGTGAACCGCCTCGGAGATCGGCATGAAGATCACGCCGGCCTTGGACAGCTCTTCCTTGAAGGTCGTCACCACCGAGACGGAATCAAACACCGCATCCACGGCCACCTTGCGCTGCGACCCTTCGGTGCGCGCATCGGCGGCGCTGGCGTCCGCGCCTTCAACGCCGAGCAGGACTTCCGCCTCTTTCAGCGGAATGCCGAGCTTCTTGTAGGTGTCGAGCAGTTCTTGAGGAACTTCATCCAAGCTCTTGTATTTCGCAGAGTCTTTCGGCGCGGCGTAGTAATAGGCGTCCTGATAGTCGATTGGCGGATAGCCCACTTTCGCCCAGTCCGGCTCGGCCATCTGGGTCCAGCGGCGATACGCTTCCAGACGCCAGTCGAGCAGCCAGTCAGGCTCGCCTTTCTTGGCCGAGATGAAGCGCACGGTGTCTTCGCTCAGACCCTTCGGCGCGCGCTCTTGCTCGATCTCGGTGGTGAAGCCGTACTTGTACTTGTCAGATTCAAGCTGACGAACGTCTTCGATGGTTTCCTTGACCGCAGGCATAAGCCGCTTCCTTTTTACTCTCAGACCGCCGCGCGGGGGCGCAGGCGGGTGTATTCACTCAGCCAGGCGTTCGCAAACGCCTCGATATCGTCTTGGGTCGTCGTCCAGCCCAGCGAAATGCGCAGCGCGCTTTCCGCGTCTGCAGATGACGCCCCCATGGCCTCCAGCACCTTTGATTTTCGCACCTTGCCCGACGAGCAGGCCGATCCGGCGCTGACGGCGAAACCGTTCAGATCCAGCGCGATCACCTGGATCTCGCTGGGCCAGCCCGGCGCGGACAGACACAGCGTGTTGTCGAGCCGGTTCTCGCGTTCACCCCAGATCGTCAGCTCGGGAGCCCCCGCCTGAAGCCGGGCTTGCAAAGTATCCCGCAAACCCTTGATCCGGCTTAGTTCTTCGTCAGAGCCCGCTGCAGCCACAGCTGCGCCGAAGCCGGCGATCCCGGCCACATTTTCAGTGCCCGCCCGTCGGCCTTTTTCCTGGCCGCCGCCAATCATTTGCGCCGCGACACCGGCTTCACAGGCCACCGCCAGAGCGCCGACGCCTTGAGGACCGCCGACCTTGTGCGAGGACAGCGCGGCGAAGTGCGCCATGGAGCCCGCAAAATCAAAGCCCGCCTTGCCCAGCACCTGAACCGCGTCAATGTGATACAGATGGCCCGCCTCGCGGATCATCCGGCCTGCCTGCTCATAGGGCTGGATCACGCCGGTTTCGTTATTGGCCGCCATCAGCGCGAACAGGATTGGCGTTTCACCTTCTTGCTCAGCGCGTTGCAGGCGATTTTCAAGCCAATGGATGTCCGCCGTTCCGTCAGCCGTCACCGGCCAGACTTCACACGGAACACCAAGCTTTTGCGCAGCAGCGCCGACCGCTTCATGCTCGATCGCGGACACGATCACACGCGTCGCGCCGGCCGCGATACCGGCCTTGAGACCGAGATTGTTCGCTTCGGTGCCGCCCGAGGTGAAGACCAGGTCTTCCGCCCGCGCGCAGATTGCCTTGGCGATCACGCTGCGCGCCGCCTCGACGCGCGCACGCGCCGTCCGCCCCGGTCCATGAACCGAAGACGGATTGCCGGCCGCGCCAAGCGCGTCGAGCACGCTGTCGCGCGATTCAGGCCTGATCGGCGCCGTGGCGTTATGATCGAGATAGACCGTCACTCCGCCGCCGCCTCCAGCGCCGTGTTCGCCGTGCGGCGCCCCATGGACAGGCCCATCACCCGGCGTTCCAGCACGTCTTCCAGAGTCACATCACTCAGGAAGAGATGGATATGCCGGCTCAGCTCATCCCACAGGTCGTGGGTGACGCAGCGTCGTCCGCTTTCCAGGCAGCCGGCCGCCTTGCCCTGGCACCGGGTCACGTCCACCGGCTCTTCAACCGCCAGCATGATGTCGGCGATACGGGTTTCATTGAGCGCTCGACCCAGCTTGTAGCCGCCACCCGGGCCGCGCACGGATTTAACGACGCCGGCGCGGCGCAGCTTTGCGAACAATTGCTCTAGATAGGAGAGCGAGATTTCCTGGCGCGAGGCGATGTCACCCAGCGGCACAGGACGCTCTAGGCTGGCCTGGGCGAGATCGACCATGGCCATCACTGCATAACGCCCCTTGGTGCTCAGCTTCATGACATTATCCTTGGCTAACCCGTACAAATAAGCGCGGCGCGCTCGCATTGTGCGGCCCGGCCGTGTTATGAGGCCGATCCGATTGTCTAACAGCGCTCGCGTATCAGGGAGCTAGTATCCCCAGCGCGAGAGTCAAGTATTAGGACTTGGTTTTCGCATACCCCTTGCACCACCTGGAAATCAATTCCTGAGTGCAGAGCTAGGGAAATTGAAGCAGGACCCGTAAGCTTTCCATGCCCGACGTTATCATTCCCGGCCCGGCCGGCCGCCTTGAAGGCAAATACAGCCCGTCCAAGACCCCTGGCGCTCCTGTCGCACTGATCCTGCACGCCCACCCGCGCGGCGGCGGTCATATGGACACGCCGGTCAGCACCATGATGTATGACGAGTTCAAGGAACGCGGCTTCTCTGTGCTGCGGTTCAATTTCCGCGGCGTCGGCCGCAGCCAGGGCACGTATGACCAGGGCCTGGGCGAACTGTCAGACGCCGCCACGGCGCTCGACTGGGCGCAGGCGCACAACCCCAATGCGTCGTATTGCTGGGTAGCCGGGCATTCCTTCGGCGCCTGGATCGCCATGCAGCTTCTGATGCGCCGCCCAGAGATCGCCGGCTTCATTTCGGTGTCTCCGCCCACCAACATGTATGATTTCAGCTTCCTGGCGCCCTGCCCGGCGTCCGGCCTGATCGCGCATGGGGAATCAGACGCCATCGTCCCGCATGACGAGATGGAGCGCGCCATGAGCAAGGTGCGCACCCAGAAGGGCATCATCATCACCCACGACATCATCAAGGGCGCCGGCCATCTGTTCACCGACCATCTGGAACCGCTGGAAGCGTCTGTGAAGACCTATCTCGACAAGCGGCTTCCTGAAGTGGATGTCGAACGCGCCGAGATGGCGAACACCGGCAAGCGCTAGGCCGCCAGTCGACTCGCCTGCACATTTCAAAAGCCCCGGCCTGTCAGGCCGGGGCTTTTTGTTTGCGCTCAGAGGTCAACCGCTCAAGGGCGCGCGATCCGGCCGCCCGTAAGCGGCTTTGCAATGCCTGTTGTGCCCGGAAAGCTGAGCGGCAAGCCGCGCAGCGTTCGCGCCGCCAGCACCGCAAAGGCTTCCGCCTCGATCAGATCACCGCGCCAGCCGATCGCTTCCGCGCTGCAGACCGACATCCCTGTGACTTCGCTGATACGGCGCAAAAGATCCGCATTTTTCCGACCACCACCGCAGACGATCAGCCGCTCGGGACGTTCAAGACAAGCCGCCAGCCCCTGGCCAATGGCTTCAGCAGTGAACTGGCTCAGCGTCGCCGCGCCGTCTTCCACCGTCAAATTGCGCGCCGCATCGAGGGAAAAATCCCAACGGTCGAGCGATTTGGGGCCTTCCAGCTCGAAATGCGGGTGCGCGAGCAAGTCCTCGAGCCCCGCCTCATGCACGCGGCCTTCAGCCGCCAAGGCGCCATCCCGATCCATCGACTGCCCCGTGCGTTCCTCCACCCAGGCGTCGATCAGTCCGTTGCCGGGCCCGGTGTCGAACGCATCCAGCGATCCGTCCGCACGGATCAGGGTCAGATTGGCGACGCCGCCAATGTTCAGAACGCCCAAAGGCCGTTCAAGACCCGATCCTTGCGCCAGCACGGCGTGATAAATCGGCGCCAACGGCGCGCCCTGCCCGCCAGCGTCCATGTCAGCGGTGCGAAAGTCATACGCCACCGGCACGCCCAGACGCTGCGCCAGCGCGGCGCCGTCACCCAGCTGACGGGTCCGGCCCGGGCGCCCCGGCTGTGGCGGTATATGGATCACCGTCTGGCCATGAAAGCCGACCAGATCAATCTCGGCCAATGTCAGCCCGGCGCGTTCGGCCACAGCTTCCACAGCGCGGGCATGGGTCTGGGTGAGCACGTCTTCGGCCTGCTTGAAAATCTCAGGCTCTGCACCCTCAAAACGCCAGTCGAGCGCAGCATCGACCGCCGCTTTCAACACCGCGCGCTCTTGCGGCGCGAACGCGGTTTCCGCTCCCGGCCCGAACCGCGTGATGGTCTCGCCGTCCGTCTCAAGCAAAGCGGCGTCCACGCCATCCAGCGAAGTGCCGCTCATCAAACCGATGCAGATCATGGCGTATCCTGTTGAGGCTCATCTGGAGCTGTGTCGGCAGGGTCTTCAGCGGCCACCGCCGGTTCGTCCGCAGCCGCCTCTTCGCGATCTTCGCGCGCTTGCTCCTGTTCAGCGCGGCGGTCCGCCTCCAGCGCGTCAAGCTCACGCTCCGCAGACGTACCTTCGAAGATGCGGCGAAACACGCCCGGTGCGAGCGCGGACAGCGGATTGGCGCTGACGCGCGTTTCACTGAACGGTCCGCTGACCGAAAACGTCACGCCGATAACGCCCTCACCGCGGCGCGAGGTCAGAAGCTCGCCCAGAACCGGAACCGAACCCAGAACCGAATTGACGCCGTATGAGGGCAAGAGCGTGCCGTTCACCGACATGCGTTCATCGCTGAAATCCACAAGCCCGTTCCAGGTCGCGCCGAGAGACGCCCCGGCGACGCGCGCTTCACGCATTTCAATGATGCCGTCCTGCCAGACAAACTCGCTCTCCAGTCGCTCAAAGCCGATGCCCTGACCGCTGAGCAAACCGCCCAGCCCTTCCAGCGAGCCGGCCGCCAGAATGCGCGCCAGCAAAGGCATGCGGTTGAGTGTGAACTCCGCCACTTCAATGTCGCCGCTCACACCACCCGGCTGTCCCAGAGGGGGCGCTTGCCCGTTCAGCCTCAAGGCGCCGCCGTAAATATTGTCAAACCCGGCGAAAGCGGAGAGCAGAAGGCCCGCGTCAGGGCCCAACGCGCTCAACCGACGCACGCCGGTGTCCGCTTCAGGTTCGAAACGCACGATGACCGGGCCCTGCGCCGCATCGGCCTCGAGAACAAAACGTTCAACACCTTCCGGCCGCACATTCAGCACCAGCCCCACATCCGTGAAACGCTGATCACGCACCAGAACCCGATCCAGAACGCCCTCAAAATTCACCGATGCGCCCAGGGTCGCGCCGCCGCCAGACGGCGCCGCGATCCCGAACAGGTCTTCAGCGTCCATGAAAGGGCCTTGAACCACGATCTGCAGCAATCCCTCCGGGCCGTCAGGACGGGAAATCTCTGCACTGAGATCCAGCCTGTCGCGAACGAACACCCGAGACGCCTGCGCGGCCAGCAAACGCCCGTCCGGCGCCAGTTCAGCACTGGTCTCGAGCGCCACGTCTTCGCCGGTCAGCCGCAGACGGTCGAGCTGCACCGCGCCGTCTTCCGTGACCACCGCTTGCAGGGAGGCGGCGGCCGGCTCGCCGGCGGGTTTGTCCCACAACCCCGCAGGCAGGGCGATGGCCGCGTCCTGTAGATCGAGCTCCAGCGCCATTTGCGTGAAGGCGAGGCCTCGACCTTCGATCGTTGCGTCAACGCCCACCGCGCCATCCATGAAACGCCGCAGGGGCAAGCCGATCTGGTCCAGCTCCCGCGCGGTCATGACAGAGTTTACACGCACTTGCGTCGAGTTGACCTCCGGGTCGAGGCCGAACGTCTCCGTCCATACAAGATGAGCATCCGCCGACGCGATCTGTGCATCCCCTTCCGCGCGCAATCCTTCAGGATTGATCGTCAGGGTCACTGCGCCCTCAGAGAGCGCAATGCCGGGCGGCCCAGCCGGGCCAGAGACATCCTCAAACCGGCCCGTAATGTCAAAACCCAGATCCTCGGCCGGGACGGTGCGCAACATCGGACGGCGGATTTCAAACTCCAGCTCGCCCTGCCCCCCAAAGGCTGCAGGATCAAACCCGTACTCCGTCGAGAGATTGAGCGGCGGCTCACTGACGAGCGCCAGGAAGTCAGAGACGCCGCCCAGCCCCGTGCCGCCAAAGCGGGCCAACGCGCCTTTAGGGTTCAGCCGCGGGATGTCCACATAGATCCGCGTCGCTTCCAGCTCACCGATGGCGCCGCCCGCGCCTTCGAGGCTGAGCGAATTGCCCCGCAGCACTGCTTGACCTGACAGGCCCAGCAGCGGCGTCATCGTGCTCATATAGCGCACATCCGCATCGGAGAACTGGAAGCTGAGCGTCAGGTCCTCATCCGCAATCGTTTGTGCGGCCAGCGCCTGAGCCGTGAGATTGAGGTCCAGCGTCGCGCTGGTCACCCGACCGTCCAGAATGCTGTCTCGCACCCAGTCCCGGGCGCCGAGCGCAAAATCGACAGGCCAGTGATTAAGCACATCTGTCTTGGTCAGCTCGCCTTCAACCGGGCCGCTGAGTTTGACGGTCGGCAGCAGCCCCGCAATCGTCTGCTCTATCGCCAGGGAGCCCGTCATTGATGCTCGGGCGGCGGGCAGCACCGCGTCCAGCGTTTCAAAGCTGACCAGTCTTTCTTCAAGGTCCAGCGTTCCCGCCAGTTCGGCTGACCGCCATTGCAAGGGCTCGGGAAAGGCGCCGTTGAGATCAAGACGCCCTGCGCCAGAACTCAGCTCGTAGCGCGCCCGCCCCGGAATCGCGTCGTCATAGTCGGAGAAATCATAAAGCGCGCCGCTGAGCGACAAGGACAGAAGATCAGAATCCACATCCAGCGTCCGCAGATCAAGACGCCCCGCATCGACATCCAGCGCTGCGTCAATCAAGGCCTGGCGTATCTCCGTCTGCCCCCCGGCCAGGCGGACAACGCCGGACTGCGCCGCCATTTGCAGGCTGGCCTGGCGCAGGCCTTCCTCTCGCGAAGCGTCAAATACTAGGTGCATGTCAAACGGCGCGTCCAGCGCGGAGACGCCCGCGAACGGGCCCTGCAAAGGCGCAGAAGCCGCAGGCACCAGATTGGACAGCCGCGCCTCGACGAACACGCTCTCCAGAGAACGGCCTGTCTGCACATTCAGGGTGATCGGCGCCATGCCGGCGGAGGTGACCAACCCGCCCTCAGCCCGAAGCGACACCACGCCGTCCGACAGGTTCATCGCGCCGCCCATGCCCGTGAACAGCCCCGTCCAGTCATGATATTCTTCACGCACCTGCAAGGTCACGTCAGAGACGTCCACCATCAGCAAACGCGAAAACACCCGACTGGCCTGATCCATGTCGAAATCCGGCGAGACGCTGTCGGTGTCCTGAGCGGCGCCAAACCGGTCTTCCAGCGCGCCCAATCCCCCCGTCAGACGACCAAGCTCGTCGCGATACAGCCAGAGCGTGCCGCCGCGCGCTTCAAGGCTCACCGGCGCAATCCGACCTGTCATCAAAAGGTCCAGCGCCAGCCCCGCCTCGATCAGGTCTGAGGAAATGACAACTTCGCCGCCCTCACGCGTGATGCTGACATCACGCGCGGTGATAACCAGCGCGGCGAGCGCAGGATCAAAGCTCAGTTCAAGATCACCAATCGCAGCCGCATCCCCCTGGACTGCTTCCAGAAGCACTTCCGTGACCACTGGGCGCATCATCTCGGCGTTGACCGGGCCTTCGGCGAGGCGCCACAGAGCTGCGCCAAACGCCACCACAGCCAGCGCCAGAAGCGCAGCGATGGCTTCAAGCACATACAGAAGGGACAGGCGGGCGATACGGCGCATGTGAACTCAAAGTCGGGTCGCGACTGGACGTGGCGGGGCGAATTGACAATCTTCCGGGCCAGAGCTTCGGAAATCATCATCAAGGACGACACTCATGAGCGAGCTTAAGCCCGGCGACAAGGCCCCAGACTTCACGCTTCCTGCAGATGGCGGCCGACAGGTGTCATTACGTGAGCTGAAGGGCAAATCCGTCGTCCTGTACTTTTATCCCAAGGATGACACGCCTGGCTGCACGAAGGAGGCCATCGGCTTTTCCGAGCATATTGACGCATTCGACGCCGAACACACGGTGGTCATCGGCCTGTCCAAGGACACCGTAGCCAAGCATGACAAGTTTCGCGACAAGCATGAGCTGAAAGTCATGCTGGCGTCTGACGAAGACGGCGTTGTCACCGAAGCCTACGGCGCCTGGGTGGAGAAGAACATGTATGGACGCAAATACATGGGCATTGAACGCTGCACCTATCTGATCGGACCTGACGGCGTGATCCAAAAAGTCTGGCGCAAGGTGAAGGTCAAAGGCCATGTGGAGGCGGTTCTGGACGCGGTGAAGTCTGCGTGACGGAACATAACTCCAAACCGTGCGTGATGGAGGCGGCGGCGCGCGTGGTCGCCACCCCCGCCCCTGACGACAAGACCCGACTGGCGCGGGAGACCGCCGCCGCTTGGCGGGCGGGCGCCCTCGCCTTGCCGGACAGGGACGCCCCCTGCCGAGCGCCGGATGCTCCGGGCCGGCCCCCGCACCCGGAGCTGAAACCACCGGGACAGACGCCGCGGCGGCGATTGGGCAGTCTTGAAGGCCGCTTCGCCCTGATGCATGCGGTGGCGCATATCGAGTTCAACGCCATTGATCTGCATTTTGACATGGTCGCCCGTTTTGCAGGCGATCCCAGGATCGCTGACGACCAACGCGCCAGCTTTGTGTCAGACTGGGTCAGCGTCGGCGATGACGAAGCGCGTCATTTCACCTTGGTGCGTGACCGCCTTCAGCAGATGGGCGGCGATTATGGCGATCTGGCCGCCCATGACGGCCTGTGGGAGGCGGCGCAGAACACGGCGCATGATCTGGCGGCCCGACTGGCCGTCGCCCCTCTGGTGCTGGAAGCCCGCGGTCTGGACGTCACGCCGCAGATGATCGAGAAGCTGACGAGTGTCGGCGATGCTGACAGCGTCGCCATCCTGAGTGTGATCTATGAAGAGGAAGTGGGCCATGTCGCTGCAGGGGCGCGCTGGTTTGATCATGTGTGCCGTGATGAGACCGACACGCCTGAACACTGCTTTCATCGGCTGGTCTCCACTTATTTCAGCGGCGCGTTGAAGCGCCCCTTCAACGATGACGCCAGGGCTGCTGCGGGCTTGCCGGGCTGTTTCTACGAACCTCTGGCTGAACAGCTTTCCTGAAACCAGGGCTTGCATCTGATGCCGACGCACCGGACATTTTCCAATGCGTCCCATAGGGACCGGAACAAGGCTTGCAACGGACCAGTTGATAAACGATGCGTTATCATGCGAGATAGCGCATCGAGGGGCGAGGATAGCGAGGCGAACGCAGTCGGATGGTGAAACGACTACTGGCCGGGCCGTGGGAGCAGATCAAGCAACGCTTCCCTGATCGGCAGATCTATCACCGGACCGAGGGTCAGGTGAGATACTTCGCTATCACGACCGAGATGCAACTCTCGGCTATCGGGGGCGTGTGTCTGCTGGCGGTCTGGCTGTCTTTGACGACTGTCGGCATGCTGCTCGACGGTCGCGCGGATCAGCGCGCCAAACAGCAATTCGCCCAGATCGAAGCTGAATACCAAAACGAAGTTGATGAAGCGCGCGCCGCCGAGGCCGCAGCCATCGCCTATATGGAATCGCGCACGGACGCCTTTGACCGCACCGCGGGCGAGTTCCAGATGCGCCACGATACGCTACGCCGTCTTCTCGACTTCGCCGACGATCTGTCTGTGGGTGAAGAACGCGAAAGCCCCAGCCTGGATGAGGGCCGGATTCTGATGGCCGCCTCACCCGCCGATCCCGATCCGCGCCAGGCCCTGGTTGACCCCGTCGGTGAAGAAGCCTTCGACGGCTTGGCTGAAGAGCGCGTCGCTGCGCTTCTGGCCGATCAGGAAGCGGCTCTCGCTGAAGCCGAGAACGCCGCAGAACGCCGCCTTGAGAATTTGCGCGCAGTTCTGCGCCTGACGGGCATGCGTGTGGATGAAGCCATGCAAGAAGGCCCGCTGGAAGATGAAGATGGCGGAACCGGCGGCCCTCTGATCAGTCTGGACCAGGCGCCGCTGTTCAGTGACGCGCTCAATCTGGACGACCCGTTCAATGCGCGCGTCGCCCGCATCGCAAACCGGATTGTGGAGAGCGAACAGGTGGAAAGCCTGCTCAACGCCACGCCTCTGGGTCTGCCGATTGAAGGCCCGTTCCGCGAAACCTCGCGCTATGGCGCTCGCATCGACCCGTTCACCCGCCGGCTGGCCATGCATGCCGGCAAGGATTTCGCCGCCTTTAGAAACGCACCTATTGTGGCGCCTGCGCCCGGTGAAGTCGTTTACGCAGGCTGGCGGGCCGGGTATGGTCGCACCGTCGAAGTGGATCACGGATACGGGTTCCGCACACGATATGGCCATCTTCACGCGATCGACGTTCGCCGCGGCGATGAGGTGGAGCTGGGCCAAAGACTGGGGGGGATGGGATCGACCGGACGTTCCACCGGCACGCATCTCCATTATGAAATCTGGTTCCGCGGCGAACACATTGACCCCGAAGATTACATAAGAGCCGGACGCTATGTTCACTAAAAAAGATACGCCCCCCAGCGACAACCAAGCCGCCGCCGTTCCTGCTCCGACCAAGAGGTCCGCCATGAAAGCCAAAGCCCCATCCATCCTGAGCGCTGATCTGAAAATCACCGGCTCCATCGTGTCCGACGGCGAAGTTCAGCTCGACGGCTCTGTGGAAGGCGATGTGCGCGCGACGGATCTCACCATCGGCGAGGAAGCCTCCATCAAGGGTGAAGTGGTCGCCGAGAACGTGGTCATTCGCGGCCGCGTCGTCGGCTCCGTGCGCGCGCGCCAGGTGCAGCTTTCCGCCACCGCCCGTGTGGAAGGCGATGTGATCCACGCCACGCTGGCCATTGAAAGCGGCGCCTTCTTTGACGGCCTGTGCAAGCGCTCTTCCGATCCGCTGTCGGACGCCAAATCCTCATCGGCGTCGTCCAGCAAGCCGGCCTCCCAGAGCAGCAGCGCCTCGACGCCGACCAGCGCCGCCTCCAACACCCCGCCGCCGGCCGCCGCCGCCAGCGCGGACAAGGCTGTCGCCAACGATCCTTTCACCTCGAAATCCTAGGGTTTCAGGTACAGACACAGAAAAAGGGCCGGCGTTTCGCCGGCCCTTTTTTTATTCCCGTCCGCAGCGCGCTTTAATCCTCGTCGGATTTGCCAACACGCTGAGCCAGCGCCGCCCCCATAAAATCGTCCAGATCGCCGTCCAGCACCCCTTGGGTGTCTGAGGTTTCGACCTGGGTGCGCAGGTCCTTGACCATCTGATAAGGCTGCAGCACGTAAGAGCGGATCTGGTGCCCCCAGCCGATATCGGTCTTGGATTCCGCATCCGCCTGGGCCGCCTCCTCGCGTTTTTGAAGCTCCAGCTCGTAAAGCCGGGCGCGCAGCATCGTCCACGCGTTCGACCGGTTCTTGTGCTGCGAGCGATCGGTCTGACACGCGACGACGATGCCAGTGGGCTCGTGGGTCAGACGCACGGCGGAATCAGTCTTGTTGATGTGCTGACCGCCCGCGCCGGAGGCGCGATAGGTGTCCACGCGCACATCCTTGTCCTCGATCTCGATCTCGATGGTGTCGTCCACCAGCGGATAGGTCCAGACCGACGCGAAACTGGTATGACGGCGACCGGAGCTGTCATAGGGCGAGATGCGCACCAGGCGGTGCACGCCCGCTTCGGTTTTCAGCCAGCCATAGGCGTTCTCGCCCTTGATCAGAAGGGTAATGGATTTCAGCCCGGCTTCTTCACCGGCCTGGGCCTCAATCACCTCAACCTTGTAGCCGGACTTCTCCGCCCAACGTGTGTACATGCGCGCCAGCATGGAGGCCCAGTCCTGCGCCTCGGTGCCGCCGGCGCCGGGATGGATTTCCAAATAGCTGTCATTGCTGTCCGCTTCGCCAGACAACAGGGCTTGCAGTTCAGCCTTGCCGGCGCGCGCTTTAAGCCCACGCAACGCGGTCGCCGCTTCCTCATAGAGCGCGTCATCGCCGTCCAGCTCAGCCATCTCGGCCAGCTCCAGCGTATCGGCGAGGTCGGTATCGATCTCGCGCACTTCGGTCATGGACTGGTCCAGCCGGTTGCGCTCACGCATGAGCGCCTGCGCCTCTGAGGGCCGATCCCACAAGCTGGGGTCTTCGGCCTTGGCGTTCAGTTCATCGAGTCGTTTCTCAGCCGTAGGCCAGTCAAAGACGCCTCCGTAGCAAGGCGGTGGACTGTTCGATGGCGTCTTTAAGTTCAGCGATCTCGGCGCGCATGGCGGATTTCCTGATAGTCTGGGAAAAGGGTCGGATCGGGTCGATAAACGAGGCGCAGCCCCCGGACAAGGGACTGCGCCTGTTGTCATCGTGTGAAACGGCGAGGCTGAGCGCTAGTAAAGCCCGCCCAGTGCGTCCTCGTCATCATCATCGTCGTCTGCATCGTCTTGCGCGCCCGAAGAGAAATCCACGCCCAACGCATTGGCGCCAAAGCTCAGCGTTTCCTCCGCATCGGTCTGACCGCGCTGAGGCTCGGTGCCGGGCTTGAACGCTTCCAGGATCACACCAGGACGTCCGATGACGGATGGCTCGCCGGTCTCGCGATCAATCGGCGCCAGGCTCACCCCGTCGGGCACGCGGAACGGCGCCACGGAATAGGTCTCAAGCGCCGCGCCCAGGAAATCGGCCGCCACCGGCGCGGCGACACGGCCGCCCGCCTCGCCCGAACCCAGCGGCCTGGGCGTGTCAAAGCCCACATAGACGCCGACCACCAGATCAGGACTGAACCCCACAAACCAGGCGTCGTGGAAATCATTGGTGGTGCCGGTCTTGCCGCCCAGCGGACGGCCCAGCGAGCGCAGCGCTGTGGCGGTGCCGCGCTGAACCGCGCCTTCGAGCATATGCACGATCTGATAGGAAGTGACCGGGTCGATCACCTGCTCGCCCAATTCGGGCAATTGCGGCTCCTGATGAGAGGGGTCATAGCCGCCGGGCACGTCACAGCCGACGCATTCGCGCTGGTCATGAATATAGATCGTCTCGCCTGAGCGGGCCTGAACCCGGTCGATCAGCGCCGGCTCGATCAGGCGGCCGCCATTGACCAGAGCGCCATAGGCGCCGATCAGCCGCATCAGCGTGGTCTCGCCCGCGCCCAGCGACATGGCGAGCGTGGGTTGAAGATCGTCATAAATGCCGGTCCGCTCGCCGATATCCACGATCGGCGCCATGCCCATATCCTGCGCCAAGCGCACCGTCATCACGTTCCGGGACAGCTCCAGCCCACGCCGCAGCGTGGAGGGACCATAAAACACCTCCGAATAGTTCTGCGGGCGATAAAAGCGCATCTCGGCGTCGCCCGACGCCACGAAAGGCGCGTCCAGAATGATGGAGACGGGCGTATAGTCGTTTTCAAGAGCGGCAGCATAGACAAACGGTTTGAACGAAGACCCCGGCTGGCGACGCGCCTGCACGGCGCGGTTAAACTGGCTGTGCTGGAAGGAATAGCCGCCCACCATCGCCAGAACCCGACCTGTGAACGGGTCAATCG
>JAEPEX010000081.1_pt1 | contig 17161 bp, 22 predicted proteins | sample 9130951 | NCBI WGS metagenome assembly JAEPEX01 (sample SAMN17228542, study PRJNA684324) | microbial mat metagenome | biome: saline marsh[ENVO:00000054]; feature: microbial feature [ENVO:01000007], biofilm[ENVO:00002034], sulphate-reducing...; material: estuarine water [ENVO:01000301]|estuarine... | reverse complement strand
GGATTGGGAAAAATCCATCGCAAGCGCAGAGGCTTGGGTCACCATCGCCCACATCCGACGCGTCACCCGCTACCTCGCAAGGCATGAAAATGATCGATTAGCTTTGAATCAGACTCTCAGGTTGGGCAGACCCCACGTCACGGCGGGGAACTTCCGGGGGCAGGTCATGACCGTTCGCCGCCTCCCCGCCCCGCCCCGCCGGCGCTGCAATCAGGCGGATCGCGCCGCGCGCCGCGCGCCACGATCTGCAGGCTGCCATCGGGCAAGGGTCGCTGCAGCGGCAGCGCTTCGGCCAAAGGCGCGGTCAGCCAGGTCTCGATCGCCTCGGAAGCGTCAGGATCACCGGCATCGCCTTGGGATGAACCGGCGCGACCTCGGCATTCGGCTCGGTCGTCAGAAATCCGAACAGATCATCCGTCGTTTCGCCATCGCGAACCTTGCGAACCGAGGCCCAGCGCGTCCACAGCCGGCGAAGAAGGCCCAGCGGCCGGTCTTCGCCCAGCGCGAACCACACCGGCTCCTTCGCCGCGCGCGCATCGTATTCGCAAAAGCTGGTAAACGGCACCACGCAGCGATGTCCCGTCCCCAGCCAGCGCCGCCAATGGCCCGAGGCGGTGTTGCGGATGTTGGTCACGCCGGGATCGGTGCGCCGCCCCTTCAATGCGAAGCCGGGCGAGGGCATGCCCAGCGCATCCGCGTCAGCACCCGTTCGCCGGCCGCCATCGCGACGACCGGGGCGCTCTGGTCAGGAAAGAGGCATGGGGGCAGATTGCCGGCCGCGTCGCGCATCGCGCGGGCGACCTCGCGGATCGCATCCTGCCCGCTTGTCAGGGAATAGAGGTTGCACATGGTCGTCAGCCCGCCGGATCGACCATCGCACACAGCATTTCGAACATCAGCGACACCCCAAGGAAGGCCGTGCCGCCCGAGGGATCGAAGGGCGGCGAAACCTCGACCAGATCGGCGCCGACAATCCGGACGCCACGCAGCAAACGCGCCGCCAGCAGCGCCTGCCACGAAGTCGGCCCGCCGATTTCCGGCGTGCCGGTGCCGGGGCGAAGGCCGGATCGACGAAATCGATGTCATAGCTGACATAGGTCGCGCCCTGCCCGACGATCCCGCGCGCCTCGGTCATGACATCGGCGATGCCGCGATCGTGCAGTTCCTCGACCGCGACCACCCGGATGCCATTTGCGTCGGCGAAATCGCGATCCTCGCGGTCATAGGCGGTGCCGCGGATGCCGACCATGACCATGCGCGCGGGTCCAGCAGACCCTCCTCGACCGCGCGGCGAAACGGCGTTCCATGGGTGTAAAGCTGGCCGCCGAAATAGCTGCGATAAAGGTCGGTGTGGCTGTCGAACAGGATGAGCCCCAGCGGGCCGTTGCGGGCCAGTGCTCGCAGGATCGGCAGGGTGCACAGATGGTCGCCGCCCGCCGAAAGCGACCGGATGTGCGCGCCCACCAGCCCGTCATAGAAGGCGGTGATCCGGTCGAGGCTGTCGGCGGTATCGGCTGGGTTCGGGCCGACATCGCCCAGATCGGCGCAGTTCGCGGCCTCGAACGGGCGGATGCCGTTGGCACCGTTTTCGGCCCGGATCATGGTCGAGGCATCGCGCAACTGCCGCGGGCCATGGCGGGGACCCGGCCGGTTGGTGGTCCCGGCGTCCCAGGGCACGCCAACCAGCGCGATTTCCACTTCGGCAAAGCGCGGATGGCCGGGCGGCACATGCGGCAGCCGCATGAAGGTCGGGATGCCGGCAAAGCGCGGCAGATCGAAGCCGCTGACCGGCTGGAAGAAGGGATCGGGCATCGGGTTCCTCGCAATCTTGTGCCACCGGGCAGGTTTTTCCAGAAAAACCTGCCTTGGCCGAAATTTCTAGAAATTTCGGTCCCGCGCGGCACCGCAGGCAGGGTCAACAGGAGGCTCATCCCACATCGGCATCCTGGCGATATCCATGCCAGGACCAGGAGATCACGATGGAATACGAGCTTCGCGGCGCCCCTCTGCAGGATGCGATCGCCAAGGCGGGCGGGAGGCGGACCGGCGCAATGAGTTAACCTCATTGCGCCTTGGTATGAGGTCGAGCTTGGCCGCCTCACGGATCGGGTCCGTGACCTTCGAGGCTCTCGCAATGAACATTTGGGGGATGCCGCAGCGGGCGCGGCAGCGACCGCGGCGGGCCTCATTGGGTCGGCCACCCGGGCGGCTGCCACGGTTCGGCGGTAGCGCAGCCGCGCGGGCCGGCACTTGCGCGAAGGGCGGCAAGGACATCGGGATCGGCCTTGTGGCGCTGCTCATCCGTCAGGTCCCAGCAGGTCGCAGCATCGCGGCGCGCAAGCGCCCGGCAATCCCATGGGTGTCGCCGGTGTGCAGATGCGGCAGGGCGGTTCCTGCACTGGCCAGCGCTTCAAGCGTCCGTCGGCAGGCGCCGTCGGCACGGGTGACCGACGCGATTGCCGGATCGCTGAGCGGAAGGGCGATGGCGCCATGGACAAGCCGCAGCACCAGATCGAGCGTGATCAGCACTGCATTCTTGGTGCTTGGCGGGTTTGCTGACGGCGCGGTCGAGAAAGTGCGCCCTGCCCATCGCCTGCAAGAAGCGGATTGGGCCAACGGGACCGCACAATCATTCGTCATCGGGGGCAGGTTTTTCTAGAAAAACCTGCCGGGCCGAAATTTCTAGAAATTTCGGCCCCGCGCGGCCACCGCAGGCAAGGCGATGCCCATGATCACACCAAGCCGCAATGAGTCAAACTCATTGCGGCTTGGTATGAGCCCAGTGCTCGCGGGGGGAAGTCCATGTAGGCGAGGACGTCGTCGCGGGCGGCATCCATGAAGGTGCCGAGTTTTTCGACCTTCTCGCGCAGCCCGGCCGGATCACGCCCGACGAGTTGCAGGACATGATGGTCGGCGGCCAGGAATTGGTGGCGTTGGAGGAGTCGCAGGGCAGCACCGTCTGATCGGCTTTGGTGGCAGCGGCGCGGCGGGCTGCCTGGGCCGTTTCGCACATCTCCGGCTTTGCCGCTGGAACCCGGTCAGGAAGGCGGCAAAGTGCTGCGCCATGACCGATCGTGGCGACGATGAAGGCGGTGACTTTCCAGGGCTACGGGCCGCCCGAGACTCTTGGCGATCCGCGACGTGCCCCTGCCGATGCCGGGCGTGGGGGGAGGTTCGGGTGCAGGTGCATGCCAGCACCGTCACCCGGACCGACACGGCACCATGCGCGGTCATCCCTTCTTCGCGCCGGGCGGCAACAGGATTTTGCCGGCCGAAAATGCCCACCCCCCGGCATCGACTTCGCTGGCATCATCGATGCGCTCGGCGCGGGCGTGACGGGGTTTGCCCCGGGCGACGCGTCTTTGCCTGTCGCCCGACAGCTATGGCACCCATGCCGAACATCTGTGTCTGCGCCGCCGATGCGGCCATCGCGCCGTGCCGCCGGCTTGCGCTTCGACCAGGCCGTGGTGGGCGAGGGCGCCTGGTACGCCCATGGGACCACCAGTCAGCTCGACCCGGGTCAACGCTGTCTGATCTACGGCGCCTCGGGAGGCATCGGGGACGGCAGCGGTGCAACTGGCAAAGCTGCGCGGGGCCGAGGTGACCGGGTGGTCGGCGCGCGGCATCTGGACCTTGCCGCCCAGCTTGGCGCGGATCGCGTCGTGAACTATGAGGCCGAGGATTTCACCGCGCTCGGCCAGACCTTCGATCTGGTGTTCGACGCCGTCGGAAAGACCTCGTGGTTCGCCTGCCGGCCGCTCCTGACGCCCGACGCGATCTTTGCCGCGGACCGATCTGGGCCCGGGCTGGTCGAATGTCCTGCTCGGCGCGTGGTTTGCCCGGTCCGCACGCCCGCGCGTGCAAATCCCGTTCCCCAAGGATGCGTCGGGCTTTGTCCGTTCCTTGGCGGGCTGCTGGCCGGAAGGCCGGTTTCGCGGTGTCTTCGACCGCCGCTATCCGTTCGACGACGTTGTCGAGGCGTTCCGCTATGTCGAAAACGGGGCAGAAGACGGGCATTGTCGGGCTGACGGTTCGGCCAGAGGAGGCGACGGGCGGCGACGGGGCGGGGTGACCCGCCGCGCGGCCACCGCAGGCAAGGCGAAGCCCATGATCACCCGAAAGCAGGATGACGCGGCATCTGCGCGAACCCCCGTATCCCGGCACCGCGACCGGCGCCCGGGCAATGCGCGCGCAAGCGCCAAGGCCAGCGCGCAAATGGAGTTGCAACGGCTGCGGCGGCTATTCCTGGTAGCGCATCGGCAACAGATCGGACGCGCGGAGCGTCGCGGCGATGTCGTCGCGGAACCGGGCCTCCAGCCCGCATTCGGCGATGCGCGCGCGCAGATCCGCGTCCCGCCAACCCCGGCGCGGGCGGGTTGGGATCGTCCGGCGGCACATGCAGCGCAGCCATGGTCAGCCCGTGCCGCGGGCCGGCGGTAAGCGGATAGTCACAGCGCAGATAGCGCCACAGCCCCTGTCCCGTATAACTGTTGCGGAAGGTCGCGATCCACAGCCGCAGATTGGCAAACGGGCTTACGGTGTCGAGGTCCGGGGGCGCCAGCCCCGGGCCGGCCAGCCAGGCGGGCCGCTCCGGCAGGGGCCGGGCGTGCGGCAAGTTCCGCCATGACACGGGCCTGCGCCCTACGCACATAGCCCGGCTCGGCGAAATGGCGCGGCCCGCTCTCGGGCCAGTCGCTGCAAGCCGCCGGATCGATTGCGGCGACCGCCGCAGCCAGCCCGGCATCCCGATTGCGGTAGAGCGCGGGGACCGCGCTCTGCGCCAGCGCCAGCCGCTCGATGACCCGGCTGCAGGACAGTCTGCCACCGCTCAGCGCAATCGCGGGGTTTGGGACAGGCAGATGCTGGTCGATCACGATCAGCAGCAGCACGGACCAGGCGGACACGCCTGCCATGAAGCCCCAGAAGATCAGCCGTCGCAGGATGCGCATGGGTCCGTCTTGCCGCCCCATGGTTAGCAATGTCCTGATGCCTGCGCGCAATGGGTGCGCGTCATTGCGCCCTGGCGTTATCCGAAATCGCCGCTGTCCACCGCCGGCGCCTGCCACGGCTTCACCAGATTGCCGAACCTCGTGAAACGGCCCTCGAAGGCCAGCTCCACGGTGCCGATCGGGCCGTGCCGCTGTTTGCCGATGATCACCTCGGCCTTGCCATGCACCCGGGCCATGGCGTCCTGCCACTTGGCCATTTCCTCGATCTTGTCGTCCGACGGCTTTTCGCGCTCGCGATAATACTCCTCGCGGAACACGAACATCACCACATCCGCGTCCTGCTCGATCGAGCCCGATTCGCGCAGATCGGACAATTGCGGGCGCTTTTCGTCGCGATTTTCCACCTGGCGGGAGAGCTGCGACAGCGCGACGACCGGGATGTCGAGTTCCTTGGCGATGGCTTTCAGCCCCTGGGTGATCTCGCTGACCTCGTTGACGCGGCTTTCGCGGCTGGTCGCCGGGCGGACGAGCTGCAGATAGTCGACGAAGAGCGCGTCCAGCCCGTGGGTCCGTTTCAGCCGCCTTGCTCGCGCCGCCAGTTGCGCAATCGGCAGGGCGGGCGTGTCGTCGATATAGAGCGGGCAGGCCTCCAGCGCCTTCGCCGCCTCCACAAAGCGGCGGAACTCGCCCTCGGTCATGTCGCCGCGGCGGATCTGTTCGCTGGGCACCTCGGAAGCCTCTGACAGCACCCGCGCGGCCAGTTGCTCGGCGGACATCTCGAGCGAAAAGAACCCCACCACGCCGCCATTCACCGCCCCTTCGCGCCCGTCGGCAAGCGGCCATGGCGATACGCCTTGGCGATGTGGAAGGCGATGTTGGTGGCCAGCGCCGTCTTGCCCATCGAGGGCCGGCCCGCGACGATCAAGAGGTCCGAGCGGTGCAGCCCGCCGAGCTTCTTGTCGAGATCGGCAAAACCGGTCGACAGCCCGGCCAGCCCGCCATCGCGCTGATAGGCGGCGTTGGCGATGTTCACCGCATCGGTGGCCGCCTTCAGGAAGCTCTGAAAGCCGCGTTCGGTGCGGCCCGCCTCGGCCAGCGTGTAAAGCCGCTGTTCGGCCTCGACGATCTGCTCGGCCGGGTCCGAATCGGTCTCGACGCGGGCCGCGCGGTCGGTGATCTCGGCCCCCAGCGCCATCAGCTCGCGCCGGATCGCCAGATCATAGATCATCTGGGCATAGTCGCGGGCGGCAAAGCTTGAAATCGCGGCACCCGCCAGGCGCACCAGATAGGCCGGCCCGCCAAGCTCGTTCAGCCCCTCATCGGCTTCCAGAAACGCCTTCAGCGTCACCGGGGAGGCCAGCGCGTTCTTCTGGATGCGCGCCGCCGCGACCTCGAAGATGCGGGCATGGACCGGATCGTAGAAATGCCCGGGCTGGATGATCGCCGACACCCGGTCATAGGTGTCGTTGTCGGTCAGGATCGCGCCCAGCAGCTGCTGCTCGGCCTCGATATTGTGCGGCATGGCGGCAGGTTCCGCCGCCGGCCGAACGGGAGAGCCCATCGCCGTGACCTGCGCCATCATCCCCTCCGCCGCTGCATCCGGGCGTTCTGCCCCGGCGGGCTGCGCCGGCGCAATCTGGAAATGCTGTGGAAAAGCTGTGGGGGCTTTGCCGCTGCCGGCCCATCGCTGGCGCCGGCCCGACTGCGATGCCGCGGACACCCGGCGCCGTCCGGCTTGGCATCCCGCTGCGACCGGGGGGATAATCAAAGCCATCGGGGGCAAGGGACCATGGATCGTCTGTGGATTGGCGTTCTGATCGCGGCTGTCGCGCTGCTTGGCTATGGCATCGCGACCTATAACCGGCTGGTCCGGCTTCGAAACCTGACGCAAGAGGGCTGGAGCGGCATCGACGTTCAGCTCAGGCGTGGGGCCAATCTGATTCCCAATCTGGTCGAGACGGCCGCCAACATGATGACGGCCGCGCTTGGCCGGTTGTTCGCGGTGGCCGGGGCCTGTCCCGAGCTCAAGGCCGACGCCAATTTCCGCGCGTTGCAAAAGGAACTGGCCGAGACCGAGGATCAGATCGAACAGGCGCGCCGCTGCTATAACGGCGCGGCCCGCGAACAGAACACGGCGGTGCAGCAATTCCCGTCGAATCTCGTGGCCGGCCTCTTCGGCTTTGGCAACGCCAAGTATTTCGAGATCGTCGATCCCTCCCACCGCGCGGTGCCCGAGGTCGCGTTCCAGGCGATGCTGCGCCGCCTGCTGGTCCTGGTCCTGCTGGCCGCCCTGCCCGGCGCGGCGGCGGCAGACGAGGCGATCCTGCGCTTTGAGGTGGCCTCGACGCGCTGGAAGACGGCGCGCTGCGGGTCACCGAAACGATCCGCGTCGAGGCCGAGGGCAACGCCATCCGCCGCGGCATCTATCGCGACTTCCCGGTGCACAAGCGCGAGCCCGACGGCACGGTGTCGGTTGCCACAGTCGACATTCTGGGCGTCTATCGCAACGGCGCGCCGGAAACCTGTACGGTAGAACGGAACGGCGCCACGGCGCGGCTGCGGATCGGGCGGGCCGATCGCCTTCTGCCGGTGCCGTCGGAGCAGGTTTACGAACTCACCTATCGGACCGAGGGCCAACTCCGCAGTCAGCCCGAATTCGACGAGCTGTTCTGGAACGTCACCGGGATGGACTGGAATTTCCCGATCCGCGCGGCCAGCGTCGATATCCTGCTGCCCGAAGGCGTGCCGATCCTGCGCCTTGGTGGCCTATACCGGGCGGCGCGGCGCGCAGGGCACCGACTATGCGGTGATCGCGGCAGACGGCTCGCGCTTTCGCGCCGAAACCACCCGCCCGCTGCTGCCGGGCGAAGGGTTGTCGGTGGCCATCGCCTGGCCCGGCGGCGCGGTCGCCATCCCGCCGCTGCGTTATACCAACTTGCGCTGACACCGACTCTCGCAGGGGATTCCCTTTGCAGCCGATCTCTGATTCTGTGTCGAAAACGACATGGAGGCAGGCATGGGACGCGCTTTGGCGATACGGAGGGACTTCACGGCGGCGGAGCTCAGGCGGCTGGCCCGGCAGAGCCAGGATGCAGACCAGACGCGGCGATTGCTGGCGCTGGCGGTGATCTATGACGGTGGCAGCCGAGGTGAGGCGGCGGAGACCGGCGGTGTCGGCCGGCAGATCCTGCGTGACTGGGTTGAGCGCTTCAATGCCGAGGGGCCGGCCGGTCTGATCGGCCGCAAGCCGCCAGGCAACCGCCCGAAGCTCGACGATGCCCAGCGGGCGGCGCTGGTGCGGGTCGTCGAGAGCGGCCCGAACCCGGTGCGCGACGGCGTTGTCCGGTGGCGGCTGATCGATCTCGCGGCCTGGGTCTGGGACAAGTTTGGCATCTCGGTGAGCGCGGCGACCCTGAGCCGGGAACTCAATGCGCTCGGCTTCGGCAAGCTCTCCGCACGGCCACGCCATTATGCCCAGAACGCGGAGGAAATTGCCGCTTTTAAAAAGACTTCCCCGTCCGGCTGGCGGAAATCCGCGAGACGCTTCCCGAGGGCACCGCAATAGAGCTGTGGTTCCAGGATGAGGCCAGGATCGGCCAGAAGAACACGATCACCCGCCGCTGGGCACGGCGCGGCACACGACCTTCGGCGCCGCACGACCAGCGCACGCAGTCGGCCTATATTTTCGGAGCCATCTGCCCGAAGGCGGGCAAGGGCGCGGGTCTGGTCATGCCAGGCTGCGACACCCCTGCCATGACCGCCCACCTTGCCGAGATCAGTGCCATGGTCGACCCCGGCGCACACGCCGTGGTCATCCTCGACCAGGCCGGCTGGCACATGTCCCGCGCCCTCGCCGTGCCACAGAACATCACCCTCCTGGCCCTGCCGCCCCGGTCGCCGGAACTGAACCCGGTCGAGAACATCTGGCAGTACCTCCGCGAGAACTGGCTCTCGAACCGCGTGTTCGAGAGCTACGATGACATCGTCACCCTGGCCTGCGAGGCGTGGAACCGCCTCATGGACCGACCGTCGAGGATCATGACCATAGGCCTCCGAGAATGGGCGCATGGGTTCTGATTAGTGCAAGCTGGTATTACACGGCGACATCCCGGCCGCCGCGCCGGATCGCCGGCCTGGCGATGCCCCCCTTGGCGGCCTGGCTTGGCACGTTGATCGGCATCGCCATCCTGGCGGCCGCCTGGGCCCGGGTCGGCCGCGACCCGAAGGGCGGCGCGATCTATCCCCGGTTCGAGCCGCCCGCGGGCCTCAGCCCGGCCGCGGCGCGGTTCATCCGGCAACAGGGGTTCGACGATGGCTGCCTGACCGCGGCCATCCTGTCGATGGCGGTGAAGGGCGCGCTGACCATCCGCGAGACCGGCAAAGGGCTGCTCGGCCGGGCGACCTATGCGCTTCAGCCGCAGGGCCGGACCGGACGCAGGCTGAGCCGGGGCGAGGTGGCCGCCTATCTGGCGCTGTTCGCCGAGGACGACGCCCCGCTCGACCTCAAGCCTGACAAGAAGAACGGCGCGCGCGTGGATCGGGCGCGCGCGGCGCTGCAGAAGGCCCTGCGTGACGAGCATGTCGATGCCACCTTCCGGCGCAACGCCCGCGAACGGGTCGCCGCCACCGGCGCGGGCGCCGTCTTGACGGCCGGCATGATCCTTTATGGCGCGAACGGGTCCTGGGTGCCGGTGGCGCTGTGGGCCGGCGCGGCGCTGGCGGTGGCGGTTGTCGTGAACGCCCTGGCCGGGCTGATCGACCGGCCAAAGCGTATCTTCGGCGCGGTGGTCGTGATCGCTCTCCTGGGTTGGTTCTGTCGAGAGCTGATCGGCACTGTCGCCAGCGATGCCCAGCTGGGCGGACTGCTGTCCTCGATGGCGATGCGCAGCACCGCCCTGGCCGGCGGCGCGTTCGGCATCGCCGCCGCCCTGTTCGGCCGGATCATGGGCGCGCCGACCCGTTCGGGTCGGCGGCTGCTCGACGAACTCGAAGGCTTTGGGCTTTACATGAAACCGGCCGAAGAGGATCGGCTGGACAAGCTGCACCCGCCCGAGCGGACGCCCGAGCTGTTCGAACGGCTGCTGCCCTATGCGGTGGCGCTTGGCCTTGCCCAACAATGGGCGGCGAAATTCGCCTCGGTGCTGGCGGGCGCCGATGCGCCAAGCTGGTATCGCGGCAGCGACCGGTTCGACACCGCCGGGTTCGGCGCGAATCTGGGCAGCGCGGTCGGCGCGGCCAAGCCACCCGCCCAACGCAGCAGCAGCGGGTTTTCCGGCGGCGGTGGCGCGGGCGGCGGCGCTGGCGGTGGCGGCTGGTAATCCCCCGGGCGTGGCACGGCCCGGCTGGGCGCTGCGGCTGCTGGTCGTTGTCCTGCTCTGTGCCCTGCCCCGCGGCCTGGCCGCCCGGGAAGAAATCCTCAGCCATGACACGGTGCTCGCGGTGCTGGCCGACGGCACGCTGGAAGTGAGCGAAACGATCCGCGTCCGCGCCGAAGGCGACGCGATCCGGCACGGCATCTATCGCGACTTTCCGGTGCACAAGCGCGCGCCCGACGGCACGGTGTCGGTTGCCACATTCGACGTTCTGGGCGTCTATCGCAACGGCGCGCCGGAACCCCAAACGGTAGAACGGAACGGCGCCACGGCGCGGCTGCGGGCCGGGCGGCCCGATCGCCTGCTGTCTGGCGTTCCGCGCTGACCACAGGCTGTTCTGGTGGGACCTCGAGGCTGTGGTCCTGTCGGCGCGGTGCGGCAAGCACGCGGTCCTTGACAGCCTGCCGCCGGTTGCGCGAACTGGGCGGTATTCCGACAACGGCGTCGGGCCGTTGTCCCCACATGCCCGGAATGGCCGGGCCTTTCCATGCGATCGCCAATCGAACGGCACAGTTATGCCCATGGGCAGCTGTTTCATCCCGGCTCCCTCACCGACAAGAGCCATGCCGGGCAAACGCTGGTTGGCGCCACCCTGTCCGGCGCCGACCTGCGACAACTGGTGCTGACGGGCGGCAGCGCCCGCTATGCCCAGTTGGACGCCGCAGATTTGCGGGCGGCCGATCTGGCGGGCGCCGATATCGCGGCGTCCAACCTGCGATCTGCGGATTTGCGCCGGGCGCGGCTGATGGGTCTGTGCGCGCCCTTTGCCGATCTTGAGGCGGCTGAACTGCGCGAGGCCCGGTTGCCCGGGCCGAAACTGGTTCAGGCGACCCTGCAGCATGCGCGTCTGGATCGCGCCGATCTGGCACAGGCCATGCTGACGGGGGCGGACCTGTCCTGGGCGTCGCTTCGCGGGGCCACGCTTGGCGGTGCGAATTTGGCGCTGGCGACGCTTTACTCGGCACAGCTGGATCGGGCCGATCTGTCCTCTGCCAACCTTCGGGCGGCTGACATGCGCGCGGACAGCGCAAAGGAAGCCTGCTTTGTCAGCGCAACCCTGGTCGAGGCGGATTTGGAGATTGCCAAACTCTCAAACGCGAATCTACGGGACGCTACGCTCACCGCCGCGAACCTGCGCAGTGCCTATCTGACCGGGGCGACCTTATCCCAGGCGCGACTTCGCGCGGTGACGTTAATCGGGGCAAAGCTGTCTGACTCTGATCTAAGCAACACCGATCTGACCGATGCGCGGATGAATGACGCAACCGTTCAGGACGCAACGCTGAGAAATGCCAGGCTCCCCGGCGCCTGCCTGCATCGGGCCATCGTTTCCGACAGTGATCTGCGCGGATGCGACCTGCGTCGGTCACGGTGTCAGGGCGCGCATCTGTGGCAGGTCGACTTGCGCGGCGCTGGCCTGTCCGCTGCCCGCCTGGATGGCGCCCGACTGTGGTCGCTTGAGATCGATGCGACAACCATCTTTCGTCCCCTAGGGCCTGTCTGCATTCAAGGGATTCCCAAATCGGCTGAGGTTTGATTCAAGATCGAAAACGGAGGCGATCTTGAGCAGACGAACCCTGACCGACGCGCAATGGGCGCGGATCGAGGACGATCTTCCCGGGCGGGAGGGTCTTCCCGGTCGGAGCGGTGTCGACAACCGGTTGTTTGTCGATGCGGTGCTGTGGCTGGCGCGCACCGCATCGCCGTGGCGCGATCTTCCGCCGGAGTTCGGCAAATGGACGGCGGTCCATGCACGGTTCCGGCGATGCGCAATGGCTGGGGTCTGGGAGCGCCTTTTCAATAGGTTATCGGCTGACCCCGACTTCGAATATGTCCTGATCGACAGCACGGTCTGCAAGGTTCATGGCGATGCAACCGGCGCAAAAGGGGGGCTCAGTCTCAGGGGATCGGGCGCTCGCGCGGCGGTCTGACGACGAAGATCCATGCCAGCGTCGATGCGCTTGGACTGCCTGTGCGACTGCTCCCGACGGCCGGCCATCGCGGCGACTGCCCGCAAGCCGCGGCGCTGATCGCGGGCTTGCCGGGCGTTGAACATGTGATCGCCGACGCCGCCTACGACGCCGAACCTCTGCGCGCCCTGATCGCCGATGATCTCGGCGCCGAACCCCAAATCCAGGCCAATCCATCCCGCGCACGCAGGCCTCCGCTCGACCGAGTTCTCTATGCAGAGCGGCACAAGATCGAGAATTTCTTTCAAAGGATCAAGCGGTTCCGGCGGATCGCCCTGCGCTGCGAGAAAACCCTCGTCGGTTTCATGGGGTTCGCCTACCTCGTTTCAGCCCTCGACTGGCTCAGATGAATGCAGACAGGCCCTAGTGCGCCATGCGGGAAATTGGAATCGGGGTTTCCCATGGGGCTTGGTTTGTGATTCACCATATGTGGAGGTGGATCATGGGCAAACCGCTATCACTGGATCTTCGCCGTCGGATTGTGGCCTTCCCGGCGGCGGGTCACTCCTGCCGCACTTCTGCGGCCAAGTGCGACATTTCGCCGGGTTTCGTCATCGCGTTGATGAAACGTTATTGCACAACCGTATCGCTCGAGCCGGCCCGTCAGGGGCGGCCGCCGGGCGGGCAGCTGACGCCACCTAAGGGCCATCTGGTTCGGACCGTCGAGGCGCGGCCGGTCATCACCATGCCAGAACGCGCCGAACTCCTGGATGTCGAGCACGGGGTTCGCGCCGATCCGTCCTGCTTGTCTCGCCGCCTCATAAAGCTCGGGTTCTCATATAAAAAAGTCGTTGCTTGCGGTGGAGTGCGGACGCGCCCGGGTGCGGCGTGAGCGCCATGTTCGGACCCATCTGCGCCAGCCCCGGATGCGCCAGGAACCGCACCGGCTGGTCTTTCTGGACGAGACATCCACGACGACCAAGATGACCCGGCTGCGGGGGCGCGCGCCGCGCGGCGGCAGATTGCTGGCCGATGCGCCCTTCGGTCACTGGGGCAGTCAGACGTTCGTCGCGGGGCTGCGTTGCAATGAGCTGATCGCGCCATGGGTGATCGATGGGGCCATGAACCGCGCGATCTTCGACACTTACATCGAAACCCAATTGGCACCCAGCCTGGCGCCCGGGGACATTGTGATCCTCGACAACCTTTCCCCCCACAAATCCAAAGCATCTCAAGCCCTTCTGAAGGCGCAAGGAAACTGGCTGCTGTTCCTGCCGCCATACTCCCCGGACCTCAACCCGATCGAGATGGCGTTCGCCAAGCTCAAGGCACACTTGCGCCGCCTCAAGGCCCGAAGCCTGGAAGACCTCTGGCGCGCCGTCGGAAACATCTGCGGTCTCTTCGAACCAACCGAATGCTGGAACTACTTCAAGGCCGCAGGATATGCCCACGATTAAACGCACGGAACTCTAAGTCTGAAGAAGGCGGGGCTGCACGGCATTGATCTGCGGGTGCCCGATCTTGAGGCCGGCGAACTGGCCGCCCAACTGCCCGAAGCCTATGGCGATGCCAGCGTTCTGCTGCCCGATGGCATGGCGCGCCCTGGCCATTGGGCCAAGGGCGTTCTGACTGGTCAATGCTTCGAACGCGAATGGACGGCATTCAAGCCCCGTCCGGGTGGCATGCCGGCCTGAGGGGGGGGCGGGCTTCCAGCCCATGCGCGCCGCCTGCCGGCCATTCGGGTCGCCTGGGAACGCCGCTAGCTCGGCCAGGGTGGCGGCATCCGCGATACCCCCGGCCCGCGCCTCCGCCAGATCCCGGAGGACGAGCAGATCGGCAGCGTCACGGCCGACGGTGCCGACGACACCCGCAAATGCCACGATGCCATCGCTGACCGCGGCGCTCATGCCGTCATCCCGCCCCGCAAGAATGCGAAGCCGTGGAAGACCGTCACTGCCGGAGCCATGGCCCGAAACGCGGCCCCGAACGATACCACGGCCGGAGCCGCGTCGAGACCAGGATGCGCGGCGTGAAACTGCCGGGCCAGCGGCTCATGGCAAGGGACTTCGACCGTCAGCCAATTTGTGCAACAGAGTCTCCTTTGAGCCATCGCCCTCGCCGCACTCGTCATTTACTTGCCATGAGTTCTGACCCTAATTGACCTCGTTCCTGTAGATCACACCGGCTTTCACGATCAGGTCCATGTTGTCCTCGAAATCGAAGATAATGCTGATATCGTCCAACGGATTGCCGTCAAACAGCAAGATATCGGCGTGGGCGCCTTCCTCGATCACGCCGAGCTTTCTGGCCGCTTGGAGTGCGTGCAGCTTTGTCATGGTTTCGCGACGTCGTGCACGGTCTCGAACATCCCCGTCACCAGATCGCTGGCCGTGATGCCCTGCAGATCGGGGGAATTGCGCGGCCCTGAGCGGGCTGTCGAGCCATTGCTGGTAGGACGCCTTGTCGTCCCACGAACACAGCACGCACAGCACGCCGGGGTCTTCGGTCGATTGCAGCAGCTGGCCGTGCCGGAACCCCGGGATCGTTTCGGCCGACTCCTCGATGCACCGCCGTTTGACGAAGACGTCGATCGTGCTGGCGGCCGCGTCGGCGTCCACTTTCGTCGTCAGCATGGACCAGAACGTCATGGGGCTCCTCCGGGCTCAGTTCAGCGTGTTCTTGTGGATCACGCCGTCCTTCATGATGACGCTGAGGTTCGTTTCCGGCTGGGTCAGGACCGAGATGTCCTCCAGCGGATTGCCCTCCATGATCAGCAGGTCGGCATAGGCGCCCGCCTCGATCACTCCGATGGGGGTGTCGCCATAGGGGTTGCGCGGGCCAGACATCGCCAGAGCGCGCCGTTCTGGGATGTCGCCTGCTTCAGGATCTCGACATTCGAGAACCACTGCGTGCGCGCCGTGAACTCGCTTACCTGCGTAACCTTCACCACGGGAGACCCGACCAGGTCGCTTGCCGAGCGCGATCTTTGCCCCCGTATTGCTTGGCCAGCGTGAACATCTGGTCGAGTCCGTCTGCGGCCTGTTTCGCCCGCGCCCGCTGGGCGTCGGTGAAACCGTCGGGAAAGCGGGGTCAGAAACACGCCGGTCTGCGTAGACAGCCAAGCGCCCTTTCTGAACCAGGACTTCCATGGTAGCCTCCGACATCAGGTTGCCATGTTCGATGGACCATCGCACCCTGCTCCAGCGCGGTCCTGGTCGAGAAATCCGTGTAGGTGTGCACGGACAGGTAGGTGTTCCACCGCTTGGCCTCGCCGGCGGCGGCAGCGATCTCCTCCGGCGAGTACTCGGCGATGTCGAGCGGGTCATAGAGCCCCGAGACAGCGCCGCCGACGAACATCTTTATGAAGTTGGCCCCTTGCCGGAAGCTGTCGCGAGTCGCCGCAAGAACATCCGGGACGCCATCGGCGTTGCGCGCGATCCCGAGTTTCTCGAGCTCGGTTTCTGGCGGCCTCCGAACTTGTCGAGGGCGACGTTGCGGTTGCGATAGTCGGCGTGCCCGGCCGTCATCGTCAGCCCGCCATGGGACCCCTGAACACGCGGCCGGGATAGAGACCCTCGTCGATGGCCCGCGCAACGCCCTGGATGCCGCCGGCGGTCACGGATGACGTGTAGCCGCGCATCAGCGTGGCTTCGGCCTCCTTGAGCGCCGTAGCGGCGACGTAGTCGGGACGGGCGCCGATCAGTTCCATCGGGCCGAGGTTCCACATCAGGTGCACATGCATGTCCGTGAGGCCCGGCATCAGCACCGGCCGCCACCGTCGATGCGCACTGCGTCCTGCGGCGCATCTAGGTTTGGGGCGATGTTGTTGATCTTATTGCCCTCGATCAGGACCGAAGTGGCATCGGTCAGTGCGTCGCTCTTCCCATCGAAGACCCTGACGTTCGTGATCAGGGTGACCGTCGAGGCCTGAGCCCGCGCGCGCGCCGGAATCATCGGGATCGCGCCGGCCGACGCAGCCAGTGCGATACTGCCTGCGCCCTTCAGAAAATCGCGCTTTTTCATGGTAGTCTCCTTCTAAGCCAGTCTTTTCCAGGTGATGCTATTTGAGCGTCACGGTGCCGTTCGTATCGCCTTCTGGGCGCTTGGAGTGCGCGCGCGATCCGACGATCCGCGCGCGCAGCTTTGTCATGGTTTCGCGACGTCGTGCACGGTCTCGAACATCCCCGTCACCAGATCGCTGGCGTTGATGCCCTGCAGATCGGGGAATTGCGCGGCCCTGAGCGGGCTGTCGAGCCATTGCTGGTAGGACGCCTTGTCGTCCCACGAACACAGCACGCACAGCACGCCGGGGTCTTCGGTCGATTGCAGGAGCTGGCCGTGCCGGAACCCCGGGATCGTCTCGGCCGACTCCTCGATGCACCGCCGTTTGACGAAGACGTCGATCGTGCTGGCGGCCGCGTCGGCGTCCACTTTCGTCGTCAGCATGGACCAGAATGTCATTCATTGACCTCGTTCTTGTAGATCACACCGGCTTTCATGATCAGGTCCATGTTGTCCTCGAAATCGACGATAACGCTGATATCGTCCAGCGATTGCCGTCGAACAGCAAGATATCGGCGTGGGCGTCTTCCTCGATCACGCCGAGCTTTCCGGGATACGGGTTCAAGATGCCCGACATCGCGAGAAGCTCACCGCCGTTCGATGTCGCCTGCCGCAGGATTTCGACATTGGTGAACCATTTTGTACGCTGCTCGAATTCGCCTAGCATCTCCAAAATCTGATCCGGACTGCTGATGATGTCAGATCCGAAGACGATATTCTCGAACCCGATCTCCTTTGCCGCCGTGAACATCTGGTCGATCCCGGCGAAAGCCTGGCGGTGTTTTGCGGCCTGACCCTCGGTGTAACCGGGCGGTATGAATGTATAGACCGTGACCTGCGGAGAAAGCCAGACGTCATTATCCTTCAT
>JAEPEX010000070.1_pt1 | contig 17210 bp, 20 predicted proteins | sample 9130951 | NCBI WGS metagenome assembly JAEPEX01 (sample SAMN17228542, study PRJNA684324) | microbial mat metagenome | biome: saline marsh[ENVO:00000054]; feature: microbial feature [ENVO:01000007], biofilm[ENVO:00002034], sulphate-reducing...; material: estuarine water [ENVO:01000301]|estuarine... | reverse complement strand
CATGCCGTCCTGATCCTCGCCCATCAGGGCCAGATCGCGATCGCCAGCGGCTGCCCGAGGAAACGGGCGAAGTGGTTGCGCAGCGCGGCTTCGGTTGTGTCAAGATGCACGCTGTCAATCCGCCGGTGAGGGTTATGTGAAACCGGAACTCCGCCATGACATAGGGGTAGCCCAGCGGTGCAGCAGCGCCTCCTGCCGGTCCGTCAGGCCGGGCTTGCGGCGCGCGGCCAGCTCGGCCTCGGTCAGGGCCGCGCGGAACGGCTCGAACGCCGCGACCGTGGCGGCGGCCAGATCGGCCAGCGCCGCGTCGGGCGCCTCCGGGACCAGCGCCAGAAACCGGCCAAGCCGCCGCAGGGCAAGGGCCGGGATGGTGACCGCAGGTCGCCGGGCGCAGAACGCGGCCAGGGCCTTGCCCAGCGCCCCGGCATCGGTGCCGTGCGCCAGTCGGAATGGCGGCTTGATCGTGCCGTGGATGCCGTATTTGCGCGGGGTTGCCGTCAGGACACCGGGCGCATCGGGCAACCCGTCCACCTCCGGCTGGGACATGGGCTGGCCGGTGGCACTGTTCCATCCAAGCCAGGCGGATCCCGCCTGAAACAGATCGCCCGTCGGCACCATGTAGATGCCATGTCTTCGAAACCGGGTCATTCCGACCTCCGGCGTGCTGACCATGTGGACACAGACCCGATGCCCGAAACCGTGACGCTTGCCAATGCGCGCCTGATCCTGCCGGGGGGCTCGTCGACGGGCGGCTGAGTTTTGCGGCGGGGAGATCGTCGATATTTCGCCCGGCACCCACATGCCCGCCGGTGCGATCGATTGCGAGGGCGACATGCTGTCGCCCGGTCTGGTGGAGCTGCACACCGACAACCTCGAGCGGCACATCCGGCCGCGCCCTTCGGCCCATTGGCCGCACAAACCCGCCATCGTGGCCCATGACGCGGAGCTTGCCGCCTGCGGGATCACCACCGTGTTCGATGCCATCCGGGTGGGATCGACCGAGGGCAAGGGCGGGATCGGCTGGTCGCGCTATGCCCGCGATCTGGCCGACGAGGTGCTGGCGATGCGCGCCAGCGGCGCCCTGAAGATCAGCCACCATCTGCATCTGCGGGCCGAGGTCTGCTCGCATTCGCTGATCGAGGAGCTGGCACAGTTCGGACCCGAGGATCGGGTCGGGATCGTGTCGATCATGGACCACACGCCCGGGCAGCGGCAATTCGCGGATATCGGCCAATATGCGACCTACATGAAGGGCAAGCACGGCCTGAGCAACGAGGTGTTCGACGCCCATGTCGCGACCCGCCAGGCCCTGGGAGAGCGGGTTCGGGACACACACGAGATGGCCGCCGTCGAGGCCGCGCAGCGCTTTGGGCCGTGCTGGCGAGCCATGATGACACCACGCTCGGCCATGTGGTGCGCTCGGCGGCGCATGGAATCAGGCTGGCGAATTCCCGACCACCGAGGAGGCGGCGCGCGCCTGCCACCAGCACGCCATTGCGGTGATGATGGGGGCGCCGAACCTTGGCGGGGCGGGTCACATTCCGGCAATGTCTCGGCCGGCGATCTGGCGAGAGCGGGTCTGCTCGATGTGGTGTCGTCCGACTATGTCCCGGCGGCGCTGCTCTATTCGGCGGTGCTCCTCGGGATATCTGGGGCGACCTGGCGCGGGCGATGGCCACGGTCACCAGTGCGCCGCGCACGCCGCCGGGTTGATCGACCGGGGGCAGCTGGCCGAGGGCCTGCGCGCCGATCTGCTGCGGTTCCGGCTGGTCGATGGGGTGCCGGTGCTGCGCGGGGTCTGGAGCGCCGGCAACCGCGTCGCGTAATACCAAGCTGCAATGAATCACGCGCATTGCAGCTTGGCATTAGCAGGCAAGGCCTTCACGCTCCAGAAAGGCCATGGCGGCCGGTATATCGGCGGCATGGCGCAGTTCGAGAACAAGATGCGGGCGCTGCGGAAGCGCGGCGATGGCGCGAAAGACAGCGTGCCAGTTTACCGTGCCGCGGCCCGGCGGCCAGTGGCGGTCGGCAAAGCCGTCGGCGTCCTGAAGATGCACATGGGCAAGCATCGGGCCTGCATCGGAAACGAAGTAATCCACCGGCGGTGCGCCGGTTGCGGCATGGGCGTAGTGGGCATGGCCGGTGTCGATCGACAGCTGCACCCGGTCCGAGCCGAAGCTCGCGGCAAGCGCGCGGCGCCAGCCCGGCGCTATGTCCTCGATGTTCTCGATCACCAGCGTCACGCCATGGGTCTCGGCCAGCGCCACGGCCTTTGCAAGATTCGCCTGCACGCGCGCGATCGTCTCCTCGGCTGCGGATGGCGCATTCCCGACCCGCGGATTGTCTCCGAAATTGTACCAATCCCATGTCTTGTAGGGGGAATGGACCACCATTTGCGTGGCCCCAAGCGCCGCCGCGGCCGCCACCGCGGTGACCATCCGGCGCGACAGGATCGGGGCCAGTTCCGGGTCCCTTATGTCAAGCGGCAGGTCGTAGAACGGACCGTGGATTCCAAGGCGGCCGTCGAATCCGTCAAGCAGCCGCCTTGCCTTGGCGACGGTCGCGCGCCAATCGCCAAGCAAACAGGTCAGGTTCCAGGAAATCCTGCACCTCCAGGTCGCGCTGCCCCTCGATCAACCAGCGGCGATAGGTGGGCAAATCCTCGATCATCAGGGCGGCGCCAACTTTCAGGGGAAGATCGGTCATCAGAACACCTGCCGTCCTTCTCGCCAGACGGCCTGCACGACCGGTTGGCCGCCGACCTGTTTCACCGGCGACCAGATCGGCCCCGCAGACCTTCGGCAATGGCGCCCCGGTCATGCAGACCGGTCAAACCGCGCGGGGGCTTGGGTGACCAGGGCCAGCGCCTGCGGCAGGTCGTAGGGCATCGGCATGATCCGCGGCGATCGCGAACGCCCGCGTCGAGCGGCGAGCGTGGAACGTAATCGGAGGCAAGAACGTCCACCAGCCCTTCGACCAGCAGTTCGGCCACGGCCACATTGCCCGATTGTGATCCGCCACGCAGGTAATTCGGGGCGCCCGCGACAATCGCCATGCCTTCGGCCCGCGCATGGCGGGCCGCTGTCAACGTGGTCGGAAACTCCGAGATCGGTGCAACCCTCGGCCAGCGCCTCGTCCACATGCGCGACGGTGCGGTCATCATGGCTCATGAGCGGAACGTTGGCCCGGACGGCGGCGTTTGTCACATGCTTGCGCACGGCCTTGCCGTGGGTGCGGGAGCGTTCGAACAGTTCGTCCATCAGGCGGCGGCCTTCCGCCTCGTGGACCTCCATGTCGCGGATCATGTGCCAGAACCACTGGTCGATGTCCGGGCTCTGCCGGTCTCCAGGGGTGTGATCCATGACCGAGACGAGTTGCGTCTCGGGCAAATTCACGCTGGCATCCACCAGGCCCGGCGTCGCCGGGTCGGAGATCTCGCAGCGCAGGTGCAGGAGGTGCTGCGCGCGGAACAGGTCTTGCGCGACCGCCTCACGCAGCGTTGCCACAAGCGGTTCGAACAGATCGCGGCGCTCCTGCTTTTGCATCGAGGCGCCGACCGAAAGACTGTCGAAGACCGTGGTCGTCCCGCCGGAGATGATCACGGCGTCATGGGCCAAGAGCGCGGGCAGCGCGGGCCAGAGGACCCCAACGCGCGGATGGGTGTGACGCTCGACATGGTCGGTGTGCAGATCGACGATGCCGGGGATCAGGTAGGCCCCGTCCAGATCGCGCCCGTCCCGCGCCAGGGTCAGGCCAGCGATCCGGTTGCCGTCCAGGGCGACCCCGCCCTCGACGATACCGTGCGGTGTGACGAGCCTGGCATTGCTCAGGACCTGCGCAGCCTGCGCGCCGTGATCGAACATGGGTCTGCCTTTAACGAGCCTTCGCCCCGGCTGAGGGTGATCTGCGACGCGCGGGTGACGGTTGCATGACGATTCGGTGAAATGAACCCCGGCGCCGCACCGCGCTATTCATAACGCTCGAGGAAGGCTTCGGCAGACAGGCTGCGGAAATCGTCGAGCGCGGCGCGCAGCCGGGCATGGTCCCAATCCCACCAGCCAAGCGCCAGCATGCGCGCGGCGATGTTTGCGGGAAGACGGTCGCGCACCGGCCGTGCCGGAATGCCGGCGACAATCGTGTAGGGGGCCACGTCCCGGGTGACGATGGCGCCCGACGCGACGACGGCGCCATGGCCGACCGTCACCTCGGGCTTGATCTGCGCGGCATGGCCGATCCAACTGTCATGGCCGATGATGCTGCGCCGGGCGCGGCGTGCCGCGAACCAGGCGTCGTCGTCTGCGACATCGTCCCAGTAGCGCGCCGACCGGTACTGGAAATGATGCAGGCTGGCCCGGTCGAGCGGGTGGTCGGTGGCGCCGATGCGCACGAAGCTGGCGATATTGGCGAACTTGCCGATCGCGGCATTGGCAATATCGCAGGACCGGTCGCAATAGGAGTAGTCGCCGATCGTTGCATGCGCCAGCCGGGTGCCCGCCCCGATCTCGACATAGGCGCCAAACGTCGTGTCCGCGACCTCGCAGCCGGGATGGAAAATCGGCCCGTCCGGCGCAACTTCTGCATGCCTGGCCTAGCCTCCGAACAGCGCGCCGATATGGTCGGACCAGCGGCCGGCTTCGGCCCGCAACCAGACCGCAACGACATAGACGGCGCCGATGATCGCCGGTATGAACACGGCGCCCAGCGCGAGCTTGGCGGTCATGCCCACGGGCTCACCCGAGATGATCATCTGCCGCAGCTTGCCCGAGATCCAGTCCATCAGCATCACCATCAGGACGATCAGCACGATGTAATAGGTGACTTCTTCCCAGTCCTTCTGGGTGATGATCGCCTGGGTGATCAGCAGACCGATGCCGCCGCCGGTGATCGCCCCGATGATGGTGGCCGAACGGGTGTTCGATTCAAGGAAATACAGCACCTGGCTGATCAGGACCGGCGCGACCTGCGGAATCACGCCGAAGCGATAGCGCTGGATCGGCTTGGCACCGGTCGACGCGACGCCATCGATCTGCTTGCCATCGACGTTCTCCAGCGCCTCGGAGAACAGCTTTCCGAACGACCCGGTATCGGTGAAAAGGATGGCCAGCGCACCGGTCAGCGGCCCGGGACCAAAGGCGCGTGACAGCAGGATCGTCCAGATCAGCGCATCGACCCCGCGGGCGAAGTCGAACACGCGACGGAAAAGCTGACGGATCACAGCCAGCGGCGTGAAGTTGCGTGCGGCAAGGAAGGCCAGCGGCAGCGCCACGATCGCCGCGCCCATGGTGCCGAGGAACGCCATCAGGACGGTCTCGAAGATCGCCCATGTGACCGCATTGTGCTGCCAGATCGCGTTGTTCCAGAAGTCCTGCGCCGCGCCGGCCAGGTTCGACCGTTCGGGATCGATCCGCGCGCCGAACAGGATATCGACCGGCCCATGCCCGTAATACGGGCTGTCGAGGGTGAACCAGAAAAGCTCCCATCCGAAGAAATAGCGGAACACCTCCGTCCGATTGCGGGTCACCGTCATTCGGCCCGCCTCGGTCCGGATGTCGAGGCGCGCCGACGTATAGCTTATGAAATCGGGCAGCGTCCCGTCGTCCCGGTCCAGCTGCACGCCGTCGGCGCGCGAAGCCTGTGCGGCGAAGTCTCCGAGTTCCGGGTGGTGATAGATCGCCGTGTTGTCGGGGCCAAAGGTCACGCGGTGCCCGTCGGTCAGCGCGATCTCGGCCCGGTCGCCCGACACGCTCACCCAGTCGGGCCATGTGCCCTCGGGCCAGGCGCCCTTGCGCTCGCCCTCCTTGGCCACCGTGATCGCGCCGGAGCGATTTTCGCGGGTCACATGGGTCTTGTAGCTGTAGGTGTCCCGTATCAGCGTCATCGCATTGTCGCCGCGCGCACGGTCGGCGATTCCGGGGATGTCGAAGGCAAAGAAAACGTAGATGAAATAGGCCAGCAACAGGATCGGCACCGAAAGCGCGACGATCTTCTTTCGGCGAATCAGCCTGTCGGCGGCGGCAAACTGGTCTTGCAGCGTCGGGAGGGTATCGGCGGTCGCGCTCACAGCATCGCCTCCACACGGCCGTGGGTCAGCCGGTTGCGCAGGGTGCTCGACAACTGGTCGACCGCCACGATGGTCAGGAACAGCAAGATGAAGATGGCCGCCGCCTCGTCGAACCGGCCGGTGCCCCAGGAAATCGAGTTTCGCAGTTCATACCCGATGCCGCCCGCGCCCACGAACCCAAGGATCGCCGAGGCACGAATGTTGATTTCGAAGCGGAGCAGCGCATAGCTCATATAGTTGGGCGCGACCTGCGGAATGACGCCAAGGGCCATGCGCTGGGTCCAGTTCGCGCCGACCGAGGCCAGACCGTCGACCGGCTTCAGATCGGCATTCTCGTTCACCTCGGAATAGAGCTTTCCCAACGCGCCCGCCGTGTGGATCGCGATGGCGATCACGGCCGGCACCGGCCCGACGCTCATGATGAAGATCAGAACCAGTGCGACGACGATCTCGGGGATCGCGCGAAGGATGTCCATGGTCCTGCGGAACAGCGGAATCAGCCGCGGCCAGACCGCCAGTCCGTGTGTCGACAGCAGCGACAGCACCATCCCGCCCAGGAATCCGAGCAGCGTCGATACCGCCGCGATGTTCAGGGTCTCGATCAGCGCAGGCAGGTATTTCCACAGCAGGCCGGGCATGTCCGCCCGCTTCTGCCAGGCTTCAGATACCACGTCGGCGGGGAAGTCGAAGATGTTGCCAAGACCGTCCCAGAAACCGCCCGCATTGCGATCGTTGGCAACCAGAAACCCCGCGACCATCAGCAGCACGAAGACCGCGATCAGGATACCGCTGTAAAGGCGGCGCCGCGCGACCAGGGCCTGATAGCTTTCGCGGATGGTGTCGATTGTCGTCGCGGTGGCGGTCGCAGTGTCGGCCATGTGAAGCCTCCGAAGGCGCCAGGCCGGGGCCCGGCCGGGCCCCGGCACGGGTTGCGGGCCGGGTTATTCCGACTTGGCCGCGCGCACCGCGATGATCGTCTCATACCAGCTTGCACTAACCAGAACCCATGCGCCCATTCTCGGAGGCCTATGGTCATGATCCTCGACGGTCGGTCCATGAGGCGGTTCCACGCCTCGCAGGCCAGGGTGACGATGTCATCGTAGCTCTCGAACACGCGGTTCGAGAGCCAGTTCTCGCGGAGGTACTGCCAGATGTTCTCGACCGGGTTCAGTTCCGGCGACCGGGGCGGCAGGGCCAGGAGGGTGATGTTCTGTGGCACGGCGAGGGCGCGGGACATGTGCCAGCCGGCCTGGTCGAGGATGACCACGGCGTGTGCGCCGGGGTCGACCATGGCACTGATCTCGGCAAGGTGGGCGGTCATGGCAGGGGTGTCGCAGCCTGGCATGACCAGACCCGCGCCCTTGCCCGCCTTCGGGCAGATGGCTCCGAAAATATAGGCCGACTGCGTGCGCTGGTCGTGCGGCGCCGAAGGTCGTGTGCCGCGCCGTGCCCAGCGGCGGGTGATCGTGTTCTTCTGGCCGATCCTGGCCTCATCCTGGAACCACAGCTCTATTGCGGTGCCCTCGGGAAGCGTCTCGCGGATTTCCGCCAGCCGGACGGGGAAGTCTTTTTAAAAGCGGCAATTTCCTCCGCGTTCTGGGCATAATGGCGTGGCCGTGCGGAGAGCTTGCCGAAGCCGAGCGCATTGAGTTCCCGGCTCAGGGTCGCCGCGCTCACCGAGATGCCAAACTTGTCCCAGACCCAGGCCGCGAGATCGATCAGCCGCCACCGGACAACGCCGTCGCGCACCGGGTTCGGGCCGCTCTCGACGACCCGCACCAGCGCCGCCCGCTGGGCATCGTCGAGCTTCGGGCGGTTGCCTGGCGGCTTGCGGCCGATCAGACCGGCCGGCCCCTCGGCATTGAAGCGCTCAACCCAGTCACGCAGGATCTGCCGGCCGACACCGCCGGTCTCCGCCGCCTCACCTCGGCTGCCACCGTCATAGATCACCGCCAGCGCCAGCAATCGCCGCGTCTGGTCTGCATCCTGGCTCTGCCGGGCCAGCCGCCTGAGCTCCGCCGCCGTGAAGTCCCTCCGTATCGCCAAAGCGCGTCCCATGCCTGCCTCCATGTCGTTTTCGACACAGAATCAGAGATCGGCTGCAAAGGGAATCCCCTGCGAGAGTCGGTGTCAGCGCAAGTTGGTATCATAGGCTTCATGGCCGATCGGCTCGAAGCCCGCGGTCTCTCCCGCGGCGACGGTATAGGTGCACTCCCGGTCGTTCTCGTAGAGGTCGTGCAGCAAATCGGTCATCGTCTCCTTGACATCCGCGGGCAGTGACTTGCGCAGCACGAACGGTCCCTCGGGGATCGGTTTCGACATCCAGATCTGGACAAGGTTGTTCATATCGACGAGGCCGGCATCCACGGCCTTGCGCAGCGCGCCGGAATTGTAGCCGTCTTCCCAGTTGCCAAGGCCGTCGGCCCAGGTCACGCCGGCGTCGATGTCGCCATTGTTCACCGCAACGATGGTCTGCTCATGGCCGCCGGTGAACAACACATCGCCGAAATAGTCGCCCGGCTCCATGCTCGCACCGGTCGCCTCGGGGATTTCGATCGACGGGATCAGATAGCCCGAGGTCGAATTCGGATCGCCGAAGCCGAACACCTTGCCCTGCATGTCCTCGAGGGATTCGATGCCCGAATCGACGCGGGCGAAGCCGATCGAGTGGTAACTGAACGAGCCGTCGAGATTGGTCTTGACCAGGACCGGTTCCACCGCTTCGGGATCGGCGAGATAGGTCGCGGCATAGCCCGAGGCGCCAAGCCACGCCATATCGATCGACCCGCCCAGCAGTCCCTGGATCACGCCGTTGTAGTCGGCCGGGGCGAACAGGCGGGTCGGAACGCCCAGCGCTTCCTCGGTATAGGCGCGAAGGCATTCGTTCGAGCTCATCCGGTCCTGGGCGTTTTCCCCGCCAAGGATGCCGATGCGGAATTCGTCGATTTCCTGGGCCTGAGCGGCCCCGGCGATGGCGGTTGTGGCCAGCGCAGCAGCAACGAGTTTTTTCATCGTCTGTCGTCTCCGTAGTGGTTGAACCCCCGCGACCCCCCGCGGGATTGGGGTCAGATGACCGCCTCCGCTTCGCGTATGGCGGCGGTCTGTGCACGGTTCAGCGCCTCGAGGCTGGTCGAGGTCGCGTCTTCGCTGAAATCGGCGTCAGCCCCGTAGATGTCGCGGGCCACGCCGGTGGTCAGCTGTTCGGCCGTGCCATCGAAGACGATGCGGCCGGCGCGCATCCCGATCACCCGGTCGCAATAGCGCCGCGCGGTGTCGAGCGTGTGCAGATTGGCGATCACCAGCTTGCCGTCTTCCTCATGGATACGGCGCAGGGCGTCCATCACGATCTGGGCGTTCATCGGGTCGAGGCTGGCGATCGGCTCGTCGGCCAGGATCATCCGCGGCTCCTGCATCAGCGCGCGTGCGATCGCGACGCGCTGCTGCTGGCCGCCCGACAGCGCCTCGGCCCGTTTGGCGGCGTTCTCGGCGATCCCCAGCCGGTCGAGGATTTCGATCGCGCGGTGGATGTCGGATTGCGGAAACAGGCTGAACAGGGTGGTCAGCGTCGACCGCTGATTGAGCTTGCCGAACATCACATTGGTCACCACGTCGATGCGCGGCACCAGGTTGAACTGCTGAAAGATCATCGCGCATTCGGACTGCCAGACGCGCTTGTCGCGGCCCTTGAGCGCGAGAATGTTGCGGCCTTCGAAAACGATCACGCCCGAGGTCGCATCGGTCAGCCGGTTCATCATCCGCAGAAGCGTCGACTTGCCCGCTCCCGACCGGCCGATGATGCCGATCATCTGCGGTTTCTCGACAGCGAAGCTGACGTCATCGACGGCCGGGTTTGGCCCGAATGCCTTCACCAGGTCCTTGATCGCAAGAAGCATGAAGCCCCCGGAATCGTTTCAGCGCCATGATGGCCGGGCCGGCTGACAGATTCGTGACAGTGGTGCTGCGGTTTTGTGACAGCTGCACCCCCGGGGACCGAATACCGACCGTCACGATGAGGCCACGATAACCATCGGTTCGGCCTGCCGTCTCCGTCGCCTGTGCAGGCGACACTTCTGACCAGCCCGTGTCAGCGGGGCGCCAAGTCCGAGTGCTGCGGGCCAAACGAGAGGCGCTGCTTTCCGCCAAAAAGCATGCGTCGTTGCATCCCCTATGGCGAAACAGGGTGGCGGGCGGCGGTGTCGGTCCAACCGGTTGACGGGATTTGCGTCTCGCCGAAGCTCCGAGAGAACCGCAGCGACTACGCCAGCGAGTTCAAGCAGGTCTGCGCAGCAGATCAAACAGTCCGGGGGACTGTCTGAAAGCGCAGAACGCGCCTGCAGGGCGATTGCGCCGAAGCCTGGCTGCTCGCCTGACAGCCTGCGCGTCTGGTGTCGGCAGGTCGAACGTGATGCCGGCCTCTGCGCCGAACTCGGCATCGAGCACCGCCTCGCGCCGCCCGTGCGGCCGCAAACAAACGGCATGGTCGAGCGGTTCAACGGCCGGATCGACGACGTTCTGCAAAGCCACCGATTCCGCTCCGGCGAGGACCTCGAGCAGACCATCCTGCGCTACTTCCGGCTCTACAACGGCCAGCTCCCGCAATCCGTGCTGAAGGGCCGAACGCCCATCGACGCCCTGAAAGACTGGCATCACCAGAAGCCGTAACTCTTCACGAAACGGCCGTACAATCATCCGGCATGTGACACCCTTGGGAGAGGACAAGATTGGTGGTCGGGCGGGGAGTCGGGGCGCGGGAGGCGGCGAACGGTCATTCTCAATGCCTGTCGGAAGAAGCCGTGATCGGCCGACGCAGACGATGGCCTGTTGCGCCTAACCGGGACGGCAGGTCTGCCCTGCCAGGCGGTCGGCCGCTGTCGGGTGCTCCCGGGCGCGCGCCCGGGAGCGCGCCCGCCGCGCGGCGGGCGCCTGCCGCGTGGCGGCGCATCGGGCGTCCGGTTTCAGCGGTCGGCGACGCGCGCCAGCACCGGCGACCAATCGACGGCCCTTCCCGGCCATACCGGGCTGCGGTTCTCAGTCCACAGCCTCGATCTCGCCGGGGCGCCAGGACTTGTCGAAAAAGCTCGGCAGCGGGCTGTACAGCCGCAGGATCGTGAACCAGCCCTTGTCGGGATCGGTCTGAATCCAGTTGCCGCGGTCCACGCCATCGGGCTGTTCGGGGCCGAACCAGACCGTGGTGGTGCCGTCCTCGGCCGCCGTGGCCGCCGGCGAAGGATAGCTTTGCGACCCGGCGCGCGGATATTTCTGCGGCGTCTGCAGCATCGACCGGGTCTGGTTGTCGTAAACGGTAAACGACCAGAACGCCTCGGCCGGGATGTCCCTGGGCAGCGTGACCTTGTAGGTGCGCGCGCCGTCCATCGGCACGCCATCCGCATCCAGAAACCCCATCAGATACTGCGAGCCGACACCCGGAATGCGCATGATCATGCCCGGACTGTCGAGCGTATAGCCATAGTAGAAGGCCGTGCGGCTGTCGAGCGTGCGCGCCCCGGTCGGCGGCAGCGGCTTGAACATGCCGTCCTCGAAGACGGGCGGCGGGGTTTCGAAGAACGCGCCGCCTTCCCACAGCATGTTGCCCCACATCGAGCCCTCGTAATAGGCCCGGTCCGGATGGACCCCGTAGGGCCGCCAGTTCAGCACCCGCCCGGTCGCCTGACCGACCGCGGCTGCGTCGGTCAGGATCGCCCGCATCCGATCGCCGGGGCGAAATCCTTGCCCTTGACGATGCCGATGGCGGCCAATTGCCCGGCGAGTTCGACATCATAGCTGGTGGCGGGTTCGGCCTGGACGTTTTCGTTGATCCACTCGAAAAAACCGAAATCGCTGGGCGGGATGGTGTTGAACGCCGCACCGCTGGCCTCGACGAAGCGCGTCTCGGGGATGTTCGGCTCCTGCCCCAGGCGAACCGCACCGGTCAGCGCCTGCGCGATGCTGGTGCCAAAGGCGCCTTCGGCATAGGGGTAGATCTTCATCGTCGCCTTGACGTTGGCCACCGCCGGTGCGGGATCGTCATTCACCAGATAGGCGCGCGCGGCATAGAGCACGCGGTTGGTCTTCGAACGGGCGACGAAATGGCCGCCCTCGGGCAGCGGGCCGTCATGGCCCGGCCCGACCAGCAGGTACTTGCCGCCCAGCCCGCGATCCGGCCCCGGACCGCCGATGTCGACGACCCAGGAAAACCACATGTCGTTGATGGTGCCGACCGCGTTCGACGGCTGTTCGATCACCATCGGCCCGTCGGACAGATCGATCACCGACATGTAATAGACGGTGTCGGCATTCGCGGTCAGAAACAGCGAGTTCGAATCCATCAGTTCCGAGAAGATGGTCACGTCGTTGAAGCCGGCGCCGTTGCTTTCGAGGCCCTTCTGCAACCCCAGCGCCGAGGCCCCGCGGAAACTGTTGTTGTAGACGTTGAGCGCGCGCGTGAAATCGAGCGTGTCGAACACCCGCTGCGCGGTTTCGGCGGTGGGCGCGCCGTCCCTGAAGTCGAGCAACCCGGCCGAGGTTTCGACCGAATCGGGTGCGCCGAGGGCGTCGATGGTCTCTTGCGGCACGTCGGCCTGCGCTGTCGCGGCAAGCGACAGCGCCACGAACAGGGCGCCGCTGGTGGCGATGCGGGACATTGGCTGCGTTGCTTTTCCGGCCCGCCGCCCCGGCCGACGACCGATTTAGTCCCATCCCATTGGCAGGATTGGCGATCGGAAAGGGGCATTGGAGCCGGAGGCGGTGCTGGCGCCCGGCGTCCGACGCAGTGCGCCCTGATATCAGTCACATGGCCAGGCCGCGGCGTCCTCGGCGATGCCGGGATGGCGCAGCACATCGCCCGGACCGATGCCCAGCCGCGCGGCCAGCCCGCCATGGATTTCCAGGACATACTGCACCCCGAATCCGCCGTCGCGGGTCGTTCGGCTGAACGGTTCGGCGTTGGCGATCACCCTTGTGACCCGGCCCGCCGGGTCGAGAAAGATCATGTCGAGCGGCAGCGGCGTGTCCTTCATCCAGAAGGTCGCCCGCACGGGTGCTTCGTAGATGAACAGCATTCCCGCCATAGGCGCGAGATCGTCGCGGAACATGAGGCCCTGCGCCCGCTCGGCCGCGTCGTCGGCGATCTCCACCGAAAACCGCGCCTGGCCCCATGGGCCGCGGATATCGGCACGGTCGGGCGCGCACTCGGCCAGGGCGGGGCCGGCCAGGGCGAAAAGCACCATGGCCAGCATGAGGCGCCACGGCGTTTCGAACGGGCGGCGCGGCGCGCTTGCCAGGACGCGGCCCGGTGCCGGGTTGTTCGCAGAACCCGGGCGCGGGCGGCGGCTTGCGTCCCTCAGGGGCACAGCCGTTCCACCCGCCACGGCGCGCCCGGCCGGTCGCGGCGCCACTGGAACCGGTCGTGCAGCCGATGCGCGCCATCGGCCCAGAATTCGATCTCGACCGGTGTCAGCCGGTAGCCGCCCCAGAATGGCGGGCGCGGCGGATCGATCCCCTTTTCCAGCGTGATCCGGGCGACATCGGCCATCAGCTTCTGGCGCGAGGACAACGGTTGCGACTGCCGCGAGGCCCAGGCGCCCAGCCGGCTTTTCAGAGATCGCGACCGGTAATAGGCATCGGCTTGCGGCCCGTCCTCCGCGCGACCGCGCCGCGCGCCCGGATCTGGCGGCGCAGCGTTTTCCAGTGCATCACGAAGGCCGCCTGGCCGGCCGCGTCAAGCTCGGTCGCCTTGGCGCTTTGGTAATTGGTGTAGAAGACAAAGGCGTCGGCCTCGATTTCCTTCAGCAGCACCATGCGGGCATTGGGCAGACCGCTGGCATCGACCGTGGCCAGCGCGATCGCGTTGGGGTCGTTCGGCTCGTGCTTTTCGGCCGCGGCCAGCCAGCCCCTGGCCAGTGCAAACGGGTCGTCGCCCGCGAATATCCCGCCCCGATCCGCCATGCGGCCCCCTGTCTTGCGGCCCTGAAAGCCTTCGCCTAAAGGGTGAAGTCGTCGAACGTAACCATGACACGGGGCCGCGCATGTCAACCGGATTGATGGCAGGAAAGCGCGGTCTGATCATGGGCGTGGCGAATGACCGGTCGATCGGCTGGGGCATTGCCAGGGTCTGTGCCGGGCACGGCGCCGAACTGGCGTTTTCCTATCAGGGCGAGACGCTGCAGCGTCGGGTCACGCCGCTGGCGGCGTCGGTCGGATCGGATATCGTGCTGCCCTGCGACGTCGCCGATGCCGGGTCGATGGATGCGCTGTTCGCCGCCCTGGCCGAACGTTGGGGGCGGCTCGACTTTCTGGTCCACGCCATCGGGTTTTCCGACAAGGGGGAGTTGCGCGGCCGCTATGTCGACACCAGCCGCGAGAACTTCCGCACCACCATGGACATTTCCGTCTATTCCTTCACCGCCGCCGTGCAGCGGGCGGAGCGGATGATGACGGCGGGCGGGTCCTGCCTGACGCTGACCTATTACGGCGCCGAAAAGGTGATGCCGCATTACAACGTGATGGGGGTGGCGAAGGCCGCCCTGGAAGCAAGCGTTCAGTATCTGGCCGAAGACCTTGGCAAGAAGGCCATCCGGGTGAACGCGATCAGCGCCGGCACCATCAAGACCCTGGCCGCCAGCGGCATCGGCGATTTCCGCTACATCATGAAATGGAACGAATACAACGCGCCGCTGCGCCGCACCGTCAGCCAGGAGGAGGTGGGCAAGGCAGCGCTGTTCCTGCTGTCCGATCTGGGCACGGCGACCACCGGCGAGGTGCTGCATGTCGATGCCGGCTATCACGTCGTCGGGATGAAGGCGGTGGACGCGCCCGACATCGCAAAGGCTGCGGACCGTGGCTGAGCGGCTGCCGCATGAGAAAGGGTTTCATGTCAGCTGGGACCAGCTGCACCGCGATTCGCGGGCGTTGGCCTGGCGGCTTGACGGGCATGGCCCGGATGATGGCGCCTGGCGCATGGTCGTCGCCGTCACGCGCGGCGGCATGGCGCCGGCGATGATCGTGGCGCGCGAGCTTGACATCCGCATGGTCGACACGATCTCCGTCAAGTCCTATCACCACCAGACCCGGACCGAGGCGCAGGTGCTGAAAGCGCCCGACATGGATGTGGTCGGCGACGGCACCGGCGTGCTGATCGTCGACGATCTGGTCGATACCGGCAAGACGCTGGAAGTGGTCCGCAGGATGATGCCGAAGGCGCATGTCGCCACGGTCTATGCCAAGCCGATGGGCCGCCCGATGGTCGAGACCTACATCACCGAGGTCAGCCAGGACACCTGGATCTTCTTTCCCTGGGACATGGCGCTGCAATACGTCCAGCCCTATCGCGGCGGCGGCTGACCCCCTTGCCATGGCGGCGCACGGGCTGTAGGAGCCCGCTTTCCGGTGCGGCCGGCCACGATCGGGCTGCCGAGTCGCGCCATCAGCGATCCCGAACAGGAGACGGAAATGCCCAAGATGAAGACCAAGTCGAGCGCCAAGAAGCGCTTCAAGGTCACGGCCACGGGCCGGGTCAAGTTCACCCAGGCGGGCAAGCGCCATGGCATGATCAAGCGGACGAAGAAGTTCATCCGGAACGCGCGCGGCACCGCCGTGATGTCCGAGCCGGATACCAGGATCGTCCGTCAGTTCATGCCTACGACCGCTAAGAAGGAGAACCGGCAGATGGCACGCGTTACCAGCGGCAAGGTTACCCATGCCCGCCACCGCAAGGTGGTCAAGGCCGCCAAGGGCTATTACGGCCGCCGCGGCAATGCCTTTCGCACCGCCAAGCAGGCGGTCGACAAGGCCGAACAATATGCACCCCGCGACCGGCAAGGCGAAGAAGCGCAGTTTCCGCGCGCTGTGGATTCAGCGGATCAATGCCGGCGTGCGGGCGGCCGATGCAAGCATGACCTATTCGCGCTTCATCGACGGGCTGTCGAAGGCCGGGATCGAGGTCGACCGCAAGGTCCTGGCGACCTTGCCGTGCACGAGCCCGAGGCGTTCGGCGCGATCGTCGCCAAGGCGCGCGGCGCGCTCGCCTAACTGCGCTTGCGGCCCGGGCCGCCGCGGCGGCCCGATCGACGCAAGTCTATCTAAAGCGGGCTTTGGCGCGGGCCGCTGTCATGCTAGGCTCCCTTCGTCACTCAATGGGGGTGATCTGAGGTGAGCCTGACACCTTGTTCCGGACGACACCGGGGACGCGGCATTTCTGGCCTCGGCGAAGGTGAAGTCATCGGGCGTCCATATCGGCGCCGGGGTATACCTGTCCCACAATCACAACCCGTATGCGGCCAACACGTCGAGCGCGACCCCGCACCGCGGTCTCGACGGCGAAGCCGCCGAAGCGACGCCCACCACGGCCTATGACTTCACGCTGCCGATGATCCGGCGGCGTGGGACCCCTACTGGGACAGTGAGGCGCGCTACTGGGCGGTTTCCGGTTTCGATGTCAGCCTGCATGTCGGCGCGACCACCTATGACGGCCCTTCGGCGCCGCTGCTGATCGCGAACGATCCCTCCGATCTTTATGGCACCGTGACCGTGACCGGATACCCGAGCGGGAGCAACGATCCCTTTGTCACCGATCCGGCCATGGTTGACGATCTGTGCCATGACCGGACCGAGCTGCCCGGGGGGCTGGCCCATTTCGCCACCTCGGTCGATGGCGATGCCGGCGGATATCTCGCGCTCCCGGGGGTCGCGGTGGCCGGCGGGATGAGCGGCGGCGGCGTGTTCATCCAATTCGACGCCGGATGGGGATGGAGCCGGCGAGACCTATGTGATCGGAACGCTGTTCGCGCGGCGAACTTCGGCACGCTGGCCTATGCCACCTCGATCGCGCCGCATTATCACGACCTTGCCGCCGCGCTTGCGGCTGATGGCAGCCGCGATGCCGACGATTTCGAACAGCGGATGGTTCTGCTGTCGGGGCAGGACGCAGCCGACGACCACAGCGTCCTGGGCACGTTCCTGAACGAAGCGCTGTATGGCAGCTTCTATGCCGACATCCTCTCGGGCGCCGATGGCGACGATGTGCTGGAGGGCGCGGCGGGGGATGACACGCTCGATGGCGGGCAGGGGTCCGACACGCTGGATGGTGGCGCGGGCGATGATCTGCTTGTCGGGGGCGGGGGCCGATGTGTTTGTCCTTTGCACCGGTGGCAAC
>JAEPEX010000110.1_pt1 | contig 17473 bp, 15 predicted proteins | sample 9130951 | NCBI WGS metagenome assembly JAEPEX01 (sample SAMN17228542, study PRJNA684324) | microbial mat metagenome | biome: saline marsh[ENVO:00000054]; feature: microbial feature [ENVO:01000007], biofilm[ENVO:00002034], sulphate-reducing...; material: estuarine water [ENVO:01000301]|estuarine... | reverse complement strand
GAGCGAGGGAGAATAAGTAAGAAGTGGTGCCGCATAGGTGACTCGAACACCTGACCCCATCATTACGAATGATGTGCTCTACCAACTGAGCTAATGCGGCGCCGGAACCAGGCGAAAGCCTGCCTCGGAGGGCGCGGAAACTAGCCTTGAACGGCGATGGGGGCAAGCCGGTTTTGCCAGCTGGAATGAGTCTGGCTCAGGCTTTGCCGAAGTCTTTGACCTTGTCGACGATGGGCGCAGCCAGGGTGTCGAAAAAACTGCTCAGATGATCGGCCGGTCGGGCGGCCGCCGCGTCATTGCGGATCAGGATGTCGGCGTATTCCTTGTTGGGCGACGTCCATTCATGATGCATGGGACGAACGGTGCGCAAATACTGGTGGACGACAGAATGCGAGGTGCGTCCCCGCTCGTTCACATCGCGCAGGAGGCGGCGAGCCAGGCGGATATCGTCGGGCGCTGACACATAGACCTTCAAATCCAGGCAATCGCGTACGGCTTCATCGCAGAACAGATGGATGCCTTCCACGATGATCACATCCGCTGGCGCGATGGTGCGCGTATCGCTGCGGCGGCGGTGAATGGTGAAGTCGTAGATCGGACCCTTGATGCTCTTGCCGGTTTTCAGCGCGGCCAGATGCTTGGCCAGCAAAGCATGGTCACGCGCCTGAGGATGGTCGAAATTGAAGTCTGAGGGGTCAAAATCGGGCTTCGAGCCGTGATCGGCGTAATAATCATCTTCTGACAGGACCAGAGCGCTCAGCGGGTTTGCAGCACGGGCGGCGGAGCGCGCGATTTCGGTCTTGCCTGAGGCTGAGCCTCCGGTCACGCCGATGATCAGGCGCGGGCGAGCTGAAGCAGATGCGGTCATGAGCGTCGAGAAACCCTAGATGTCGCCATCGGATGCGCCGGGATCGTCCGGCGCGGGACCGGGTACATAGAAGCTCGGACCGGATTTGTCCTCGCCCGTACTGCGCTTGCTTGCATCGTTTGCAGTGGGGCGTGCTTCGATCAGCATGGCTTCAGGCGCGGCCGCAGCGGCGATTTCATAGCGCTCATGACGCGGATGGATCAGCACGGCGTGACGGCCCCAGCTGTCCACCATCCGCTTCCAGTCGGCGTCAGTATAAAGAAACGCCTGACCGTCTTCGTTGATGTCGGACCAGTCTGCTTCAGCGGGCGCATGAGAGGCGCGCGCCATCCAGCGCTGGGCCTCCGCATCTTGATCTTCGAGCTTTGCGAGGCGTGCGGCGAGGGCGCAGGCGCGCGCTGAAACCGGCCCGGTTTCCAGCACGGGCGTCAGAGCGGCGTGCGCGGCTTCGCGATTGCCCTGATCAAGCGCGGTCTCCAGCAGCAGCAACTGGCTCTCGCGATGATCAGGATTGCGCGCCGCCAGCTCACGCAGGCGTTCAGCGCGTTTGGCCTTGGTGTCAGAGCGTCTGAGATTGGCGAAGGCCCGCGCCAGCGCGGGGTGCGGCGCATGCTCCCAGGCGGTTTCCAGAAGATCTGCGGCCCGGCGGTGGCGTCGTTGGTCGGCGAGCAATCGGCCTGCCAGCTCGGCGGCGGGCGCAAAGCCCGGCGAAGCCGTCGCGGCGCGATCCGCGAGTTTTGCGGCCAGCTCAGGGTCCGTGGCTTCGATCCGGCGCGCTTCGGCGGTCAAAAGCACCGCGCGCATCCGGGCGGCTTCAGCGCGATCAACATGGCCGCGGCGTTCGCCTTCGCTCAGCGTAGTTTCCGCCTTCGCCCATTGGGCGGCGTTCACCTGGGCTTCAAACAAGGCGTCAAACGCCCAGCGGGCCTGCCCGGCCTGATCGAACGCGTCCGCAGCGTGTGTGAGCAGGGCTTGAGAATCAGACCGGCTCTGGGCGATGCCCACCAGCCCGCGCTGGGCGACCAGCCGGGTTTTGGCGTCGCTGAGCATGGCTTCGTAATGAATTTGCGCGCTTTCCAGATCGCCAGCGGCTTCTGCGGCGCGGGCCGCCAAGAGGCGTGACAGGGCGGGTCGGTCCAACAGCGCTTCGGCGCGAGAGGCTTGCCGGACGGCCAGATCGCCCTGACCGGCGGCGGAAGCGATCAGCGCGCGTTCAAGCGCGTCAAAACCCTGATCGCGGCGACGGCGCAGGGAGAAGCGTTTCCACGCGTCGGGCGCAGCCCAAAGCTTGGCGATGACCCACCAGGCGACAACCAGCAGGAACGTCGCGACCAGCAGCGCGCCCAGAGCGAGCGCGAAGGGCGCCTGGGCGTTCATGCCCAGAAAGTCGATGGTCACCACGCCGGGATTGAGCGTCAGGAAGACCGCCAGCATAGCGGTCAGTACGCACAGGATGACGGTGAGGATCAGGCGGATCATGGCTTATCGCGCTCCGTCTTGCTCGGCCTGCCGGTTCAGGGCGGCGCGCATATCATCCAGCACGGCGTTCAGGGCTTCGCGTTTGCGCGCCTCGGTCAGCCAGCTCTCCAGCGGGGCTTGCGCCGCCTCGGCGTCCAGCGCTTCGGTCTCCCGGATCGCCTGGCTCAGCGCGCCTTGCTGCAGCAGGCCGACAATCCGGTCTGCGGCGCCGTGATCATCACCGGCGCGGCGCACTTCAATCACGCCCCAAAAGCGCTGGGTCTGGCCCAGGGCTTCGCGCACGGCCTGCGCCGGGAAGCTGTCGGTCAGATCGTCCAGGGTGAGCGCGCCCGTGCGCGCTGGCTCGGTCAGCGCGATCAGATGGGCGCGATTGGGCCAGATCTGGCTCAGCATGGCGTATTCCATGGCGAAGGGCTGGGCCTGGGCCGCTGCTTCGGCAAGGTCTGAAAAGGCCAGCGCCTGTCGCGCCAGAGAGACCGAGGCGGTCTGCGTCTGACCGGTTTGCGTTTCCAGCCCTTCAATCAGGCTTTCCAGCGCATCCATCCGCGCCGCCAAAGCCTGCGTATCGCCCGCTCCGGCTTGCAGGTCGCGCACAGCGCTTTGAAGGGCTGCAAGATCAAGACGGAGCGCGGACAGGGCGTCCGAGGAAACACCGGTTGTCTGGGGCGCCGCCCGGTCATCAGGTTGAGCGAGCGCTTGTTGCAGGGCCGATTGCGCGGTCTGGGCGGCGGCGAGCGCCGTCTGCGCGTCGTCAGCGGTGGTGTTGAGCTGGCGTTCAAGGCTCTCCAGACGCGTATTGATCTGATCGCTGAGACCCGCGCCGCCCTCGGCGCTCGGCTCGAGCGCTTCAAGATCGGTGCGCAGGGCCGCCACGTCCCTGATCAGCTGCTCGAAAGCGTCGGTGCGCAGCGGTGCGCCGGCGGTTTCTTCTTCGATGGTTTCCAGTCGGTTCTGGAACGCAGCGAGTTGGTCCGCTGAAGCGGTCTGAGCTTCCAGCGTTTCGATCCGGCTTATCAGGGCAGGGTCAGTGGCGCCTTCACCGGACGCTGGCAGATACCGGCCCAGAACCCAGCCTGCGCCGCCCCCAACGCCTGCAGCCAGCACGGTCAGGCCGATAAACGCGAGGACAGGCGTTTTGCCGCCGCCCGACTTGGCGGCATTTGGTTTTTTGGTCTTGGATTTTCCGCTTGAGCCGCCGCTATCCGGCGCGGGCTCGAACTCGGCGTCGACCGGTTCTGCAGCGTCTGGGCGGGGAGTGTCGGCGCTCATGATGTCCTCGGGGGCGCGGGGCCAGTTGTTACGTGTCGGCAAGTCTAGGCTGCGTCGTGTCGCGACGCCACCATCAGCGCGTTTCGCCGCACTGCTTTTCCAGCGCGTCAAACAGCGCGCTTTCATCGGGGCGCGCGGCGATGCTCAGCCTTGAAACGCCGTGACGGCGCAAAGGTTCAGCCGCCGCCTCTGAGATCGCGATGACAGGCGCAGCGCGCAGCGTTTCAGTTTGACCTGCGGTCTGCGCCAGCGCCCAGAACCGTTCCGCGCCTTTTGCGGAGTGGATCAGCACGCACGCCCCGGTTCCAAGAGCGTTCCAGGCCGTGTCCGGCAGCGCGGCTACAGGCTCGGCGGCGTAGAGGGTTTCAGAGCGGGCGCTCAGGCCGTGCGCGTTAAGCTCAGTGCTCAGATCACCGGTCTGATCGAACCCGCGCACATGCAGGACCTCGCCTTGCGGCGGATGCTTGCGGATCATCGCCAACAGGTCGCGAGCGTCGCCGCAGGCGCTTTTGACGTGCTTAAAGCCAGCGTCTGAAAGACGCGCCGCCGTTACGTCGCCGACAGCGATCACGGGCGTGCTGCGATCAGATGTGGCGTTCGCCAGACAGGTTGCGCCAAACGGGCTGGTGACCGCAATCAGGCCGACGCTTTCAAGGTTCAGCGTGACAGGGTGCGCCGTCAGATGGGCGGTTGCGGCGTTGATCGTCTGAAAGCCGCGTTCGCTCAGCGCCGCGCAGGTGCGCGCCGCGCCGGGCTCGGCCCGTGTGACCAGCACGCAGGGTTTGGACACGGCGCTCACACGTCAGCCCGTCTCGGCGACGATCCGCGCCAGCGCATCACCGCCCGCGCGTTTCACCTCAAGACCCAGCTCATAGCCCAAAAGGCGTGCGGCGCCGGGATCAAGCTCAGGCAATTGCGTGCGGGTTTCATTGGCCCAGCGTTTGGAGCCGTCTGGCGTCAGCGCTTCGCCACGCAAATGGATTTCCAGCCCGTCCAGCGTGGCATGGGCGGCGATGGGGGTGCGGCACGACCCGTCCAGCGCCTGCAGGAAACCACGTTCAGCCGCGATGCAGATCTGGGTGGTCAGATGATTGAGCGGCTCCAGCGCGCGCCGGGCCTCGTCGTCGTCTGAACAAATCTCGATCCCGACCGCGCCTTGCGCCGGGGCCGGGATGACGGCTGACAGCTCCAGCGGCGGCAGCTCGCCCTGTTCGCGGCCCAGACGCCGCAAACCGGCGCGCGCCAGGAAGGTGGCGTCCATCTCGCCCGAGCGCAGCTTTTCAAGCCGGGTGTCCACATTGCCGCGAAGCAGGACGATATTGAGGTCGGGGCGCAGGGCCAGCGCCTGTGATTGCCGCCGGATCGAGGCGGTGCCCAGCGTCGCGCCTTCCGGCAGGTCTTCGATCCGGCTGATCCCGTCGCGGGTCAAAAGCACGTCGCGCGGGTCTTCCCGCTCCAGCACGCAGGCGATCTCGAGGCCTTCGGGCAAGGTGGTCGGCACGTCCTTCATGGAGTGCACGGCGAAGCGGGCCTTGCGATCCAGCAAGGCGCGCTCAAGTTCCTTGGTGAACAGGCCTTTTCCGCCCGCCAGCAGCAATGCGCGGTCGGTGATCTTGTCGCCCGTGGTGGTCAGCCCCAGAATCGGAAAGCTCTCTTCGGGCTCTTTTTCGCCATGGGCGCGGGCGAGCCGGGCCTGAACATCGCGGGTTTGCGCCAGAGCCAGGGGCGAGGTGCGGGTCGCAATCGGCATATTGAACAGGTTCACGACAGACGCACTCCTTCACGCGCTTCAAGATCTCGCCAGCAGACGCTGATGATTGCGCCGAAACGCCAGCGAGGGTACTGCAAGGTCATGGCGTTATCCCATGATCAAGTCCACCCGCAACCGGGCGCGGCGCCGCAGGGCGCTTTAACCGTGCTCGGTCTTGAATCGAGCTGCGATGATACCGCAGCCGCCGTGCTGCGCCGTCATGGCGATGGCCGCATCGAGGTTCTGGCCGAAGCGGTGGTGGGACAAAACAGCGCCCATGCGCCATTTGGCGGAGTGGTGCCCGAGATCGCCGCCCGCGCCCATGCCGAGCGTATGGACGGTCTGGCTGCAGGCGTGCTGAACGAGGCGGGGCTGAGCCCGTTTGATCTCGATGGCGTCGCGGCGACCGCCGGGCCGGGGCTGATCGGCGGGGTGATGGCCGCGCTGATGACCGCCAAGGGCATTGCGCTGGGCGCAAGTCTGCCTTTGCTGGCGGTGAACCATCTTGAAGGTCACGCCCTGTCGCCGCGGCTGACCCACGCTCTGGCCTTTCCCTATCTGCTGCTTCTGGTGTCGGGCGGGCATACCCAGCTGGTTATCGTGGAAGGCGTGGGCCGGATGACGCGGCTCGGCTCCACCCTTGATGATGCGGCGGGCGAAGCGTTCGACAAGACTGCCAAGGTCATGGGCTTGGGATTTCCAGGCGGCCCGGCGGTTGAGCGTTTTGCGCAAGACGCCGAAGCGCCGGACCGCTTTCCCCTGCCGATGATGCTGGCGCGGGACGCATCGTGCAATTTTTCGTTCGCGGGCCTGAAGACTGCGGCGCGTCGACACTGGGACGGGCTGGATGCGCCCAATGATCAGGACCGCGCCGACCTCGCTGCATCCATGCAGGCCGCGATCGCGCGTCATCTGGCGCAGCGGGCGGGACGGGCGATGGGAATTTTCAAATCCCGCTTTGAGGCTCTGGATAGCCTACTGCCGCTGGTTGCGGCGGGCGGTGTGGCGTCCAACACCGCCGTGCGTGAGGCGCTTCAGGCCGAAGCGCAGCATCATGGGTTCGAGCTGATTGCGCCGCCGCTGAAATACTGCACCGATAACGCGGCGATGATCGCGCTGGCGGGCGCTGAGCGACTGGCGTTAGGTCTGACAGACGGGCTCGACGCCGCCGCGCGGCCACGCTGGCCGCTGGATCAGGACGCCGCCGCACACGATCCCGCCAGCGGGTCGGGCCGAAAAGGGCCAAAAGCGTAAGCGCGCGAATGAAGGGGACGGACATGGCGAGTTATCAAACCATCGGCGTGATCGGCGCGGGCGCCTGGGGCACCGCGCTCGCCCAGTCCGCGGCGCAGGCGGGCCGCTCTGTGAAGATCTGGGCGTATGAGGCGGAGGTGGTCGAGGCGATCAACACCGCGCATGAAAACACGGTCTTCCTGCCCGGCGCGCCGCTCAATCCCGCCATCACCGCCAGTTCCGATCCGTCAGACCTGTCTGACAGCGACGCCTTTTTGATGGTGGCGCCTGCCCAGCACGCGCGCGGCATCCTTACGCGTTTTGCCCCTCACATTGCTCAAGGCGCGCCGGTTTTGCTGTGCGCCAAGGGATTTGAGCGCGAAAGCCTGGCCTTGATGACGGATGTCTTGCGAGAGACCGTCCCGCACGCAATTCCCGCCGTGTTGTCTGGTCCCAGCTTTGCGATTGATGTGGCCAAGGGCCTGCCGACGGCGGTGACTTTGGCGTGCGAGGATCGCGACACCGGTGAAGCGCTGATGGAGGCTGTGGGGTCGCAAACCTTCCGCCCCTATTGGTCGGGCGATCTTGTGGGGGCGGAAGTCGGCGGGTCGGTCAAGAACGTGCTCGCCATCGCCGCGGGCATCGTGGAAGGCCGGGGCCTGGGCAAGTCCGCCCATGCGGCGCTGATCGCCCGCGGCTTTGCAGAAATGACCCGATTGGGGCTGGCTTTGGGCGCGAAACGCGAAACCCTGACCGGGCTGTGCGGGCTGGGGGATCTGGTGCTGACCTGTTCCTCGCCGCAATCGCGCAACATGTCGTGTGGATTGGCGCTCGGGCAGGGCCAGACGCTCGAAAGCGTTCTGGGCGCCCGAAAGGCGGTCACTGAAGGCGTCGCGACCGCGCCCGCCGTGGTGGCGCTGGCGAAGACCCAAGGCGTCGACATGCCCATTTGCGCCGCCGTGGACGCCGTGCTGGCGGGGCGCATCAGCGTCGATGACGCGATACAGGCGCTGCTCAATCGCCCGTTCGGGCCTGAAACTGACTGATCAGGGAAAGACTTATGCTGTTTGCTGTGACTTGCACCGACCGTCTGGGCGCGCTGGATATGCGCCTGAAGCACCGCTCTGAGCATTTGCTCTGGGCCTCTGCGGAGGACTCCCCCGTCAAGATGGCGGGGCCTTTGCTGAGCGGTGAGGGGGATCCGGTCGGCTCGCTTCTGATCGTCGAGGCCGAGGATGAAGCGGCGCTGCGCGATATTCTGGCGACCGACCCCTACGCCAAGGCGGATCTGTTTTCAGACGTGTTCTGGATTCCGTTCAAATGGACCGTGAAGGCGCCGGAGGGGCTCTAGATGTCTGATGAGACCGAAACCGTTCTGCCCGCGCCGGGCACGGTGCTCAAAACGTTCAGCGAGATTCCCGATCCGGGCGGATTGCCGGCGGATTTCGAACCCACGCCTATCGTCATCCTGCGCACGGGTGAAACAGTCACGGCCTATATCAATGTCTGCCCGCATGCGGGCCGTCCTTTCTCGCTGCCTTCGGGCAAGACTTTGGTCAGCGAAGGCCGGTATCTCGTCTGCCCGTTTCATGGCGCGAGCTTTGACGTGGCGACCGGCGCCTGCGTCGGCGGGCCCGCGGGCAAGTCCGTCCTGAAGCCGGTTGCGGTGACAGTGGTGGATGGTCAGGTGGTGGCGGCGTGAACGCGCCAGCTGCGGTTAGCGGCTGAAGAACGCCGTCACATCCTGGATCACCGCCTTGCGCGCCGCCTGAACGATGGTCGCGCCCTTTTCCGGCGTCGCCTGGGCAGGGTCGGACCCGATCCGGCCATCGGGGAAGGTCTTGCGGTAATCATCCGCATCGGTGAAGCGCCCATTGGGGGCGATCTTGGGATCCATCACCACGTCTTTGACGTGTTCGGGATAGGCGTAATACGTCACTGACACTTCAGACGCGGTGGCGTGACTGCCCTCGCCCACCGGAAACAGCGAGCGGCACACATCCATGACCCCGGGCAGATCCCACCAATTGCGCTGCATCAGCTCATACGGGCAGGCTTCACCGTCAAACGACCAGTTGGAATAGCTTTCCGCGAACGCCGCGCCGATGGTCGCGATATTGCCGCCATGGCCATTGAGGAAATAGATCTTCTCAAAGCCGTGCCGGGCGAGAGAGTCGATCCAGTCGTTGAGCGCGGCGATCATGGTGGTCGGTCGCAAGGTCATCGAGCCTGGAAAGCCCAGATGATGCTGGGCGACGCCCACATTGAAGGTGGGGCCCACAAGGACGCCAGCCTCGTCGCCGGCTTCGCGCGCAATCACCTCCGGGCAAATCGCATCCGTGCCGATCAGCCCGTTCGGACCATGCTGTTCTGTGGAGCCGATGGGAATGATGATGCCGGTGCTGGTTTTCAGATAGGCTTCGATTTCAGGCCAGGCGGCGGTGTGCAACAACATGAAGCAGGCTCCGGACAAGACGACGATCACAGGACTGGATACCAGACGCCGTCCGTTCACAAGCGCGCGTAACACGTTCGTCTGTCTTGCGAGGACGCGGCGCGTGGCGCACATCTAGGCAAAATAATAAGCCCGAGGGAGGAGCAGACCATGTCCGAGACCGTCATTGGAGTGCCGCAAAGCTTTGCGGACGCCAAGATCAATGCTGAGCGTTATGCCGACATGTACGCGCGCTCGATCAACGACCCTGACGCGTTCTGGGCGGACGAAGCCAAGCGACTGGACTGGTACACGGAGCCCACGAAAATCTCGGACGTCTCCTTCGCCAAGGACAGCCTGCATATCCGCTGGTTTGAGGACGGGGTCCTGAATGTCAGCTATAATTGTATTGACCGGCATCTGCCCAAACGCGCCAACAAGGTCGCGCTGATCTGGGAAGGTGATAATCCGGCCTTTCATCATTCGATCACCTACGCCCAGCTGCACAACCATGTGTGCCGCTTCGCCAACGAGCTGAAAAAGATCGGCGTCAAGAAAGGCGACCGGGTCACGCTGTACATGCCGATGATCCCCGAGGCCGCCTACGCCATGCTGGCCTGTACGCGCATTGGCGCGGTGCACTCGGTGGTGTTTGGCGGGTTCAGCCCCGATGCGCTGGCGGGCCGGATCAATGACTGCCAGTCAGAGTTCGTCGTCACCGCCGATCAAGGCGTGCGCGGAAACAAGGGCGTGCCGCTGAAAGCCAATGTGGACAAGGCGCTCGAGCAGGCGCCGGGCGTGAAGGCGGTTTTGTGCATACGCCATACCGGCACCCAGGTGCCGTGGGTCGAAGGCCGCGATTTCTGGCACCATGATCTGGCGCTGGAAGTGGACGCCAAGTGCGAGCCCGAGCCGATGAAGGCGGAAGACCCGCTCTTCATCCTCTACACCTCGGGCTCCACCGGAAAGCCCAAGGGCGTGCTGCATACCACCGGCGGGTATCTGGTCTGGGCCTCGATGACCCATGAATACACGTTTGATCATCGCGAAGACGACGTGTTCTGGTGCACCGCCGATGTGGGGTGGGTGACCGGGCACACCTATATCGTCTATGGCCCGCTCGCCAATGGCGCGACTTCCTTGATGTATGAGGGCGTGCCCACCTGGCCGGGGCCTGATCGGTGCTGGCGGATCGTGGCCAAGCACAAGGTCACCACCATCTACACCGCGCCCACAGCCATTCGCGCCCTGATGCGCGAAGGCGACGAGCCGGTGAAGAAGCATGACCGCTCAACCTTGCGGCTGCTCGGATCGGTCGGCGAGCCGATCAACCCCGAGGCCTGGCGCTGGTACTATGAGGTGGTGGGCGACAAGCGCTGCCCGATCGTCGACACTTGGTGGCAGACCGAGACCGGCGGGCATCTGATCACGCCGCTGCCGGGCGCGCATGCGCTCAAGCCGGGCTCTGCAAGTTTCCCCATGTTCGGCGTGCAGCCGGCTTTGGTGGACACGGAAGGCAATCTTCTGCCTGACGAAGGCGCACAGGAAGGCAATCTGGTGCTGCTGGGCAGCTGGCCGGGCCAGATGCGCACGGTCTATGGCGACCATCAACGGTTCGTCGAGACCTATTTCTCCACCTATGAAAACATGTACTTCACCGGCGACGGCGCGCGCCGCGACGCGGACGGATACTGGTGGATCACCGGCCGGGTGGATGATGTTCTGAACGTGTCGGGCCATCGACTGGGCACCGCCGAGATCGAAAGCGCGCTGGTGGCCCATGACCTGGTCGCCGAAGCGGCGGTGGTCGGCTATCCCCACGACGTCAAAGGCCAGGGCATTTATTGCTATGTCACGCTGGTGGCGGGGCTAGAACCGACCAGCGACACTGAGAAAAAACTGAAAGCGCATGTGCGTCAGGAGATCGGACCGGTGGCGACGCCCGATGTGATCCAGTTTGCGCCGGGCCTGCCCAAGACCCGGTCGGGCAAGATCATGCGCCGGATTTTGCGCAAGATCGCCGAGGGCGAATATGACAAACTCGGAGACACCTCCACTCTGGCCGATCCCGGCGTGGTGGATGACCTGATCGAAGGTCACAAGATTTCGACCGGTCAGTCCTAGAACGCGGTCGCGACGCCTCATCTGGAGGTTATGGTTTGTGGGGTTATGGGGCGGGTTCATTGCCCCATAACCCCACTTTTTGTAAGCGCGCCGGGGTCGCATCCCGCCGCGGTCGTCCTGCGTCTAGATACAGCGCATCAAAACCATAAGAACGGACGACCTCATGCGATATCTCCCCTATTGGGCTGGCGGCTTCATGCTGCTGCCCTTCGTGCTCTGGGCCGGTCTTTTCATGGCCTTTCCCGGCGACAAACCCGGCATCACCGATGCGCCGCTGACCGTGTCTCTGGTGGCGGTGTCCGTGCCGTTGGTGCTGTTTCACTACATCGCCGGTTTGGGCTTTGTGGCCAACTCCATGGGCGGACGCGCAGGGGAGGTCCTGCCAGTCTGGGGCCCGGCGCGCTGGGTGCAGCGGGCCATGGCGCCGCTGACGGTGGTGCTGTCTGTGCTGGCGGTCGCCTTTCTCCGGCAGGCGGGTGAAGGCTGGATCACGGCGCTGGCCGTGGGTCTGGGCGGTCTTGTGATGGCGGGCGTGATGGTTGCGGCGCGCCGTCCCACGCGTTCAGCAGTGCTGCATGTCCGGCCTGCCGAGTGGCTTGATGCAGCTGTGTCGGGCTTTGCCCGTCTGTTGCTTCATGTGCCGGTTCTGGGCGGTTTGCTGCGCGAAGCGGGGCGCGATCCCCATCGCGGCGTGCCGCTTCTTATGCTGAACCTGGCGCTTTTGCTGGGGGTTCTGGTGGCGGTGTTCGGTTTCACCGTGCTGGTGATCCCTGCGCTCCTGGCCTTGCCATTTGTGTTTTATGTGCTGCTCGTGCTGGCGTCCGGCTAGGCGAGGCTAGTCCGCCGGGCGCCCGTCAGGCCCCGGCGGAACCTTGTTGAGGTAGAGCGACAGATACGCCTCGAGCGCCTTCACCAGCTCGACGAACATTTCATCGACGTCTGATGGATCGCGCATCTGGGCGCAGCGTGTCTCGATGGACATGAAGATCTCGACCGTGAACCGGCCGACAAGTTTGGGGTCTCCGCCCGCAAATCCGTCCATTCCCTGCGCCCAGCGATCACTCAGCATGCCGGCGACCTGGTCGATCATGGCGGCCTTGGCGTCGCGCAATTGCTGGCTGGATTGCATCACCAGCAAGAGTTTCCAATAACTGGGATTGTCCACCAGGAAGCCATGCAGCCGTGTGATGATCGACCCGGTCACCTCGCGCCAGTCATCCCATCCCGGTTGTGACTTGGCGAGGGCGTCCTCGATGACGGCGATGATTTCTTCGTTCAGGTCTTCAAACAGATAGGCGAAGACCGCCGAGACATTCTTGAAATAGCGATACACCGAGCTGACGGGTACGCCGGCGCGATCGGCGATCAGATTTGTGGTGATCGCCTCCGCCTCCATCTCTTCCACAAGCGCTTCAGCGGCGGTCAGTATGGCGTCAAGACGCTGGCGCGCACGGCGCTGCTGGGGTTTGTCGCGCAACCGGGTTTGTCGCGGCGCTGCGTCATTGGCGGGTGTTCCGGGCACGAGATGATCCTTGCTGTCCAACGCCAGTAACTAGTGTGGCTTGATCCGTTTTGCAAAATGAGAATAGTATTCTGTTTCCGAAACCGGACAGAGGGCGAAGCCCCGTCGGTTTCAAGGGGGAGGAATACACATGAAACATGCGCTCTTTTTCAGCGTATCCGCCAGTGTGCTCGCTTTGTCGACGCCTCTGGCGCCGGCTCTGGCTCAGGAGGGTGTGTCCAATACAGGCGTGGACACGATCACCGTCACGGCCCAGCGACGCACCCAGGACATTCAGGACGTTCCGCTGGCCATCGAGGTGGTGACGGCGGAAAATATCGACGCCATCGCCGCGACCAATCTCAGCGATCTGGATCAGTTCGTTCCCGGGCTGAATGTGGGCGGCGGCAGTCCGACCCAGCCGCGCTTCGCCATTCGCGGCGTCTCCACATCTGATTTCGGCGTCGGCACGGATCCGGCGGTGGGCGTGTATGTGGACGGCATTTATGCGGCGCGCTCCGGCGCGTCCCTGTTGGCGTTCAATGACGTCAGCCGGGTCGAGGTGATCAAGGGACCGCAGGGGACCTTGTTTGGTCGCAACTCGGCGGCCGGCGCTATCTCGATCACCTCAAATGCGCCTTCGGAGGACGTGGAGGCCGAGCTGGCCTTGCGGATGGGCGAGAACAATCTGCGGCGCTTTGAAGGGCTGGTGAACATCCCCTTCGCCGAGGATTTCGCCCTGCGCATGAACATGGTGGTCAACAAGCGCGACGGCCTTCTGACCGACGCCGTGACTGGCGAAGACTATGACCGTCAGGACAATTGGGCGGTGCGCGCGGCGGTCGGCTGGACCCCATCTGAGATGACCGATGTGGTGTTCCGCTTCACCCGTGAAAAGCTCGATGAAGACGGCCGCGCCGCCATCGGCATCACGCCCTTGCCCGCCGCGCCCGGACGTCCGCCGCTGCCGGTGGATGTGACGGCGCTTCTCAACCCGTTCGACACTCCCATCACCAATGATGTGCGGGGCAATATCGAACAGCGCGATCTGGATGAAGCCTCCTTGCATGTGACCCATGATTTCGGGGCCTTCACCCTGCAATCCATCTCCGCTTTCCGGTATTTTGAAACCTCAAACCGTCAGGACGAGGACGGCACCAACCGGATCGAGCTGTATTTCGACACCAACAATATCGAGCAGAACCAGAGCTGGTATCAGGAGTTCCGCCTGTCCGGCGCGAATGACCGTTTCGACTGGGTCGCAGGCGTCAGCTATTATGATGAAAACGCCACCCAGGTCAGTGAAACCGGCGCCTTCACCAATTCGATTGAAACCGCCTTGTTCAATCTGGGGGCGGGTACGCCGTTCAGTGATCTGGAAAACGGTTTGTTGATCCCGTTTGGTCTGCAGCAGCGTCTGCTGGGCCATGAATGGACCGAGTCCATGTACAATCGCGGTGATTTCTCGGCCTTCGCCGCCTTCGCCGACGTGGAATGGCGTTTGACCGACCGCTTCTCCCTGATTGGCGGCGCGCGCTATACGCGCGATGAAAAGACCTTCTCCTGGCTCAACGGGCCGCGAATGGCGCCGGATCTGGATCAGGCGCTGGCCGAGCTGGACGCCTTGGGCGTGCTCGGACTGGCGGGCGTCAGCCCGGCCGATTTCGGGTTTGACATCGTGTTTGATCTGTCCGGCGTGGCGGGCCTTGCCTGTGATAACGGCGTGACCGTGGCTGAAGGGGTTCTGTGCGAACGGTCTGACAGCTGGGATGATATCAGCCCGCGTCTGGTGGCGAACTTCAACGCCATGGACAATCTGCTGCTCTTTGCCTCCTACACCCAGGGCTACAAGGCGGGCGGCTATAACAGCGTCGAGGTCGGCTCGCGCTTTGAAAATGAAGATGTAGACAATTTCGAAGCGGGTCTGAAATGGACGGCGCCGGATCGCTCCATGCGTATCGCCGCCTCGATCTTCCATTATCTGTACAAGGACAAACAGGCTGTACGGCTGGTCGCCAATGTGGGCGGATCCGGCGTGCCGCAATATGTGGTGGAGACCAGCGATGAGACGGGAACCGGCGTGGACTTCCAGATCGACTGGGCGCCGCTTGCGGGCTTTGAGGCCTATCTGAACCTGCAATATATCGACGTCACCTTTGACGAGCGGATCACCCGATCGGGCCTTGATCTGTCCGGACAGCCGACCGGCACGCCGGAATGGTCACTCTCGACAGGGGCCAGCCAAACCTGGGCGCTGCCGAACGGCTCAGAGTTCGAAGTCCTGGGCGCTTACGCCTACACCAGCGAGAACCGCTGCAATGAGGAAGCGCGCCAGCAGCTTGGCTGCGCGGTGATCGCCGGCATTCAGAATGGCGAAGCCCAACACCGGCTCGATCTGCGGGCCTATTGGCGTGACAGCGCCGATCGGTTCCAGCTTGGCGCCTACGTCAACAATGTCTTTGATGAGCAATATCTCGACGGCGTGGGCAGTCTGACCGCGGACACCTTCGGCACGACGCACGCCCAGATCACTCCGCCGCGCATGTGGGGCGTGGATCTGCGGATCCGCTACTAGACCTTTTAAAGGATGAGACCATGAAACATTTCAAAGCAGTCCTGATCGCGACGAGCGTTCTCACCCTTGCGGCGTGCGGCGGCCCGGAGGAAAGCCGCGATGTCACAGGCTTTGATCGCGAGTATCAGAGCGTCTTGATGAACGCGCTTCTGGACGCCCAGCCTGGCGACGTCATCGACATTCCGGCGGGCGAATTCATCATCGAGCGCGGTCTGTCGCTGACCGTGGATAATGTGACTTTGCGCGGCGCGGGCATGGACGAGACCGTGCTGTCTTTCGCCGACCAGCGCCAGGGCGCTGAAGGCCTTCTGGTGTCTGGCGTGGACGGGTTCACGCTGGAAAATCTCGCCTTTGAGGACACGGTTGGGGATTCCGTGAAGATTTCTGACTCCTCAGATGTGGTGATCCGCAGTGTTCGCGTGGAATGGACAAATGGTCCGTCAACGGACAATGGCGCGTATGGCCTGTATCCCGTCCAGTCGACCAATGTGCTGATCGATGGCGCGGTGGCGATCGGGGCGTCGGATGCGGGCATCTATGTGGGTCAGTCTGAAAACGTCATCGTTCGCAATTCGCGCGCCGAATACAATGTCGCCGGCATCGAGATCGAGAACTGCAACAATGCCGATGTGTACGGCAATGTGGCGACGAACAACACCGGCGGCATCCTGATCTTCAACATGCCCAACCTGCCGCGTCCGGGCGCCGGAACGCGGGTGTTTGACAATGATGTTTATGAGAACAACACCGCCAATTTCGGCCATGCCGGCACGCCGGTGGCCAGCGTTCCGGCCGGTTCGGGAATCTTGATCAACTCCAACGATGATGTGGAGATTTTCAACAATCGGCTGCGCGACAATCGCACCGCCCATGTGATAATCTCTTCGCTTTATACCTCTGGCTATGAAGATCTGGGCGTCACCGAAGGCTTTGACCCCTACCCCGAGACCATCCACATCCATTCCAATTCGTATGAAGGCGGCGGCGGCAATCCTGACGGCCTGGAGCTGCAGGCCCTGCGCATCGCCTTGTTTGGCCCGACCGGTCGCATGCCCGGCGTGCTGTGGGACGGCTATGTGGATCAGGACAAGATGGTGGACGGCTCGCTGCCGGACGATCTGCGCCTGTGCGTGAGAGACGCAGAGGTGCTCAATGCGGACGCGCCGAACGGTTTCTCCAGCCCGCAGATGGCGGACGCCGCCTTGTTTAACTGCAGCCATGATCCGCGCCCCGCGGTGGAGCTTGATCTGTGATCAGACGCATCGTCATGAGCCTGTGCGTGAGTGTCCTGCTGACCGCTTGCGCGCAGGAGGCGCCGCCCGCGCCGCCTCAACCAAGCTTTATCGCCGAGGGACGGCCTGAAACGCTGTCGGACTGGGGTCAACTCGCCGTGGGCGGCGGTGTGCTGGTGCTGGGCGACCAGGTGACGCCGTATGCGCTCGCCACGGGACTCTTTACTGATTACGCCCAGAAACTGCGCACGGTGTGGATTCCCGCCAGCGCGGGCCCGGCCGGATATGATCCGGACGTCGCGTTTGACTTCCCCGTGGGCACGGTCATCACCAAGACCTTTTACTATCCGCGCGCTGCAGGCGGATTTGACCGTGTGCTCAAGGCGGAATCGGGCATGGCGCATTATGCGGATCGCCAGCTGGATCTGGACGCCGTGCGCCTGATCGAGACCCGGGTTCTGGTGCATCGCGAGACGGGCTGGGAGACTTTGCCCTATGTCTGGAATGACGAGCAGACCGAGGCGCGCCTGTCGCGCGCCGGGGCGTTTGTCGACCTGACCCTGGTGTCTGAGGCGGGCGAGCAGGCTCTGGGCTATCTGGTGCCGAATGTGAACCAGTGCGCAGGGTGCCATGAGACCGATACCACTGACGGCGTCGGCGCGCGTCCCATCGGACCTCGGGCGCGGCATATGAACACCGATTTTGAGTATTTTGACGGTGTGGCGAACCAGATCGACCATTGGTCCGAGCTGGGCTTGCTGGCGGATGCGCCGGCGTCAGAAGACGCGCCGCGCAATGCGTCGTGGAACGGCGAATTGCCGCTGGCGGGCGTCGCGCTGGATGACGCAGCCCGCGCCTATCTCGACATCAATTGCGCCCATTGCCATTCCCGGACCGGACCGGGCGATACGTCCGGTCTGTATCTGGAGGCGTCCGAACCCGTGGGACCGCATCTGGGCATTTGCAAATTGCCGATCGCGGCGGGGCGCGGCACGGGCGACCGGCGCT
>JAEPEX010000039.1_pt1 | contig 17731 bp, 13 predicted proteins | sample 9130951 | NCBI WGS metagenome assembly JAEPEX01 (sample SAMN17228542, study PRJNA684324) | microbial mat metagenome | biome: saline marsh[ENVO:00000054]; feature: microbial feature [ENVO:01000007], biofilm[ENVO:00002034], sulphate-reducing...; material: estuarine water [ENVO:01000301]|estuarine... | reverse complement strand
TGCTCTTGCCTTCAAGAATGTGTTCAAGCGGGCTCATCAGTTGTCCTCTGGGCTGAACGGAGAGGGGGGAGTTAGCGTGCGTCCCGGTCCAGGATGACGTTCATTCGGGTGCTCTGGCGGATGCGATAACCCTTGCTCAGCGCCAGTGCTGCAGCGTCGGGCGTGGTGCGGCCGTCGGCCATGTCGGCGCGCTCCAGGATCAGCAAGTCCGGCCAGCGTGTCTTGGGGGCCTTGGCGAAGAAATGTGACAGGATGGCGGCTTCACCGCCCTCCACATCCACTTTCATGGCGTGCGCTTTGGTGAGCTTGAGCTCATCCATAAGCGTTAGAAGCGTTGTGACGCGCACAGCTTCGCCTTCCGAGCCGCCAAGACGGGCCTGACCATGATTGCCCGAGATCATGCGCATGACCTCTTCGCCCTCGTAATCCGCCAGTGCGACGCCCGCCATCTCGATCTGGCCGAGCGCATTCTGGCGTGCGTTGAAGCTGAGTCTGCGGCGCATTTCACGTTGGGGCTCGACCGCGATGACGCGTGATTTCTCGCCGCCGGCCAGCGCCGCCACCAGCGCATAAGCGCCGGCGTTCGCGCCGATATCCATGAACGCCTTGCCAGGGCCCATGATGCCGCGCAGCGCTTCGAGTTCGGCCGGGTCAAAGCATTGCGGCGTCATGAACAGACGCTTTTCCGACAGATTGTCGGTGGGGTGCAGCCGCAACTTCAAGCCAAGCGCCTGAACATCCGCCACGCCAGCTTTCATGCCGCTGAGCGCCAGAGGGCGCGCGGCGCCGGCCAGACGCAAGCCGGCGCGTGAGGCCGGCAAGGCGCGTCCGATGGCGAGCCCGATCTTGCTGACAAATCCTGGCGCATACGCGCCATATCCGGGGGCAGGCGGTTCATGAGACACAGGCCCTCCCTGCGCCCGCTTCACTTCAGGGGGAGCGGGCGGAATCGTCAGCATTTCGTCGGTCTCAGGCAAAGCCTGGTCGGAGTTTGATGTCGTCTCGGTCATGCCAAGACTTATAAACGCAATTGGGCGTGACCGCATACCATGAGATCAAGTTTCCAGTTTCGCTCGGCGCCAGTATGGTCACCTCAATTTTGAGGAGGAGAGACATCATGCTGCGCACCTTTGCGGTCGCCGCCCTGCTATCCACGGCAAGCCTGGCGCACGCCCAGACCGAGCCGTTTGATCTGGGGCAGGACAATCGAGAGATCGCCCGGGCTCTGGGACAGGCCGCGCTTGAGAGCGATCTCGCTTATGAGATCACCGAGTCTCTTACGACCGAAGTCGGCCCCCGTCTCGCGGGCACGCCACAGGAAGCGCGGGCGCGCGACTGGGCGGTGGAGATGCTAGAAGAGCTGGCGTTTGAAAACGTCCGCGTCGAGCCGTTCGAGCTTGATCTGTGGACGCGCGGACGCTCGGTTTATGAAGAAGTGGCGATCACCGCGCCGTATCCTCAGGAACTCTATGCGATCTCCCTGGGCGGCGCCGGAGCCACGCCTGAAGGCGGGCTGGAAGCGGAGGTCGTGTTCTTTGACAGCTATGACGCGCTTTTAGCGTCGGATGCGGACGAAGATGCGCTCGAGGGCAAGCTGGTCTTCGTCAATGACCGCATGGTCGCCAGCCGTACCGGCGAGGGCTATGGCTGGGCCAATCGCAAACGCCGCGACGCCTGGGTGCTGGCTGAAGATCGCGGCGCTGTGGGGGTGCTTATTCGTTCTGTAGGAACCAGCTCCAACCGTTTCGCGCACACCGGCATGATGAGTTTTCCTGACGGGCGTCGGCCCGACATTCCGGCTCTGGCCGTTTCTGCGCCGGATGCAGACCAGCTCCAGCGCCTGAATGAGATGGGCGAAACCGTCTCGATCAATATGCGCACCTATGCCGGCTGGCGGGGCGAGGCGATGAGCGGCAACGTCATCGCCGAGATCACCGGATCTGAAGCGCCTGACGAGATCGTCATTATCGGCGCGCATCTGGATAGCTGGGACACCGCTACAGGCGCTCTCGACGATGGCGCGGGCGTCGGCATCGTCACGGCCGCTGCGCGTCTGATCGCGGAAAGTGGTCATCGTCCGCGCCGCACCATTCGTGTGGTGCTGTTCGGCGCCGAGGAAGTGGGACTGGTGGGCGCACGCGCCTACGCCAACGCTCGCATGGAAGACGGCACGTTGGGCGATCACATCATCGGGTCTGAATCAGATTTCGGCGCTCGGGAAGTCTGGCGCCTGCGCTCCAATGTGGGCGAGCACGCCCTGCCGGAGATCGACGCCATTCACCGCGAACTGCAAAGCCTGGGTCTGGTGCGCGGCGACAATTCCGGCGGCGGCGGGCCAGACATGATCCCGCTGCAATATATGGGCGTGCCCATGGTGCGGCTTGAGCAGAACGGCGAGGACTATTTCGAGTTCCACCACACGCCGAATGACACGTTCGACAAGATCGTGCCTGAAGAAATGGCGCAGAACGTCGCCGCCTGGACCATGATGGTCTGGCTGCTGGCCAACAGCGAGACTGATTTCCGGCCGCAGACGCCGCAAGCGGAAGCGAGCGAGTAATTCCGTTCTGGAAGCAATGAGCTTCCAGAAGTCGGGCTACACGCGGGATCAGGGCGTAGGCATATCTCCTGCCATCAGGCGGCGCCGCCGCAACACATGATGGAGGTGATTATGTCTGCGCCCACTATTCTTCAGGTCAATTCCAGCGCCCGTCTCGAAGGCTCGGTCAGCCGCGAACTGTCGCAGCTGCTTTCCCAGGCCCTGGCTGGCGAGTCCGGCACGGTGACGGTTCGCGATCTCGCCGAAACCCCTGTGCCGCAAGTGGACGCAGGCTGGGTCGGCGCCAATTTCACTGATCCTGCTGAACGCACCCAAGCACAGCGCGACATCCTCAAAGGGTCTGACGCGCTCGTGGGTGAGCTGAAAGCGGCGGATCAAATTGTCATCGGCATGCCGATCTACAATTTCTCCATTCCCGCCAGCCTGAAGGCCTGGATCGATCAGATCGCTCGCGCGCGCGAAACCTTCCGGTATTCCGAAGCGGGGCCTGAAGGCTTGCTGACCGGCAAAACGGCCTGGATCGTGGTCGCGTCGGGCGGCGTGCCGCTGGATTCGGGCGTGGATTTCGCGACGCCTTATCTGCGTCAGGTGCTGAATTTCGTCGGCATCACCGATATTCGCGTCATTGACGGCTCGCGCTGGGATTTCCGCGAGGAAACCGATCGCGAGGCGATCCGCGCACTGGCCCGCACGGCGGATATTCAGCCTGCGCAAGCGGCTGAATAAAGACGCTCACCAGGCGCTCACATTTATGTGGTGCGCGTTTGATTGGCGCTGGCGCGGTCTTGGTCTCATCTCTGAAGCCATTCTTTCGAAGAGTTTCAGGAGCCCTCATGACCGCGCCTCGCATTCTGACCCTGTATTCCAGCGGTCGCACCACCCAGTCCGCCAGCCGTGAACTGGCAGACCTGTTGTCCATCACTCTGGCCGGTGAGACAGGCGTGATCACAACGCGTGATCTGGTCGCCCAACCGCTGCCCTTTGTGGATGAGGCTTTTGTGGACGCGAGCTTCACCCCGCCTGCAAACCGCACCGCGGCGCAAGTGAAGGCGCTGGCGGTCTCCACAGATGTGCTGGATGAATTGATGGCCGCTGATCAGCTGGTGATCGCAGCGCCCATGTACAATTATTCCATCCCGGCGGCCTTGAAGGCCTGGGTCGACATGGTGGCGCGCGCCAATGAGAGCTTCCGCTATGTCTTTGACGATGGAGATCCGTATGTTCAAGGGCTGGTGAAGGTCCGCACCGTCTGGTTGGTGACGCCGACCGGCGGCACGCCGCTGGAATCAGACATGGACTTCGCGACCGGCTATCTCAAATACGTGCTGGGCTTTATGGGCATGAAGGATGTGCGCGTTATCGATGCTGCGGGCTGGCGGGATCTGGATGACGTCTTGAAGGCTGCGAAACGTGACGAGATCCGGGCTTTAAGCGCTCAGGCCTGAGGTTTGACGACTGGTGCTCTAGAGCGTGCGCCAGTCGTCGCGCACGCCCAGCTGACGGAAGACTTCTGACCAATAGGCTTGCAGAACATCACGCTGTTCGCTGCTCCATCCCCGACGTTCGATCAGATAGATTTCGATCCTGACGCCTGCGAGCACATCGCCATATTCATCCTCGATCAGCGCCGCCACACGGCCAGGCGGCGGCAGGCGGTTTTCAAGGTCTGACCGGGCGCGGCCATAGACGCTGAACAGGCGCGAGTTCTGCAGCATGTCGGAAACAAGAATGACCGTGCGGCGCGGGGTGTCGGGATTGAAACCGTCTTCCAGCGCCAGGTCGGCCAGGGCCTCGATAATCGGGCTCGCCGGGCTTTCCTTGGGTTCGACCAGATCGGCGAGGGCGCTTTGCAGCGGGCCTTCAAACAAGGCCTGATAGCGCGCCTCGACCCGGGCCGGATTGCGATAGAGCGGATTGATCTGGTCGCCGCGGCCAGGATTGCACAGCGAGAAACTGTTGGTGTTGATCAGCTCGCCGCGCGCGTCCAGCTCGTACAGGGACAACCGTTCGCCGATCTCCAGCCGGTCGCGGCTGTCGAGCGCGAGTTGCTCGATGCGGGAGGCCTGTTCGGGCGAATAGAGGTCGGTCTTGTCGATCACGAGCGCCATATGGGCGGGCTGTTCCCCGCTCAGGCATAGGGTGTTGGGGTCATATTCGGGCGGTTGCAGCACGAGGGCGGCATAGCTGATCGCGCCGAGCACGCCGATCACGATCAGAATATTGATGATGCCCAGAATATCCTTGCCGCGCATATGTCTGACGCCCCCTCTGCCAGCCGATAGCGGAGGGCATCATGGGGCGCCCGCCCGCTTATGGCTAGACGTTATCGGCCGGGGAAGGGCGGTTTGTCTGACCCGCTCGTCTCGCCCGGATCGGTGAGATCGGTGTCCGCCGCCTGCTCATAGAGCTGGATCGAGCGTGAATTGTCGGCGGCGAAAAACTTGTCGATCTTGCGCTTGAGCGCGATCGCCTCACGACGCGTCGGCCCGCTCAGGCTTTCCTCGATCTCGACGGCGCTTTCCGTGTTTTCGCGGTGCGTATGGGGCAATTGCTTGAGCACGGCGGACAGGTGGGCGGCTGCATTGATCGCCCGGCGCTGGGCTGTGCCATAGCCGATCAGGCGGTCATCGAACGTGGCGCCCTTGAACGCGGCGATGGCGGCGAAGGTGACGCCCAGTCCAAACAGCAAGAGCCCTTCCAGCGTCTGGATGCCGGTTCCCGCCATGGCGGAACTCACGGGCGCCAGAATCGCCCCGGTCGGCTCGGCCAGATCGCCGAGCGCCAGAGTGGCGGCGTTCAGTTCCAGCAAGTCACGATAGAGCGCGGCGGTGTAGTTCAGGAACACCACAAAGCCCAACGCCAAGGGCGTGCCGATGATGGCGGCGGCGAAGGAGAAGGGGCGGTCGGGGTTCTGTAACAGGCGCAAGCCTAAAAACCCGATCAGGAAGAATGCGGTGATCACATTGGTGAAAGCCACGGTGATGGCCTGAATCCAGCCGCCCAACAGGCCTAGATCAGAGCTTTTGGAAAAGAAATAGGCGTTGATCAGGCCTTCCACGAGCACCATCCCGGCGAGGATGGAGAAGTGCATGATATGGCTTTCTGGATAGGTCGCGGAGCGATTGACCCATTTGTCGCGCGGCAGCGCCTCTTCAAACATCCGGCCGCGGGTTTGGCGAAAATGCAGATAAGCGTCAAAACAGGCCGAAGCGCGATAATACGCATCGGTCAGACGATCGACGATCTGATGGGTTTTGCGATCAATTTCAGTATCCATGATCTCGTCCGCATCCTCCGACCGTCCCCGGTTCAAACCGAGAAGGTTGTTCGTGATCGGCCGATCTTGGGTTTCAATCGTATCGCGCATGGTCCGGCCCCTTTTGATTACGTCTGTTCACAGCGCCCAAGAGTTAACCATGTCCCGATAATCAAGCTTAAGTTGGGCGAAATCAAACGAAACAAGGCTGAAAAGCGGCGAATTGCGTCTTTTTTCAGGACGCGCTTCACTCTACTTTCCTCCGACATCGAGTTCGGCGCGGTGACGCCGTTAACATAGATGAACAATCCGGCGGCTGAACCGGAGCTGAACATCTCAGAGGGGACGTCATGACCGGACCATTGAATACGCGCCGCACGGTATTGGGATTGCTGGCGGGGGCGGGCGCTGGAGGGCTGGCCGTCTCGGCCGCCAGCGCACGCCAACAGCCGCCCATCACAAGCGAGACCCTTTCGGGCGCCGAACGAATGATGGGGGTGAGCTATACAGCGTCTGAGCGCGAACAGATGCTTAATGGCGTAGAGGCCTGGGTGTCGCGCGCCGAGCGCCTGCGCGCGGTGGACAAGCCCAACGACCTCGCGCCCGCGCTGACCTTTGATCCGCGTCTGCCGGGCGTGACCTATCGTGCGCAAGACACTTTCGTGTCCGGATTGCCCATCAATGCGGGCCCGGCGCCAAGCGACCCCGCAGACATCGCCTACGCACCAGTCTGGAAACAGGCGAGCTGGATGGCGACTGGCGCGTTGAGCAGCGTTGAGCTGACCGATATCTATCTTGACCGGATCGCTCGCCATGGCGAGGCGCTGGAATGCTATGTGACGGTCACCGCCGACCATGCGCGGCGGCAGGCCGCCCAGATGGACGCTGAGCGCGCCCGCGGCGAGGTGCGCGGTCCGCTTCATGGCGTGCCCTATGCGTTGAAAGACATTATTGATGTTGCAGATGTTCGCGCGAGTTGGGGCGCCAGCGTCTATCAGGACCGGATAGCCGATGAAACGGCTGTGGTCGCGCAGCGTCTGGAAGCCGCAGGCGCGGTGCTTCTGGGTAAGGCGACCTCGGGCGCGCTCGCCTATGGCGACATCTGGTTTGACGGAGTGACGCGCAATCCGTTCAACCCCAATGAGGGCAGCTCGGGCAGCTCGGCCGGCCCCGCTTCCGCGACGGCTGCGGCTTTGTGCAGCTTCGCCATCGGCACCGAAACCCTGGGCTCCATCGTTTCGCCGTCGCATCGTTGCGGCACGACCGGCCTGCGCCCGACTTTCGGACGCGTGCCGCGGACGGGGGCGATGGCGCTGTGCTGGTCGCTCGACAAGATCGGCCCCATTGTGCGTTCAACGCCGGACGCCGCTTTGGTGCTGGCGGCGATCAATGGCGGGGATGCGGGTGACGCGTCGTCTTTCGATCACGGGTTCGAGGCGGATTTCGCGCGCGATCTGACAGGTCTGCGCCTCGGGTATAATCCGAGCTGGTTCGAGGCCGCCGCGGATCCCGACCGCGCCGCGCTTGACGCGGCCCGCGCGCTGGGCGTCGAGCTGGTTCCGTTCGAGATTGACGAACAGCCCTGGGATACGATGCTGATCCAGCTGGAATGCGAGGCGGCTGCGGCGTTTGAAACGCTGACGCTTGAAGATCTGGACGATCAGCTGCGCTGGCAGGATGACGCCGCCTGGCCCAACACGTTCCGTCGCGCGCGCTTCGCCAGCGCTGTGGACATGGTCAACGCGGACCGTCTGCGCCGCAAGGCGATGACGATGATGGCTGAGACCTTTGAAGGCATCGACGCCATGATTGGCCCGAATTTCGCCGGCGGGATGCTGTTGATCACCAACTATACCGGCCACCCTCAGCTCGCCTTTCGCTCGGGATTCGTCGAGCAACCCACGCGGACGATTTTCGGCGCTCCGGTGGATGAGAGCGGCGAGACCTTCACCGTGCCCTACGCCAGCTCGCTCTGGGCGCCCTTGTTTGATGAAGGTGTGATCCTGGCGCTGGGCGCGCAGATTGAAGCGCGCCTGGGCGTGGCCGATACTCGCCCGCAAGCGTTCGCCGAGTAACGCATGCACAGGGAGAACCGACCATGAAGTTTTATGATTGCGCCAGCGCGCCCAGCCCGCGCCGGGCCCGCATGGTGATCGCCGAGAAGCGCATTGATGTGGAGACCGTCGAGATCGACCTGCGATCCGGCGAGCAGTTCAGCCCTGACTTCATGGCGGTCAATCCCGGCTGCACGGTGCCCGCCCTGGTCACTGACGAGGGCGAGACCTTGTGCGAGAACGCTTCAATCGTGCGCTATCTCGAAGCGCTCTATCCTGACCCGCCGCTTCTGGGGGTGAGCCCGATCGAGCAGGCGCGGGTCGCCGAATGGGTCTGGCGGTCAGAGTTTGAAGGCCTGATCAGCGTCATGGAGGTGCTGCGCAACACCTCTAAATCCATGAAGGACCGCGCGCTGCCCGGACCAGACCCGGTGCCGCAAATCCCGGAACTGGCCGAGCGGGGCATGATGCGCGGCCAGCGGTTTTTCAAGACGCTGGACAAGCAATTGTCACAAAACCCCTGGCTGGCCGGAGACGCCTACAGCTTTGCCGACATCACCGCCTTTGTGTTTGTGGAGTTCGCAGCCTGGGTGAAGATGGTTCCCGGTGAAGAGCTGACCGCGCTCAGCACATGGCGCGACGCCTGCAAGGCGCGGCCCAGCGGTCAGGTCTAGGCTTGGCGTTTGCGCGTCAGCCAGACGGATGCGCCGCCACAGCTGTCATCCCAGAAGCATTGCTCGACACGATCGAACCCGGCCTCATGAAGGCTCTGTTCAAAGCGTTCGGGCGCCAGGCTGGCGTGATACAGGGCGTCGCCGAACATGTCGCCCCAGGCGACGCCATCACCGTCTCCGCTGGTGAACATAAAATGCGCGCCGGGCGCTAGCGTAGCGCCGATGCGCTGGATCAGGCGCGCTTGGTCTTCGGCGGGCAGGTGAAAACTGGAATGCCAGGCGAGGGCGCCGTCATAGGGGCCGGTGAGCTCAATGTCGCGCATATCGCCGACACGCCAGGTCTGGTCGGGCCAGGCCTTTTGACAGAGCTCTATCATGGCGGGCGCGATATCCACGCCTTCGACCGCAAAACCCTGCTCGATAAGGTGAGCGGCGATGGGAAAACCTGATCCGCAACCGAGATCGAGTATCCGTCCGCCCGGTCTTGTTAAGGCAAGAAAGCGTGCCATCCAGCCCGCTTCCAGAAACGTTTTTGCATGCCGCCGTCGAGCGTCAAACCGTTCGGCATGGCGCTCATAGATGTTTGCGATGGCGGAGGCGCCGAGCGCCTCCGCCTGCGGGTCGCGATCCCTCATTCCTCTTCGGCGTTGGCCGGGTCGTATTGCTCAAACCAGGCGAGAACGTGCCCGGCCTTCTGCAACAGGCGCGAGGGCCGGCTGTCAGCGATGCCGTGATAGGCGCCGGGAATGCGGACCAGGCGGCTGTCGATTCCGCGGATCTGCAGGGCGTTGTAATATTGTTCGGCCTCAAACACCGGCGTGCGGCGGTCTTCGCCGCCCACAAACACCAGAGAGGGCGTCTCAACATTGCCCACCAGCGAGAGCGGGCTGCGGCGCCAGTATTCCTCAGGCGCGTCCCAGGGCGTTACGCCGAACCAGTAGCGATAGATGCTCGGGCCGATATCGGCGGCGAGGGTGAAGCTCGTCCAGTTGATCACCGGCTTGCCCACCGCAGCGGCGGCGAAGCGATCCGTCACCCCGATCAATTGGGCTGTCAGAACGCCGCCGCCCGAACCGCCGGTGACGAACAGGCGTTCTTCATCCACAAACCCGCGTGCGACCAGCGCATCAATGCCTGACAGAAGGTCATCCACGTCCTGGCCGGGATAGGCCTTGTCGATCTCGTTGGCGAAGGTTTCGCCATAGGAGGTCGAGCCGCGCGGATTGGTGTAAAGCACAACATAGCCCGCCGCGGCGTAGAGCTGGACCTCACCGGAGAATTGCGGGCCATAGGCGGTGTGCGGGCCGCCATGGATCTCAAGGATCATCGGATAGGTCTGGCTGGGGTCGAAGCCGGGCGGATAGGCGATCCAGCCTTCGATTTCCTGACCATCGGCCGAGCTTTCCCAGGTGAAACGTTCCACCTCCGCCAGGTCGCGCAGGCCCAGCACATCCGCGTTCACATCGGTCAGCCGGTTCGCCAGGCCGCGCCGCGTGCCGACCCCCACATTGGCGAGATCCTGCGCACTGGCGAGCGTCGCCGCCCAGCGATCATTGTCAGACACGGTGAAAGCGCCTGACGTGTAAGGCCGGCCAAAGGTCGTGCCGCCGAGATCATCGCGCACCCGGTCGAGGCCGCCATTGAGGCCCGCATAACCCAATATGGTATGGCCGCGATCATCAAACCGGACCCAAAGTCCCCGTCCGCGTTCATCCCATTCGGCCTGGTCAATGCCGCGATCAAGGTCTGACAAGAGCTCACGCGGTTCGCCGCCGTTGAGCGACACGACTTTCAGATCCGTATCAGCATGCGAGGTTTCAACACGCGGTGTGGAGAGATAGGCCAGAGTTTCGCCGTCCGGCGAAATGCGCGGACTGGATTCTCCCCCCGGATAGTCGGTGATCTGGACCGGGTCGGACGCATCGAGCGTAATGGCGTAGATGTCGGCTTCACGGAAATCAAAGCCATCGGCTTGCCGTCCGCCGAGCGAGTAATACAGCGCTTGGGAGTCCGGTCCCCAGCTGACGCCTGAAATCGAGCCATCGCTGACCTGGGTCAACTGACGCGGTGCGCCGCCATCTGCAGGCGCAACAAAGATTTGTGTGAATCCGGACGGCAGCTCTCCGGCGCCGTCAAACTCATACCGTGTGGTCTCATCCACCAGCGCCGGCGCCGCCCAGTCTGCGCCGCGCGGCTGCGCGGGCATGCCGATATCGACCTGGGGTTCTGGGGCGCTCATGAACATCGTGAAAGCGATCCAGCGCCCGTCGGGCGACCAGCTGAGATTGCCGGCGCCGCCTGGCAGGTGAGCCAGGGTGGCGCTGCGTCCGCTATCCACCCATACGGTTTTGAGCAAACTCTGCTCGTCTTCATTGGCGATGTAGACAAGCTGGGTGGAGTCTGGCGACCAGCGCGCCGAAGAATATTCGCCAGCGCCTGTGACAAGTGGGCGGTTCGAACCTCCGTCATAGGGCGCGATCCACAATGCGGACCGCGTTCGGTCCGTCATAATGTCATTGGAGCGGCGTTGGTAGACGACATACCGCCCATTGGGGCTGATTTGCGGGTCATTCGCCATCTCCAGGCTGAAAATGTCGGCCGCCTGCAAGGGGCCGCCCGCAGCTTGAGTCGATGCAAAGGCGCTGGGAGTCGCGAGCGCGCAGGCTAGCGAAGCAAGGAGTAGGCGGTTCATCATGGACGCTCCAAATCTTTGATCTGACAGCGTAGGGCTCTGAACCACTTAAGGGCAAGGGGAGGTTATCGAGCAGAGTTGAGCAAGCGTGCGCGTGAGAGCCGGAACGGAGCGGCTGGGTGGGGCAATTGCCCCACGGCGCGACCGGCGATCAAGCGCGCACCTGTACGGGTGGCGGCGCGAAACGCCTCCCAGCTCTCGACCCGGTTGAAATAGACTGAACTGCCGCCTCGCTTGGCGCTGGCCAGGAACCGGTCGATGTCCAGCCGGTCAGTTTCGGTCAGCCGTTCAGGAAAATCTGCGCCGATAGCGTCCACGCCCAGATTTTCAAACCGGCTCCAGAAGGGCCAGTCCGTGCGCACCTGAACAAACAGCTTGGCGGTTTGCGAACGCAGGATCCGCAAGGTTTCATCCAGCACGGTGGAGGGCGGATCAGCCGGGGCGTCCCTGATCTGGACCCAGACAAGCTGGCGCAAATGCGCCGGTAGATCGGCCAGCGCCATGACATATTGCGAACGCGTTCGGGGGTTGCTCAGCGACGTGTACCCCGCCGGCACGATCAGCGCGCACCGTGTCCCCGTCTGAACCAGTTCCTCAAGCGCTTCAGCCGCATCGTTCAGCACCGCCATGTCCACGGCCAGGCGCGCGTCCGGCTTCAGATCCGTCAGCATCAAATCTGTGTTGCGCGCCTGATACGGGGAGTCGACCTCAGCATTCAGCGCCCGAACGAAGTAACTGGCGACCGCTTCTCGCTTCATGTCCCAGACAGGCTGATAGAACAGGGAAAAGGCTTTCTTCTGGTTTGGCTCTGTCTCGACAGTCTTGGCCTGACGCGGCTCATCAATCTCGGCGGACGCCATGGTCGCGGCGAATTCTTCAACGCTTAGCTGTTCGCTTTTGGCTTCAACCTTGAGCTGGTTGATGAAGGATTCGCCCAGAAAGAACTCTTCCATTTCATGGCTGATCTTATTGGTCAGCTTTTGCGCCTGTGGTCCGGACAGGGCTTTGAAAATGACCAGATAGCCACTGGCGCACTGAATGATCAGATCGTCCTCAGCCACCCGCTTGTCGATAATGGAGCGTGAGGCGATGAAGACCCGCTCGCGCCATTCCGGCCAGCGGTCGCCCGCCGCATCGCGCACCCGGTCCATGTTCACGAACTGATAGCGGCTTACGTCAATCTGCTCAGCGCTCGCCAGATGGCGCTTGAGCTGGGTCATCACGTCGTCGTTCACGCCCGGGTCTCTCCTTGGTTCGTCCTGATCTTAACCCTGAAGGCGTTGTCAGAGCGTAACTGTTTCTTTCAAGCGGAGAAGCGGCGTGAATAGCGAGATTGTGCTGCAATATGTTGCTGCGCCGCACCGGTAATAAATTATTCAAAGAAAAAGGGCTTTTTGGGCCATTCTCGATTGAATGGAGCGCATGCAGCATCTTTTTATTGCGTTGCAAATCAGTCATGGTCCGCGCGTCCAGCCACAGGCTGATCAGATAGACAAGCAATCGGACGAAGATTGCGTTCAATCAGGGAGAGTCTCCATGGTGTCATCCTTTAACCGGATCGCCTTGCTTGCAGCGGCGTCGAGCCTGACGCTCAGCGCAGCATCTCAAGCACAAGTTTTCGATCAGGTCGGCGGCGGCGAACGCCGCACGGTCGACGTGATCACCGTCACGGCGCAGCAGCGTGAAGAAAGCGCGCAGGATGTTCCGATCTCCATCGGCGCCTATGACACCGAAGCGTTGGCCAATGCCGGCGTGCGTGACATCAAGGACCTGCAGGCGATTGCGCCGGGCCTGATCGTGACATCGACCCAGTCCGAGACCATCACCACCGCGCGTATCCGCGGCATCGGCACCGTGGGCGACAACTTTGGCCTGGAAAGCTCGGTCGGCGTCTACATCGACGGCGTGTTCCGCGCCCGTAACGGCGTGGGCTTCAACGACTTGGGCGAGCTTGAGCGGATCGAAGTGCTGCGCGGCCCGCAAGGCACGCTGTTTGGCAAGAACACCTCCGCCGGCGTTCTGAACATTGTCACCGCCGGTCCCGAGTTTGAACATGGCGGCGCTCTCGAAGCCACCGTCGGTGATTACGGATACTCGCGCCTGAGCGGTCATGTGACCGGGGCGATCTTCGAGGACGTGCTGGCGGGTCGTTTGTTCGCTGTGCGCGGCGAGCGCGACGGTTACATGGATCTCTACGTCCAGGATCGCAACGGGCAGTACACGGACACTGAATCCGATGATCAGGGCTTCTGGTCGGTTCGCGGCCAGCTGGAGTGGACCCCGAGCGAAACCGTCACCGGCCGCCTGATCGCCGACTATACCGAGCGCGATGAAGTGTGCTGTTCGGCAGCGTCCTGGGATTACTCTCCGGCGGGAATCGCACTGGTCAACTCGGTTGGCGGTGACGCTCTCTACCCGGCCGATCCTGAAGAGCGCGTGGCGTTCGCCAATCGCGAATACGACCAGATCGTCGAAGATTGGGGCGTGTCCGCAGAGTTCGATATCGAACTGCCCATCGGCACGCTGACGACGGTCACCTCCTATCGCAACTGGGAGAACGCACGCAGCCAGGACATCGACTACACCAGTGCGGATCTGGCTTATCGTGACCGCGAAAACAACTTCACCAATATCGAGCGTCTGTCTCAGGAAGTCCGTCTGAACGGTCAATGGGGCGATCTCGACTGGCTCGTCGGCGCGTTCTACTCCCATGAAGATCTCGTTCTGGGCGACGCCATCCGGATCGGTGATGACTGGGAAGCCTTCCTTGGACGGTCTCTGACGGCTGGCTCCGTGCCGCCGCTCGGCACCCCGGCCGGCGTCAGCGCCGTTCTGGCGCAACTGACGGGTGGTTTGATCAACATTCCCCCGGGCTCCGCATATCTGGGCGGACAGGGCGTCAACCAGGACATTTACAACCAGACGGCTGACAGCTGGGCTGTGTTCACGCACAACGCCTATCGCCTGACAGACGACCTGACGTTGACGGCAGGTCTGCGTTACACCCATGAAAACAAGGACGTTTACGCGACGTTCGACACCAACCAGCCGCTGGCTTGCGCGGCTGTCGAGCAGGCGTTCGGCTTTGATCCGATCAACGGCTTCATTGCTGCGGCCGCTGCACAGGGCCTGCCGGCCGCCACGATCGCCAACGGCGCCACCGCCATCGGCAATATCTGTCTGCCGTATCACCGCTCCGGTCTCGATGCGAACGGCTATGATAACGAGCGTACCGACGAGGAAGTCTCCGGCACCTTGCGTCTGACCTATGACATCAATGACGATGTGATGGTCTATGGCGGCTATTCCCGCGGCTTCAAGGCGGGTGGCTTCAACCTGGATCGTCAGCTTAACGGCCCGATCGGCGCGGACGGTTATCTGAACTCGGATAACTCGTTTGCGGCGGAAACCGTGGACTCCTACGAGCTCGGCTTCAAATCCCAACTGTTTGGCAATGTGGTTCAGCTCAACGGCTCGGTCTTCTTCCAGCAAGTCGGCGACTTCCAGCTGAACACCTTTAACGGCATCGCCTTCGTGGTTGAGAGCATCGACGAAGCTGAAACCTATGGCGCAGAACTGGATTTCTTCTACGCCACGCCGATCGAAGGTCTCGATCTGACGGCTGGTTACGCCTACACCAACACCGAGTACACCGAGGTGAACACGGGCGACCCGCTGGTCGACGCGTTGCAGGGCCAGGACTTCTCGCTGGTGCCTGAGCAGACTTTCACCACCCAGGTGATCTACTCGCGTCCGGTTTTCGACAACCTGTTGGCCAGCGCCAGCCTGGATGCGCGCTGGGCGTCTGAATACAACACGGGTTCCGATCTGGACCCGGAAAAGGTGCAGGACGCTTTCACAACCGTGAACGCTCGTCTGGGCCTTGGTCGTGAAGACGGCGCCTGGTCGGTTGAAGTGTGGGGTCGCAACCTCACTGACGAGACCTACGCTCAAGTGGCTATCGACGCCTTCGCTCAAGGGCGTCGGGCTGGCGCGGGCACCTCGCTCGACTCACGCGGCACGGCCAGTTATGCGGCCTTCCTGGGGGCTCCGCGCACCTGGGGCGTGACCCTGCGTACCGAGTGGTAAGAACACTCTTTACGACATAGCTGCAGATGCGAAAGGCCGGTTCCGAAAGGAATCGGCCTTTTCTTTTTTGTGTTTGGGCGATTCTAATTCAGAGAGAGCCGGGAAGTTTTGCTGCACATGCAGCGTGTATTTTCAATAAATAACGCATTTGGACTGAGCGGCTGCAGCATAGATTGACGTTCGCGTCATCGTGACTGTGCCGCAACAGTTGTATATGAAAATTCAAAAAAGTACCTCATATGGCCTCTGCGGGAATGCTTAAGCGCTATTGGGTGCTTTCACGCTCTTGCAAAATCAGTCACCTTTGTATGGACATTAGTCAGCGATGAATGGCGCGGCGGAGCGCCTCACACGTCACCGGCCAGTCCGGACACGCTGAGTAGGGAGGAGACCAATTCATGATGTCTAAGTTCACGCGCACCGCTCTTTATGCGGCCGCATCCACTTTTGTGCTGGGCGCTGCTGCGCAAGCTCAGGTTTTTGACCAGGTCGGGGGCGGTGATCGCCGCACGGTCGACGTCATCACGGTTACGGCGCAACAGCGTGAGGAAAGCGCACAGGATGTTCCGATCTCCATCGGCGCCTATGACACTGATGCGCTCCAGAATGCGGGCGTAAAGGATATCAAGGATCTGATCTCGATCGCACCCGGCCTGATGGTCACCTCGACCCAGTCCGAGACGATCACAACCGCACGTATTCGCGGCATCGGCACCGTGGGCGACAACTTTGGTCTTGAGAGCTCCGTCGGCGTCTACATCGACGGTGTGTTCCGCTCCCGCAACGGCGTCGGCTTCGGCGACCTTGGCGAAATCGAGCGCATCGAAGTGCTGCGCGGTCCGCAAGGCACGCTGTTCGGCAAGAACACTTCTGCTGGCGTTCTGAATGTGGTGACGGCTGCGCCTGAGTTTGAATTCGGCGGCAATCTCGAGGCGTCGGTCGGCGATTACGGGTTCCGCCGCTATAGCGGTGCGCTGACCGGTCCCGTCATTGACGACATTCTGGCGGTGCGCGTCTTCGCCGCCAAAGGCGAACGTGACGGTTTCCAGCAACTGATTCTGGATGACGGCAACGGTCCGGCAGAAGTCACCGATTCTGAAACCCAGGACTATTACACCTTCCGCGCGCAAGCCCTGTGGACGCCGAGCAATTCCGTCGAAGGCCGCTTCATCGTCGATTACTCAAAGCGGGATGAGTTGTGCTGCTCTGCTGTGCAGTGGGATTACGCAGCGACGCCGGCAGTCTTTGTCGGTTCTGTTGGCGGCCAGGTGCTGCAGCCTGCCGACCCTGAGGCGCGCGTAGCATTCGCAAACCGCGAATATGCCCAGGAAGTCGAAGACCAGGGCATTTCCGCAGAGTTCGACATCGAGATGCCGATCGGCACTCTGACCTCAGTGACCTCATGGCGCCGCTGGGAAAACAGCCGCACCCAGGACATTGATTATTCCACGGCGGATATCGCTTATCGCGCGGACGGCAACTACACCGATCTCAATCGTTTTTCCCAGGAAGTGCGCCTGACGGGCATCTGGGGCGATCTGGACTGGCTGGTCGGCGGCTTCCTCTCTCATGAAGAGCTTGAGCTGGGCGACGCGATCCGCTTCGGGGATGACTGGGAAGGCTATCTTGGCCGCCTTCTGACGGCGGGTTCCGTGCCGCCGCTGGGCACCCCTGCAGGTGTGTCCGCAACGCTTCAGGCCATGGCGGGTCTGGCGCCGGTCGCAGCGCTGATCGGGGTTCCGGGCGCGCAGGGCACGCTGCCGATTCCGGCGCCGGGCTCCGCTATCCCCGGGGAACGGGCGTCGCTGGCGATGTCTATGACCAGACGGCGGAAAGCTGGGCTCTGTTCACCCACAACACCTACCGTCTGACCGACAATCTGAGCCTGACGGCGGGTCTGCGTTATACGCATGAGACCAAGAATGTGTTCGCCACGTTCAATACCGATAGCCCGGCAGCTTGCGGCGCCTTGGAAACGGCGTTTGGCCCGGACCCTGTCGCAGGTGTCGTGGCGGCGGCTACGGCTGCAGGCTTGCCGGCGGCGTCCATTTCCGGACTGGCTACGGCGGCGGGCAATATCTGTCTGCCCTACGCCCGGACGGCTCTGGACCAGACCGGCTATGACCGTGAGCGCACCGACGAGCAGGTTTCGGGTACGGTCCGCCTGACCTATGATTTCTCTGACGATGTCATGGGGTATGTGGGGTATTCGCGCGGCTTCAAGGCCGGCGGTTTCAACCTGGACCGCTCCTTCAATGGTCCGCTTGATCCCACCCTTGGCTATACCGATGTGGATTCCGGCTTCGCGCCTGAAATCATTGATGCTTATGAAGTTGGCTTCAAATCCCAACTCTTCGGCAATGTGCTGCAGCTGAACGCCAACGCCTTCTATCAAGAGGTTGAGGA
>JAEPEX010000075.1_pt1 | contig 17842 bp, 23 predicted proteins | sample 9130951 | NCBI WGS metagenome assembly JAEPEX01 (sample SAMN17228542, study PRJNA684324) | microbial mat metagenome | biome: saline marsh[ENVO:00000054]; feature: microbial feature [ENVO:01000007], biofilm[ENVO:00002034], sulphate-reducing...; material: estuarine water [ENVO:01000301]|estuarine... | reverse complement strand
AACGGATGCGCGGCGGCGTATCGGGGTCGGGCTGCGCAAGCTGACGGCGCGCGTGACGCGCTGCGCATCGGGCCGACATGGGCCTGAAAGCCATGCCCCTCGGCCGCCGCGCGGCCGTCATAGCGCACCGCGATCGGCAGGAAATGGAACTGGATGTCGGGATAGTCGACGCCGGCGCGGCTGCGGATGAAGGCAGCGCTTTCGAACTGGTTCGACGCGCCGGGGCCGCTGCGGGTCAACAGCCAGCGCGCGCCGACCAGGCTTTTCCCAGCGGGTTCCAGTATTTGTAAAGCGTGACCGGCTCGCGGCTGGCATCTGGACATAGACCTCCAGGTGGTCCTGCAGGTTCTGCCCGACACCCGCACGGTCGGCGATCACGGCGATCCCGTGGTCGGCCAGATGCGCCCCGGCCGATCCCCGACAGCATCAGCAGCTTTGGCGAATTGATCGCCGAGGCCGCGACGATCACCTCGGCCCGCGCGGCGCACCGTCTCGACCCGGCCGCCGCGGGCGATCTCGACACCGGTGGCACGGCCGCCTTCGATCACCACGCGGCGCGCTTCGGCCCGGATCAGGTCGCAATTCGGCCGCTTCAGCGCCGGCCGCAGATAGGCCTGCGCGGCGGACCAGCGTTCGCCCTGCCAGACCGTCATGTCGAACGGGCCGAACCCCTCTTGCCGGGCGCCGTTATAGTCGTCGGTCAGCGGATAGCCCGCCTGCCGCCCGGCCTCGACAAAGGCGTGCACCAGCGGATTGGTCCGCGCGCGGGTGACGTGCAGCGGACCGCCCGGCCGCGCCAGGCCGGGTCGCCGCCATGCCCGCCCGGATGCCAATCTTCCATCCGGCGGAAATAGGGCAGCACATCGGCATAGCCCCAGCCGGTGCGCCCGCCGCGACCCAGTGATCGTAGTCGCGCGCATGGCCGCGGACATAGATCATCCCGTTGATCGAGGACGAGCCCCGATCACCTTGCCCGCGCCGGCGTGGCCAGCCGCCGGTTGCCCAGATGCGGGCTCGGGTTCGCTGGCGAAGCCCCAATCATAGCGCGCCATGTTCATCGGTAGCTCAGCGCCGCCCGGCATCCGGATCAGCGGGCCCGCGATCCGACCCGCCGGCCTCGATCACCAGCACCGACCGGCCGGCCTCGGCCAGCCGCCAGGCAATGGTGCAGCCCGCCGAGCTGCGCCGATGATGACGTAATCGGCCTCCATCAAGGGCACCGCGCGCCCGGGCGCGCCGGGTGGGCGGGCGGGGCGCGGCCGGGCGCGCGCCCGTCAAAACGGCGCTCCAACGGGCAAGCGCGACATAGACCGACTTGACCTGGCTGTAATGGGCGATCGCCTCGGCCGAGTTCTCGCGCCCGATGCCCGAGCGCTTCACGCCGCCGAAAGGCGCCTCGACCGGCGTCAGGTTGTAGGCGTTGATCCAGCAGGTGCCGGCCTCCAGCGCGGCTGCGACCCGGTGCGCGCGCGCCAGGTCGCGGGTAAAGACGCCGCCCGCCAGCCCGGAAATCGGTGGCGTTGGCGCGGGCAAGCGCCTCGTCCTCGGTCGCAAAGGACAGGACCGCCATCACCGGGCCGAATATCTCCTCCTGCGCAATGGTCATCCGGTCGGTGACATCGGCAAACACCGTGGGTTCCAGGTAATATCCCGGCCGGTCGAGCCGCTTGCCGCCATGGATACAGCCGCGCGCCCTCGGCGAGCCCGGCGGCGACATAGCCCTCGACCCTGGCCAGCTGTGCGGCGCTGACCCAGCGGGCCGAAATTGGTCGCCTCGTCCATCGGGTCGCCGATCACCGCCCTTTGCAGCCGGGCCGTGAGCCGGGCCAGAAACGGCGCCAGCACGGCGCCGCCTGCACGAAGACCCGCGTGCCGTTCGAGCAGACCTGACCCGAGGAATAGAAATTGCCCAGGATCGCGCCGCTGACAGCGGTGTCGAGATCGGCAATCCTCGAACACGAATCAGCGGCCGATTTTCCGCCCAGTTCCATCGTCACATGCCTGATGCCCGCCCGCCGCCGCGGCCGCCCACCTTTTGCCCCGTGGGCACCGGACCCCGTCAGCGAGACCTTGGCGATGCACGGGATGGGTGACGAGCGCCGCGCCGGTCGCGCCGGCGCCCTGGATGACATTGAAAAAGCCCGGGCGGCGCCCCCGGCCTCGACCAGTATCTCGGCGATCTTCAGCGCACAAAGCGGGGTCGTCTCGGACGGTTTGAAGACCATCGCATTGCCGCCAGGCCAGTGCCGGCGCCGCCTTCCAGCAGGCGATCTGGGTGGGATAGTTCCACGCCCCGATGCCCCGCGCAGACCCCCAGCGCCTCCCGGATCGTATAGACGAAATCGCCGCCGGCGACCGGGATATGCGCGCCCGTGATCGCCGCCGCGATGCCGCCGAAATACTCCAGCGCGTCCGCGCCCGAGGCGGCATCGGCGACCAGCGTCTCTGACAGCGGCTTGCCGGTGTCGAGGGTTTCCAGCACCGACAGATCGCGGTTGCGCGCCCGGATGATCTCGGCCGCGCGCCGCAAGACCCGGCCGCGTTCGGCGCCGCTGGCCCGTGCCCAGGCGGCCTGCGCCGCCTTCGCCGACGCGACCGCCCGGTCGACCGTTTGCCGGGGTTGCCGCGCGCAGCCGGGCGATCGATTTGCCGGTCGCGGGATAGATCACATCGATCGGGTCGCCCGCCGGGTCCTCGACATAGGCGCCCGTCGATGAAATGGCTGGCGGGTGGCTGGCGTCGGGGTGTTGGGCCATCCCGAAAAGCTCAGCCTGTGCCGATGGCAGGCGCGAATCGCCGCCATCTTGGCCGGATCACGCGCCCAGACAGGGCCGAATTCGGCGACATATTCAGCCGCTTCGTCGGCCCCGCCCATCGTGATCCCGAACGGGCTGGTTTCGATCTTAGCCGACATCCTGCCCAACGAGCAGGCGCAGGACATAGGCGTTGCGCTCGTCGATGGCGGGGCAAAGTTTCGCGGGATCGGCCGACTTCGCACGCAGATCGAGCCAGAATTGCGCCATCGCCATTTCGAGCAGCATGTCGTCATCATAGCGGCGCAAGAGCGCACGCAATTTCCGTATCTGCGGCTTTTCCATCAGGATGCGCGCCATGGTGCCGCGCGCGCCGGTATTGTCATTCGGGTTGAGCGCGAGCATCCGCGCAAAGATCTCCTCGGCCTCCTGCCAATCGCCGGCCTCGACCAGCGCATCGCCCAGATTGTGCATGGCGCGCAGATAGGGCCGCGTCCCGATGAAGCCCCACCACGCCATGTCCTCGTCGTCGACGCAGGGCGCCCAAAGCCGGTCGCCGACCCGCACCGCTCGCGCCAAGAGCGCGAGCCGCTCGGCCAGCGTCTTGGCGCCGAAGGCGAGGATCGTATAGGCGTCGATGTTGTCGAGATCGGCGTCGAGCGCCTTGCGCGCATGGCGGTCGCGGGCGGCCTGGGTCTTGGCCTCCCAGGCGCGTTCCACCTCGTCTTCGCCTTCGCTGTAGATCGCAGGACCCATCATGCTGTCGCGCAGGACGCCGTGGCGCATCGTTGCCTCCTCCGTTCGGGTCGAACCCCAGGCCCTCGGATTTGTCCCGGCGATTGCAATCGCCAAAGACCGATAGCCGGAGCCGACGGGTCAGCCTACCATGCGCCGCCGCCCCCATTCAACGGGCCACCGCGCAATTCGACGTTGCCAAGCCGGGGCCGGCCGGGTCTAGTGTGGGAAAAAGCCATCACCAGAACCGGGGAGATCACCATGAACCGCACCGCCCTTGCCGCCCTCGCGGCCGCGCTTGCCGCCGGGACCGCTGCCGCCGATTGCGACGAGGTCGTCTTTTCCGACGTCGGCTGGACCGACATCACCGCCACCACGGCGGCAACGACGGTGGTGCTGAACGCGCTCGGCTACGACACCGACATCAAGGTGCTGTCGGTGCCGGTGACCTATACCTCGCTGGCCAGTGGCGATGTCGACGTGTTCCTGGGCAACTGGATGCCGACCATGGAGGCCGACATCGCGCCCTATCGCGCGGCCGGCACGGTGGATACGGTGCGCGCCAACCTGCAGGGCGCGAAATACACGCTGGCCACCAACGCCGCAGGCGCCGCGCTGGGGATCGGCGATTTCGCCGACATCGCCGCCCATGCCGAGGCGCTCGACGACACCATCTATGGCATCGAGCCGGGCAATGACGGCAACCGGCTGATCCTGGACATGATCGCGGCCGATGCGTTCGGCCTCGGCGGTTTCGAGGTCAAGGAAAGCTCGGAACAGGGGATGCTGGCGCAGGTCGCCCGCGCCGACCGCCGCGACGAACCGGTGGTGTTCCTGGGCTGGGAGCCGCATCCGATGAACGCCAATTTCGACCTGACCTATCTGAGCGGCGGGGATGACTGGTTCGCCCCGATTTCGGCGGCGCCACGGTCTATACCAACACCTCGGCCGGGTTTGTCGAGACCTGCCCCAATCTGGGCGCGTTCCTCAACAATCTCGAATTCACGCTGGCGATGGAGAACGAGATCATGGGCGCGATCCTGGACGATGGAATGGACCCGGCCGAGGCGGCGCAGGCGTGGATCGCCGCGAACCCGTCCGTTCTGGAAGGCTGGCTGGACGGCGTGACCACCAGGGATGGCGGCGATGCCATGGCCGCGGTTTCGGCGGCGCTGGGGCTTTGATCGGTTCCACCCGCAGGGCTGACGGGCGGGCCAGGCGGGCGCGATGGACTGGCTGACCGAGCATAAAATCCCCGTGGGCGCCTGGGCGGCCGATTTGTTCGACTGGCTGCAGCGCAACGGGGCGGCGTTTTTCGATGCGCTGTCCGACGCGCTCGACTGGCTGATCGAGGCGATCCTGTGGGTGCTGCAAACCCCGCATCCGCTGATCGTGGTCGCGGTTTTTCGTCGCGCTGACCTATGCCTTGCAGCGCAGCTGGAAGACCGCGCTGCTGATCGCCCTGGGGTTCCTGTTCATCATCAATCAGGGCTATTGGGAGGAAACCACCGAAAGCCTGACGCTGGTGCTGTCGGCCTGCGTGGTCTGCATGGGCATCGGCGTGCCGATCGGAATCGCCGCCGCCCACCGGCCGCGGCTTTATGCCGGGCTCCGGCCTGTGCTGGACCTCATGCAGACGCTGCCGACCTTCGTCTATCTGATCCCGGCGATCGTGTTCTTCGGCATCGGCATGGTGCCCGGACTGATCGCCACGGTGATCTTTGTCGTGCCCGCACCGATCCGGCTGACCTATCTGGGCGTGGTCAACACCCCCCACCGCGCTGATCGAGGCCGGCCGGGCCTTTGGCGCCACGCCGTGGCAGCTTCTCTACAAGGTCGAACTGCCCTATGCGCTGCCGCAGATCATGGCGGGCCTCAACCAGACCATCATGCTGTCGCTGTCGATGGTGGTGATCGCCGCCCTGGTCGGCGCCGACGGGCTGGGCGTGCCGGTGGTCCGGGCGCTCAACCAGGTCAACACCGCGCTTGGCTTCGAAAGCGGGCTGGTGATCGTCGTCGTCGCCATCATGCTCGACCGCATGTTGCATACCGGGCCGCGGCAATGAACATCGCGGTCAGCTTCGACACCGTCTCGATCGTCTTTGGCGACAAGCCGGCGATGGCGCTGCCGCTGATGGATGCGGGCCAAAGCCGCGCCGAGGTGCAGGCCGAAACCGGGCAGGTGCTGGGCGTGCATGATTGCAGCCTCGACGTGGCCGAGGGCGAGATCGTCGTCCTGATGGGCCTGTCGGGATCGGGCAAGTCGACCCTGCTGCGCGCGGTCAACGGGCTCAATCCGGTGATCCGCGGCGCGGTGCATGTGCAGGGTGCCGACGGCATGCTGGACGTGACCCATGCCGACCCGCGCGCGCTGCGGGCGCTGCGGCTCAATCGCGTCGCGATGGTGTTCCAGCAATTCGGCCTGCTGCCCTGGCGCACGGTGCGGGAAAATGTCGGCCTGGGGCTGGAACTGGGCGGCGTCGGGGCGGCCGAAAGGCGCGCCCGGGTGGCGGAGCAATTGTCGCTGGTCGGGCTGTCGGACTGGGCCGGCCGCAAGGTGGGGGAGTTGTCCGGCGGGATGCAGCAGCGCGTCGGGCTGGCGCGGGCCTTTGCGACCGAGGCGCCGATCCTGCTGATGGACGAGCCGTTCTCGGCCCTCGACCCGCTGATCCGGACCCGTTTGCAGGACGAGTTGCTGGAACTGCAGGCGCGGCTCCGGCGCACCATCGTCTTTGTCAGCCATGACCTGGACGAGGCGTTCAAGCTGGGCAACCGGATCGCCATCATGGAAGGCGGGCGGATCGTGCAATGCGGCACCCCGCGCGAGATCTATGCCAGCCCGGCCAATGCCTATGTGGCCGATTTCGTGGCCCATATGAACCCGCTGCAGGTGCTGCGCGCGGGCGATGTGATGGACCCGCCGACGGGTCGGCCCGACCGCCAGATCGACGTGGCGGCGCCGGTGGCCGAGGTCACCAGGGCAATTTCCGATGGCGGTGGCCCGATCGGCGTGACCCGGGACGGCACGCTTGTCGGGCACATCACGGCCGAGGGGCTGGTCCACCACCTTGGCGATCCGGCTGGCGCGGCGGGCGCGGGCGATCTGCGCGAACGCCAGGACAATCCGCGCGATGCCTGAGGCTTTCGGCGGCTGCGATGCCGAACGGTTGACGTGCCTGGTCCTTTCTCGGCCATCCACAGCTTCCAGGCGTTGTCCAGCTTTCAGGCCAACAACCTGCACCGGGTCGGGCTGTTCCGCGCCGACGCCGAGCGCCGGATGCGACGGGACCCTTTCTTGCCGTGCCCGAACGCGCCGCACCCATCTGCATGATCCGCGCCCTGCGCGACCCGGATCGGCCGAAGCCCGACCCTGTCCAGATCGTCAATGGCCCGGTCGGGCGACCACGAACCGGGCGCCAACGGCACACCGCCGCCGGTCGGCAGCACGGTCGCGGGCGCCGAATTCACCAACACCGCAGCGCTCGGCAGGTTCTGGGTCGACCTGGAGCTCAATTCGGGGTAGCGTGACCATAACACATCTGCGTGCTGACGCCGCCGATTGGCGCCAAGTGATCCCCGGAAGGCGGCAAGCGCAACAAAGCACCGTTTCCGAGAGGGAGGACCGATGAAAACCGCTCAACTCCTGGCCGGCATTGCGGCCTGCACGCTCGCCTGTTCAGGGTCATCCAACGCGCAGGAGCTTGTCGGCATGGCGCCCGACCCGGACGTCGCGTACTCGCCCTATCTGCAGCACGACTATCCCGATCAGGTGCTGTTCGGCGACACGCATCTGCACACCGCCTATTCCGCCGATGCCGGGCTGATGGCAGCGACCACCACGCCGGACGACGCCTATCGCTTCGCCAAGGGCGAAACGGTGATCTCGTCGAACGGAATCCCGGCAAGGCTGGCGCGGCCGCTCGACTGGCTCGTCGTCGCCGACCATGCCGAAAATCTCGGGCTCGTCATCGCCCTCGACGAACAAAGCCCCGTGCTGGAGGGGAACGCCTGGGCCGCCGGCCTTGCCGAAATCTTTGCGCCGCGCGATGCCGCCGCGATGGCCCAATCCTATCTCTACTGGGCAGGCGGCTTCAGTGAGGATGGCCCGGCGGCGGCGGCGACCCGCTGGCCGGCACCGGACTCGACACGACGATGTGGCAGCGCATCACCGGAGGCGGCCGAGCGTCACAACGCACCGGGCGCCTTTACCGCTTTCATCGGCTATGAATGGACATCGGGCCCGGGCGGAAACAACCTGCACCGCAACGTGATCTTCCGCGACGGCAAGGATCTGGCCGATCGGGTCGTGCCGTTCTCTGCCTATGACAGCGAGAACCCCGAGGATCTCTGGGACTGGATGGCGCGCTACGAAACCGACACCGGCGGTCAGGTGCTGGCGATCCCGCATAACGGCAATCTTTCGAATGGCCTGATGTTCGATGACGTGACCATGGCGGGCGAGCCGCTTTCGGCAGACTACGCCACGCGCCGCATGCGCTGGGAACCGGTCATTGAGGTCACCCAGATGAAGGGCGACGGCGAGGCGCATCCGATGCTCTCGCCCGACGACGCATTTGCCGATTACGGCACCTGGGATGTGGGCAGCTTCGGAGCCGAGCTCAAGACGCCCGAGATGCTGCCCAGGGAATACGCGCGCGAGGCGCTGAAGCGCGGCCTGGCCTATGACGCCGGAGCTGGGCGCGAACCCGTTCAGCTTTGGCATGGTCGGCTCGACGGATTCGCATACCGGCCTCGCCACCACGACCGAGGACAACTTCTTCGGAAAGGTCTCCATCACCGAGCCGACGGCCGATCCGATCCGCTTCGAGGAACTGATCACCGGCCGGGCAACGCCGGACGATCCGAGCGACGACATCACCCACGCGCAGGTGCTTGCCTCCGGCCTGCCGCCGTGTGGGCAAAAGAGAACACCCGCGCGGCGATCTGGGATGCGCTGTCGCGCAGGGAGGTCTATGCCACGACCGGGACACGCCTGCGCGTCCGCGTCTTCGCCGGGGCGTCATTCACGGCGGATGACCTCGCGCGGTCGGATTTCGCCGCCCATGGCTATGCAAACGGTGTCCCGATGGGCGGCGATCTGACGGGCCTCGGCCGCGACGAGGTGCCGGGCCTTCTGATCCGCGCCCTGCGCGACCCCGACGGGGCCAATCTTGACCGCGTGCAGGTGATCAAGGGCTGGCTCGACGCCGAAGGGGTGACGCAGGAGCGGGTCCATGACGTCGCCTGCGCCGATGGCCGGGCGATCGTCGACGGCGCCTGCGACGGTGCGGTGGGCAATACGGTCGACGTGGCCCGCGCAAGCTACACCAACGCGATCGGGGACCCGTTCCTGGAGACCTGGTGGCAGGATCCGGATTTCGATCCGTCGCTGCGCGCCTTCTATTATGTGCGCGTGATCGAGATCCCGACGCCGCGCTGGACGACCTACGATGCCGCCTTCTTTGGGGTCGACCTGCCGGACTCGGTGCCGCCCAGCCATCAGGAGCGCGCCTATACCTCGCCGATCTGGTATTCGCCGACAAACTGACCCGGTCATACCAGGGCGAAACGAGCATGACTCGTTGCGCCAACCCCGCCTCCCGCCGCGCGGCGGCGCACGCATCGACGTCGCGGCGCCGAATATCGACCGATCGCTATGAAGGGTCGAAGGCCGGCTCGAGGATGCGGACGATCTCGTCGAGCCCCGTGATCTCCAGCCGGCCATAGCTGCGGCGGACAAGCCCGCGCTGCTGGTACGCCTCGAGCAGGGCGCCCACCGCCGACCGCGACAGGTTGGTCATCTGCGCCAGTTCCGACTGCGTCACGTCGATCACCGTCTGCGCCGGCCCGCCGAGTTCGGGCAGGCGCGCCCCGCACAACCGCAGCAGCACCGCCGCGAGCCGGCCCTCGGCGCTGCGTATCGTCGGATCGTCCATTGCGGCGACGGCAAGCATCATACCAACGGTCATCGTCAGTGATCGTTGGTATGACAGCGTCTTCTTCGGCATCGACCGGCCCGAGGGCCTGCCGGCCAGCCAGCAGGAACGCGCCTATACCTCGCCGATCTGGTACACGCCCGAATAACGGGCGGCACCGGCCGGGCTCGTCGCGTGCACCAGCCGGCTGGCCGCCGGACGGGCCCCTATCGCGCGCTGTAGCCCTGCAGCACCCGGATGTAGTTGGCCCGCTCATAGGCTTCAGGGTCGTCGATCCGGCCATGGCTGAGCACGCCGCGGATATCCGACAGGCGGCTCGCGCCGCGGGCGGCCAGCCAATCGGCAAGGCCGTCGTTCAGAACCCGCATATGCCCGATGCCATGGCGCAGCAGCGCCGAGGTCGTCATCACCACATCCGCCCCGGCCAGCAGGTATTTGGCCGCGTCGCGCGCCGTCTCGACCCCCGTCGTCGCCGCCAGCGACGCATCGAGCCGTCCCGCCAGCACGCCGATCCACAAGAGCGGCAGCCGCATCTCGAAGCCGTTCGACAGTGCCAGGCTCGGTTCGACGGACAGCGTATCGGGGTCGATATCGGGCTGAAAGAACCGGTTGAACAGCACCAGCCCCCTGGCGCCGGCCGCCACCAGCCGCCCGGCCAGATGCCCCGGCGAACTGAAATAGGGGCCGATCTTGACCGCGACGGGGATATCGACCGAGGACGCCACCGCCGCGGTGACATCGACATAGCGCGCCTCGACCGCCTCGCCGGTGACGGTCGGATCGGACGGGATCAGAAAGATGTTGAGCTCGATGGCGCTGGCCCCGGCATCCTGAAACCGCTGCGCGTAATCGATCCAGCCGCTGTCGGTGATGCCGTTGAGGCTGGCAATGACCGGAATGTCGAGCCGCCGCGCGGCCTGTTCGAGCAGGTCGAACTGGCGCTCGGTGTCGAAGCTTTGCGCGGTTTGCGGCGGGAAATAGCTCAGCGCCTCGCCATAGCTTTCGCCGCCATGGTCGATCAGCGCCTCGAGGATCGCCGCGTCGCGTTCGATCTGTTCCTCGAAGACCGAGGGCAGAACGACGGCACCCGCCCCCATCGCCTGCAATTCCAGAAGGTTCTCGAGCCGCGCGTTGAGCGGGCTGGCGCTGGCCACCAGCGGGCCGGGCAGGTCGAGGCCCATATAGGTCGTGCTCAGGTCCATCTGCGCCCCCTCATGGCTTGCGCGCCGCGCCCATGCTGCGCGACGGATCGGGGCCCGCATCCATCTGCGCGAACTCCTCATAGGCGTGGTATTTCTCAAGGATCGCCTCCTGCGCCTGTTTCAAGAGGGCGGCCGCGTCATCGGGGCGGCTGGCCGCCAGCGCGGCATAGCGCAACTCCTTATAGGCGTAGTCCTTGAACGGCAGGGTGGGCCGCGGCGAATCGAGCCGGAACGGCGCCGCACCCACGCGGCGCAGCTCCGGGTCGTAGCGCATCAGCGGCCAATAGCCCGACGCCACCGCCCTGTCCTGCTGCGACAGGCCATTGCGCAGGTCATAGCCATGCGCGATGCAATGGCTGTAGGCGAGGATCAGCGACGGGCCCTGATAGGCCTCGGCCTCGCGGAACGCCTGCAGGGTCTGCTGCGGATTGGCGCCAAAGGCGACCTGGGCGACATAGACATTGCCATAGGCCACCGCCTGCAACGCCAGGTCCTTGCGCGCCGTGCGCTTGCCGGCGGCGGCGAATTTGGCGATCGCGCCCAGCGGTGTGGCCTTCGACGCCTGCCCGCCGGTGTTGGAATAGACCTCGGTATCCAGCACCAGCACGTTCACGTCGTGGCCGCTGGCCAGAACGTGGTCGAGCCCGCCATAGCCGATGTCATAGGCCCAGCCATCGCCGCCCACGAGCCAGATCGACCGGCGCACCAGATGATCGGCGACCGACAACAGATCGCGCGCCACACCGTTGTCTTGCATCGCCAGCAAGCGGGTCTTCAACGCGGCGACCCGTTCGCGCTGCGCCCGGATCTCCGATTCGCGGATTTGCGGGGCGGCGATGATGGCCTCGGCCCAGATCGGCGCCGATCTCGGGCGCGAGGCCGTGCAACAGGTCGCGGGCCAGCTGCAGATGCTTGTCGGCCGCCAGCCGGAAGCCGAGGCCGAACTCGGCATTGTCCTCGAACAGCGAATTCGACCAGGCCGGGCCGCGCCCCTCATGGGTCTTCGACCAGGGCGTGACCGGCAGATTGCCGCCATAGATCGACGAACACCCCGTGGCGTTGGCGACCATCAGCCGGTCGCCGAACAGCTGCGACAGAAGCTTCAGGTAAGGCGTCTCGCCGCAGCCCGCACAGGCGCCCGAAAACTCGAAGGTCGGCTCCAGAAACTGCACCCCGCGCACGGTGTGGAAATCGACCCGCGCCCGGTCGTTCACCGGCAGCGCCTCGAAGAACGCCATGGCCGTGCGGCCCGGTTCGATCCGATCGGCCTTGTCGGCCAGATTGACCGCCCTGACCCCCGGTTCGGAGGGGCTGAGCGCCGGGCACGCCTCGACACACAGGCCGCAGCCGGTGCAATCCTCCAGGTGGAACGCCAGGGAAAAGCGGATGCCGGGATAGCCGCGCGCATTGACCGGGGCGGGATTGGAAACCGTCCGGCGCCGCCTCCAGCGCCGCCTCGTCATAGTATTTCGCGCGGATCACGCTGTGCGGGCAGACAAAGCTGCACTGGCCACACTGGATGCACAGATCCTCGCGCCAGACCGGCACCTCGTCGGCGATGTTGCGCTTTTCCCAGACCGCGGTGCCCGACGGGAAGGTGCCATCGACCGGCATCGCGCTGACCGGGATCGTGTCGCCCAGCCCGGCCATCATCCTGGCCGTCACCTCGCGCACGAAATCGGGGGCGCCGGCCGGCACGATGGGCGGCAGGTCCTCGGTCGCGGTGGCGGTGGCGGGCACCGCGACCTCCTGCAGGCGGGCAAGCGCGCCATCGACCGCGGCGAAATTCCGTTCCACCACCGGCGGCCCTTGCGGGCATAGGTCTTTTCGATGCTCTTCTTGATCCGGCCGATGGCCTCGTCGCGCGGCAGCACGCCCGACAGCGCAAAGAAACAGGTCTGCAGGATCGTGTTGGTGCGGCTCGCAAGCCCGCCTCGCGCGCCGCCGCCGTGGCGTCGACCACGAAAAACCGCAGGCGCTTGTCGATGATCGTCTGCTGCACGCTGCGCGGCAGGTGGTCCCAGACCGTGTCCGCCCCATGGGGTGCGTTCAACAGAAAGGTCGCGCCGGGCGCGGCCTGGCGCAGCACATCCATGCGCGACAGGAAGTGGAACTGGTGGCAGCCGACGAAACTGGCCGAACGGATCAGATAGGGCGCATCGATCGGGCGCGGCCAAAGCGCAGATGCGACACCGTCTGGGCGCCCGATTTGTGGCTGTCATAGACGAAATAGCCCTGCGCGAACAGGCCCTGATCCTCGGCAATGATCTTGACGCTGTTCTTGTTGGCGCCGACCGTCCCGTCGGCGCCCAGCCCGTGGAACACCGCGCGCACCACATCGTCGGGTTCGGTGTCATAGTCGGGATCGACGGCGAGGCTCTTATGCGTCACGTCGTCCTCGATGCCCACGGTGAAGCCGTGCGGGGCGCCTCCCGCCAGTTCGTCGAACACGGCCTTGGCCTGGGCGGGGTCGAAATCCTTCGACGACAGGCCATAGCGGCCGCCGATCACCCGTGGCATCGCGCCGCCGCGCTGCGCCAGTGCCGCCACCACGTCAAGGTATAGCGGCTCGCCAGTGGCGCCGGGCTCTTTCGTCCGGTCGAGCACGGCGATGGCGCGCACCGGTTTCGGGCAGGGCGCCCAGGAAATGGGACACCGAAAACGGGCGATAGAGCCGCACCGCGATCATCCCGAGCCTTGCTCCCTTGGCATTGAGGTCGGCGACGGCGGCGCGCACCACCTCGGCGCCCGAGCCCATCACGACGACGACGCGATCCGCATCCGGCGCGCCGAAATACTCGAACAGGTCATAGCGCCGCCCGGTCAGTTCGCCGAAGGCGGCGAGCTTCTCGGCCACGATCCCGGGCGTGGCGGCATAGAACGGGTTCGCCGCCTCGCGCCCCTGAAAGAACACATCGGGATTCTGTGCGGTGCCGCGCACGATCGGGTTTTCGGGGTTGAGCGCGCGGGCGCGATGCGCGCGCACCGCCGCGTCGTCGATCATCGCGCGGATATGGGCCGTCGGGCAGCAGGTCGAGCGTGTTGAGCTCGTGCGAGGTGCGGAACCCGTCGAAAAAATGCACGAACGGCACCCGCGCAGCCAGCGTCGCGGCCTGCGCCACCAGCGCCATGTCATGCGCCTCCTGCACCGAGGCCGAGGCGAGCAGCGCAAAGCCTGTGGGCCGCACCGCCATCACATCGGCATGGTCGCCAAAGATCGACAGCGCGTGGCTGGCGACCGAGCGGGCGGCGACGTGAAACACCGCCGGGGTCAGTTCGCCGGCGATCTTGAACATGTTGGGGATCATCAGCATGAGCCCCTGCGACGCGGTGAAGGTGGTCGTCAGCGCGCCGGCTTGCAGCGCGCCATGGACGGTGCCCGCCGCGCCGCCCTCGCTTTGCATTTCCTGGATGACGGGCGTGTTGCCCCAGATGTTGGTGACGCCCTGGGCGGTCCATTCATCGGCGAGTTCGGCCATCGGCGAAGACGGCGTGATCGGATAGATCGCGCAGACCTCGTTCACGCGATAGGCGACATGGGCGGCGGCGGCGTTGCCATCCATCACCACCCGGTGGCCCTGATCGGCGGTCATGCGCGGTCCTCTGGGATCATCTCGATGGCATGGCAGGGACATTGTTCGAAGCAGCTGGCACAGCCGGTACAGCGGCCGCCGTCGACCGCATAGCCCTTGCCGATGCCAAGCTTGGCGATCGCCTCCTCGGGGCAGGCCGCCAGGCACTGGTCGCATTCATAGCATTGCCCGCAGGAATAGCAGCGCTGCGCCTCGTATCGTGCCTTGCGGTCGCTGAGACCGGCCATGATCTCCTCGAACCCGTCGGCCCGGGCCTCGAGGGCGAGGCGACGCTGGGCGCTTGGATCGGCGTCCGTGTAGACCGGCAGATGCAGCATGTCGGCGGTCACGACGGGTGGGGCGGGCGGTTCGGCATGGGACGCACCGGCCAGCCAGGCATCGATCTGGCGCGCCGCGCGCTTGCCCTGGCCGACCGCGATGGTGACCGATTGCGCGCCCGGCACCATGTCGCCCCCGGCAAAGATGCCGGGCGCGCCGGTCATCAGATCGGCGCCGACCTCGACCGCGCCATCGCGGGTGAAACCCAGGCCGGCACCTTGCGCAGAAAGTCGCTGTCCGGTCTGCTGGCCCAGTGCCAGCACCACCGCATCGGCACTCAGCCGGTCGAATTCGCCGGTCGGTGTGGGGCGGCCGTTTTCATCGAGCGCCATCCGCTCCACCGTCAGGTCCGAGCCCTCGATCCCGGCGATCGTGGTCAGCCAGCGGATTTTCACGCCCTCCTCCAGCGCCTCGTCGGCCTCGAAGGCATGCGCCGGCCATATGGGCGCGGTCGCGGCGATAGACGATCAGCGTTTCGGTCGCGGCCCAGCCGTTTCGCGGTGCGGGCGGCGTCCATCCGCGGTGTTGCCGCCGCCATAGACGATCACCCGGCGGCCCAGCATGGGCGGTGCGCCGCCGCTGGTCTGGTTCAGCATCGCCACCGCATTCCAGCACCGGCGCGGGCGTCGCGCGCGGGGATGTCGATGCGTTTGCCCATGCCCGCGCCGATCGCCAGAAACACCGGCGTCCAAAGCCGCCTTCGGCCTGTTCGGCATCAGGTCGGTGACCTTGTGGTCGCGCCGTGATGGTCACCCCCAACGCTTCGATCCGTTGCGACCTCGGCAGCGAGTTCGTCGCGCGGGCAGCCGATAGGCGGGAATGCCGAAATGCATCATGCCGGCCGGCCACCGGGCCGGCCTCGCGGATCTCCACCGCATGGCCGAGGCGGGCCAGATGATAGGCCGCCGACAGCCCCCGAAGGCCCCGCGCCCACGATCAGGACACGCTTGCCGGTCGGGGGGCGAATCGGTCGAAAAGACCCCAGCCTTCGGCGCGCGCCCTTGTCGCCCAGATAGCGCTCGACCGCATGGATGCTGAGCGGCGCATCGACCGCCACCGCGATTGCAGTCGGTCTCGCAGGGGTGATAGCAGACCCGGCCATGCACCGCCGGCATCGGATTGTCGGCAACCAGGATTTCCCACGCCTGCCGGTCGTTGCCGGCCTGAACCTGGGCCAGCCAGGCCGCGGGATGTCCTCACCCGCCGGGCAGGCCGCGCTGCAGGGCGGTGTCAGCGTGACATAGCTCGGCCGCTGATACCGGACTGGCCCCGTGCCGCCGGTCAGGGTCAGATCGACCGCGGGGGTAAAGCGCTTACTCGGGTGCTCACGCGCCAGTCCTCTTCGCCTTGGTTGCGGTCACCCTAGCGCGTTCTGCCAACGGGTTGTTTGATCTATGTCACCATGGCGGCATGGCGTGGCAAAAGCTGCGGTCTGGTCGGCGGGCACCGGGCTTGCGGGCGTTGCGGTGCCCAGCCCGCCCGATCAACCGCCGTGGATATTGGGCGCGGCGGCCTTGCCGGTCAGCCGATCAGGAAGATCGCCTTCCGGCACCGCAGGTCCGGGCCACCAGAGGCCATCTGCAAACGGATCGTCCGGGTCGGCACCGAAGCCGGCATAGATCACGTCATTGCCCGCGCCGGCCAGAATGACATCGCTGCCGCTTCCGGCCAAAGGAAGTCGTCGCCCTCATCGCCAACCAACAGGTCGTCGCCCCGCGCCACCGAACATGGTATCGTCGCCCGCCCCGCCAAACAGCGTCGGCACCATCGAGCCCATCAAGCATGTCTGCACCGCCATCGCCGCTGATTGTCGTTGCCCGCCGTTCCGCACAGGGAATCGTTGCCGGGGGTGCCGCAAATGGTGTGGGATCGTCCGCGACTGCGCCGGTGGCCACTGTCACCGTCTCGTCGGTCAGGAAGCCATCCGTGTAGGCCAGCGTCAGGGTCAGCGTGCCGCCGACATCGGTCTGCCCGGGCGTGTAGACCTGGCCGGTATGGACAAGCGTGGCGTCGCGCCACCACGCTGCCCGGGCATAGTCCAGGTCGCCCAGCCCGTCGGCATCGCTCACCGCCAGCCACCGCCGCGTCGAGCGCGGTGCCTTCGGCGGGGGTGGCGAAGCCCGCGGCGTCAATGGCCGGGCAGGTCGTTCACATTCGCGACACGCGCCGGTCGTCACCCTCGACCGTTCTCGTCGGTCAGGAAGCCATCCGTGTAGGCCAGCGTCAGGGTCAGCATGCCGCCGACATCGGCTTGCCCGGGCGTGTAGAACCGCCCGGTATGACAAGCGTGCCGCCGCGCCACCACTCTGCCCGGGCATAGTCCAGATCGCCCAGCCCGTCGGCGCATCGGTCACCGCCAGCGTGCCGCGTCGAGCGCGGTGCCTTCGGCGGGGGCGGCGAAGCCCGCGGCGTCATGCTCGGGCGCGTCGTTCCGCGCCAGCCCGTCCAGCACCACGACGGACCCGTCGGACAGCGTCAGCTGGCGGCCGTCTTCGGCCATGTCGACGCCCGGTCAGCGTCACATCCCGAAACAGCAGACTGTCTTCGCCCAGTGCGAAATCCCCGATCCGGTCGTTGCCACCGGTGCCAAGGACAAAGACATCGGCCCCGCCCCCCCCCGACAAGCAGATCATCGCCCGCGCCACCATCCAGCGTGTCGGACCCCTGCCCGCCATCGAGCGTGTCATCCCCGCCGCGGCCCTCCAGCACATCGTCGCCATCGGCGCCCGAGAGGATGTCGGCATAGAAGCTGCCATACAGCGCTTCGTTCAGGAACGTGCCCAGGACGCTGTGGTCGTCGGCTGCGTCCTGCCCCGACAGCAGAACCATCCGCTGTTCGAAATCGTCGGCATCGCGGCTGCCATCAGCCGCAAGCGCGGCGGCAAGGTCGTGATAATGCGGCGCGATCGAGGTGGCATAGGCCAGCGTGCCGAAGTTCGCCCGCGCGAACAGCGTTCCGATCACATAGGTCTCGCCGGCTCCATCCCCATCCGCGTCGAATTGGATGAACACGCGCCGCCGCTCATCCGCCGGCCACCGCGACCCCGGAGCGCGAGATATCCGCCGGCATCGCCATCGACCGAGGTGGCGAAATGGGCCAGCCCCCCGGCAGCTCGGTCCGGTCATGGCACAGATCGTCAACCATGGCCGGATCGGTGACAAAGGGATCGTTGCTCCCGCTCGGGTATCCGGTCACGGTCACGGTGCCATAAAGATCGGAGGGATCGTTCGCGATCAGCAGCGGCGCCGAAGGGCCGTCATAGGTGGTCGCGCCGACATGCAGGCTGACATCGAAACCGGAAACC
>JAEPEX010000019.1_pt1 | contig 17881 bp, 21 predicted proteins | sample 9130951 | NCBI WGS metagenome assembly JAEPEX01 (sample SAMN17228542, study PRJNA684324) | microbial mat metagenome | biome: saline marsh[ENVO:00000054]; feature: microbial feature [ENVO:01000007], biofilm[ENVO:00002034], sulphate-reducing...; material: estuarine water [ENVO:01000301]|estuarine... | reverse complement strand
CCTGCACGTGTTCTGGGCGAGGAATTCGCCACGAGCCTGGATTGGGCGGGGCTGCTCAAACCCTGGCGCTGGGCGGCTGGGTTGGCGCTGACCGCCTTGATCAGCGCCACCGCCATGATGGCGGTGCAGGCGGCCTATCTGGAGGACCGCGCCGAACGTTATGACGCAGCGCAGGCTGAGGCGTTTCGCACGCTGTTTCCGGATGCGCGCATCGTCAATGTGACGGCCCAGATGCGTCAGGCGCTCAATACCGTACGCGGCGGCGCAGAGGGCGAGGCTGGTTTTCTGCCGCTGGCGTCCGCTCTGGCCGAGATTGTTCGCGAAGTGGACGATGTGCGGGTGGACTCGGTGCGGTTTGACGCCAGCCGCGGCGAGTTGTCGGTGAGCGCGCTCTATTCCGGCTTTGGCGATTTCGAGCGTTTGCGCCGCGCGGCTGAAGCCCGCGGCGTGGTGCTGGAAGACGGCGGCGCGCGTCAGAGCGCGGCGGGCGTATCAGCTGAATTTACGGTGAGGCTGCCATGAGCGGGCAAGATGTTTTGACGCCCGTGCGGCGGGCCTTTCTGGCGCGGACCGTGCGGGAGCAGATCCTGCTGGCGGGGCTGGCGGCCTTGCTGGCTTTGACCCTGATCTGGTTCGGGGTTCTGGGTCCGGTGATCAGCTGGCGTTCTGACGCCTTGCGGGCCTTCTCCCGCTCGGCGGAAGGCTATGAAACCCTGCTGGTTCAGATTGAGGAGTATCGCGCGCTGGCCGCTCAGATCACGGCGCCTGAGGATCAAGAACCCTTGCGCACCCTGGCGGATCGCACCGCGCGTGAGCGCGCACTGGCGATCAGTCGCGTCCAGCCTCTTGAAGACGGTCGTCTGGGCGTCTGGATGGAGCAGGCGGACGCCAACGCCGTGCTGGCTTGGCTGGACGCTCTGGCGCGCGAGCAGGGCGTCGTGGTGGAGCGGATCAGCCTGGATCGCGAGGCCGATGAACGGGTGCGGGCGCAATTGACTCTGCGCCGTGTGAGCGAGGCGAATTGATGCGCGTTTTTCTGGGAGTGCTGTTCGTCATCGCCTTGATCGCCGGGCTGGTGATGTCTGCTCCGGCGCGCCTGGTTTATGACGCGCTTGCCCCCTCCGGCGTGCAGGCGGGACTGGTGCAGGGCACGATCTGGAACGGGCAGGCGCTGCGGCTGCGCCGTGGCGATCTTGAGCTTCAGAGGGTGGAGACCGCGCTCGAGCCGGGCTCGATTCTGTCGGGCCGGATGCGTGTGCAGACCGAGATCATGGATCCGCGCGTGCAGGGTCGGGCTGTCATCAGTGTGACTTCAAATGGGATCGACATTCGGGACGCGCAGGGCGTCGTCGCGTTGTCCGCTTGGCCGGGCCTGGCCGCGATCCCTGCCTTCGATCTGGCTGACGACGCCGTCGTCCAGCTGGACGAGGTGTCTGTGAGCCTTGATCAAGACGGGCGATGCCTGTCGGCGGATGGCGCAATGATGAGCCCGGCGCTCGCCGATCTGGGCGTGCGCTATGATGTGGATCTGCCGATCGTGGACATGACGCTGTCTTGCGCAGGCGAGCATGTGGCGCTCAGTCTGTCAGGATCAGGTCCGACGCTGGATCTGGAGGGCCGGATCGTGCTGGGCGCGCCGCAGCCGTCTTACCGGCTGCGCGCGACGCCGCATGACCCGGCGGCGGGGCCGGTGCTATCACTGTTGGGCTTTCAGCCTGAAGGCGCGGACTGGGTCGCCGAGAGCGGCGCGATGGGAGAGAGTTGAGCATGCGGTGGATTATTGCAGGTTTGAGCGCGCTGGCGTTGAGCGCTTGCGCTGCGACCGGCCTCCAGCCCGGCCCGGCGCCTGCGCCGGCTCAAAGCGCTCCAGAGCGCGTGACCAGTCTGCCGCCGCAATCGTTGCCGGACGGCTCATGCGGCGTCTTCCTGTTTGGCGTGGGGGAGCGTCATCCGTTTGTGGTGTTTGAGGACGAACGCGCGCGACGCGCCCTGATTGTCCATGACGGCGCGGTGCACGAGCTGGAGGTGGCGGCTCAATCGGGCGCCTTCGTGATGGGGCAAAGCTTTTCCCGGGTGTATGCCGGCCAGACCCGCGATCAGACTTTCACGCTGACCGGGGAGGTGGCCGAGGAGACCGGGTCGGGGCCCAGATTGACCAATGTCCTGTTGCGGGTGCGCGAGAGCGATGGCTCTGAAACCGTGCGGCCTTTGGGCGGCGTCTATTCCTGTCGTCAGGGCTCGGATCGTCTCGCAGCGTCGCGGCTCTAGAACCCGGCGGGACCAGACAGGCCGCTTTGCTGCAACAGCCAGACAAGAGCGATCCCGAAGGCCAGAAACGGGCCAAAGGCGATCATGCTGTCGGCCGTGACGGGCCTGCGCAGGACGAGTTTCAGGGTGAGCGCATACACCAGCGCCGCCAGGCTTGAAAACAACAGGACCGCCGGCAAGGCCAACGCGCCGCACCAGGTGCCTGCGGCGGCGAACAATTTGGCGTCGCCCCGGCCCAGCCCGGGCCGTCCGCGCAGGCGCTCATAGCTCTTCTCGATCAGAACCAGCGCGGAATATCCGGCGATGCCTCCCAAAGCATGCAGCCAGACCGGGGCGCCCAGAAGGGCCGCCGCGATCACCCCGCCCGCAATCAGCGGCAAGGTGATCCGGTCGGGCAGAATGAACCGCCGGGCGTCAATCACCGACAGGGTGATCAAGGCGCCCAACAGGATCAAGGTCAGAAGGGGGCTGAGGACAGCGGACATATCGCCTTATCCCCTTCTGACGCGCTTTCGCCAAGTTTCGGCGACAGGTCAACGTGCGTCCGGCTCTGGCAAAACCGCGAACGCCTGGGCGATCACGTCCAGAAACACAGGGTTGTGCGTACGTCTGTACGCGTCCAGCACCGCCTCGGTCAGCTTGATCATGTGATCGTCGCCATGGCGGGCGGCGCGCCGGGCGGGATCGCCGGGCGGCAGGGGCTTGCGCGGGGCTTCGCTTTGTAGAGCGAGTGGCGTGAACGCCGTCTTCAGCGCTGCGCCATGTTCAAAGGCTCTGAACAGGAGTTGCCGGCCTACGGCGTCAGGCACGATCTGTGACAGGGTCCGGGCGGCGGCGGTTCCGGTCACCGCATGGGTGAAGACAATGACGGTGTAGGGCGTGCGCGCCAGCGACAGAAAGAGTTTCGCCATCACCGCCATGAGCGCGTCAAACCGGGCGTTCAGATCGCCGGACAGATCCACAAGGCTCACCTCCTCAGCGAAACCTGGCGCGTGGACAAGTTGGGCGTATCCGGCGGTGATCGCGCCTTCGCCCGGCGCATGCTTATCGCTTAAAGGCTGGATCCGGCTCAGAGCCGCCTGAAAATCCAGAACGCCCTGGTTTGGCTGGTCCTTGATGGGCAGCGAGCTATGGCGGCTCGCCCATCCCGCCAGCGCGTTCGCCAGGGCGCGCAAGCGTGCGGGCGTCGCATCAGACTGCAAGGCGCGGACAGCGTGGGCGGTCTGAAGCACGCCATGGGCGGCCGAGCTTGAAAAGCCGAATGTGAGCCGGTTCACCCAGATGGCGGCGACTTCACGCCAGGGCTGGGTCTCAAGGGCGTCCTGAAAATAAGCGCGCCAGTCAGCGTAGCGGCCGCGGGCGGCGATCAGCTCGCGCCAATCATCGGGATCGATAGGGCCGGTCCGGGCGTCCACCGGGGTGAAGCTGTCCTGTTCGCGGTCCAGCCACGCCAGAGCTTCGCGCCCTTGTCCCATGGCGCTCAGGGCCTCCACCACCATGGGCGCGTGATTGTAATAGCCATTGGTCAGAACCGGTGAAAGCGCGTCCAGATAATCGAGCGCGACGTCATGATAGCGATAATCAGGGCGGGTTTTCAGCGCGCTTCCGGCGGCCTGGGACAGGGCGCGATCCGCATGCCAGTTGCGGACATGCGGTTGAGGGCAATCAAGGGCGGCGGTCATGGGAAACTCCAACACTCAAACTCGTGATGTTGGCAAGCGTAATTTCTCAAGCTAACTTGAGGTCAAGGTTTTAAAATCAAGGAAAAACAATCTGATGGCGCCGCGTCAAAAACTTCTCACCATTGGAGAGCTGTCTGCGCGGACCGGAGTCGCGGTTTCAGCGATCCGCTATTACGCCGATGGCGGGCTGGTGCACGCCTATCGCACCAATGCCGGTCAGCGCCGGTTCGCGCGCGCCGACATCAGGCGCGTCTCTTTCATCCTGATTGCGCAGCAATTGGGACTGAGTCTTGAGGAGATACGCAGCACGCTCGATCAATTGCCCGAAGGCCGGACCCCGAACAAGGCGGACTGGGCGCGTATCTCGACGGGCATCAAGGCGCGCGTGGACGCGCGCATGGCGGAGCTGGAGCGGATCAGGTCCCGGCTTGACGGCTGTATCGGCTGTGGCTGCCTGTCGCTGGAAACCTGCCAGCTCTACAATCCCGGAGACAAAATGGGCAAACAGGGCAGCGGCCCCAGACGCTTGCTGGCGGACTGACCCTGCATCGAGCAGAGCCAGTCGCGCCATGCGGGATTAAAGTGGGTAATCGCGTTCTGGATCCACGCCAGCCGTTTCGAGAAATTTGCGCATCTGCCGGACTTCATCCTTGGGCAGGGCGTGTGAGGCGTGATGGAAATTGGCGGTATGACCGCCCAGAGAGACAGCGAACTTGGCGCCGGACCGCTCACTGATCTCGGCCCCCAGCTCCACCAGAACATGCTCCACATCGGCGGGCGCAAGGTTGGCGGGTTCAGGATGAGCGAACAGGGCGTGCAGGGTTTTGCGGTGCTTGTGATTCATTTCAATGTCTCTTTCAGAGGGTGTTTTCCTACCTTGTCAGGCTCCGTGTGATCGGGGAATGCGACCCTCTGTCTCGTTTAAGGCCTGTAGCAAGAGACTGAAAACAAGATCGTATTGAGACTGTTCACGCTAAAGTCGTAGATGCGCTTGGACACTTTCTGTCTTTCCGTTAACATTTTCGGGAAATGGAAAGTGAGACTGTGGGTTCCCCATGCATCAGCCTCTGAGCGGTCTTCGAATTCTCACCCTCGAACAGTACGGCGCGGGGCCATATGGCACGCAATTGTTGGCCTCACTGGGGGCTGACGTGATCAAGATCGAGAACCCGTCGGTCGGCGGTGACAGCGCGCGCCTCGCAGGGCCTTATTTCCTCGGCGATCATGACAGCGAGTTCTTCCAGACCTTCAACCGGGGCAAGCGCTCCATGTCGCTGGATCTCAAGGATCGCGGCGATCGCAGGATCTTCGACCGGCTGGTGATGAGCGCGGACGCTTGCGCCAACAATCTGCGCGGTGATCAGGCCGCGGAATTGAAGGTGGATTACGCCCATCTCAGCGCGGTGAAGCCCGACATCGTCTGTGCGCACCTGTCCGCCTATGGCCGACAGGGCGAGCGCAAGCACTGGCCGGGTTATGACTATCTGATGCAGGCTGAAGCGGGCCTGATGGCGATGACCGGCGAGCCGGACACGCCGCCCACGCGTTTTGGCATGTCGATGATTGATTATATGGGCGGCACGATGATGGCGCTGGGACTGGTGTCGGCGGTGCTGGGCGCCAAACGCACGGGCCGGGGCTGTGATGTGGATGTGTCGCTGTTTGATGCGGCCCTGCATCAGCTCTCCTATTCAGCGACCTGGTTCCTTAACGAGGGCAAATGCGCCGAGCGCCTTGAACGCTCGGCCCACCCTTCGGTGGCGCCCAGCCAGCTGTTCCGGACCGCGGATGGCTGGCTCTTCGTGATGTGCCAGTTGCCAAAGTTCTGGGGGGCGTTCTGCAAGGCGGTGGGGCGGCCGGATCTTCTGGACAATCCGCACTATGCCGACATGGCGGCGCGCCGGGCGAACCGGGCGAAGCTGCAGGATGAGCTGGATGCGTTTTTGTCCACGCGCTCTACAGCGGAATGGATGACGGTGCTGGGCGGCGTGACGCCTGTGGCGCCGGTCAATTCAATGGCTTGTGCGCTCGCCTCGCCCCAGGCGCGGCACATGATCGAGACGGTGCCTCATCCAGACAAGCCGGACGGGCTGAAAATGGTGCGCGATCCATTCCGCATCAACGGCGCGCCGACGCCGACGCGCCGTGCGCCGAAGCTGGGCGAGGATACGCGCGCCATTCTCGATGAAATGCTGTCTGAATCCCATGAAGACCGGGCGGCGGAATAGGCTAGTCCACTTCGCGCTGCATGGTCATTTCATAGGTGAAGCGATCCGCCGGATGCACAGTGTCGGACAGGGCGATGATGCGTCCGCCCTTGTCATAGTAGCGCCGCATGGTGCGCAGCACCGCGGTGCCGGCTTCCGCATCCAGCGCTTCCGCTTCGGTATCGGTCAGAAGTCCGCCTGAAATCGTCTGTTCGATCCGGGCCGTGGGCGCGCCGCGTTCGGTCGCCATCCATTCGGTGACGCCGCCATTTAATTCCACGAACACGTCGACCGGCGGCGCCAGGTCGGACCGGATATACATGTCGGTCAGAGCCAGGGGCGCCCGATCGGGCTGGCCGCGCAGGCCATGCACATGCAGATAGTCGCTGCCGGGCGCCACGCCGAAGGCGCGCGCCACCGCAGGGTCCAGCGGGCCTGTATGCTGACGGATCGGTTTCAGACGCGCCGCACGCGTGTACTGCATCAGATCATCCACGCTGCCCAGACGCTGGGCGAAACCCGCGCGCGCCTCGGAGGCGACGACGACGGTGCCGGCGCCGCGGCGGCGGGCGATCAGCCCCGCCTCTGCGAGCAGGCGCAACGCTTCACGCACGGTATGACGCGAGACGCCGTATTGTTCGGTGAGAGCATGCTCGGTGGGTAACAGCTCGCCGACGGCCGGATGGCCGGATGCGATCCCGGAGCGAAGGGTTTCCGCCAGCGTCATATAGCGCGGCGCACTGGAAATCGGTTCTACGCCTGAATGATCGGACACAGGATCCTCCTGCCTGAAAGTCGCGCTAACATAATCGCTGCATCCAGGAATGCGAGGCGCGCCTGCATGGTGCAGGGCAACACGAGGATCAGGGCTTGGGGAAATCCGGACGCCGTTTGTCCAGAAAGGCTTTGTAACCCTCCTGGAAATGTTCGCCGGAAAACGCTTCCAGGAACAGCGCCCGTGTCTGTTCGCAGTCCTGGTCCTGCCCGGCCTCGATCAACGCAATCATCTGTTTGGTGATCTTTGCGGTGTGGCTGGAGGCGCGGGTGATATGGCTGACATACTCGTTGACGCTTTCCTTGAGGATTCCCGGAGGCGTCAGCCGATTGATCAGGCCGATCTGCAGGGCGGTCTCTGCATCAATCAACCGCGCGGTGAACAGCAAATCCTTGGCGGCTGCAGATCCGACCGCGTTCACCAGTCTGCGCGTATCGTTGAAAGGGTACACAAGCCCCAGCCGCGCCGGGGTGACGCCAAAGCGTGCGCCCTGTGCGGCGAAACGCAGATCACAGGCCAAGGCGAGCGCGCAGCCGCCGCCCACGCACGCGCCTTCAATGGATGCGATCGTGGGTTTGGGAAAGTCCGCGAGGCCATCCAGCGCGGCGCCGATAGCGCGCGAATAGGCTTCCGCACGCTCGGGCGTGGCGTAGACGTCCTCAAATTCAGAGATGTCCGCGCCCGCCGCAAATGCGCCGCCTTTGCCGCGTACAATGAGAACCTGGATGTTGCTGTCCGCTTCGGCTTCCGCCAACAGCTCCGAAATCTCCAGCCACATCGCTTCAGTCAGCGCATTGTGCTTGGCGGGCCGATTGAGCACCAGGGACGCGACCGCGTCGTGTCGGGTGAGATAGACTGGTTCATCGTGCATGGTTTTGCCCTGGAACGTCTTCCAAACTGATTTGTTTCTTGCGCTAGATCGCAGTGAATCGTCAAGAAATTGGGGGTGAGGCGTATTGCCCTCGGGACAAAAAATTGTCCGTGTCCTGTCAAAAAACTTGACACCCCGATTGGAAAGTGACAGTTTTATAACGGTGAGCAATCATAGGAGGTCCGCATGTCTCATTTTGTTGGTGTGGGTCTGATCGCCGCCTGGTTGGCTTTTGCTGTGTTGGCGCCGCGTCTGGCGTCTGCAGAAGTGACAAGCCTACTGGCCCTGGTCGGCATGGCGCTGACCCTGGTCGTCCTGTTCGCCACTGGCCGGCTCACTCGGCCGGATCCGCTAGCGTTGAACTTGACAGGACGGCGTCCGTACTGGGAAACGCGCACTTAAGCGTTTCACCCCAGATAGACCCAAGACAAAAAACCCCGGCGCTTCGGCGCCGGGGTTTTTTGTCGTGATGGCGAGGGTGGATCAGGAAAACGCCTGAAGCCCGGTCATGGCGCGACCCAGGATCAGGGCGTGCACGTCATGAGTGCCTTCATAGGTGTTCACCGTCTCCAGATTAATGGCGTGGCGCAGGATATGGTATTCCTCGGCGATGCCGTTGCCGCCATGAATGTCGCGCGCCTCGCGGGCGATGGCCAGGGCCTTGCCGCAATTGTTGCGCTTCATCATGGAGATGGCTTCAGGCAGCCAGGCGCCCTGGTCCATCAGACGCCCGAGCTGCAGCGCGCCTTGATAGCCCAGCGCAATCTCGGTCTGCATGTCGGCGAGTTTCTTTTGGACCAGCTGGGTGCCGGCGATCGGCTTGCCGAACACGACGCGGTCCATGGCGTAATCACGGGCGGCGTGCAGGCAGAACTCAGCCGCGCCCATGGCGCCCCAGGCGATGCCGTAGCGCGCCTTGTTCAGGCAAGAGAACGGCCCGCGCAGGCCTTTGACGTGCGGCAGCAGGTTCTCTTCGGGCACAAATGCGTCATTGAGCGAGATCGACCCGGTGATTGACGCACGCAGGCTGAGCTTGCCTTCGATCTTGGGGCAATCAAAACCGTCCGTGCCCTTGTCGACGATGAAGCCGCGGATCTCGCCGTCGAGCTTGGCCCAGACCACCGCCAGGTCAGAGATCGGCGAATTGGTGATCCACATCTTCGCGCCGTTGAGCACATAGCCGCCGTCGACCTTTTTGGCGGTGGTGCGCATGGCGCCCGGATCTGAGCCGCCATCGGGCTCGGTCAGGCCGAAACAGCCAACATATTCGCCGCTGGCGAGCTTGGGCAGGTATTTGTGTTTCTGTTCTTCGGTGCCGAACGCCTCGATCGGATACATGACGAGCGAGGATTGCACGCTCATCGCCGAGCGATAACCGGAATCAATCGCTTCCACTTCACGCGCGATCAGGCCGTAGGCCACATGCGACAGGCCGGCGCCGCCATATTCCTCGGCGACGGTCGCGCCCAGAAGGCCCATCTCGCCCATCTCGGTCATGATGGCGCGATCAAAGCTTTCCTCGCGATAGGCGTCGACCACGCGGGGCAACAGCTTCTCGCGACAATAACTGCGGGCGCTGTCGGCGATCATGCGCTCGTCTTCGCTCAGCTGCTGCTGCAGATGCAGCGGGTCTTCCCAGGAAAAGCTGAGGCCGGTGTCTTTCGCCGCCATGGGGATATCCTTCTTCGTCTCTTGAAGCCTTATATGGCCCGTCACTGGTCCCAAGGCCAGCCGGGCCAACGGCCTGTCTTTGTCCATGCGGAGGGTGGTAGCGGAGGGAAGGACGTGCGGGCAAGCGAGCCGTAGGGGCTGGGCTGAGATTTTCAGCCGTTAACACAGGCGTGAAGAGGAGCGCCGCCGCCGCCATCTGGACCTTTACCCTTGAAAGGCGCAGGTTTGGGGCTGTTTTGACGCCTGAGTCCGGAGCGCCTTGATGAAACGCCCAATCCTGCCTGACAGCACTGACATTGCGGATACGGCGACGCCTTACGCTTCGGCGCCTGATCCCAGGGGCGCGCTTGGCAACGCCGAATACGCCGCCCGCTCGGGCAAGCGGGTGCTGGCGGTGTTCGGCGCGGACTGGTGCCCGGATGCGCGCCGCTTCGCCAGCGTTCTCGCCCTGCCGCAGCTGCAGGACTTTCTGAGAGAACGCTATGAGGTCGTGCTGATTGACGTGGGCCGGTATGACAAGAATCTCGATCTGGCCGCCAGCTATGGCCTGGACAAGGTTGAAGGCGCTCCCGCCATCATCGTGGCGGACTCTGATGGTCGCGTGATCAATCCTGGCGGCGCCTATGACTGGCGCACCGCCCGGTCTCGCCGCCCGCAAGAGTTCGCGGATTTTCTCGCCGTCTACGCCGAGGCGCCTGCCCCATGACACGCCAGGTGGTGCTGGTCGGCGCGGGGCATGCCCATATGGAGGCTCTGAAGAAAGCGCGCCGCTTCGCCAATGCCGGTTTGTCTCTGACCCTGATTGATCCGGGCGCCTTCTGGTATTCCGGCGCCGCGACGGGGATGCTGTCAGGGGCGCTGGACCCGGACGCCGCTCGGCTGAATCCGTCTGATCTCGAAGGACCTTTCGATCATGTGCGCCAACGCGTCGTCTCGGTGGACCCGCAAGCGCGGACCGTCACCATGCAGGATGGCGAGCGGCGCGCCTATGACGTCTTGTCCTTGAACACGGGCAGCCGCATCGCCGAGACGCCCTTGCTGGCGGCGGGCGCGATACCGGTCAAACCTGTCAGCGCGCTGGCGGGACTGCGCGCCACGCTGGAGGCCAATCTCGGTCAGTTGCGGCTTGCGGTGGCGGGCGCTGGCGCGACAGGCGTCGAGATCGCCTTGTCCATGGCCAGCCTGCAGCGACGTCTGGGCGCGCGCCCGCAAACCCTGCTCGCCGGGCCTGAGCTGATGCCGGGCTGGCCGGATCGGGCGCGGCGTCTGGCGCTGGAAGCGATGGCGCGCTGCGGCGTGGAGTATGTGCCCCATCGGGTCGAGGATCTGTCCATGGGGCTGGTGCATTTCGGGCAGCGCAAGGTCGCGCCCGTGGACATTCTGGTGGCGGCGACCGGGCTCAGCGCCAATGTGCCCGATGGATTGGAGGCGCCCGAGGAAGGTTTGCCGGTCAACGCGGATCTATCCTGGACCGGGGATCCCGCGGTGTTCGCAGCAGGCGATTGCGCTCGCATGGTGGACCATCCCCGGCCCAAGCTGGGCGTTTTCGGAGTGCGCGCGGCGCCGATCCTGGTTCAGAACCTGATCAACGCCGCGATGGGGCGTCAGGCGCGCCGGCATTACACGCCGCAGTCAAGATGGCTGTCGATACTGGATGTGGGCGACGGGACGGGGTTGGCGCGCTATGGCGATCTGGCGTTTTCAGGCAAGCCGGTGTTGCACCTCAAACGCTGGCTCGATAGCCGTTTCCTGCAACGTTACAGGGTGGAGCACTGATGGAATTTCCCTACGCCGAGATGCATGCCTTTCCCGATGGCCAAACCCCGCACACCGGTAATCCTGCAGGCGTGGTGATGCTGCATCGCGACCTGCCCGACGCCGATCTTCTGGGCGTGGCGCAATCAAACAATCTGTCCGAGACCGCCTATCTGAAGGCCATGGGCGAGAAAGACCAGTGGGCGCTGCGCTGGTTCACGCCCGGACTGGAAGTGGAGCTGTGCGGGCATGCGACGCTCGCCTCGGCCGCCTGGTTGTTTGAAACCGGACGGGTAATGGGGCCTGAAGCGCGCTTTCATACCTTGTCGGGATTATTGAAGGTCATCCGGCTGGAGGATGGCCGCTATCAGATGGATTTCCCGCAGATCGGGTACACGCGGGGACAGGCGGATGCACCAGTGGTCGCGGCCATGGGCGGGACTGCGCCCGAAGCGGTTTATGAAATCGAGCGCGTGCACGGCAATCGCTACCAGATGCTGGTGTATGCGGATGAGGCTGTGGTGGTCGGTCTCAATCCCGACATCAAGGCGCTGGCCGCCACGCGCACCAATGTCATAGCAACCGCGCCAGGCCGGGCGACCGATTTCGTGTCGCGCTTCTTCGGTCCGGCCAGCGGCGTCGACGAAGATCCTGTGACGGGGTCGGCGCATTGCACGCTGGCGCCGTACTGGTTCGAGCGGTTAGGGGAAACGGCGCTGAAGGCCCGGCAAGTCGGCCCGCGCCCTGGCGCGCTGGAAGTGCGCGCCGGAGCGGCGGGCCGTGTGTTGCTGGTCGGATCCGCCAAACGGTATCTGGATGGCGTGATCCGGATCTAGCGGGGCCTAGTGACGGCTTCGGCCATGGCCCCGTCCGCGCCCGTGATCATGATGATCCCAGTTTCGGCCGCGGCCCCTTGCATGATGATCCCGACCCTGACGGCCGCGCACCACCTGGACCGGCACCGGCCCCCAGCGGGTCTCCACAAAGAACTCGCCTGTGCGACGGTCCAGATAGGCGCGATCCGGACGCAGCCGTTCGCCGGTGCGGCCCTGGCGCAATTCACGGCGGCTGGGGACATACTCCCAGGATCGATCCGGGCAGTCGATGACGCGGCGGTCGCGTCGGTCTTCCCGGCGGTCGCGCCAGCCCGTGTCATAGCGACGGTCGCGGCGATCTTCGCGCAAATCCGGACAGGTCCGGGCGTAGACGATGAAATGACCCTCCGGGCCATTCCAGCGACCGCCGCGATGATGCGGTTCATATCCACGCTGGCGGCCGTAACCCTGAGCGGTCGCAGTCGCCGCCGTCGTGACGCTGGCGGTCGCCGTCTGGGCGACGGCAGGGGCTGCAGTGACGGCCAGTCCCGCGAAGGCGGCGGCCGCAGCAAGTTTGGCGAACATATGCATGGTGTCTCTCCTTCATCGAGGGCCTGGCGGCCTGATGGGATGACACTGCCTGTGCGCGCCTGAACGTGGGCTGGGTCAGGCTTTCATGTTCTATTCAACCAGATGAACGATACTATGGCTCAAAGGCGCACGGGGGCGCGCCGCAGATTCGTTGGGGACCAGCTTATGATCAAATCCGTCTTGGCCGCTGCGGCGGGGCTCTTGCTGCTCGCGGGCGGCGCGCAGGCCCAGCAGCTTGATTGGCCGCAAGGCTCGACCGACGCGTTCTCCAGTCGCGATTACCAGCGCCTGCTGCATCAGGTGACCAAGCCGGGCGCAAATCCCGTGGCGGGCGCAAGCGCCGTCGCCGGTGATGACAGCTGCCGCTACGCCAATGACAATGAGTGCGATGAGCCGGGGCTGGGCACCGGCGCCTGCTCAGCGGGCACCGACCGGTCTGATTGCTGGCGGTTGATGGCGGGGGTCGAGGATGATTCATGCCAGTGGGCCAATGATGGCGAGTGCGATGAACCGGGCTTTGGCACCGGCGCCTGCGTTCAGGCCACAGACCGCACCGATTGCGGCCCGTTGATTGAACTGCGCTTTCGCAACGACCAGTGCGACACGGCCTTTAACGGCATCTGTGAAGAGCCCGGCGTGGGGAATGGCGCCTGTGCGGAACGGTCTGATCGCGCCGATTGCATTGGCCGCGAACGTCCCATGTCCATCCAGGATCATTATTTCGGTAATGATGACAGGGTCTTGATGGATACTGGCGTGTTTCCGTGGAGCGTGGTCGGCTATATCGAGTTTGACGCAGGCGGAACCTGCACCGCGACCTTGATTGGCGAAGACGTGCTGGTCACGGCGGCGCATTGCATTTCCGAGGGCGGACGCATCGACGCGGCTGGCGTTTTCCGGACAGGCGAGAATTTGCCCGGCGGCGCGCGATCGGCGCGCGTGATCGACTATTTGATGGATGATGACTGGGACGAAGCGGCGTTCAGCGCAGGCGATACGCTGGACGGGACGGACTGGGCGCTCTTGCGTCTGGACCAGCCTCTGGGCGCCGAGCTGGGGTATGTCGGCTATGAAGCGCTGGTTGATGACCAGGGGCCGCGCGCGGCCTTGCGCGCCCCGATCCGTCAGGCGGGGTATTCATGGGATACCGGGTCGAACCTGTCAGGCAATCTCGATTGCCGCATCATCGAGGTCTTTGACGACAATACGATGGCGCATAATTGCGACACCACACGAGGCGATTCAGGCTCGCCCTTCATGACCGAGCGCAACGGCGAATGGCGGATTGTGGCGACGGATTCAAACTTCCGCTCCAACCCGGACGGCCCCTTCATCTATATCGCCGCGCGGTCAGATCGCTGGGCGCCGATGGTTGAGGATTTTGCCGCGGGCCGGATCGGAAATGGCGGGTTGCGCGCTCAGGGCCCTGGCAAACCGGGCAAGCCTGAGCCGATCAAGAAATAGGTCGAGCGCCTAGAACTCCCGGATCAAAGCGAGGTCGGTGCGGCTGTCACCGGCCTCGAATCCGGGCTCCGGGTCAAACTCATAGCGATAGCGATAGCGCACCTCCAGGGACCATAAATCGCCCAGATCGGTGTTCAGGCGGAACAACTGGTCGGCGCGCGCGCTATTGGAGGCCAGAAGTCGCGTTTCAGATTCAAGGCGCATGGTGTCGCTGAGCTGCAGCTCCATGTCCGATAACAGATCGAACGCGCCTTCAAGATAATCGCCATTATCCACTTCGCTGATATAGCGCAGGCCTGGCGCGGCGCGCAGCGTCCACTCGACAGCGTCTCTCTGCAGCGCGCGATAGCCGGCGCCGACGCCCAGAAACCCGGTCCAGTCAAAGCCCGATAATTGATCGCGCTCCCATTCAGTGTTGGCGAACAGGGTCCAGCGCTCCCCGGCTTCGCGTTCGCCGCGCGCTTTCACGATCAGCTCGTCGCGTCCCACATTGTCGTCGGTTTCCGAGTAGGAATAGATCGCGCTGGTCTCAAAGCCCCAGCCGACCAGCTCACGTTCTGCGTCCAGACCAAGGGTATAGTCCAGACGCTCGGTGTCGCCGCTATCTGCGCGCACGCCCAGACGAACCTTGCCCGTCCAGAGTTCAGAGTGCGCGCGGGCGATCAGCTCGACGGCGCTCGCCGGCGCCGCGATCCAGAACGGGTCGATCTTGGACGCCTGCGCCGCGTCCAGACCTGCGTCAGTTTCAACGGCGATTACGGCCGGCTCCGGCGCTGGGGTCACGGGCGCCACCGGCAGGCCGAGAATACGGCGGGCGATCACGCCATGGCTGTGAGAGATGCGCGCTGCGCCTGCTGCAATGCGCTCCGCGGACCGGGTCAGCGCCAGCACGGTCACTGCATTGGTGAAAATCGCGATGTCGTCTTCTGCCGCCGCCGCCGTCAGCAAAGCCTGATAGGGCGGCTCCAGCCCCTCCGCCGGGGACAGGGCGAGCGCGGAGGCGGCGAGGGCGGGCAAGATCATCGGCGAGAGGCTCCAGACACGGGCGTAATATCAAACACATCAGACGAAATGTGACAAATCCCCGGGCGTGCAAAATGGCTCGGCGACTTGACGCTTGCGCAGGAAAGCGGCACGCCTTTGACCTGAATGGCGCCCAAACATGACGAGACCGTTTATGACCGACCCTGTCGCTGATCGCTACGCCCGCACCGAGCCTTTGTTTCCGGACTGGGCGGCGCCCATCTATCTGTGGGTGTCTGTGGCGGCCTCGGTGATTTATCTGGGCCTGGATCTGACCACCTATTCCATGCCGGGCCTGGCGCTGACCAAGGCGCTGGGGATCATCTTGCTCGGCGTATTCGCGCTTTTGAAGCGGGCGCCAGTGCTGGCTTTGGCGCTGATGCTGTCAGCGGGCGGCGATTATGCGCTGGCGATGAGCCCGCCGCAGCTGGAGGCCGGGATCGGCTTTTTCGGCGCGGCGCACCTGACATATATTGCGATTTTCGCCCTCATGGTCGTGAGCGGCGGTCTGAAGCGCGAAGGGCTGGTCCTGGCGGGCGGCCTGTTTGTCTTCGGCGTCGCCATGTGGTTGTGGCTCAGCCCGGGCATGGGGGCGCTGACTGTGCCCGTCAGCCTTTATCTGGGCATCATTCTCGTGATGGCGATGGCCGCTGGTCTGGTCAAAGGCCCCAATCTGATTGTGATTGGCGCGCTGTTGTTCGTGGTGTCAGATTCCGTCATCGCCATGCGTTGGTTCGGCGACGTGTTGGTCTTTGAAGACAGCCTCGATTGGGGCGGGGTGATCGTCTGGGTCACCTATTACGCGGCGCAGCTCTGCCTCACCCTGGGCGTGCTTCGCGCCAGGGCTGGGGCTAAAGCTCAAACCGTGGACACCGAAGTCTCCGCCTAGGCGGGCATCAGGCCGCGTTCTTCAGCCAGCCGCTTCATCTCGTTTTGCAGCTTTTCAAACGCGCGCACCTCGATCTGGCGGATGCGTTCGCGGCTGACGCCATAAACCTGCGCCAGATCTTCGAGGGTTTTCGGCTCTTCGGTCAGGCGACGTTCCTGAATGATGTTCTGCTCACGCTCGTTGAGCGCGCCCATGGCCTCCTGCAGCAGGGTCATGCGGGTGCTGAATTCATCAGATTCCGCCAGCTCTTCCTCGGCGTCGTCCGCATCATCGTCGGCCAGCCAGTCCTGCCATTCCGCTTCGCCGTCCGCGCGCATGGGCGCGTTGAGCGACGCGTCAGGGCCGGACAGGCGCCGGTTCATCGAGATCACGTCGTCATCAGTGACGCCCAGCTTGGTGGCGATATGCTCGACCTGATCGGGGTGCAGATCGCCTTCGTCCAAAGCGCGCATCTGGCTTTTCATCCGGCGTAGATTGAAGAAGAGCTTCTTCTGAGCCGCCGTGGTGCCCATTTTCACCAGCGACCAGGAGCGCAGGATGTATTCCTGGATCGAGGCGCGGATCCACCACATGGCGTAGGTGGCCAGGCGGAACCCCTTGTCGGGATCAAACTTCTTCACTGCCTGCATCAGGCCCACATTGCCTTCGCTGATCACTTCCGCGATTGGCAGGCCATAGCCGCGATAGCCCATGGCGATCTTGGCGACGAGGCGCAAATGGGAGGTGACAAGCTGGTGGGCGGCGTCGGAATCTTCATGCTCCTGCCAGCGCTTGGCCAGCATGAACTCCTGATCTTTTTCCAGCATGGGGAATTTGCGGATCTCCGCGAGATACCGCGACAGACCGGCTTCCGGCGACATTGTCAGCGCTGATTTCATATTCGCCATGTGTCACTCCCCAGTGAGCCCTTGGCGCCGACAGAATGAGCAGCGCCGCGTTCATTTAGGTAGCCCATTTCCAGATTAACAGGGGTCACAAGCCGGTGAGGCTGAAACACAATCCGTCAGGCCTTGAGATTTAAGCAAAAAACGGCGCCCGGATTAAGGCGTCTCACGGAAACAATGTATTGCTTTGGCGAACAAGCCTCCAGGCCTGTCCTCCTCGAACCGTTCAGTTCCAGCGCTCAATGCGCGCTGTCACAGGGCGAGCCAGACAATGGCCGCCGCCCCGCCGATCAGTGCGCCGATCACGCCCGCCCTCATCAGCATGCGCGCGCTGACCGTGCTGTCGCCCTTGGTGATCAATCTCATGCCGCCTCCTGTCTGGGCTCGAGGCGCTGGCGAAGATGCGGGCCACGCGCCCGGACGCCAGCGATCAATCTGCTTCAGAGCCTGATTGAAACCCGAAGCCGTTTCACCGCCAAGTCAAAAGCGTTGAGCCCGACTGTGCGGCGCGGGTAGGGCGCGTTTGGATGTAAAGCCGGCAGCACACTGATTTTTCTGGACGACGAGCCGCCTCGATATTGCCCTTGGACGAAACCTTGGCGAAAAGAGAGGCATGAGCATTACAGTCAGACCCGCTCGTCCGGGCGATCAGGACGCCCTTGCCCTTGTGGGCGCGGCGACATTTCTGGAAAGCTATGCCGGCGTCGTGGACGGCGGCGCCATCATTCGCCATTGCGCTGAGCGGCATACGCCGGCGGTTTATGCGCAAGCGCTTGAAGCGCCCGGCCAGGCGCTCTGGCTGGCCGAACAGGACCCTGGTGCGGCGCCCGTGGGGTATCTTCACCTGACCGAGCCCGATCTGCCGGTTGAAACACGCGCCGCCGATCTTGAGATCAAGCGTATCTATGTCCTGGCGAGCCTGCATCGCTCGGGCCTAGGACGGCGTTTTCTTGACGCGGCGCGTGATCATGCGGGCGCCGCAGGCG